>Ga0163144_10029948_pt1 | contig 10428 bp, 8 predicted proteins | sample OliLak19BULKMAT1_FD_123175 | JGI IMG/M metagenome (GOLD analysis project Ga0163144, IMG submission 123175) | Freshwater microbial mat bacterial communities from Lake Vanda, McMurdo Dry Valleys, Antarctica - Oligotrophic Lake LV.19.BULKMAT1 | ecosystem: Environmental > Aquatic > Freshwater > Lake...
GTCGTACTAAGTCCCACCGGCCCGCTCACCATCAGGACAGATCACGAACTCAAATCCGTCCGCAATGGCGAGGCTCAAATCAGCTTCAAGGGCAAAGTTGAGAGCCAAAGCCAAGGCCAGACGCCGGGCACCAGCGGGGCGCCCTTGATCAGGATTCCAGCCGCCACATACCGCGGCAACTACACTTGGGACGCCAGAGCCGGACAGCTCAAGAAGATGGAAAGCGAGCAGCGTACGGAAGCGGAGTCGCCGCTCGGCAATATGGAAAGCGAATCAACCATGCGTATCGAGCGGCAGGGCGGCACCGCCAGACCGAAGGTAAAGCTCTAAAAGGTGCTCAGAATCAGAGTGAGAACGTTAAGTCAGGCACGAATCCCGGACGAGCACTTTCGGATCAATTCAGCCGGGCAGCCCGGGCAGCACCACGGGCCGCGTGCAGATCATCGTCGGCCATCAGTAGTTTCCAGCCAACCTGAGCCAGTGAAGTCAAATTCGTTCGCGTGGCAGCATCGATAATCCGCAGATGCGGCGCGAGCAGCATCGCAACACCACCCAGCAGCACAATCCGCTGCGGCCGGTAAATCGCCGTGACGATGCGAATACTCCGAACCAGCGCTCGTACGGGTGGTTCGCTCTGTGTCCAAGCCAGCACAGCACGCTGCAGATCCGGGCCGTACCGGCTCAGCAGCGCAGGCAGCCCGATGTACGCCTCTAATGAGCCCGCGCCGCCGTCCGGACCGATGGGAACTGTCCCTCCATCATCCAGCGTGACATCCATCTGCCCGATGTGGCCCGCAGAACGCCCCGTGATGACCACGGGCACACCCGCATCCAGTACCGCGGCACCTACTCCGGTACCAAGCACGATGCACACCGTGCGGCCCTGCTGCTCGGTCGGATGCTGATGGTGCCAGTCAATGGCCGTCGCCTGCGCATCAGAAATCAGCGTGTGCGGCAGCGTTAAACTCGCCGTCTCAATCTTGCACGCGGGGCCCAGCCCCCGGCAGATTCCCTCCCGCACCACATCCAGTATGTTCGCCCCTTCCAGCGCAGGAATGTTGATGCACCGGCTCACAGCACCGCTCTGCGGATCAATCAGCCCCGGAGCGCACAGCCCAAGTCGAACGGTGCCGGCGGAGAGTTGCTCAACAAAGCTGCGCGGTGGCGGGCCGATACCCAGGGCGGACTGTTTGTGAAGATGCGAAATCACCTCCGCAACCGCACCAGACAGTTGTGTCGGCGAAGGTCGACCATACGGCGAACTTCGCGCGGTGGCAATGGTGACCAGCGCCCCGCTTTGGGGCCGAGCCCCGTTGCTGACATCAACGATATTGCCGGCAAGCACGCCCTTGACGCTGGTTCCACCGATGTCTATACCAAGCAGCAACATGCGAGGGGTCATCCAAGAAAGTCACAGACCTTAAGCGAAGTCATTGGGTTGCGACGATATACGCCAGGAAGCAGCGATCGGCATCCTGTTTGGTTGAATGAAAGTACTGGCCGGTCCCCTCGCCGCTTCGCGTTTCCTTCTCCAAGTACGTCTTGACAGTGGCGAACCCCGCATCACGAAGGATGTCGACGAGTTCTGGCATGGTGTACAGCCTCCATTGGTAGCTGAACGCTCGCTTGATCAGCAGCGGCTTCGAACCAACCGGCTTGCCCAGCAGCGGTCCAGGCAATTCAAAGCTGATGTGGCATGACATGTCACCAGTTGCCGGGTTAAACGGAGACTGCTCCCAGATGTACGTAAATCGTCCACCCTTCCGCATGACCTTGCCCGAATCATCCTTCTTAGCGGGAAGCAGCTTTGCCCGCCGCTCAATCAGTTCCTTATGGCAATCGCTGCCACCAAAGAAATCGATAACAAACAGTCCGCCCGGGGCGACTGCCTTGCGGACCGAGGAAAAGTACTTCACCAGCGTCGCTCGCTGCGAAAAAAGCCAATACGAGAAATTCAGCGCGAAGACCACATCAAACTTGCCAAGCCCCGGTGGCGGCGACAGCACATCAGACTCGACAAGGTTCACCCGGCAACGCTCAGACTCAGCGAGGTTGTTCAGTCGAGTTCGGCCGAACGCCAGCGGGTTTGGATCAAGGTCCAGCCCTGTCGCCAGATTATCCTTTCGCCGCGATACCCAGTGCTGGCAGATCGCCGCGGTGCCGCAAAAGTCTTCCCTCAATGTCCGCGGCAATTTGCCCTTGTTGTGCTCTGCGTACACCTGGTCAAAGAAATCTCCTTCGGCCTCGGGTTCCTGAACCGATGCTTCATAGAGCTCATGAATACTTGGGACCGACAAATCACGTTTGGCCATAAATTACTCGACGTCTCGCATGTGGTCGATCCGGCATCGCCGGTGCACATTCCTAAAACAAATCAAATTTTGCATTAACCAATACGTTCAGGTCTGTCTGGTCCGTTACTTCGCCGGCTCATCGTCGGGTTCATCAACCATCTCCGCAGGAGCGGCGGCTTCGGGCGCTCGCTTCATCGCAGGCGTGCCTTCAGGTTCCAGCCACTTCAGCAGCCGAGCCGCCCAGGAAGAAAACACGATGCGCACATCACGAAACTGATCCCGCCTCTCCGGAGCCATTTCGTTGGACTCACTAACGGTCTCTGAAATAATCACAGCCCCCAGACGCTCACCTGAAACCGAGTCAAGTACCTCAGCCTCAACGGTTGCACCACCGATCTGGCCCGCCTGAGCACCATTTGGTCTGATGTTCCGTCCGATCTCGGTCACCGCAGACCGCAAACGGCCAATGCCCGGTCCGGGCGAATTTGAAACGGCCAGTTTGCCCGCCAGTCGCAGGTTCTCGCGAACCTCCGACTGCAAATCCGCAGCGAGTTGGTCTCGCTGCATCGGCGTGATATCAAAGTCGGTGACCGAACGCGTCGGCAGAACAACCACCGGATCAACGATAAACGAATGAAAGTCCGAGAGTCTTGCGGATCGGAACGACTCCACTCCCGCCCGGCCCGGCAACGGTGCCAGGTCGTCGTACGTGCTCAGAAAGTCACTGTGCCGCAGCGGTCCGCCAAGCGGTGCGGGCCGCGATCGGGTTGCGATGGTGTTGGTATCAGCCGAGGGCCCAAGCGGTGCTGGCGGAATATTGGGGTTCGTGCTGCCGCAGCCCGTCGCAAGCACCACCGCAGGCAGGAATAGAAGTGCAAAAAGAACTCGCATGCAACAGCATAGCAACAGCACCAACGAGGAAGCGGTTCGACCCGCCTGCGGACAACCTGTCGGGTTGCAGATGCAGAGCATTCCGGCCAACCTGGCTTATCCGCAGCCGAGCCGCCCACGGAACAACCCGCAGCATTGCCGCCGCCGCAATCCCCCGTCTACACTCGCTTCACGCTGTCCGACGGGCGGTTCTCGCTCGTGCCACCGGACTTTGGTTTATCGTCCATCGCTCCCACCGCCGGCCGCCTGTCTCTTTTTAACGCCTCCGCCATGAATCTTCTGGACATCCTCAAACCTGAATGCATCAAGGCCCCCCTGACATCCGCCGACAAAAATGGAGCAATCGATGAACTCGTCGACCTCCTCGCAGCCAGCGGCAAAGTCAAGGACGCCCCGGCCCTTAAGGATGCCGTCTGGACTCGCGAGCAGACCCGCACCACCGGCATCGGCTACGGCTTGGCCATTCCTCACGGCAAGTGCACCGGGGTAGACGGCTTGGCGATGGCGATTGGTCGCCCCGCAATACCCATCGATTTCGCCTCCATCGATGGACAGCCCGTCAAGCTCATCATCCTGTTGGCAAGCGCCCCGGACCGAACCAGCGACCACATTCAGGCCCTTGCCCGCGTGTCCCGGCTCATGAATTCAGCCGATTTCCGCGAGCAGGTCTTTTCGGCCTCCTCAGATGCCGAGTTGTACGAACTCTTAAAATCCCAGGAATCACGCTAAACGGAATTCTTCCTATAAACGCCTTTGCCAGCAGCCAGACTTTAGGATGTTTCTGTCGGATTCGCCAAAGAGACCGTATCAAAAGCGACCGTACATGGAGAGTTTGAATGCACACCGTAACAGGCGACCTGCGACCCGTTCAAGTTCATGCGATGCCGGAGAACAGCGTGCAGATCCGTGATGTGCTTACCCGCCCGGTCTCAGAAGTCGAAACCTATCTTGACGGTTTCGTGGCCACTCTCCCCGTGCCGGAGAACCTGCGCGATGCCATTCGCTACGCCCTGCTCGGCGGCGGAAAACGATTGCGCCCGGTGCTGGCCTGGTACGCCGCGGAGGCCGTCGGATCTCAGGGCGCTGCCTCACTGCCCGCCGGTGCCGCCGTCGAACTCGTCCACGCCTTTTCGCTGGTGCACGATGATCTTCCTGCGATGGACGACGATGACCTCCGCCGCGGCCGTCCGACGCTCCATAAAGCCTACAACGAAGCCATGGCGATCCTCGCCGGTGATGCCAAGCTCAACTTCGCTTTCACGGTGCTCGTTGAACGTGTCCACGACTCAGCCGTGGCCATCGGGCTGGTCCGCGAACTGGCCATCGGCACCGGCGGCATGATCGCCGGTCAGGTCTACGACACGCTCGGCGGCATGCCCGAGACCTACAGCGATGAGGCAAAACTCAAGCTGATCCACAGCAATAAAACCGGCGCACTGATTCGGGCAAGCTGCCGGATGGGCGCCATGCTGGGCCTGATGAGCACCCACGCGCCGCAGGGCGACCAAAGGCTCATCGGCATCACGGCTTATGCCGACGCTATCGGCCTCATGTTCCAGATCGTTGATGACATCCTGGATGTCACATCAACCGCTGAACACCTCGGCAAGAAGACCAACAAAGACCAGGATGCCGGAAAGATGACTTACCCCGGCGTCCTCGGTCTGGCCGCCGCCAACAGCCGGGTAGATTTGCTGCTGGCCGAAGCTATCGAAGCCGTCGCGCCGCTCGGCCCGAACGCTGAGCCTCTCCGGCAACTCGCCCGCTACATGGCCGTGCGCACAAAGTGAGCTTTGAAGCGGATACGCCTCACGGTCATATCCGGCTCTTATCCCATTATGGCATGCTCACCCAACTCGCGTTCGCGTCGCCGCTGGCAAGACACGCCTCAACAAAGGCCACCCCGCGTGCGCCGTCCTGCAGCGTCGGAATCAAACCGGCCAACGAATCAGGCGCTACCGCGACCCCGGCTCGCTTGGCCGCAATCGCATCGGCCGCGCCGCGATAAATATTCGCGAATGCCTCGATAAAGCCCTCCGGATGCCCCGACGGCAACCGCGCCGCCGCCGCGGCACTACCAGCCGCTTCTTCCCCGCGGCTGAGCACAAGCCGCTCACCACTCCCCGTGCACCACGTCAGTTCCTCCGGTCGTTCCTGCTGCCAGAATAGTGATCCAGTCTCACCGTGAACCCGCAGCGTCAGGTTGTTGCGTTCACCCACGCAAATCTGCGAAACCGTGATCACCGCTTTGGCGTCACGCTCCAGCCGCAGCATGATCGTCGCATCGTCATCAACCCGCCTGCCAGCCACAAAACTCGTCAAATCCGCGGCGAGTGATTTGATTCCAAGTCCCGTCACAAAGTGCAGCAAGTTCTCCGCGTGCGTGCCGATATCCCCGATGCTGCCACCCCCCCCGCTCTTGGCGGGGTCACCGCGCCAACTCGCCTGCTTCTGTCCCGCGGCTTCCAAATCAGTGGCAAGCCATCCCTGGTGGTACTCAACAAATATCTTGCGCAGCCCGCCAATGGATCCCGATGCGATCAGCTCGCGAGCCTTGCGAACCATCGGATACCCCGTGTAGTTGTACGTGACCACAAACACCACACCCGCTCGCTCTGCCGCTTCCGCCAGTCGCTTGGCCTCATCGGATGTGATCACCAGCGGCTTATCGCATATCACATGAAAGCCCGCCGCGATGCACGCCTTGGCGATGGTGTAATGCGTGAAGTTCGGCGTAACGATTACAACAGCATCCGCTCGGTCCGCCGCGGGCAGTGCCGCCTCGACAGTCAGCAACTCCTGCCATGAGCCGTAGCACCGCGAGGCGGCAATTCCGAGAGCGAGGCCAGACTCACGTGACCGCTCCGGCGTGCTGGAAAACGCCCCGGCTACCAGCCGCCAGCGGCCGTCTAGGTTCGCTGCCATCCGGTGCACAGCACCAATAAATGCCCCTTGGCCGCCACCGATCATGGCAAATTTCAAAGGCACAACGGTTCGCAAAGATTCGCTCATAGCTCAATTCGCTCCAGCAACAATCCGATCGCAACTTACACACCAGACATTTGCCTCAGCGCCCCATTCTTACAACCGCGCCATCGCAACGGCCTGAGCATCCCGCTCACTCAGCGGCATGTCCCCAAACTGCGGACGCAGTTTCACCGTGCCATCTCGTTTGCGTGACCGCTCACAGCGAAGCTCGCCGCGCAGGTCAACAACGGCCGGCTCCCTGGCCCCATCGGCAATCTGCACGCGGCTGATGCCCAGCAGGTCAGCCAGATCGGTATGATCAAACCCGGTCAGCAGCCCGTTCTCGTTGGGCAGCACAGCGCCCATGTCCAGCGGATTATCAATCGTCGCTCGCGCCTGTTCCATGCTCAGCAGCGCTTTGTCTCGCAGTGTCATCACCGCCGGCCACCGGTCATCACGCTTGATGCACAGCGTTCCCATGAACCGCTGCATGTGCACGCATACCGTCGCATCATCCGCCTTGCACTGGTGCAGCGCGCGGTAGGCCTCATCGGCCGTGTGACACATGATCGGCGCCAGCAGGCGGCACAACCCGTCACAAACAGCAAACAAAACAGTCTGCGTCGCCCGGCGCCGCGGCCCGCCCGCCGGGTCGCAGTACAGCCTGTCCTTGATCGCCATCAGGTACTTGGCCGAGAGAGTGTCGGAACAGAAGTCATAGATCAGCGAACTGGCCGTACGGAACTCGTACGCCGTGTACGCCGCCGTGACCTTGGCCGCCAGATCATCAAACTCACCCAGCACCCACGCCTCCAGCGAGGTCGGCGCCAGCGAATCCAGCTTCACACTCTGCCCATCACCCGCGCCATGCTGCCCGGCCTTGCTCGGCGCAAAGTCATACAGGTTGCTCAGCATAAACCGCAGCGTGTTGCGGATCTTGGTATACGCCTGACCCGCCGTCACCAGATACGCCTTGTCAACCTTGATGTCGTTCTCAAACGCAAGCGTGCTCACCCACCACCGGCACACATCCGCGCCAAACTCCTTTAAAATGTCCTCAACCTCAAGCGTGTTGCCGAGGGACTTGCTCATCTTCTTGCCGTCCTTGTCCACCATGAAACCATGCGTCAGCAGCGTCTTAAACGCCGGCTCACCCATCATGCCCACCGAGGGCAGCAGCGAACTCTGGAACCACCCGCGGTGCTGATCCGATCCTTCCAGATACAAATCCATCGGGAAGTCACGCCCGCCCGACCGCTCACGCATCACCGCGTTCCAGGTCGAGCCTGACTCAAACCACACATCAATGATGTCCTTGCCCTTGGCCAGCTCACCAAACCTCGCGGCGATGCCCGCCGGGGCCTGCGCATCCGCCGCCGCGTCATAGTCCTTCAGCAGTTCCGCCGGCGTCATGCTAAACCACGCATCCGCCCCGCTCGCGCGAAACACCTTCGCCACCGCAGCCGCCGTGGCGGCCGTCATGAACACCGATCCGTCCGGCAGAAAAAACGCCGGGATCGGCAAGCCCCACGACCGCTGCCGACTGATGCACCAATCCGGCCGCGATTCCAGCATGCCACGCATCCGATTGCGCCCCCACTCCGGAACAAAGTCGATCCCTGTCGGCGATGCCGCCGGCGCCCCCGCCGGCCCGGTGCGGCTGTGCCCCGCGCTCTCCAGCGCCAATTCACGCAGCGTCTTGCCGTGCTTGGTGGCCTTGTCAACACCCACAAACCACTGCTCGGTACACCGATAGATCGTCGGCGTCTTGCTCCGCCAATCATGCGGATACGAGTGGCTGAACTTCTGGTCGTAATACAAATGCCCGGAGTTTCGCAGGTACTGCGCAACCTCTTCGTTGGCCGCCCACACGTCCTTGCCCTTCAGCCACGATGGCACCGTGTTGTCGTACGTGCCATCACCCTGCACCGGGCAATACACCGGCAGCCCTTCGCGCAGACCCGTCTGATAGTCTTCCGTACCGTGACCCGGCGCAGTGTGCACCAACCCAGTGCCATCCTCAAGCGTCACGTACTCCGCCGCCATCACCGTAAACAGCTTGCCGCGGTTCCCGCCCGCCGCAACCGGCGCACCCTCACCCTTGGTCAAATCAACAAACGGGTGGCGGTACTTCAAGCCCAGCAGTTTTTCACCGCTGGTCTTCGCGAGAATCACAACCTCTTCCGCCTTCGCCAGCCCCGTCACTTTCTCGACCAGCGCCGTCGCCATCACCGTTACGGCACCATCCACCCACACCAGCGCGTACTCGTACCGCGGATTCACGGTGATGGCGCAGTTGGCCGGCAACGTCCACGGCGTCGTCGTCCAGATCATGAAACTCGGCCGCGTGCCCGGGCGCGTGCCGGGGTCGGGCGCACCACCTTCGGAGATCTCCACCTCTTCACCCTCGGCCGCCTCTTTCTCACGCGCCAGTCCAAACGCGTCGTACACCGCATCGGCATCGGCGGCCTCAAAATCAACATATATTGAAAGATCCACCCGATCCTCATACTCAAGTTCCGCCTCCGCCAGCGCGGTCTGATTCGCGATCGACCAGTGCACCGGCTTGAGCGCTCGAAACACCAGCCCCTGTGCCAGCAGATCAGCCAGCACCTCCAGCGATGCACCCTCGAAACGGGGCTGCAGCGTCAGATAGGGGTCGGCGTAATCAGCCAGCGTCAGCAACCGCTGCATCTGCGCGGCCTGCAGTTTCACGTACTTCTCTGCATACACCTGACACTCCTTCCGCACGATCAGGTTCCGCTGCTCTTCCGCCAGCACCTTCAGCTTGTCCCACTTTCCCCTGGCCACAAGTTCCGTCATCACCTTGTGTTCAATCGGCAAGCCATGACAATCCCACCCCGGCACAAACGGCGTGTCAAAGCCCATCAGGGTGCGCGTGCGCACAACAATGTCCTTGAGCACCTTGTTCATCAGGTGCCCCATGTGGATTGATCCGTTGGCGTAAGGCGGTCCATCATGAAACACAAACCGCCCCCGGGGCGAGGCATCGGTTGCCTCGCGATCGCGCAGGGCCTGGTAGAGCCCGACGCCGCCAAGACCATCCCAGCGCTTGATGCTCGTTGGCTCGCTCTGCACCAGGTTCGCCTTCATGGCAAAAGCCGTCTTCGGCAGGTTCAGCGTGTCCTTGAACGTGGCCGCAGAGTTGGCCTCTGCCGCCGTGTTGCCAGCAGGGTTTACCGGCTTGTTTGATTGAGATGCTTGCTCGGATGACATATATGAAATCTTCGGAGGCCCGTGCATCTGGCACGGACCAAATTGGTGAAATCGTCGGGGTGAGAGGGTATCGGGTGACACTTTACAAACAGCGCCCCGCACGAGATTGACCGCAAAGCAGTTACCGCCGCGGCGGGGCGGTCAAATTCGTATCAGTCGCCGAGATGGAAGTGCAGGAGTCACCATTCCAAACAACAGTTTATGCAGCTAAACCCACTTCGTCGAGGATTCCGCCCCAGCGATCTCCCCCTCGGTAACCCAACTCAGCCGGTTTCTCTTGATGAGTCGGGCGTTTCATCCAGCCGACCGAACCGCCACCGACGCCTCACACCCCCACAAACCCAAACTCAAACTTGTAAAAGTGCTTCCCATCCACAATGTAAATTATCATCTTCCCGGAAAGTCCAGTCAGCCCGTCCGTCCTTGGGTACGGAATCACTGAGATGGAGTAATCAGGCCGCCCTCGCATCACCCTGCTGCTGTGCTGCTGCCCAAATGATCCAGCCCGCCCAGCGAGCGTGCCCGTTAACCGCTTTATCGCCACATACCCAGCCGAGCCTTTTACGGCCGTTTGCACGCCCAGCATCTGCCCGCTGCTCGTGCCCGCCAGCACGCCGTGAAACACCTTGCTCGGCGACATCCGCCGATGATCGCCTCGCCCCCATCCGTCTCGGCAGGCATCGGCTTGGGCGAGACATCAAAACCCGCCCTCGATGTGCGCTTGAGTAGTAATCCAAAATGCGAGCGCCCGGCACACAACACGTCCGGTCCCGCGTTGCCGCCGGTGCGAAAGGAAACCAAGAAAACGATCCGCATCACCCACCATTTCCGGGCCGTCCTTCCCACTTGCCTTCCTTCGCCCCCTTCTTTCCTCTTCGCGACCTTCGCTGTAAACTGCCTTTCGAAACAATCCACCAATCGCATTGCCTCCTTCATCCCCAGAAGGACGCCCGGTTGTCCCTCAAGATGCCCTGCCGCCAAAATCCCAGAACCAATCCCTTGACATCACCCGATCAAATGTCAAGCTCTCCCCATTCCA
>Ga0163144_10029949_pt1 | contig 10428 bp, 8 predicted proteins | sample OliLak19BULKMAT1_FD_123175 | JGI IMG/M metagenome (GOLD analysis project Ga0163144, IMG submission 123175) | Freshwater microbial mat bacterial communities from Lake Vanda, McMurdo Dry Valleys, Antarctica - Oligotrophic Lake LV.19.BULKMAT1 | ecosystem: Environmental > Aquatic > Freshwater > Lake...
AGGACGATGACGATCGGGCGACGATTTGATGGCACAGGTTCCTCCGACTGGTTAACGGGCGCCGACGAGGCGCCGCTCGATAAGAACGACGGCGAGATAGAGCACGATCCCGACGAGAGCGATCGTCAGGAGCGTGGCGAACATGAGCGGGATATCGAAGAGCGAACCGCGCGCGAGATTGATGAGGACCCCGAGGCCGCGTTCCGCGCCGGCCCACTCCCCGACGATGGCGCCGACCACGGCAAGCGTGACCCCGACGCGCATGCCACCGAGGATGGATGGCAGGGCCGCCGGGATCTCCAGCGTGGTCAGGATCTGGCGTCGAGTGGCCCGCAGCGAGCGGCCCAGTTCCAGCAGCCGCGCATCCACGGAACGGATCCCGACCATGGTCGCGACGGCCATCGGGAAGAACACGATGAGCGAGCAGATCAGCACCTTGCCGACCAACCCTGGGCCGAACCACAGGGCGATGAGCGGCGCGAGGGCCAGGATGGGCGTTGCCTGGGCGGCCACGAGGTACGGCGACAGGAGGCGCTCGACGAGGGCGCTGCGCGCCAGGGCATACCCGACGATGAGGGCAAGGCCCGCGCCGACAGCGAAGCCCAGGGCGACCTCCACGAGCGTGGTCGCCAGATGCGGCTGGATCGTCCCGTCCGTCCATGCCCTGACCAGCCGCATGGCGACGACGCCGGGGGCCGGCAGGATGAACGGCGGGAAGCCACTGACGATGACGACGACCTGCCAGAACAGGATGAAGACGACGAACGCGCCGACCACGGACAGCACTGCGCTGCGCGTCACGTCGTCGACTCCAGGCCGTCGGCGCTGTCGGCGCTGTCGGCGCTGTCGGTGCTCTCCCCAAGGTGACGGCGCACCTCGCGGGCCGTGTCGGTCAGGACCGCAGCGTCAAGATCCGCGATGGCGCGCGGCCGTGGTAGTGCAACGGGCAAGTCTGCGACCACGCGTCCGGGCCGCGCTGAGAGCACGACGACCCGGTCCGCGACGAGGATCGCCTCGGCGATGCTGTGGGTGACGAGGACGATCGTCGTGGCGGCCCGTTCCCAGAGCCGCAGCAGCTCCAGATCGAACCGTTCGCGCGAGAGCGCGTCGAGGGCACTGAACGGCTCATCCAGCAGGAGCACCTCCGGCTGGAGCGCGAGCGCTCGCGCGAGCGCCACACGCTGGCGAGTCCCGCCGGACAGCTCGGCCGGGCGATTCGCGACGACCCGCTCGTCCAGCGCAACGAGGTCGGTCAGCTCAGCCAGCCGGTGCCGTCGCCGCTCGGCCGACCAGCCGGCGAGCTCCAGTGGGTACGTGATGTTGTCCGCCGCGGAGCGCCACGGCAGGAGCCTCGGTTCCTGGAAGACGAGGCCCACCCTTGGATCCGGGCCGTCGATCGGGGCGCCATCCAGGCTGACCGTGCCGGAATCGGGACGGAGCAGGCCGGCCACGACGCGCAGGAGCGTCGACTTGCCGCAGCCGTTGGGCCCGATGAGCGCCACGATGCCGCCGCCCGGCACGGCGAGGTCGACCCGATCCAGAACCGGCAGCGTGCCCCCGCCACGCACCGGGAAGCTCAGGTCGACGCCGCGGATATCAATGGCACCGGCACCGACATGGACGGTCACGGCCGGGCACCGCTGAGCGGCCGAAGCACCGCCGCGGTGGCGGGGTAGAGCGCCGCATAGGCCTCGTAGGTCCGCGCGTACGTCTCGGCGAACTCGGGTCGCGGCTCCAGAGCGTGGTCGATCCGGGTCATCGCCCGGATCGCGCTGGGCAGGTCCGGTCGGAGGCCCACGCCGACCGCACCAAGGATGGCCGAACCAAGGACGGCAGTCTCACGGACGACCGGCACCAGGACGCGGAAGCCCGTGACGTCGGCCTTGATCTGGTTCCAGAGCTCGCTTTGGGCTGGTCCCCCGCAGGCCCGCATGGCCGTGACGGTCACGCCGGCCGCGAGCATCGGGGTGGAGACGTGACGGATGGCCAGGGCTCCGGCCTCCAGGATGGACCGGGTGATATGGCCGCGACCATGGGCCAGGGTCACGCCGGCGAGCACCCCGGTCGCACTCGGATCCCAGATCGGCGACCGCTCGCCGGCGAGGTACGGGAGGAACACCAGGCCAGCCGCACCGGGGGGCGTGGATGCGGCCTCGTCGAGCAGCCGTTCAGTCGTCGTCGCGCCACCGATGACATCGTCGCGGAACCAGTCGAGCGCCCTGCCGGCGGCGGCCATCGCCGCGCCCACACTGAAGCGGCCGGCCAGCGGCGCGGGCGTGACGAATGCACCCGGCACCTCCACCGGCTCGTGCCAGTAGACGCCGAACCCGCCGGCGGAGCCACCTGGGTCAAAGGCGTCGCCAGGCTCCAGCAGTCCCGCGCCGAGGTAGCTCGAGAAGGCGTCGTTGGTGCCGCCTGCGACCGGGATACCGGGTCGCAGGCCGAGCGCGTCCGCGGCGGTCGCGGTGAGCAGACCGGAGATCGCGCCAAGGTCGCCGCTGGGCGGCCGTCGGTCCATGGCCAGCCCGGTCGCGCCGCTCACGATGCCAGGGTCGGCCACGATCTGGTCCGGCACGAGCGGCGCGATCGCTTCCCCGGTGAGGCGGAATGCCAGCCACTCCCAGGTCGTGAGGTACCAGCGCGTGGCCGCTGCCGTGGCCGGTTCGTGGCGCTGGACCCACAGGGCCGCCGGCAACGGACCCAGCCCCCAGCCCCGGATCCCGGTCAGCGTCTCGAGCTCGCTGGCCTCGGCGGCGGCTCGCGTGTCCATGAACGTGATCGCCGGCCGGGTGGCTTCGCCCCGCTCGTCGACCGCGACCAGGGTCGGCCCATGGCCGTCTACACCGATGGCCACGATGTCCAGCGGCCCGCTTTCGGGACTCGCCTCTGTCCGATGAAGCGCGCGCACCGCGCTGACCACCGCGGACCACCACGCCCCCGGATCCTGTTCCGCCCAGCCCGGACCGTGCCCCACCTCAAGGTCGTACCCCGCCCGGGCGATGCCCAGGAGGCCGCCGTCCAGACCGACGAGGCCCGCCTTCACCTCCGTCGTGCCAAGGTCGATGCCAAGGATCGCGTCGGTCATGACAGGCCACCGGCGCGCGCCCGGTTCGGGGCTCCGGGCGGTGGCGCCAGCGTCTCCGCGTCGAGCCTGACGACGGCCTCCGCGGTCGCCACATCCGTCACCAGCGTGCGCACGATCCCTGCCCGCAGGGCCCCGAGGATGGGTCGGACCTTGCTCTCCCCGGCGGCCACCCCGATGGACACCGGCACTCGACCGAGGGCGCGCGCATCGAAGGCGATCACGCGCTCGCGCAGTTCCGCACACACGAATGCGCCGTCGAGATCGAACGGGGCGATGATCGCTTCGCCGACGGCCTCCGCGGCATCCAGTTGCGCGGCCACGCGCTCGCCGACGGAGCCGACCCCCCACGATCGACCGCCGATCCCGAACAGCACCACGTCGAGGCGAGCCCACAGCTCAAGGACGGCACGGACGCCGGCGTGGGCCTCCAGAGCCTGCTTCGTCGCGGCATCGTCGAGGACACCCGGCGCCATCAGGCCGTGCGCCTGGGCTCCCAGGGCGTCGGCGATCCGCCGGAAGGGCTCGCGATCCGGCCCCGGCGACCAGTACCCGCCGGCCAGCGGCACCACCGTGGCCACGACCGTCGTGGAGGCCTCCTCCAGCGCGTCGGCAACGGCGGCCACACTGGCTCCGTCGCCGATACCGATGATCTCGCCGTCGCGAACGGACGCCCGGAGCACCTGGGCGGCCAGCCGACCGACCATTCGGCGGGCAAGATCCTCAGGCCCGGCCACGGTGGGCGCGAGATGGACGGCATCCAGCCCGTAGCTGCGGCGAAGGGCATCGCCGGCGGGCGACTCCGCGCTCGTCCGGTCGATGATCCGGATCTCGACGATGCCCTCCGCGCGGGCACGCTTCAGCAGTCTGCTGACCTGGGGTCGGGTGACACCGAGCCGCAGCGCGATGGCGTTCTGGGTCTCGCCCAGTTCGTAGTAGAGGCGGCTCGCCAGGACGAGCTGTTCCGTGTCGCTCACCGGCCGTCGGCCCACGTACATATGTTCCGAACAGATGTGCATCGCATCGCGGCCATCATCGGCGACCCGTGGCGGCACTGTCAAGACGGCCGGTCATGACAGACGGCCGGGCATGACGCGAGCCCCGTGTCCGGCGAGGGACGGTCGGGGCTCGCGTCGGCGTACTGACGGTCGGAAGGCTGTGGGCTGACCCGGTGGAAGCCTCCGACCCTGCTTGGTGAACTACAGGGGCATGTGGACGGACCGGATCGGCACCGACTCATAGCCGCTGTGCGGAAGGCCGATGTATGGGAACGAACCCAGGAAGGGCATGTCCGCGTTGGTGTCGACGCCGTCGCCGACGATGTTGTTCGGGCTCTTGTTGGGCAGACCGAACGCCCCGTTCAGGAAGGTGCCATAGCCCTGGGCAACGGCCCGGAGCTCGATGTCGGTCACGTCGTCGACGAGCCGGCGACCGTTCGGGAAGCCGCACAGATCGGCTTGGAGCACGGCGAGTCGGTTCGGCTGGCTATCGTCGGCAATTCCGCCGGGGCAAGCGCCGTTGACGCCGGGCAGGATGGCCGTGTTGACCCGGAGCATGTCGGCAAGGACAGGGTTGGATCGGATCTCGTTCACGCCACCCACGCCTTTGAGCAGGATGAGTGACAGGTCCGTCCGGCCGGTCTGGTCGATCTCATCGAGGGCACCCCCGGCATGACCCGTCGGACCGCCCGGCGCGCCGTACAGGAAGTTCTCCAGGACCGCGAGCTCAGGAGCCTCGTAGTACTGCAGGAACTGCTTGTCCCTGGACGGAGCCTGGCTGTTCCAGTAGTCCTTGAGGTGGCGCGGGATGATCACCTCGTTGATGAGGGGATTGCCCAGGCGGGAGACCTGGACCCACGGGCCGGACCACTTGGCCCTGCCATCGGTCGTCATCTCCCGGTACGCCCGGCGATCCGCACTGGCCCAGACGCCGACGACCGGCTGACCGGCCGACTGGCGAACCTCGGTGAGCGGGACCTGGAGCACGATGGACGCCGTGTTGTACCCGGCCACGCCGTCGACACCATCTTCAGTACCGAGGGGCAGCAGGTGCAACGCATTGAACGGGCGCAGCCCGCCCAGGTCGAAGATGGAGCCAAGATCGACGAAGAAGGCATCGTCACGCGGCCCGGCGTAGGCCTGGCCGCCATTGTCGAGCGGGTGGATGCCGGTGGCCGCCAGCGCGGGGTAATCCGGCGTGGAGCGTGGGCCGACGTTGGCCGGCACGGTGCGCAGACCACTGCCGATCGTCGACGTGGTGCCGCCCGTCGTCCGCTCGACCTTGTATTCCTGCGGGACCAACCATGAGGCGTCGTCCACGGTGGCGATCGGCAGGTTGTTGTACAGGAACGAACTGACCCCACCCTTGCCGGATGCCTGGTTGGTCTTGAAGGTCACGGTGTAGGTGACGTCGTCCCTGGCGTCGCCCGTGTTGTCGATGTGGATGCGATAGCGGACGTTGTCATCGAACGGGTGGAAGTTGGGGCCGCCGCCCGGCTGCTGGAGCGGGATGTAGTTGGCGATGATCGTCAGGGTGTCAGGGGCGTCGGGGCTGACGAACGCGTACAGGTCCGTGTTGTCAGCGGCCGGGTCGCCACTGATCAAGGGGGCCTCGCGGTGACTCGACCCGAGCACGCCCGATATGGACGACGCGGCGATGAGAAGGGCGCCGCCGACGGCGACGACCTGGGAACGTGTGGACACGACCGTTTCTCCGATCCGACTACTGGGGGTGGTGCGGTCCTCTCCACGGGGCCCGCATGGGATCGCTCGGGAAGCTCGTCGACTGGCGACGAACGTCGGTGGTCGCGACCTCACCGTCGTCTGTCAGGCGGTGATACGGGCGCAGGTCGGGTCTGGATGAGTAAGACCCGGGATCTCGCCGAGGCCGATCGGTCAGCGGTGACGATGGACGACCGCCGGACTACAGAACGTTCGCCGGGCTCCGTTGCCGAGTGAGCGCCGGTGGCGTGTCGGCGACGCCGCGCCCGAATCGCGCTGGGTCAATCCAGCAGGCGACGAGCCTCCGCGGCACCTGTCGGCGAAAACCCGGGGTCCGTGGCGAGGGCGGCCTGGAGGTCCAGGCGGGCCTCCTCCGTCCTGCCCAGGGCGGCGGCGATGGCACCCGCGTGATAGCGCAGGAGTGGATCGCGCGAGCCCAGCCGGAGCGCCTTCGCGGACCAGGACGCGGCCTCCTCGTCGCGGCCCAGGCGATGGAGCGCCCAGGCCGTCGCATCCGCGGCCCGGATGGTCGGTGACGACGCGTAGCCGGCCGTTGCCAGCTCCAGGGCGCGGTTCGGGTCACCATGGTCCGCCTCGAACAACGCCAGGTCCACATCGACGACCACGCCATTCGCCTGGAACAGGGTGATCAGCACGGTCGCGAGCTCGTACTGGTCGCGCGCGCCGGCCGCATCGCCCATCGCCTCAAGGGTCTCGCCGTGGGCGATCACGTACTCGGGCAGGGGCACGATCCCGGCGGCCCGCTCGAAGTGGGCCTTCGCTTCCTCCAGATCTCCGCGTCCGACGGCGAGGCGACCCAGGCCGGCGAGCGATGGCGCATGGTCCGGCAGGAGCTTGAGGGCCTCGTCATAGGCCGCCCGCGCGCCGTCGGGATCGCCGGTCAGGCGACGCAGTTGGCCGACCAGGGCCAGGACGTAGGCGGTGTTCTCCGGGGCCAGTCCGGGCGAGGCAGCCGCCTGTTCCATCTCTGCCAGGGCGCCCACCAGGTCGCCCTGCAGCTCGTGCGCGTACGAGAGGCGGGCGAGCGAGGCGAGATCCGGGGAGTCCGCGGCGAGCGCCTCCGCGGCAGCGAACGCTTCCTTGTAGCGACCCAGCTCCACGAGCGCATCGACCACGACCCCGCGAGCCGTCGAGTAGCCGGGGAAGGCTTCCAGGGTCGCCTGGCCGGTCGCCAGCGCGTCCTTGAACTCGTGTCGTCCAAGCTGCAGGCCGCCGATGCCCGCGAAGACCAGGGGGTCGTCCGGGAGCAACTCGCGGGCCGCGTCCAGGGCCGCCTCGGCGCGAGGATAGAGCGACGGGTCGGCGGTCTCGCGGACCCGCTGGAGGAGGGCCAGGCCAAGATCCCGCTGGGCGCTGCCGTCGCTCGGGTCGTCGGCCACGGCATCCAGCAGGAAGTCGATGAGCTCCTGGGTCGCGGAGGTCGTGGCGATCGGCGCCGGTGTCGAGGATGTCGTGGCGACGGGCGTCGCAGCCGGATCGGGCGTCGGGGCGACGCTGGCGCTGCCGTCCTGCGTCGGGACAACTGCCGTGGCTGGAGGGGCTGAGGGCGCCGTCGGTCCGGCGCAGCCAGCGACGATGAGCACAGCGGCGAGCGACAGGGACAAGCGGCGCGTCCACGGGGTCATGTCCCGGATACGGACGAGACGGCTCACCGGATGCCTTTCTGCCTAGTCCGGCGGCAGGACACGGCCCGGATTGAGCAGGTCCTGCGGGTCAAGTGCGGTCTTGATCGCGCGCATGAAGCGCACGGCGTCCGCGCCCCGTTGGCGAACCATCCATTCGCTTCGCGCCGAGCCGATGCCATGCTCGCCGGTCACGGTCCCGCCCAGGTCCAGCGCCGCCTGGTAGAGGTCCGCCTGGACCGCCTTGGTGATCGCCTCAGCCCGGGGATCGCCGCGCTCCAGGACGAGATCCGGGTGGAGATTGCCATCCCCCGCATGGCCGAAGGTGCCGATCCGCACGTCGTGTTTGGCGGCGATGCGCTCCACCGCCCGGAGCATATCCGGGACGCGCGCCCGAGGGACGCCGACGTCCTCCATCTTGACCTCGCCGAGCCGCTCAAGGGCCCAGTGGGCCGCACGCCGGGCCTGGCGCAGGAGGTCCGCCTCGGCGACGGTCTGCGAACGCACGGTGCTCGTGGCGCCCGCGACCACACAGGCGGCCTCACCGCGCATCAGCTCGTCCGCGGCGGCGGCACCCGGCAGGTCCGACTCGATCATGAGCATCGCCGCGGCGTCGCGGTCCAGGCCCAGATCGTGCATGTCATCAACGGCGCCGATCGTGAAGCGATCCATCAGTTCCAGGGTCACCGGCGAGAGACCGGCCGCGGCGATCGCGGCCACGCCATCGCCGGCGGATTCGAGGGTCGGGAAGAACGCCAACAGGGTGGACCGCGGCGGCGGCGTGGGTCGTAGACGGAGGGTCGCCTCGGTGATGATCCCGAGCGTCCCCTGCGAGCCGACGAGCAGATGGGTCAGCGAATAGCCGGCCACATCCTTGATGTTCTTGCCGCCCGTCCGGATGACCGAGCCATCCGCCATCACGACCTCCAGGCTCAGGACGGAGTCCCGCGTCTGGCCGTACTTCACGCAGCACAGGCCGCCTGCATTGGTACCCAGGTTGCCGCCGATCGAACACATCTCGAAACTCGCCGGATCCGGCGGGTAGAACAGCCCATGCTCGGCAACGGCCGCCTTGAGATCGGCGTTGATGACGCCGGGCTGGGTCACCACGCACAGGTTGGCGACGTCGATCTCCAGGATCCGATCCATCGCGGTGAACGCGATGGTCAGGGCCCCAAGGATCCCGGTCGCTCCCCCACTGAGGCCGGAGCCGGCGCCGCGCGGCACGATCGGGATGTCGTGCTCGCCGCACAGGGTGACCAGGTCGGCGACCTCCCGCGTTTCCGTGGGGAGCGCCACCGCGCCCGGCAGACCGGAGGACAGGTAGGCGGTCTCGTCGCGTCGATACGACTCGCGGTCGACCTCGTCGGTCAGGAGGCGGAGCGCCGGAAGGCGTGCCCGGACCGCAGCGATGAATGCCTCCGTGACGATCCCTGTGGCCATGCGCGCCTAGGATAGGTGGACATGCGGCGCGACGCCTCCGGTAGGATTCAGTTGATGACCCTTCGATCCTCGACCCGCGCGCTGCCGGTCACGTTGGCCCTCGCCCTGGCGTTGGCGTTGGCGCTGGCGCTGCTCGCCGGGGCGGCGCCCGGGCCAGCCGCGGCCACGACCCTCGTCCGCTCGTCCTCGATCATGCCGGGCACCGTCGATCGGACCAGCCTGGAGCTGCGGGCGACGTACACCACGACCCTGCGGCTGTCGTTCGCGACCCGCTCGTTCGTCGTCCACTCTGCCGCGAAGATCACCAACACGTCGGGTGGGCCGATCGACCGGGTCGAACTCAATACGGCGGTCGCGCGGCTTGGCGCGATGCGACTGACGTCGGCACTCGTGGACGGGGCGCCGGTGACCGCGCGGGTCAGCGACCAGACCATCATCGTGCCGCTGGGCGGGGTGCTCCCGGCCGGCGCGACCACCGTGGTCCGGGTGAAGTACTCGGCCAGGCTGCGGACGTCGCTGTCCGGATCCTCGTGGCTGTTCACCAAGGCGAACGGCATCATCGACGCCTACCGCTGGCTACCCTGGGTCAGCCGCGCGACCCCATTCGACCGGCCCAACCACGGCGATCCGTTCGTCACGCCATCCAGTCCCCTGGTGCGCCTCACGGTCGTCACGGATCGGAAGCTCGTCATCGCGACCTCCGGCGACCGCGTTGCCGTCAGCGAGGACGGCCTGACCCAGCGCTTCGAGGCGCGCGATGTGCGCGATATGACGGTCACCGCCGCGCCCGACTTCAAGAGCCGATCGGCGACGGTCGGTGACACGACCATCCGCTACTACTACCGATCCGCGGCCAACGCCCAGGCCACGCTGGACGCCGCGGTCAGCGCATTCCGCAAGATCCAGGACCGGCTCGGTGACTACCCCTACCCCACGTTCAGTGTCGTCCAGTCGGCGGGCGGCTACGGGATGGAGTCGCCGCGCCTGATCTGGGTCCCGTACGGGGTCGGCGCTGCGAATCTTCGGTACCTGGTGGCCCACGAAACGGCTCACCAGTGGTTCTACGGCCTGGTCGGCAGTGACCAGGCGCGCCAACCGTTCGCCGATGAGGCGGCCGCCGACTTCATCGCCCGATACGTGACCGACACCCGGCGGGCCAGCCGCTGCGCGACGGGTCGACTGGATCTCGCGATCTACCAGTACACGACCGGCTGCTACTACGAGAAGGTGTACATCCAGGGTGGCAACCTGCTGGATTCCGCCCGCCGCAAGATGGGCTCAACGACGTTCTGGTCCGCCCTGCGGGGCTACGTTGCGGCCAACCGGTACGGCCTGGTCTCAAGTTCGACGCTCCTGCGAGCCCTGGACGACGCCACGCCGATCGACCTTGGCGCCGTCCTCTTTCGGCCGCGCTTCCCGGGGATCTACTGAGGCTCCCGCACCACGCAGCGGGAAGCGGCGCGGGGCGGGAAGCGGCGCGGGGCGGGAAGCGGCGCGGGGCGGGAAGCGGCGCGGGGCGGGAAGCGGCGCGGGGCGGGAA
>Ga0163144_10029951_pt1 | contig 10428 bp, 12 predicted proteins | sample OliLak19BULKMAT1_FD_123175 | JGI IMG/M metagenome (GOLD analysis project Ga0163144, IMG submission 123175) | Freshwater microbial mat bacterial communities from Lake Vanda, McMurdo Dry Valleys, Antarctica - Oligotrophic Lake LV.19.BULKMAT1 | ecosystem: Environmental > Aquatic > Freshwater >...
CCCTAGCTCGGCTTTTACGGCCCGCCTGCCGATCATCTGAATACCAACAACATTATCGATCGGTCTCGATGGCCTAGGCAGTGTTGACAAAAGGGATTCCCAAACGCCCCGGTTTCTGATTCAAGGCTTCTCTTTGGGGAGCAGTCATGGACCGTGGGGATTTGTCGGACGCGGAATGGCAACTCATCGGGGTGCTGCTGCCGTCTGAGCGAGGGCGGTGGGGGCGGCCGGCTGGCGACAACCGACGCTTTCTCAATGGTATGCTTCACGTGTTGAGGGTTGGCTGCCCCTGGCGCGACATGCACGAGCGCTATGGCAAGTGGAACTCGGTATATGTCCGGTTCCGGCGCTGGGCCGAACAAGGCGTCTGGGATGCGCTGCTGCAAACGCTGGTCGATCTGGGCCTTACCGACGACTGGCAGCACATGATCGATAGCACCACGGTTCGCGGCCATGTCTCGGCAGCGGGCGGAAAAGGGGGGCCTGTGCGCAAGCTTTTGGTCGATCACGCGGCGGCTTTACGAGCAAGGTTCACGCCCGCTGTGACAATCAAGGCCTCCCTGTCGGCTTCATCCTGACCGGCGGCGAGGCGTCCGACTACACCGCCGCCGATGACCTGATGGCTCTGCCGTTGCCCACGCCCAAGGCGCTGCTCGCCGACAAGGGCTATGACGGCGACAGCTTCCGCGAGAACCTGCTTATGCGCGGCATCTTGCCGGTTATTCCGCCTCGTTCGAACCGCAAATCGCCCGAGCATCCCGATTATCGGCGCTACAAGGATCGCAATCGTGTCGAGCGCATGTTCGGTAAACTCAAACAACAGCGCCGTATCGCCACCCGCTATGACAAGACCGTCCTGTCGTTCGAGAGCTTCCTCAACCTTGCTGCCGCTCGTCTATGGCTCAAGGCTTTTGTCAACACGACCTAGCCTGGGACTTAGTTGCCATTCTTGGCGGGGTCGCTGAACGTCGGCTTCGTTGGCGAAACCGGTCATTTATGTCTTCCGCAAACGTCGGCTCCGAATGGGAATGAATGTCCCGCGGGAGCTTGGTGCGAGCTGATCCGGTAACCATGACGGCGCCAGTGACGTCAGCGACGCAAAGCTTCCTGCAGCGTGCCGCCTGCTAGAGCCCGAGAGCGGACAGACCGGGATGGTCGTCGGGCCGACGTCCGAGCGGCCAACGGAATTTGCGTTCATCCTCGCGGATGGGATGCTCGTTGATGCTGGCGAAACGGCGGTGCATCAACCCGTCTTCGACGAATTCCCAATTTTCGTTGCCATAGGCGCGGAACCAGTTGCCGCTGTCGTCGTGATATTCATAGGCATAACGCACCGCGATGCGGTTCTCCGTGAAGGCCCACAGCTCTTTGATCAGCCGATAATCCAGCTCCTTGGCCCATTTGCGCTCCAGAAAAGCTTGCGCCTCGGCGCGGCCGAGGGGAAACTCGGCGCGGTTCCGCCACATTGTATCCTCGGTATAGGCGAGCGCGACCTTCGCGGCATCGCGGCTGTTCCAGCCGTCTTCGGCAAGGCGCACCTTCTGGCGTGCGGTTTCTTCTGTGAAAGGCGGCAAGGGCGGGCGGGACATGGTGAACTCCTGTTCGTGAAATCCAAAATAAGGGGACCGGGCGGGGTGGAGGGAGAAAATATGCCCCGCCCGGTCAATGACACTCTCGCCGTGGAGGGAGAGCGGAGTGCCGGTCGTCAGGAAGGGGGATGCCTGATGACCAGACCGATGTAGGACAGGCGATTTGGATCAGGAATATGCTTTGGCGGGAATGGATTATTCCGCTGCGCGTAATGCCGCTATCTCTTCCTCGAGCAGAGCAATCTTGCCGTCGCGTTGTTCGATCGCCTGTGCCACGTCTTGGGCAAAGAACATCTGGGGAATGTGCTGTGGGCAGTTTGCATCCCAGGCCTCGACATCGAACAATATGACCTGTTCGGTTCGTGCCCGATAGCCCTCTGGCATCAGGCGCTTCTCCAGCACAGCGTCGCCTTCGACTACCCGCGCGGTGCCCCAGAACTTGATCCGCTGGCGGTGCGCATAATCCATCAGGAAGATAAATGCCTTTGAATTCTCGGCGAGATTGCCGGTCGAGATGAACTGCCGGTTGCCTTTGAAATCGGCAAAGGCGAGCGAATGTTCGCCAAGGACGTGGAGGAATCCCGGCGGGCCGCCACGGTGCTGGATATAAGGCTGACCTTCGGCGCTCGCGGTAGCAAGGTAGAAGCTGCGAACTTGACCGATGAATGCAGCAAGGCTTGCATCGATTGCGTTGCCCATCTCCATCGGTTCATAGATGTCACGTGACCGTTTGCATTCCTGCGCAGCTTTCACCGCAGGCGTGAACGCGACATCGACGGGGCGCCTCGTCACACTGTTGCAACCTGCGGCGACACTTGCCAGGTCGGGTCGGGTAGTGGGACACGCATCAAGGCCCGGATGTGGTCTGCGACCTTTCTCGACGTCAATTCGCGGAGCAGCGCGAAGGCCACTTCGACACCAGTACCGGGGCCGGTCGAGCTTACCAGTTTACCATCGATGACGATGGCTTCATCGACAAACAGCGCGCCATAGGATTCGAGCTGCGCCTTTCGCTTGCCACCCGCCTGATGGTAGGTCGTAGCGCGCCTGCCATTCAGTACACCCGCCGCACCCAGCGAAAGCGAGGCGACACAGACCGAGGCGACCATTTTGTCGCGCGCTGCGAAATGGCGGATGACGTCCAGGAACGGTTCGGACATGGCATCGTCGTAAAAGCCGGCCTTGGCAAAGCCGCCCGGCACAGCAAGCGCATCGAAGCTGTCGAGATCCAGATCGGCGACAAGCGCGTCGGGAACAACCGAGAAGCCGAATGTCGCGCGCAGCAATGGCTTGAGCCCGGCCGAAACCAGCTCGATCGGTTCGTCTCCGTCGATAGTGGCCCAACCCAGAACGTCGGTAAATCCGGCGGCTTCGAGTGGTTCGAAACCGTCGGCGAGCAGCAGTAACACACGCTTGGCCATGGTGATTATCCTTTGTGCAAATGCCTGGACGTCCAGCGGCACTATTGTTCGAGGCTGATCGCGATCTTGCCGAAATGCCCTGCCGAGCGAAGGCGATCATAAGCGCCTGCGGCATCGGCGAATGCGAAAATCTCATCGACCACCGGATGGATTTCATGATTGGCGATGAAGCTGTTCAGCCGTTCGAAATGCTCGACCGAGCCAACGCAAATGCCGTTGATTCTGGCGTTTTTGAATTGCAGCGGCGTCAGATTGGGTTGTGAGCCAAAACCCGACAGCACCCCGATCTGGGCAATCTGCCCACTCGGTGCGATGGCGGCAATCGACCGGTCGTACGTATCCGGCCCGCCGAGCTCGAGGATGTGGTCGACGCCCTTGCCATCAGTCAGCGCCAGCGCTGCCTGGTCCCAATCGGGCTGGTTCTTGTAGTTGATCGTCTTCCAGGCACCGAGTGAAGCAGCACGTTCGAGCTTCGCATCGGACGAGGAGGTGACGATGACCCGGGCACCTTGCGCAAGTGCGAGCTGCAAACCGAACAGCGCGACGCCGCCGGTCCCCTGCACAAGCACGGTATCACCGGCTTGCAAGTTGCCACGTTCAAACAGCGCGTGCCATGCGGTCACACCCGCGCAGGGCAAGGTAGCGGCTTCAACGAAGCTCAAATGATCGGGAATGGCGACCGCCGCCGCCTGATCAACCACCACATAGTCGCTCAGCACACCATCGGTCTGGCCGCCGCCCAGCGCATTCGACAAATGCACTGGCGAAAATGCGCCGCCGAGCCATGCTGGAAAGAAATTCGGGCTGACGCGGTCACCGATTTTCCATCGGGTGACAGACGAACCGACGGCGGAGACCACACCAGCGGCGTCGGACAAAGGGGTGAGGCCGTCGCGCGTGCCGTCGACATCGCCGATATTCAGCAGGTCGCGGTAGTTGAGGCTGGCCGCCTGGATGTCGATCAATATCTGGGTGGGTGCGAGTTCCGGAACCGGCGTTGTCGCTTGCTTGAGCTTCAGCGACGAGCCGTCGCGGGTGAGGGCATAGTGGCGGAAGAGCATGGTGTTTTCCAATCAGGTCGGGGGGGAGTTACAAATCGAGGATCAATCGGTCGCCGCCGCCCGCCGAGGGGTCGGCAGGAACCGCGCAGCAGATTAGCGCCTGATCGGCATCGACCTTGGCTGAAGGGCGCGCTTCATAGGTCACCTTGCCGGCGAGCACCTTGACGGCGCAGGTGCCGCAAGAGCCGCCGCGGCAGCTGTAATCGGGCGTAAGGCCGCGTGCTTCGGCGAGATCGAGAAGGGACCCGACAGCGGCATCCCAGCGTGTCTCCTTGCCCGATTTCGCGAAGGCCACTGGCACCGGCTTCTCGGAAACGGGCGGCAAGGCCTCTGCACTTGCCGGCTCACGGCGTTTGAGCGACGCAGGGCCGAAGGCTTCGGCGTGGATCCGCGCATCTGGAACGCCGACATCGCTGAGTTGGTCGTACAGCCCCTGCATGAAGGGCGGCGGACCGCACATATAGAAATCATAGGCATCGAACGGCAGTGTCTGGCGGAACAGGTCCGTGCTGATTCGCCCTTCGGCGTCGAAGTCGACGCCGGGCAGCGCGCCTTCGATCGAATCAAGCAGCCGGATGACGCGCACCGCGCCGCCCGCCTGGGCTGTCAGCCCGGCAATTTCCTGATCGAAGGCCCGCTCGGCCAGCGTTCGCGCGGCAATGAACAGGAATGTCGGCCGGACGCGGCGCTTGCGCAGCCCTTCGAAAACGATGCTCCGGAGCATCGCCAGCATCGGCGTGATCCCGACACCCGCTGCAAGCAGCACGGCAGGCCGCGTCTCGAGCGGATCGATGGTAAAGCCGCCCGCGGGGGCGCGCGCCTCAATCATGTCGCCGACCGTGAGATCGTCGTGCAGATGGTTGGAGACTAGGCCCTGGCGCTTGACGCTGATGCGATAGTAGCCATCAGACGGTGCGGTCGAGAGGGTGTAGGTCCGCAGCACCGGCTCGGCGGCGGCGCCCGGACGCACCCGGATCGGCAGATGCTGACCCGCTTCGTGCGCCACGATGCCCTTGCCGTCGGCAGGTTCGAGATGGAACGAGCGGATGACGCTGCTTTCATCGACGATCCGTGCGATCCGGAACGGACGCCAAGAATTGCGGAGCTGTTCCGCCGCGATCCGATCCGCCGCCTGCTCCCAGTCGCCCGTCATCAGGCTGTTGGGCGACCAGCCATCAGCCTGGAATGCAAAGCGCAGCGGCAACGCCGCAGGGCGCAGCACAATCTTGCGCGGGCGAAAGACCCAAAGCCGTTCTGCCCCCTGAAAGGGAGCGATCTGATCGGATTCGAGCAATAGTTCGGCATCGCCGGTCAGGTGCAGCATGTCGCCGGTCTCAAAGTCGGGAAAGACAAGCCCCGCCTTGGGATTCAGCAGAAAATTGCCCAGCGTGTTGAAGTGGAGGTTGCCAGCAAAATCTGGGATGGTCAGCGAACCATCGGCGTTGATCCGCACGAAGCCGGGCTTCCCACCGCGATGCGAGGCATCGACTTGCCGCCCCCGCGCGCCGTCGAGATAGGATGACACGAAGAACGTATCAGCGGCGCTGATCATCCCCCGCACATGCTGGCTGCCAATGTCCAATTCTTGTGCAGCCGGCACCCCTGCAAAGTCATCGGGCTCACGCACGAAGGTGAAGTCGCGCAGCTGGATATATTGCGGGCAATTGCCGAAGGCGTGCTCGACCGCGATTTCGAAGCCCTGATCGGTTAATTGCTGCACACTGCCGTTCATCCGGTTGCGCCGGCGGGTGTGGAGTTCGATGCCGAGCAACCCGACCGCAGCGCCATTGGCCAGCGATGCCGTCGCCGGGTCCTGCGGGTCGGGATGCGCCGCAAACGCAAGGTGCTTCGGGTCCGGGCTCGTCATGAAGCCGGGCTTGCCCGAGAGAAGCGTGACCCAGGTATCGCCCGATGAATCGACCGAGCCGAGGATGATGAAGGGGAGCTGGCGATAGAAGTCGCGGTGCTGATCCGGCAAGAAGTCGCGGATCACGCGGCGTCCGAATGCTTCCATGCGTTCGGCCACGCCGACCGTTTTTTGCAGCGCGACTTCGCCGTCGTGAAACGGCGATGGCGGTTGTGGCACTTGCTGCGTCATCGCTTGCTCCCCCCTTATCAAAATCCCCGGGGCCGCCGGACGGCAGCCCCGGGGCGGGCCCGTCAGACATTAAGGCCCACCGGGTTCTTGTTGAATTCAACGAAGCCGGGCAGCGCTTCGATGCGAGCAAGCCAGCCATTGACGTTGGCATAGGCCGACAGGTCGACATTGCCCTCGGGCGCGCTGGCAATATAGCTGTAGAGTGAGACGTCGGCGATTGTTGGACGGTCAGCCGCAATCCAGTCACGGCCCTCGAGCTCGGCGTCGATCAGCTTGAGAATGGCATGGGCGCGGGCGATCACTTCTTCAGGATTGAACCCGGCGTTGAACAGGGTGATGAGGCGCGCGGCGCCAGGGCCGAAGGCGATGTGGCCGGCAGCAACCGACAACCAGCGCTGCACCTTGGCGGCGCCGAGTGCGTCTGCGGGCAGCCAGTCGGTGCGACCAAACTTCGTGGCGGCATAGACCATGATGGCGTTGGAGTCGGCGATGAACTGGCCATCATCTTCAAGCAGCGGCACCTGACCGAAACGATCTTTTGCCAAATAATCGGGTGCCTTGTGCTCGGCCTTGGTCAAATCGACGGTGACGATTTCGGTATCGGCACCGATGAGGGAAAGAAATAGCCGGGCGCGATGGGCATGACCGGAGATGGGGTGGAAATAGAGTTTCATGATGCATCCTTTGGAAGAGCTGTCGCCGGACGGGCTATCCGGCTGCACCCCAGATGCGCCGGTTCGGGTGCTATCAGAAGCGCCGAACCGCGCAAATCACTGTTCCAAGAATCGAAACTATCGGCTAAATATCTGCCTGTTTCAGTTTGGAGACATAAATTATGTCGCGGTTTCATGCGATGCAGGTGTTCGTCAAAGTGGCCGAAACCAGCGGCTTTGCCGAAGCGGCGCGACGGTTGAACATGAGCCCGCCTGCGGTGACGCGCGCGGTGGCAGCGCTGGAAGACCAGATCGGGGCGCGGCTGTTCACCCGGACCACGCGGACGGTGAAGCTGACCGAAGCGGGTACGCGCTATTTCGACGATTGCCGCCGCATCCTGGCCGATGTTGCCGAGGCCGAAGCAGCTGCAGGCGGCTCCTATGCCACGCCCACCGGCGTTCTTACGGTGACAGCGTCCGCGCTGTTCGGTCAGGATTATATCGCTCCCATCTTGACCGACTATCTCGACCAGAATCCTGAAGTGAATGTTCGGGCACTGTTTGTCGACCGGATCACCAACATGGTGGACGAAGGGATCGACGTCGGCATCCGCATCGGCGACCTTGCCGATTCAAGCTTCAGCGCCATCCGCGTCGGCGCGGTTCGCAGGGTGGTTTGCGGTGCGCCGGCCTATTTCGAGCAGTACGGCGTTCCCAAGCATCCGTCCGAACTGGCGCAACACAAGATCATTGTCAGCACGACATCATGGGCATCGCTCGATTGGCGCTTCGGCGGGCCGCAGAAGCCAAGCGTGCGGATACAGCCGCGACTGTCCTTCAGCATCTATGGTGCAGTGATCAAGGCGACCTTGCAGGGTTGGGGCCTGTCGCGTCCGCTATCGTACCAGATCGGTCGGGCGTTGATCGACGGTGACTTGCAGACAATATTGTCCGAATTCGAGGAGGAGCCGTTGCCGGTTCATGTCGTGCACCCCGAGGGCCGCAGGGCATCGGCCAAGGTCCGCGCCTTTGTCGATCTGGCGGTGGACCGGCTGCGCGCCAACCGTTCGATCAACTAGATTGATCCAATTATCGGAACAATATCTTTCACATTAGCCTGATTATCGCCGCGACATAGCGGGTCTATCTCCAGCTCATCCCGACAGCGGGATCAAACTGGAGAAACTTGATGAAGTCCCCCCTTATTTCGATCGCACTTGCAGCCGCGCTTGGCGCAGCGGTAACCCCCGCCCAGGCCGAAACCTATAACGGCCCCTATGTCGGCGTCACGGCCGGCTGGGAACGTGGCGAGATTGCCGATCGCATCGACACGCGGCCAATCACCGCCGAAGTCTCGGGCGATGCGCTCGTGCTCGGCGGCTATGCCGGATATAACTACAAGGTAACCGACCGGATCGTCATCGGTGCCGAAGCCGGTTTCAGCGCGACAGTCGATGACCGGGTCAGCGCGACGTCGGCCGGACGGGCGCTGAACATCGACCCGCGCTACAGCTTCGACCTCTCTGCGCGTGCAGGCTATCTCGTGACCGACAATGCCTTGGTCTACGTCCGCGGCGGCTATGCCAACACCCGCGTCCGCACAACGTTCGCGGGGGCCAGTGGCCCCGTCACCGCATCGGACAATCTCGACGGCTGGCAGGTTGGCGGCGGCGTCGAATATGCGATCACCGATCGCATCTCGGCCCGCGCCGAATATCGTTACAGCGACTTCGGTAGCAATGGCGGACACTATGATCGCCACCAGACTCTCGTTGGCGTGAGCTACAATTTCTGACGCTTGAGCCGCACCCCTCCCATCGATGAAACCGTACCGCAATGGTGCCCGGCTGACTGCAGCACCATTGCGGGAACGGTCGAGAAACGACCATGTCCCAGATTCCTTTTGCGCTCCGCCCGGCTCTCCGATCCGACCGGCAACTTCACTGGCAGATGACCGTCAATACAGCCTTGGCCGGTGGATCGCTGATCGCCGCTTTGCTGAACCTTGGCGCATTGATCACCTTTTCGCTCGCCCGCTCTGCCTTTTCGCGCTTCGCCACTTCGCGTTGCGTTGGGGCATGACATGACTGAAGAATTTCACGCGCGCGTGCATGCGCAACTCAAACTTGCGCTGCTCGGCGACTGCGGCTGCCTCAAGATGCTAGCCAATCTCGAGGATGAAGCCCGATCATCGGGTTTGACAGGTGCAGAGATCGATGCCGCGCTCGGCGGGCGCAGCTTCGAGGCACGAACAGCTGCCGCCCTAGCATATGCCTGTGCGATCAAGGCGGGCGAAGACGGCTTACTCGAGCAAGCCCGCGGACGCGCTTTTCGGTTCGGCGTGACCGACGAAGAACTCAGCGCCGTGGCAGAGGAGGCGAGGCGGATTCTCTCTTCGACGGCGCGGTGATCCGCAGTCTTGCCTCGCTGTTCGGCTGGCACTGGAAGCTGGCCAGTTGCGGCAATACGGCAGAACCCCTGCGCGTCGCCCGGCAACGGCACCGCGACGATGCGCTCGGCGAAATTCTTCGCAGCTCAAGCTGCGCCGAGATGACGCCCGAAGTCCTCCTGCGGATACTGTGATCAACACCCATAAAGGAAAATTCGATGATCGAGATTTTCACCGCCAACACCCCCAATGGCCTCAAGGTGCCGATTGCGCTGGAGGAGCTTGGTGTTCCCTATGACCTCAGGAAGATGGAACTCAGTTCTGCCGATTTGCGGTCGGCTGAATTTCTACGGATCAATCCGAATGCGAAGATACCGGCCATCCGTCATCTTGCTGCCGACACTACGCCAATAACGGTTTTCGAATCCGGCGCGATACTGCTCTACCTCGCTGAAGCATATGGCGGGTTGTTGGGGAACACGTCGGTGGCCCGCGCGCAGACACTCAGCTGGTTGTTCCTGCAAGTGGCGGGGCTGGGGCCGATGATGGGGAATGCCGCGCATTTCCGGTCGCGAACGCCGTCCGACCCCTATGCCATAGGCCGGTTCGAAGGCGAGGTCGCCCGGCATCTCAACATGATCGAGGCACGCTTACGCGAAGTGGAATGGCTCAATGGCGAGTCCTATTCGATCGCCGACATCGCCCATTTCTCGTGGGTCCGCAGTGCAAGCTATGCCGGCTTCAATCTCAAGGGTTTTTCCATCCTTAAACCCTGGGTCGAGAAGATCGAAGAGCGACCGGCAACCGTGCGAGCGCTGGTAAAGCTGATCTGAAACTGCGAACTAATGCTGCCAGGTCAGGAGTTCACACCTGCGCGGCGCGGAACCACATTGGATCAGGCGTAGGAACCCGCATGCGTTCGCGCATCTCCAGCGCAAAATCCGGCGAAGACAGGCATTCCAACAGCTTCAAGGCCAGTTCGATGCCTGTGCCCGGCCCAGTTGACGTCATCAGGTGGCTATCGATGACCAGAGGCTCGTCAACGAAGATGGCACCTTATCGGCAGCTTCCGTTGGGACCGGACGTTCACCGGAGCTGGTATGAACGACTGGATCTGGTCGATAGTGCTCATTCAATCGCCCATACAGAAATCCCCATCTTGCGGGCCTTATCGACCAGATTGGCGTTGATGCCATTACCAGGGCAGGCAACCACGG
>Ga0163144_10029952_pt1 | contig 10428 bp, 12 predicted proteins | sample OliLak19BULKMAT1_FD_123175 | JGI IMG/M metagenome (GOLD analysis project Ga0163144, IMG submission 123175) | Freshwater microbial mat bacterial communities from Lake Vanda, McMurdo Dry Valleys, Antarctica - Oligotrophic Lake LV.19.BULKMAT1 | ecosystem: Environmental > Aquatic > Freshwater >...
GCCGCCTGCAAAATTCCACGCCAACTATTTAGAAACCGTGTGCAAGAAAAGGGGTGCTTGACAACAAAGAAATCGATAATTTTTCTTGAGGAATCCGCACTGTAGGCAAAGCAATCCTGGCAAGAATTCTTTAAATAATTCATCTTAAACGCTTTTGGTTTTGCAGGGGATTGAAGAATGCTAGTGTGCACTTTTACTGGACGATCTTTTATTTAGTGAGAATGAATAGTCTTTGAAAATTATCCAAGCAAGAAAGTTACTGGCTAATTTGGATTATTCAGCTGTGATTGTATGTCTTGTAACTTTTTTATTGCTTGGCCGAGTATTTCATTCGCACATACAGAACAATAATTTTTTGATCCTAAGCCATTAGATTGCCGAATAGACAAAAATGAAAAACTACCAGGAATAGAGTGTTTTTTACTCCGATGGCATTTTCTCTTTCGAGAAGCAACATCGGCAGAAACATGAATTACTATATCCCTGATCTGTGACATATTAGCCTTTAGCATCCTTTATTTTTTGTACGATTTCATCACCTGTTTTATCTAACTCATTAAGTGCGTTTTCCATAGCGTCTGCATTGGGCTCATTCCTCTCGTTTTTTCCTATTCCCAAATTCTCGTTCACCTCATGATGGATCATTCGCGTTGCGGCTGCTAAGTTACTCAGGCCTTTTGCTTCTGGGAAAAGTTTGCTCAACTGATATCCCACTACTGTTAGCCCAGCATCCTTCAAAACTCTTGCTGCGACTGACTTTGTACGATCGGCTAATCGAGTACGAGAGGCTTTTCTTCTTCGCTGCGGGGATACTGGAATAGGCTCAGGATTGCCAGCAAATATTTTTTCTTGCTCTTCTATTAATTTTGCTCTTAGATCGTCTTTGCTGATGAAATTTTTCATAGGAAGACCAACCAAGGGGATAACAGTCTCCAATATTTTGTCTAAAGCTCGGTCATCGTTAGGGTCAAGAAACGACTGTTTTACAAAATCGCTAATGATCTCGTTATGAACCATCATGTCACCATCAAATCTTCTTGGTTTGCCTTCACCTTCTCCCGATTCTCCTTGATCACTATACCCAGAGGCTTCAACAGGCTGTGATTCGAGCCAATCTCGGAAGACCTTTTGATCTTCAAGGTCAAAGTCACGGAAGTCTCGCCAATTTGCGTCATTACTTAACCCAACGTGAGAAATAACATAACCATGATTCGCAGCATTATTGGGATCATCTTGAAACATGACCCGCATTATTCTACCTACAAACTGCACGTAAGGAGATAAACTTCTGAACGGTCTAAAAATTGCCGCAACTGCTAGTGGGGGGTGATCAAACCCTTCACCTAGCATCTGAACTTGTACAATACAATCTATCGAACCATCTTCGAGTTCTTGAATGACTCGAGATTTTTTTTGATCATCCATTTCACCATAAATCTCACGAGTTTTTATACCTCGTTGTTCATAAAGAACACATAGCTGTCGGGCATGATCTACAGAACACGCCGCAGCGATTATTTGTTGTTTTTGTCCAGTCTTTCCTCTCAGCTCACGCATTCTCTGAATACTGGCATCAACAATGTGAGCATTACATTCTGGTGCCAAAGCTACGCCTTTTCTGAACCAGGCTTCCTCACGGAGTGTTAATACCTCTTCAAGAGTATGTTTTTGAGTGTCGCCTCTATAAGTGAAGTAAATTTCAGATGGGGCGATGTTGATTGAGTGAATTTGCTTAATATAACCAGCCAACATGGCTTGTGAGTATGAGTAAGAGTAGACAACTTCACCTGTAACTTTTTGGCCGTCACTACGAAAAGGAGTAGCAGTCAAACTAAGCACCTTGGCTTCTGGAAATCGATCGAATACTTTTCGCCAGCTATCTGCTACATTGTGATGACCTTCATCAACAACAATCATTTCAAAAAAGTTTGGTGGAAACTGAGGCAGCCATCTGTCAGCAGAACTAGCGAGTTGCTGAATATTTGTGACAACATACTGACTTTCCGTACAGTCATGTATATTTGCACTTGGTCCGTCTAACAATGCAACAAAGGGCCCATTAGCAAAGGAAGAAAGTACTTTGGTTTTCCCAAGGAAAAACTTTGGATTACCTACTTCGAGGGCATCAAATATACCTTTTCTGATTGTTGTATTAGGAGCGATGACTAACACGCGACCTTGAGATATGCCAAACGGAATAGTCGCGATTATACCAGTTTTTCCACATCCAACAGGTATTTGTATGATCGCAGGCTCATTCTTCTGCTCGAAATGCTCTCTTACAGCTTTATGAGCTTCACGCTGTGGAACACGAAGCCGATCATTGTTTTCAATATTTGCTACAGATGTGTGGAAGAGTTGCCCAGGATTAATTTGCTCTGCTCGTTGGTACTCAAGCTTAAGAGGCTCCAAATCTGCCCTTTTATAGTATCGATAATCGTTCCCTGGATGTCTTACAGACTTGAGCTTTTCTTCTTTATCCCATCTACGTAGTGTTTGAGGAGAAACGCCCAAATAATCTGCTGCTTCTTGAATTGTGAGGTAGTCTTTCTCTAAAGGTGTGTCAACCATAATCAACACTATACAACCTTATACATTAAGCTGCAATGGGCAGTTTAATAAAACAAGACATTCCCTTTTTATAGTGTCCCATTTTTGCTAAAATTAATCTGGAAGCTCAATTCTGAAACGGGACAATTATAACGACGCACGGGTTCCAGACCCAGGTGCTCCGCAACAATCGAAAAGTTCTGATAGACCTGTCTACTATGATGAAATGGGTTGATGGTGATTGCTAAATTTCCTTGATTTGAACAATTTTCAGTTTAACAGCCGTGTAAGTTATAAAGTAAAGTAACTTGAAAGTGTGATTAGAAGCACGCCAACTATCATAATAGAAATTGGAAATAATCTATCTTTGATCTTTTCTTTAAAAATTATTCCAGCCAGAAGGGTTGAGTAAATCGCAGTTGTATTGTCAGAAGCATCAGCAAAAGCCACCAAAGTATATGTGACTGCTAACATGAATAAAAATATTTTGACTCCATCGATGAGTCCCAACGGTAAAAATTGTCTTAATTTTGTAAAACTTACTAACTGAAAAACCTTCCATTTATGTTTAGCTAATAAAATTAGACTGAAAGATAGTAATAAACCGAGAGCTGCTGAAAGTGTAAAAAATGAAGTATTGCTGTTATTAATACCAGCTTTGTTGACAGAGTAAATGATTCCATACAGGAAAGCTGAAATGAGAATCAACTTAGCAGGTAAATCAGAGAGTAATAATTTAAAGGGTAAAAGTGGATCTCTCAGCCGATTTTCTTGCGGAAGATTCAAAAGATATGTCCCACCCATTACAACGAATATTCCAATCACACCCAATATATTAGGAAATTCATTATTGATAATCGAAGACGAAATTAGAGAAAATACTACTGAAAAGGTTGACAGAGGTATGACTAATGAAATGTCACCGTTCTTCAATGCATAAAAATATAAGGATAATGCAAAAATATCTAAAACAACTCTAATTCCTAGAAATAAATAGAAGTTCTCCCCCAAAACTGGAATTCCACTAAAAATGGTAACCGGCACTAGGAAAAGAAGTGAGAGGAAAATGCTGTACCAGATAACAAGGAAAGGTTCTTCTTGTTTAACAAATTTTTTGTTTAAAATATTTTGAGTTGCTTGGAGGAGGGCTGAGCCTTGAGCAAAAAGTATACCAATCATGAATCAATTATATCAATATTATTGATATAATTGATATAATTGATTCATGATATGAGGGTTCCAGACCCGGGTGCTCCACATGGGCCGACAATTCAGCAAAGCTGAACTTGGCGGGCAGCCTGAACGGGGATAAGAAGCAAGGTGCCCGATCAAGTGAACTTCATTACTACATTTTTAAATGTGAGACTGACGAGAGTAAATCCCTCCCTCTTCGCAACAGTTGAAAAGTTCTGATAGACCTGTCTACTATGCTCGATTAGTCCTATGTGGCTTGCTAAATTTCCTTGATTTGAACAATTTCCGTTTTAATAGCCTGAAAAACTCACAACGTTCTCCTATTGGGATAACTACTCTGATAAACTAAGGTATGCCAATCTACCCTACAAAATCTGACCAGGAATTAATTGAAGCTTTTTCCAAATTGAAGAATGAGAAAGAAATCACCTCTTTTCTGAGGGACTTGCTTACTCCTGCAGAGATCGAAGAATTTTCTTGTCGTTTCCAAATAGCCAAATTATTATGGGTAACAAATTTATCTTATGTTGAAATCGCTCAAAAAGCAGGAACAAGCTCTACCACAGTAACCCGGGTTGCTCAGTGGCTGTATAAAGAGAGTTGGCAGGGCTATAAGACGATTCTCCAGAGGTATTTTGGTCAATCAAAGAGATAAAGTTATTGACCCGCTCCCCTAATAATACGCAGTGACTGTAAAATAGCAGTACTGCGAAAAGGGGCAACATGGCAGGAATTTCTAGTGATGTAAAGGCTGAGATATTGGTAAAAGTCATACCCTCTCCTAAAATTATTTAACGATAGGATATCATATTTCTACAACTTGTCCTTTTAAAAATTTTCAGATTCTGTGTGATATACTTATTTTGATATGGATATCACTACCATCACAAAACTATCTCTTCCAGTACTCAAAAAGTATGGCGTTATTCGCGCAAGTCTTTTTGGATCTGCAATTACTGCAGAAATGACACAAAAAAGTGATATTGATTTTTTGGTAGAGCTACCATCGACAGTACATGGCTTTGATTATGTTGCTTTGAAACTAAATCTGGTTGAAGAACTTGAAGAAACTTTGGGGAAAGATGTCGATATTGTTGAATACAGCTTAATAAAACCAGCTTTAAAACAATACATTTTACCTACTCAAGTTCCAATTCTATAAAGATAATGAAGAAAGATCCGCTGATCTACTTAAACGATATTCTGTTTTCTATCGATCTTATAGAAAAATACGTTGCAAATGTAAGCTTAACTACTTTCTAAAGTAGTTATGATATACAAGATAAAGTTCTCAGAAGACTTGAAATCATTGCAGAAGCTGCTAAAAGATTGCCAGAAGAGGTGCGATTAAGAGATCCTTCTACACCTTGGAAAAGCATCATTGGTTTACGCAATATCATTGCGCATAACTATGATGAGGTTAATTTAACAGAGGTTTGGGAAATAGTAACAAAGCATCTATCTCAAACAAAAATTCAAATTCAAAAATTAGCATCAACGATAGATTATCAAAAAAAAGATTTTTAGAACCAACATTTTGTGATTTTTTTGATGAATACTTCAAAATCCCCAAATTATGGTATATTTTAGGAATATGCACTCCCAAAAACAAGAAATTCAGTATCTTCGTGAGCTTGAAGAAACATATAAACTTCTTTCAGAGGGAAAGCTCAAACCGGCACATTCCATATTCCACATTCCAACCTACAACTTCGCTCGCTTATTCATCTCTTCCTCGATCACTTCTCTAGGCGTACCGAACTTGAGTCTTGATAACTCCTTGATCATCTCAGCTAACCTCGGATTCATCTGTGCTTTTTGGGCTTCCATGTCCTTCATCAGGGACATACTAAACGGAGGGATTGGCTCATTGCCCACGATTGATTTGACGTAGACGTGATATTTTTCGATATTGGTGAGGTCATTTTCATTGAATACCGGGGCAAATTCGTGCTGCAAAAAGTTCGCATCAGGCACACCCACACGAAAAGAAACCATCGTACCGACGTTTCCAAAGACTGCGTTTTTGACATCCTCTTCTATTTGGCTGACAAACTGGTTTGCCACGATCAGATTTAAGCGATACTTACGAGCCTCGGATAAAATGACGGCAAAGTCTTCCGTCGCATAGTTCTGAAACTCGTCGACATAGAGGTAAAAATCTTTGCGTTGCTCGAGCGGGATATTTTGGCGACTCATAGCTGCAGTCAAGATCTTTGGCACCAAAATCAACCCTAAAAACTTTGCATCTTCTTCACCCAACTTACCTTTTGATAAATTCACCAGCAAGATTTTCTGGTTATCCATAATCTCTCGCATGTTGAACGAGCTTTTGGACTGACCGATGATGTTGCGCATCGTCTTATTTGTGATGAAACGGCCGAACTTCGACACGATATAGTCCAGCACTTCAGATTTATGAAAATCAGAGGTCTGTGCAATCTGGTCCGTCCAGTATCTGCGGACGATCGGATCATCGACATATGGCAGCATATCTTCCACAAACTTCGCATCAGTCAGCAACCGCACCATCTCGATAAACGTCCCACCGGGCTTCGACATGATCGTCAACATCGCATTGCGGATGGCGTGTTCAAAACGAGGACCGATGATACCAGTCTTGTGCGGATCGTACAGCTTGTACATCAGCCCAATGACTGAAGAAGCCACAAAATGCTTTTCTTCCTCACTATTGGCTTCCATCATGTTCATCGCCATCGGACGCTCAGTATCAGAAGGATTAAAGTAGATCACGTCCTCTGCTCGCTCTGGTGGGATCAGCTGCATCAGATCTTCCACGAACTCTCCGTGTGGATCGATCGCACAGACACCTTTTCCATTGATGATATCTTGTAAGATCATCTCTTTGAGGAACTCCGATTTTCCGGTACCAGTTTTTCCGATGATATACATGTGACGACGCCGATCGTCATCACTCAAGAAAATCTTCTTCTCAGTCCCACGGTAGGAGCTCTTGCCTAAATACAATCCAAATTGTGGGATATTCTCTGGTGCAGGAGCATTTTTAGCGTTCAACCAGAAAATGTGATGAGTCTCGACAGTTTTATTGGGAAAATGAAAAATAGTCGCCAACTCTTCTGAGTTCATGATAAATGAACCACGACCTAAAAACGGCATGTACCGATAGATTAGATCGATCATGAACAGTTGTTTGAACCAAATTGTGGTCCGCTCGAAAGAGTTGTGTGAAGAGGTAAACTGTGCAAATGAGCTGACAATGTTGTTCAGATGTGATTGCGCTGATCGCTCATACGGGGATGAAACCACAATGCGGATCGAGACACGAAAACCTGGCTTACTGATCTTGTTGTCGATACTCTCCATTTTTTTTGGATCGTTTTTATAGGTCGCTTTTTCTGGATCGGCTTCATTTTTCTTTGTCTTAGCGATATACGAACTGCCACTGGTCTGCCAACCTTCACCCTCCGGCTGCATGATGATTTGTAAAATCGCACCTTCGCCATCGCTCATTTTAGAGAGGGCAGAAGTGATCAGTGACAATCCATCAGTTGCGAGATCTTTAAATGTTTTGATCGGATAAAAGTCTGGCTGCTTAAGATGTAAGGCCGCAAAGGCCACTTTCCCTTGCTCAGAGAAAATATTGACTTCATCCTTTTGTTCGATGCGAGCCCCAGGATATGCACCATGGATCTGCTTTTCGACTAAATCTCGCAAATTGGTCGGGACACTGATATAAAACTTCAGCTCCTCTTTAAGTGCGACGATCTCAAAACTAATGTGATCTTGTGGCTTCAAAAAAGAGAACCATCCGTCATCGCGCAACGAGTGCAACGACGCGAACATTTGCTCGGCCGCATCGATCTTTATCTCGTTATCTTTTGGCAAAGCTACGATCAACGTCACGAACCCCAACGAGTATTTTTCCTTATTTCGATACTTAAAAGCCTGAAAAACCATGTAGAAAAACACCGCAATCCCAAGCAGAGCCACTACGACAAACGCAGCAAGAGTTGCGTACACGATCGCTTGGCTAGTGAGTGTTGTGATTTGTTCTTCCATTAAAGTCATTCCCTATACACGACGCTTCCGGCAAACATTTTAATAATTTTCTCTGTCCACTCGGCGAGCCACCTGCGGCTTGAAGTAATGGGTGCACGTTTTGCTTCTTTCATCTCTTCTGCGGTGATCGGCAAAATGATGACTGGCTGAGCGACGAACTGGGTCGCTGGTTGGATCAGCTTTTGATCAGCCACAACTACTTCTTTGGTAAAGTGCGTCGGGTCTTCTTTCACTTCTTCGATATACTTTTCGACTTCAGGTGAGATCTCCGGACTGCGCAACTCCTCGACCGACTGCATTCCAGCTGGCAACTCAATGCCTACTTCCCCAAAGATGCTGGGGCCTTGCTCTTTTGCAGTTGATGGAGTTGGATGAGGAGGATTAAGCCCTTGATCATCTTGCTGCAAAGCAGTCTGTACGGCTGCCTGCATCATCACTTGCGAAGCAGAATCATCAACCGGTAACTGTTGACCAGACAATTGATCTTGTTGTAAAGATGGGTCTGGGAGAGTTGAAATGACCATAACTAGCGAGTATTATATCGCTTTATCAGATGCATATCTAGAGACTTCTAACTCCCGACGTGCAACAAACGCACGTGCACGACTTTTGGCTATGCGCTTTACCGTATGAAAGCTGACTGGAGTTTATTTTACACTGTCCCCAACCTTGATATCCTCTCGATCACTAAATCCCGCCACTACCTCCAGCATACTATCGATGGGTTGTGAAGGAAAATACGTAGGAAGATCACGCCCAGGACCATCTGGCTTTGGGACATTTTTGGTGATTTCTACAATTCTTCCATCTTTTATCCAGATGAAATCGAGGTCAAAGAGCATGTCCTTCATCCAAAAGCCATGTTTTTCTTCGTTTGGGAAGATGAAGAGTACCCCATCACTTCCGATCTGAGTGCGTCCACTCAAGCCTTGCTGACGCTTCGAAGGCGTGTCAGCTACCTCGACGAGAAACTCTTTTTCACCTAAAAATAATGGGCGTACTCCAGCTTCCGTTGCAGCCTCTTTTTTCTGACTGGCCAACACATACCACCCAGCACATATGATCAACAAAAAACAAGCGAGAAGTACAAAAAGTTTAGTGTTCATGGTGAAATTGAGAAACTTTTCTGGAATATATTAAGAAACCTCCACCGACCATACTCAGCAGTATCATCGAGATCTGAGAAGTGGTCAGGAAAGCTAGACTACCCGGCCCACTCACCACATCGATGCGGATAAACTCCAAACAGAATCGAACAATCGCGTAATAAATCAGATAAACTCCGATGATCTGACCTGTTGCAAACAGTATTTTTTTAGAAACATACAGATACTGGATGCACACGAAAAAAGCCAACATCAAAAGACTTTCATACAGAAATAATGGATGAAAACGAGAAAACTCACCATACCCACTCAGTCGATGCTCTGGATCGATCGTGATCGCCCATGGCAGATTGGTTGGCAAACCGTAGAGCTCTTGATTGAAGTAATTTCCCCAACGGCCGATAGCCTGTCCCAAGCCGATCCACAATCCGATCGCGTCTAGTATACTCAGAAAATACTGCTTTGTGTGCGTGATGTGAAGAACCAAGACCAAGCTAAGTAAGCCACCTACAAATGCACCGATAATGCTCATCCCTCCGTTCCAAAATGAAAAGACTTCACCAATATTCATAATTGAGTAATTTTTGTACTCAATTAGTACATGGTACAGTCGAGCTCCAATCACTCCAAAAAAAACGGTAGAAATCATGAGCGTGGTAGTATTCAGGATGATTTTTTCTTTCTTGAGCACCCACTCCACTCCAGAGATGACCACAACCACCGCAATACCTACGAGTAACCCATACAGATGGAATGTAAGCCCGAAAAAGTTCATACAGAATGGTTTACTTCCAGACCATGATCGTTAGTAACACAAAGATGGCAACCACACTCCACAAAAAGTAGCGGGCCTGAGAAGCGGTAAAGGTATGTTTGATCTCACTCAAATATGTGTGCGTAATATATGGGTGATCATTGTAATGCGTCCAGAGATCAGTCAAATAGTACACTCCTATACCCAAGATCAGCCCAACACCTACTGCGCTCCCGCTTGAAGTGATCACAAACAACGCCAATGGGAGATAGATCAACAAAAAATAGGTCGAATGCAGAACTGGCTGGACGCGATTGCTCTTGATCGCCTGATCCATATACTCTTTGACATCGTCCAGCTCTGGAACTTTGTCTTTTTTGCCTTGTCGATCTAAAAAAATCTGCACAAACCTATCGATATAAATGAAAAAGTATCCGATCACTCCACCCACCACAAAAAAAGCGTACGGGAAAGGCAAAGCAAATCGAAAAGCAAAAAGAGCAAAGTAGAGGATAAAAACGAGAAGTGAGAGCGAGTATTTCATGTTGTGTGTAATCATACCATGCCCTATTAGCAAGGCAAAACTTTGACCCACTTACCACTTACAACTTACCGCTTACCGCTTTTCCCCGTAACTCCTTCAGCTTCCACATAAACAACTTCGCTTTACTCCTTGCTTGAGAGTCAATCACAAACGACCTCGCCCGTTCCAGCAAACCTCGCTCGACGGTTTTCGCCAGACGAATATATAGACTTTTATGGGCGATATCGTCAAGCTCAGCA
>Ga0163144_10029956_pt1 | contig 10427 bp, 7 predicted proteins | sample OliLak19BULKMAT1_FD_123175 | JGI IMG/M metagenome (GOLD analysis project Ga0163144, IMG submission 123175) | Freshwater microbial mat bacterial communities from Lake Vanda, McMurdo Dry Valleys, Antarctica - Oligotrophic Lake LV.19.BULKMAT1 | ecosystem: Environmental > Aquatic > Freshwater > Lake...
ACCGTCACGCCCGGAATCACTCCGTTCGCGTCCTTCACCGCACCGCGCAAGCCGCCCGTAAACGTCTGGGCTGCCGCGAAGCTTCCGGTCGTGGCCACCATCAGGCCAATAACCAGTAGTTGCCGCAGGGTCTTCATGGTCACCTCTCGTTAAAAGTCCCTAAACACTCACGCCATCCCGTAACCGTTCACGTGAGCGCGCAAACGCGCAGGACGTCCCGTAACGTGATCCACCAGTCGTGCCAATAGTTGCGTGGAGGAAGTCTGGGAGCGAACCGCACGAAAACGCGAGAATCGTAGGCGAATCCGGAGTGTGACGCAAGCATTACCTGAGGTTCACTCATGGCGTCCATGAGTGAATCCAATGCAAGTGCGTGCACAGTCCAATCGGCTGGATTCCAGCACGGCCGTTCTATGGATTCCGGCGGGCTTCCCGGTCGGTGACCGCGCCCTCGCTGGCCGATTCGACCAGCCGCGCGTACTTCGCCAGCACGCCGCGGGTGTAGGCCGGCTTGCGAGGCCGCCACGCCCGGCGCCTGGCCGCGAGTTCGCGCGGCGGAACACCCAGGTCGATGGTGCGGGCGCGGGCGTCGATGGTAATCCGGTCGCCGTTCTTCACGAGCGCCAGCGGACCACCCACCGCGGCCTCCGGGGTCACGTGCCCCACGACGAAGCCGTGGGAGCCCCCGGAGAAGCGCCCATCGGTGATGAGCGCCACGTCGTTGCCCAATCCCCGTCCGATGAGCGCACTGGTCGGCGACAGCATCTCGCGCATCCCCGGACCGCCGCGCGGCCCTTCGTAGCGAATCACGACGACGTGCCCGGCCTTCACGCGGCCCTTCAGGATCGCATCGAGGGCGGCTTCCTCCCGGTCGAACACGATGGCTCGGCCGGTGAAGCGTTCCCCTTCCTTGCCGCTGATCTTGGCCACGGCGCCCTCGGGCGCCAGGTTGCCGCGCAGCACCACCAAGTGGCTCTCGGGCTTCACCGGGTGGTCGAAGCCACGAATCACGTCCTGCCCTTCGGGATAGTCGGGCGCATCGGCCAGGTTCTCGGCCAGCGTCTTGCCGGTGACCGTGAGCGCGTCGCCGTGCAGCAGGCCGCGATCGAGCAGACGCTTCATGAGCGGCGTGAGGCCGCCGATGCGCACGAGCTCCGCCATCATGTACCTGCCGCTCGGCTTGAGATCCGCCAGCACCGGCACGCGCTTGCCGATGCGCGTGAAGTCGTCGAGCGTGAGGCGCACGTGGGCCGCGCGGGCAATCGCCAGCAGGTGCAGCACGGCGTTGGTCGATCCGCCGAGCGCGATCGTGACGGTGATGGCGTTCTCGAACGCCTTGCGCGTCAGGATCTGGCGCGGCGTGATGCCTGCCGCGATGAGGTGCGTCACGGCCGCGCCCGCCCGCCGGCAGTCGTCGCGCTTGGCGTCCGAGATGGCCGCCTGCGCCGAGCTGTTGGGCAGGCTGAGGCCGAGCGCCTCGATGGCCGAGGCCATGGTGTTGGCCGTGTACATGCCGCCGCACGACCCGGCACCAGGACACGCGTGCTGCTCGAGATCGGCCAGCTCCGCGTCGCTCATCTTTCCGGCGGCGTGCTGTCCCACCGCCTCGAATACCGACACGATGTCTACCGGCTGGCCCTTCCAGACACCCGGCATGATCGTGCCGCCGTAGACGAACACCGCCGGGCGATTGAGACGGGCAATCGCCATGGCGCACGCCGGCATGTTCTTGTCGCAGCCGCCAATCGCCACGAGCCCGTCGAAGCCCTCGGCGCCCACCACCGTTTCAATCGAGTCGGCGATCACCTCGCGCGACACGAGCGAGTACTTCATGCCCTCGGTGCCCATCGAGATGCCGTCGGACACGGTGATGGTGTTGAAGATGACGCCCTTGGCGCCGGCCTTGTCCACGCCGACCGCGGCCGCCCTGGCCAGCAGGTCGATGTGCACGTTGCACGGCGTCACCTGGCTCCACGTGGAGCAGACCCCCACCTGCGGCTTGGCAAAATCGGCGCGCGTGAATCCCACCGCGTGCAGCATCGCCCGCCCCGCCGCCCGCGCCGGTCCATCGACCACCGCCGCGGAATAGCGCCGCGACGCCGCGGGCGTGACACTGGCACCGGCGGTCGTGGACGCGGTGGCGGACGGCGTGACCTTCGACGGACGGCGTGGCGGCATGGGCAGGCACTTTATCACCCGCTCTGAAGATCACCCGCTCACCAGATCAATAGATCAACAGATAATCTGACTGTCCCTGCCATGCCCCTGCCTGTCCTCGCGTCACTACGGTTAGATGTCTGGCTCGACGTGTCGTGTCTGTTCCGCACGCGCGCCGAGGCGCAGCGTGCCTGCCGCAACGGCAAGGTGGACGTCAACGACACCACCGCCAAGCCCCACCGCGACCTGCGGCCGGGCGACACGCTGCGCATCGGCCGGCCATTCGGGCGCACGCAGACCGTGGTGGTGAAGGGCCTGGCCGACACGCACATCGCCAAAGCCGAGGCCCGGGCACTGTACGACGACCTGACGCCGCCACCGACGCCGGAAGAAGTGGCGATGCGGCGCATCGAGCGGGTGTTCCACGCCACCATGGCGCCCAAGAGCCGGCCCGACAAGCGCGATCGCCGGACGCTGCGCGGACTGAAAGGCGCGTAGACTTCTATTCAATCCCATGCGCAAGCCTGCCCGCCTCATCCTCGTTGCCGCGCTAGCCGTTCTGGCGTTCGTGCTCCCGAACCTGGTGGAGCTCGTGACCGACTGGTGGTGGTTCGGCGAACTCGGCCAACAGGCCACCTACGCGACCATCCTCACCACGCAGACAGTCCTCGGCGTCATCGCGTTCGCGTTGTCGCTGGCCTGGCTCACGCTCAACCTGCGCATCGCCGCGCGCACCCTGCCCGTGGAATCGCAGGTGGTGTCCACGCCCGAAGGCATGACGGTGGCCCTGCCGGCACGGCGCGAGGTGCAGTCGCTCGGGTCGATCGTGGCCGCCGGCGCCGCCGTGCTCGGGGCGCTCTTTGCCGCGTCGGGCTGGCAGGACGTGCTCGGCTGGCAGCAAGCCGAGGCCTTCGGCACGACCGATCCCATCCTGGGTTTCGACGTGGCGTTCTACGTGTTCACGCTGCCGGTGCTCGACCTGGCGCGTTCGTTCGCCGTGGCCCAGGTGGGCGTGGCCGCCGTCGGCGTGGGCGCGCTCTACCTGCTCGGCGGACAACTCTCGCTCACGCCGTTCGGCATTCGTCTGGGCAGCCGCGCGCGACGCCACCTGGCCCTGCTCGCCGCCGCGTTCCTCGTGCTGCTCGCCGCGGGCGCCTGGCTCGATCGCCCGCACACGCTGCTCACCGTCGACGGCATCATCCGCGGCGCCGGCTACACCGACGTGCACGCGCGGCTGCCGTTTGCGCTCGCCGAGATGGCCGCGGCGCTCCTGGGCGCGGCCTGTGCCGTGGCCTACGCCTTCACCGAACGTACCGCCGCCGCGGCCGCGGCCGTTGGCATCTACGCGGTCGTGGCGCTGGTCGGACAAGTCTACGCCGGGGCGATTCAGCGCTTCGTCGTGTCGCCCAACGAACAAGTGCGTGAAGCACCGTACATCCAGCACAACATCGACGCGACCCGCCGCGCGTTTGCGCTCGACACCATCCAGCAGCGTCAGCTCACGGGCGATGCCGAACTGACGCGCGCCGACATCGACAAGAACCGGCAGACCCTCGACAACGTGCGGCTGTGGGATCACCAGCCGCTGCTCGAGACGTTCGGGCAGATCCAGGAGATCCGCACCTACTACGACTTCACGGCGGTGGACAACGACCGCTACGTGATCGACGGCCAGCTCCGCCAGGTGATGCTCTCGGCGCGTGAGCTGAATCCCGCGGCGCTGCCCAACCGCACCTGGATCAACGAGCGGCTCACCTTCACGCACGGCCACGGGCTCACGCTCGGCCCGGTCAACCAGGTGACGGCCGAGGGTCTGCCGGTGCTCTTCATCCGCGACCTGCCGCCGGTGTCGAACGTGAACCTGCCGGTCACCGAGCCCAGCCTCTACTTCGGCGAGCTCTCGAACGAGTACGCGATCGTGAAGACCAAGACCCGGGAGTTCCACTACCCCAAGGGTGACGACAACGTCTTCACGAGCTACGCCGGCACTGGCGGTATCGTGCTCGACTCACTCTGGAAGAAGCTGGCGTTCGCCGCGCGCTTCCGCAACTATCAGTTGCTGCTCAGTGACGACATCACGCCCGAGAGCCGGATGATCTTCGACCGGCAGATCAAGCGGCGCGCGCAGAAGATTGCGCCCTTCCTCACCTTCGACGACGACCCGTATCTGATCGTGCACGAGGGACGCCTGTTCTGGATGCTCGACGCCTACACGGTGACCAGCCGCTATCCCTATGCCACCGAGGGCGCGCCGGGCGTGAGCTACATCCGCAACGCCGTGAAGGTCGTGGTCGACGCGTATCACGGCGCCACGACGTTCTACCTGGCCGAGCCCAACGACCCGATCATCCGCGCCTACGCCAAGGCGTTTCCGGGTCTGATGCAGCCGCTCGCGAACATGCCGGCGGGGCTGCGCTCGCACGTGCGCTACCCCGAGGGCATCTTCGGCATGCAGTCGTCGGTCTACTCGACTTACCACATGACCAGCGCGGCGGTCTTCTACAACAAGGAAGACCAGTGGGAAGTGCCCACGATCGACGCGAGCGGCCAGGCCGTGCGCATGACGCCCTACTACACGATCATGCGCCTGCCGGGCGAGAACACCGCCGAGTTCATCCAGATGCTGCCCTTCACGCCGCGCCGGCGCGACAACCTGGCGTCGTGGCTGGTCGCGCGTTCCGATGGCGACCACTACGGCCAGCTCATGGCTTTCGAGTTCCCCAAGCAGAAGCTCGTGTTCGGGCCGCGTCAGGTGGTGGCGCGCATCAGTCAGGACCAGGTGATCTCACCGCAGATCACGTTGTGGAACCAACAGGGCTCGGAAGTGATCCAGGGCACGCTGATGGTCATCCCGATCGAAGAGTCGCTGCTCTACGTGCGGCCGCTCTACCTGCGCGCGCAGCAGGGGCGCATCCCTGAGCTGACCCGCGTGATCGTCGCCTATCAGAACTCGATCGTGATGGAGCGCACGCTCGATGCGGGGCTGGCCCGGCTCTTTTCTCCTGAAGCCATTCGCGCCCGGCGCGCGCAGCCGCAGGATGCCGCGATGGTGAGCGCGGACGCCACGGGGCCGGTCACGGGTACGCCTCCGGCGACGGCAGCGGGCACCGTGGGTATCGCACCCGCGGCGCCTGGCGCTGCGGCCACGCCACCCTCCGCGACAGCGCTGCCCGCCGCGATGTCGACCTTGCCGCCAGCTCAGCTCACAGCCGAAGCGCAGGCCACCTATCAGCGCGCGATCGATGCGCAGCGCGCCGGCGACTGGGCGAAGTACGGCGCCGAGATCACGCGCCTCGGGCAACTCCTGGATCTGATCGCACAGACCCGTCCGTAGGGCGCGTTTCGCCTTCGACCGTCTTGACGCGTCTTCGGTATCGCGATACCGTGGTACCGTGGCCTCCGTCGTCACCACGAACCTGCGCTTTCCGGCAGGAACCTATGAAGAGCTCCGACTGCACGCCGGCCGGCGGCGCGTGAGCGTGGCGTCGGTCGTGCGCGAAGCCGTTGAGCAGTACTTGGGGCGCGGAGAGTCGCCTCCCCCCCTCACCTTCGGTGACGATCCGCTCGACCGCTTGGCCGGCTCGATCGACGGCGGTCCGTCCGACGAGTCCGTGGAGCACGACCACTATCTGTACGGTTGGACCCGGGAGGATGGGCGTGACGCTGCTGGCCGACACGGGAGCGCTGCTGGCGTTCATGCTGAAACGCGACCAGCACCACGGCGCCGCCGTGCGGTTCCTTCAGCAGCAGCCGAAGGCGCGGTTCGTCACGAGCGACCTGATTCTGGGCGAACTCGTGACGCGGATCAGGGCCCGGTCAAGCGCGGCGCAGGCCGCCGCCGTCGGTCGTAGCCTGCTCGACAGCCGGCGGTTCGGCCTCGTGTTCGTCGACGCGCCACTAGTGCACGCGGCTCTGGCCCGGTTGGAGCAGTACGGCGACAAGCGGCTCAGCCTCACCGACTGCACCAGCTTCGAACTGCTCGACCGTCTGGCGCTAGACGGCGCGTTCGCCTTCGACCGCGACTTCCGCGACTGCGGCTACAAGACTTATCCGGAGGGCTGACGGCACCTGGGTGAGGCCCATCGTCAGTAGACCGCGCGCGCGGCCTCGACCGCTGTGCCGGCCAGGGCGAAGCGCGGCTCCACCTCGGCCCGGCCGGCGAGCAGATCGGTCACATGCTTCCCCACCGCGGGACCGTGCTTGAAGCCGTGGCCCGAGCCGCCCCCCACCACCCACACGTTGGCCCACTGCGGATGACGATCGATGATGAAGTCGCCGGTCGCCGTGTTCTCGTACTGACAGACGTGCGCGTCGACGAGCGGTGCATGCAGCAGCGCCGGGAAGCGGCGCGCGAAGAAGGTGCGGGCGATCTGCACGACGTCAGCGCCCACGATGCGGTCGGCGCCATCCGGATCGATGGCGGCGCCGTGGCGATCGATGCCCACCTTGAAGCCGTGCGCGTCGAGATCGGGAATGCCGTAGAGTCCCGAGGCGAAGTCAATCCACGCCGGCAGGTGCGCGACCCCGAAACGCGCATCGCCTGACGGCACACCGAAGTAGAGCACCTCCTGGCGGGTCGGACGAATGCGCGCGCCTACAGCCTGCGGGAAGAGCGCCGGCAGCCACGGCCCACACGCACACACGTAGTGATCGGCGCTGAGGGTGCCGCCGTCGCTCAGCCGCACGACGGGCGCGCTGGCCGATTCGTCCAGGGGCAGCACGCGCGCCTGCTGGTAGCTGGCGCCTGCGGCCAGCGCCACCGCCACCGCCGCCTGCACGCCCCGGCGGGCCCGCAGCACGCCGCCCCGACTCTCGAGCACGCCCTCGCCCAGGCCGATGACGCCGATCTGCGGAAAGCGGCTCGCGACCGCCGACGCGGTGAGCCGCTCGTGCGCGACACCGGCTGCCGACAGGGTCTGCGCGGTGTCGGCCAGATGCGCGCTGCCAGGCTCGCCAAGAAACAAGGCGCCGCACTCTTCGACGAGCGGAATGTCCGCCTGCCGCGACAGCCAGTGCCAGTCCGCCAGCGACTCGGTGGCCCAGCGGGTGTAGATGTCGATGGCGCCGTAGCCCGCGCGGATCACCCGCGAGTGATCCGACGAACTGGCGCGGCCATTCGCCGGGCCGTAGGCGTCCACGAGCGTGACCCGCCAGCCAGCACGCGCCAGACGCAGCGCGCTCCACGCGCCGAACACGCCGGCGCCGACCACCACCACCGAGGGCTTTGCCATCCTGCTCACACGCTCCAATACCACCGCTTCCGGTGCAGCCACACCAGCAATGCGTAGAGCACGGCGAGCGTCGCCAAGGCATAGAGCAGCGACGCCACTTTGGGCGCCGCCAGCGGCGCAAATGCCGTGGTGTAGAGCCACTGCTGCCACGGGACTGCCGCCGGCCTCGTGCCCACCGTCAACAACAGCAGCGACCTGGCGACGAGGCCCGAGAGCACGAAGAGCAGCAGCGCGTTGCGGCCGAGCGCCACGAGCGGCTCGGTGACGCGCATGAGGGACGGCGACGCGCGTCCGTCGTCGAGCCGCAGATGCAGCACGCCGAGTGCGAGCGCCGCGGTGCCGCCAGTGAAGAGCGCATAGGAACTCGTCCAGAGCGACTTGTTGATGGGCAACACGGCGCCCCACAAGAGTCCTGCGAATGTCGCGGCCACGCCGGCAGAGATGAGTGCTGGCGCGGCGTGCGCCGTTCGCGTGGCGCGCAGCCAGAGGCCGGCCGCCACGCCCATCAAGGTCGTGCCCACCGCCGGCAGTGAACTGAGTAGCCCCTCGGGATCCCACCCCGCTTTCCACAGGTGCGTGCCGAAGATGGCCCGGTCGAGCCACGCGCCGAGATTGCCCTCGGCACTCAGATCGCCGGCCACCCCGCCCGGAGGCGGCACGAGCGCGAGGAGCGCCCAGTAGACCAGCAGACACGCCGCAGCGGCGGCCAGGCAGCGGCGCCGCGTGGTTCCCGTGTCGCCAGGCACCGCCAGCCCGCGCCAGACGAAAGCCGCCCCCACGTAGCAGACACCCAGGCGGAACAGCACGCCCGGAATGCGCCAGCGCGCCGGGTCGAAGAACGGAAACCCCGCCATGAAGAGGCCCAAGCCCACGAGCATCCCACCGCGCCGCAGTACCGTCAGGGGTGACGAGCACGAAGGCTCCGTCTGGGCCATGGCCGCGCCCATGATGAACAGGAACCACGGAAAGATGAGGTCGGTCGGCGTCCAGCCGTGCCACCCGGCGTGCAGCAGCGGCGCGTAGACCGTGCCCCAGTCGCCCGGGTTGTTCACGATCACCATGCCGGCCATCGTGAGGCCGCGGAACACGTCGAGCGAGCGCAGGCGCATGAGGCGGCGTCAGTGTGCCACGACGGCATGCCATAATCCAGGAAAGCCGCCCGCATGCTCCACGACACATTCCAGCGCCCCCTGCGCAACCTCCGCCTGTCGGTGACCGACCGCTGCAACCTGCGGTGTCAGTACTGCATGCCCGAGGCGGAGTACACGTGGCTGCCCAAACACGACGTGCTCACCTTCGAGGAGATCGACCGGCTGGTGGGCCTGTTCGTGGGACTCGGCGTGGACAAGCTGCGGGTCACCGGCGGCGAACCGCTGCTGCGCACCCATCTGCCGGTGCTCATGCGACAACTCGCCCGGCACGCCGCGGTGCGCGATCTGGCCATGACCACCAACGGCGTCCTGCTCACCGCCCATGCCGTGGCCCTGAAGCAGGCCGGTCTGCGACGCGTCACCGTCAGTCTCGACACCCTGCAGCGTGACCGGTTCGTGCGGCTCACGCGTCAGGACGAGCTGACGCGCACGCTGGCGGGCATCGACGCCGCCGCGCGCGAGTTCCCGGGCTTCAAGATCGACACCGTGATGATCCGCGGCGTGAACGACGACGAGATCGTGGACCTCGTGCGCTTCGCGCGCGAGCGCGGCGCCGAGATTCGCTTCATCGAGTACATGGACGTGGGCGGCGCCACCGGCTGGACCACGCAGCAGGTCGTGTCACGCGCCGAGATCCTCGAGCGCGTCGTCGACGCGTTCGGGCCGATCGCGCCGGCCGACAAGGAATCCTCGGCGCCCGCGGACCGCTTCCGGCTGGCCGACGGCACGCCCTTCGGCATCATCGCGTCGACCACGGCGCCCTTCTGCCGCGACTGCGACCGCGCCCGGCTCACCGCCGACGGCATGCTCTACACCTGCCTCTACGCCACCTGCGGGCTCGACCTGCGCGCGCCGCTGCGCAACGGCGCCAGTGACGACGAGGTGCGCGACCTCATCACCGCCACCTGGACCGGCCGCACCGACCGCGGCGCCGAGATGCGGCTCGGTGTCACCGACCGGCGCCCGTTGATCCCGGTGAGCACGCTCAAGCGCGACCCGCATCTCGAGATGCACACGCGCGGCGGCTAATCTGGGTGCAGTCGGCCGGGGGCGCGCCGTCGAACCGGGTCCGCCTGTTCGAGAGCGATGCCGCAGCACGTCCCGTGTGGCCACCCGCGACTCCTGGCCGCCCATCGATCCACATGATCACCCGGTGCGGAGTTGCTAATCTAAATACTGAACTCTGGTTGTCCCACAATCGTTGACACGGCCCGAAGCGCCTCGCGGCGCGTCGGCTGCATTCGGAGGTAAGGCACTGGGCCGCGCCGGCTTGGTTCGCCTGGAGGGTGTTGACGAGCCGGGCGGCGCCCAGCGCCTCCCGCCGTCGCGACGTCTGTTCCGGAGCTTCGTTGCCCCCGTGCACACACGGCTGGGCGTAAGACGATGGTGCGAACAGCACCACGAATGCGAAGGAGAGAACGCCAGCACGCAGGTGTCCTCCTCGGTGTGTTGCGCCATATCAACGCCTCGGCTTCAGCCGCGGCGGTCTTCATGATCCACCGGGCCGCCGTCAGCTGCAAGCCGTTAGCACTACTTTGTCACCTTCGGAGCGGCGCGTTCCGGCGGAAGCTGTCGAGCATGTGGAGCAGCCGTCGATTGTGCAGCACGCAGAGCAGGCCCATGAACTCGCGGACCCAGCCGCGAACGACGGGCAATGTCGGCCGTGGGCCGTCGGTGGGCCGAGCGCGTTCGATCTGCAGAAACGTAAACGCGACCGCGGTCAACACGACGTGATGCGCCCAGCCTTGGAACGTGCGCCCCTCGAAGTGATCGAGCCCGAGATCGTCCTTGAGTTGGGCGCGCCGCTCGGAAAGTAGACCATTCGCCGCTCGAGAAGTAGACCACCTGAGGGCCTGATAGCGGGCTTGCTGGATCGGGAGATCCGGGG
>Ga0163144_10029957_pt1 | contig 10426 bp, 9 predicted proteins | sample OliLak19BULKMAT1_FD_123175 | JGI IMG/M metagenome (GOLD analysis project Ga0163144, IMG submission 123175) | Freshwater microbial mat bacterial communities from Lake Vanda, McMurdo Dry Valleys, Antarctica - Oligotrophic Lake LV.19.BULKMAT1 | ecosystem: Environmental > Aquatic > Freshwater > Lake...
AGAAGAGAAAGATTTTTTTGCGCCTGGATCTCGGTCAACTTGCGCTCGCTGATGTCGGCAAAGGTGACAACGACCCCGTCCTCGAATTTTGCCGCGCGGGTTAGGAGGCAACTGGAGACATCCCCTTGCTGGTGCGTTAACTCAAAGATCAAGGGCTCGCCGGTTTCAACTACGCCACGGTATTTTTCAAAAACCCCGCGATCAAACCTCTCAACTTCGGACCCCAGCCACAACTCCCCCTTCATGTCGTCAAAATCACACCCCAGAATGTCGCCCGCCGCCTTATTGGCAAACTTGAGACGGAAGTCGTGGATCTGCCCAGCCGGATCCCGCACCGCCTCCAGAACTTTAAAGCCGTGCAGCGAGGTGTTGAGCACGCGTTCGAGATTCGAGCGCTCTTCGCTGGCCTGCACCTCCGCAAACGCCAGAGACCAGGCTCCCAATCCGAAAGCGCCCGCCGCCAGCCAGGTCAAAAACCACAGAATGGATTCCAAGAGGGGCTGCTGCTCCGGCAGGCTGATCTTTTGCACCAACCCCCAGGCACTGAAGGCCACGGCGAAAACGATGGCCACAGCCAGCGACGCCGCAACGAATGGACGCGCCCGAAAGACTTTCAGAAACTTAGCGGGGGGAGAGTTGATCCCGGAAACCTAGCAAATTCTCAGCAGGTTGGAATGAAAATTCCGCCTTCGCCGAGCGACCGCCCTTGAGGAAATCCGGTGTTTATCTGATCCGATGGCTGAAAAAATTTAGCGGACCCGCCGGCAGGCCTGCTTGACCGCAAGGCGCACCATCGGTTTGATAAATGCCCTTTCATGAAAAAAGCCATTATCATTCCCTCCTATGGCGCGGAAAAGACCCTGGCCAAGGTGCTGCCCCGGATTCCCCAGACGTTCTGGGATGATGGCGTCGCAATTATCGTGAACGACAAAAGCCCGGACCGCACCGGTTCCGTGGCAGAGGAGCTCAAAACGCAGTGGCCGGGAGTGGACGTCGTGCATCACGAAGTCAACCGCGGCTACGGCGGTGCCCAGAAGACCGGCTTGAAACGCGGGCTCGAACTCGGAGCGGGAGTCTTTGCCGTCGTCCACTCCGACGGCCAATACGCGCCGGAACTGGTACTGGACCTCATGCAGCCCATTTTGGATGGGAAATCCCATATCGTTCAAGGGTCGCGCCTGATTGCGGGCGGCGCGCGGGAAGGCGGGATGCCACTCGTTCGCTACCTCCCGAACCGTGTGCTCACCATCATGGAAAACATCGTGTTCCAGACCCGCATGGCCGAGTTCCACAGCGGCTACATGCTCTATTCCCGCACCTTGCTGGAACGCGTCCCTTTCGAACATCTCCAAAATAATTACAACTTCGACGCCGAAATGATCGTGCTGGCCCGGCTCCTCGGGTGGGAATGCGCCCAGCTCCCCATCCCCACCCGCTACGATGACGAAGTCTCGAGCCTTCGACCCATTCCCTACGGAATCAATGTCTTGAAAATGATGGCCGGACACCTTGCCGGCCATTACCGCAGGCTCATGAGCGAGCATGAGGCCCGAATGGCACGATGCTAAGGAGTATTTTGGACAGAAAATCTCGTTCGGAATCTCCGACCTACACCGACACCTGAACCTGCACTTACCCCCGCGAAGAGCGGCGAGTAGGGGTAAGTCCTCCCAAACTCGCCTTAACTTCGTGCTGTTCGCATCCGGCCCAATCCAATCTTCCGCGTAGAGAAAAACGATTGACGCCCCCGGCTCGCGTACAGAGTATAAGCGGTTCATTTTTTACATGAAGATACTACTCTTGGGCGCCGGTGGATTCATTGGCGCGAACCTCACCGAACGCCTCGTCAAGGATGGCAAACACCAGATCACCGCGCTCGACATTGACCGCGAGAAACTTGACGAAACCGTTATAAGCGGAGCTATCAATTACATTGATTTCGACATCCGCGAGGATGAGGCCAAGCTCGAACAACTCACGATCGAACACGACCTGATCGTAGACTTGGTCGCCCGCGCCAACCCCAGCCTCTACGTCAGCAACCCGGTGGATGTCTTCAAGCTCAACTTCATCGAGAACCTCAAAATCGCCGATTACTGCGTGAAGCATAAGAAGCGCATCGTGCAGTTCTCCACCTGCGAAGTGTACGGCATCACCGCCGCCAAGGCCAACGGCCAGAGTTCCGCGGATTTTCCCCAGCCTTTCATTGAAGACGAGACCCCCCTCATCATGGGGCCGGTCAAAAACCACCGTTGGATTTATGCCTGTGCCAAGCAGCTTCTCGAACGCGTTCTCCACGCTTACGGCATTGAGCAGGGCCTCAACTACTCGATCATCCGCCCGTTCAACTTCATCGGGCCGCGCATTGACTACCTGCCCAGCGAGCAAACCGGCAACCCGCGCGTCTTCAGTCATTTCATGAACGCGCTGCTCTACGGCACACCGATCAAGCTGGTGGACGGCGGGGCCAACTATCGCGCCTACACCTACATTGACGACGCGGTGGATTGCATCGTCCGCGTCATTGAAAACCCGAATGGTTCCTGCGACCGTCAGATCTTCAACATCGGCACACCCGAAAACGAAGTCACCATCAAACAACTTGCCGAACAGATGATCGTGATTTTCAACAAGCATTTCCGCCAGCCCGGTGATCCGAACCCCGAGACGGTGGATGTCTCCAGCGAGGAGTTTTACGGCGTGGGCTACGAAGACTGCGACCGCCGGATCCCGAACGTGGACAAAGCCCGCACCCTGCTCGGCTGGAAATCCGAGCACGATCTCGATTCCGTCCTTTTCCTTACCATGAAATACTTCGTCGATAAACACCGGGCCAAACAGAAAGAGCTCGTCGCGGCCTGATTAATCCCCGGCCAGGAAGGGGGACTTCCCGCTATTGAAACGGGTTCACCACCGTGTCAACGAAGCGCATGACGATCATGAATCTGATCGCGCGACAATCGGCCTGCTGCCGAAAATCCTCCCCGATCCCGGATCCGTTCGATGGTTTCACGCTCGAGACGTTTCAATCGCTCCCCTTTTGTCTCCTCCTCCGCCACGTCTGTTAAAAAACGCCGAAACATCGCGGAAACCGAGGTTCAAAGCTCCGCCGCACGCACTCGCGCCCTGTGATAAACATCATCGTCCACAGTTACTGTGATATTCTTCATACTCACAGGATGGAAGAGTCAGAGGTGAAAGTCGACGAAGGCGGAGTAAAAACCTAAAACTTGATGGGCTACTTCCAAAAAGCCACCGCGCAGACCACCAGAGCGGTCCCGTAAAGCACCCCGCCCAGAGCCACCGCCGGAAGACGATTTTTCGCAGCCATGACCCAAGCGATCTGGTCGCGCAAGATCCACGGCATTCCCACCCAGAACAGGCCGAGTACAACCCAGGCATAAGCCAGAACGACCAGCAGAAGCCGGGATTGCTCCGGCCGCAAAAACGCCGCTCCCAACAGCGGCTCAGCCGCCAGCAGGGCCAGCATTCCCAGCGCCCGCACGGCCAAAAACTCTTCGACATACCGCCAGGCCAGAAAAGTCCCCGCCACAATGGCCAGCAGCAGGAGATTCCGCAGCCGGGCGAACTCGCCCAAATCCATTTGTTGCACCAGGAGAAAACTCCAGATCCCAGCCAGCACAATAAGAACCGTTCCCGCCGCGCGCGACCGGGGAAAAGCCAGCAACCACCTGCCGCATTCCTTCGTGCGCCACAGCGCCACCAGATGAGTGATCAGCAAAAGAAGGCCAACCACCAACCCCACCACAGACAAACTAATCGAATAAATCATGCGTCAGCTGTGACCGTACGCTTGGTTCGCGCCGGGGTCTCCCAAATTTTTTGCTCCATCGCATCGCTGGCCGCCGCGACTTGGGCTTGTTTTTTGCTCAAACCTTCGCCCCGCCCCAACTCCAGGTCCTTCCAAACCACCCGCGAAACAAACCGCCTGGAATGATCCGGCCCGCTTTGCTCGAGCACCTCGTAAACCGGCGCACGCGGCTCCAGCGCCTGGAGAATTTCCTGCAAGACACCCTTGGGATTGACCTCCTCGGGATCCTGGGCAATGCGTTCAAAATCATCCGCCGTCATGCGCAGAACAAAATTCCGCGCGGCGTCAAAACCTCCATCCAGATAAACCGCGCCGACCACGCTCTCGAAAGCATCCGCCAAAGTGGATGCCCTCTCCCGGCCTCCACTGGAATCCTCGCCCCGGCCCATCATCAGGTGGCGACCCAGATCAAGGTCCGTCGCGCGCGTTTTGAGCGCAGTGCGGGAAACGATCCGCGTCCGCAATTTGGTCATCGTGCCTTCGCTGAAATCCGGATAAAGCCGGTAAAGATGTTCCGTCACGACAATCTGAATCACCGCATCACCCAGAAATTCCAGACGCTGATTGTCGAACGGGTAATCTTTCCTTTCGAGAGAAATGCTGGGATGCGTAAGGGCTTCGGCCAGTAAAAGAGCGTTGCGGAATTTATAGCCGAGACGCTCCTCCAAAGGATTCATGATCGAGGCGGCGTGACGGCTGGGATCAATATACGGCATACAAAAAAAGTGGTGAGCCCAAGGAAATCGAATCTCTAGTTTCCTGATGGGCAGAAACCACTCAACCCCTTGGCTTTTCAGTAGTTAAGTGTCTCAATAAACCCTTCGCGGACTCAAACTCACTACATAAAAGAGATCGCACGGGCAAACAATCAAAATCAGCCTGAAATCCCCAGGTGCTTAGGTGGAGCATCCCCTGGCATCGACCGGCCAGGTTTCACGAATCCCGTCTTCTTCCAAAAGATAAACCTGCGAAGCCAGGTTCACCACGGTGCAGACATGCGCGGGTTGGAAGCGCAAACGCTGTCCGATTTCCAACTGATCGATCCCCTCGCCTGTTACGTAACCATGCTCCTCGTTGACGCGCGTCACGGTGAGGGCGGGATATTCCACGCAGCGGCCGGAAAGGCCACCCGCCGTTTTGTCCCCGCTGAAAACCTTGGACCCCGCGTCAATCAGTGCGAGGTTCTTGTCCGGCCGATCCACCACGGTGGCAAGAATGGTGAGGGCCACATCTGCAGTGTCCATTACCCCGGTTGTTTCCGTCAGCGACAAATCGCCGAAAAGATAACTGCCCGGACGCACGGCCTGAACACAGGGCTTGCCGGCCATGAGCGAGGCCGTCACGCTACAGCCGGGCCAGAGCGGAAGTTCGCCCCCAATGGCTGCGCGGGCTGCCATCAAGGTTTCGTGGATGCCGGCAGCGACCTCGGGAACATTTCCTGGAGTGGAACTGCCATAGGCATGGCCCTCGTGCGTGTAGAGCCCGATGAGTTTCATGCGGGAGGAATTCCGGATTTTTTCGGCTAACGCCGCAGCCTGGGCGGGATCGCGCGCCCCTTCGCGGTGCAGCCCGGTGTCAATCGCGAGAAGAACGGAAACTTTGATGTCCGCCACAGCCAGAAAACGTTCGAGCGCGTCGAACTGGGGGGCGCTGGTTACCGCCAGCACCAGACGGTCGAGTTTTTCAGAAAGAGCCTTGAGGCGCGGAGCCTTGGCCAGATCCACCACCGAATGCGCCAGAAACACCTGCCGGATTCCGGAAGGAAGGAGAGCTTCCGCCTCGCTCAGTTTTGCGAAAGTCGCCCCCACTGCACCGAGTTCCAATTGCCGGCGGAGAACCGGCACCAACTTGTGCGTTTTGATGTGCGGCCAGAGCTCCACCCCGTTGGCATCGCAAACGGATTGCATGGCGCGGAGATTTTTTTCGAGAAGAGCGGCGTCAATCACCACGGCGGGCGAATCAATTTCCTGAATTTTTTTCACGATGAGAAACTCCCGATTTGTCCGACGGTCAACCCGCCATCCACCACCAGCGTCTGGCCGGTAATGTAGCGCGCGGCTTCGCTGCAAAGAAACACGCACGAACCGCCCAGATCCTGGGTCTCGCCGAGGCGGCCCAGCAGGATTTTCTTTTCGTAATGCCGGACGAGTTCAGGCTTTTGTTCCGTCCAGGTTTTCGTCAGAGGCGTGCGAATCAAGCCGGGGGCAATTCCGTTCACGCGGATGCGATGGGGTGCCAGGGCCATGGCCAGCGTTCGCACCATCATAACCAGCGCGCCCTTGGAAAGATCGTACGCCGTCGAGCCTTCCTCCGCTTGAAATCCATTGGTCGAACTGATGATCACGACCGCGCCCGGCCGGCTTTCCGCAGACAGCCGGCGCGCAAAGGCCTGCACCATGAAGTAGGCCTGCTCGACGTTGAGGCGCAGGGTTTTTTCAAAAGTCGCGGGATCCATTTCCAAAAATGGCTTGTCGAAAAAACTTCCCGCATTGCAGACCAGCAAGTCGGGAACCGGCCCGGTCAATTTTTCGAAGAGCAAATTGACGGCAGCCGGCTCCAGCAAATCCTGCAAAATCGTCTGAGGCTGAACCGGTGCCTCCACGGCATGTCCGTGACGCCAAACCCGGGCTCCAGCCTCTTCCAAGGCCTGAGCCAGCGCAGCCCCGATGCCGCGGGTGGACCCGGTGACAAGCGCCGTGCGGCCTTGGAGATCGAAGTCCTTCAAGGTGTTCCTAAAAATGCCAGAATGTTGGTCGAAGCAATACGCTGAACCGTGGCCTTGTCGAGTTGATGCAGCACCTGCGCTTCCTTGCGATAGGAAGTCATCAATTGGTACTTTTCATCACAATAGGAATGAAATGGCGCATCAGTTCCCCACATTAATTTATCGGGATATTTTTCGGCCAGATCAGCCAGAACGGTGACCGGATTGGTGTAGTCCGAGACAAATCGCCGGGAAGGCACCGCCACGGAAAGACTATCCTCCGTCGCCAACTGGCAGTGGATGATGTGGGCTGAACAGTCGAACCAGGCATTCGGCAGCACGGCGATTTCGTCAAGCGCGGCCCCATCGAAACGGCAGGAATGGGCAAGGTTGAAACGGATTCCCGGCCGGGATCTGGCAATCTCTAAAATGTCTGCCACCGGCGACCAGGGATCATTCGGATGAACGCTGGTGTGAATCAGGACCGGCCAGTTTTTTTCCTCCGCCAGATCGAGAAGACATTGCCCGCTGCCCAGAAGATCCCGGATGAAAGATTGAATAACCGTGGCCTGAACCTTCAGACCGGAACAGGGGAATTCCTCATGAAGAGCCCGCAGGGCCTCGCATTGTCCTTTCGCCTCGCGGGAAGGATCCATCATCCAAAGCGGAAGAGCCCGCTCGGTGTAGTGGGGAAAGAGCTGCACGATTTCGCGCATGTGACGGCGGTTCTCAAAGACGTAGGGAATTTTTTCCCATCCGCCTTCGGAGGAAATCCGGCCCTGCCGAAAGTCCGACACGTTCAATCCGAGGTGGGACACGGTGGGAAACACCACGAACTTTCCGATGCCGAACTGTTCACCCTGTTCCACCAGCGTAGGCCAGTCCAGGGCATAGGGATAATGACCCTGTAGATAAAAAAGCAAATCCGCCCCGATATGGGTGTGGGCATCAATCAACGTCGGACTCAGAGGAGCAGGCATAAAATAGACAAGCCGTTATAATTCTGTTTGATGAAATACTAATTCCGTATTACGAAACAATAAAAATCGTTTCCTTTTTCAATGTCCTACACATTTTCCCATTCCCAAGCCCTCTTTGAGCGCGCCAACAAAGTCATCGCCGGCGGGGTCAACAGCGGCATCCGCAAACTCGAACAACCTGTCCCCCTTTACTTCACGCACGGCAAAGGCAGCCGCCTCTGGGACGAGGACGGAAACGAATACCTTGATTTCCAGACCGGTCAGGGTGCGTTGCTCTACGGCCATGCTCCGCAGGGGATGGCGGACGCCATGTATGAGCAGGCGCAGCGCGGCACCCATTGGGCGGCTCAATCGCTGCTCGAAATCGAAGTCGCCGAACGCCTCTGTCAATTAATCCCGGCGGCGGAATTTATCCGCTTCAACAATTCAGCCACCGAGATCGTGAACTCGGCCTTCCGTCTGGCCCGCGGACACACCGGCAAGCCCCTGATTTTGAAATTTGAAGGACACTACCATGGCTGGGGCGACGAGGGACTGGTGGGTTTCGGCATCCCGGCGGACAAATGGGGCCCTGCTGACAAACCGGCCAGTCTGCACCCGAGCCAGGGGGTCATCCCCGAGGTGCTGGAAAAATTTATCGTTGTGCGCTGGAACGATCCGGAACATTTGCGGCAGCGGGTCGAGGAATTCCGCGGGCAAATCGCCGCCATTGTTTTCGAGCCCGTGCTCTGCAACACCTGCTGCATCGAACCAGTGGACGGCTTGATATCCACCATCCGCGAATTGTGCGACCGCGACGGCATGCTCATGATTGCCGATGAGACCATCACAGGTTTTCGATTCGGCGGCGGTGGAGCCCAGAAACATTATGGCTTTACACCGGATCTCACCGTCCTGGGCAAGGCCATCGGCGGCGGCGTGCCCTTTGCCGCGATGGCCGGCAAAAAATGGGTATTCGAAAAAATCATCAACGGTCAGGTCATTCACGCCGGCACACTCAACTCCAATCCCCTCTGCCTGGCCGCCAGCAAATGGTGCCTGGATGAAATCATCCGACGGGGCGACTCGCATCCCGCAACGGCCAGCCAGCTCGGAAAGCGTTTGATGGAAGGACTCCGCGCCTTGGCCGAGCAATTCGATATCCCGCTGCGACCGCAGGGTCCGGGTTTGGTTTTTCATACCGTGCTGCTGAAACCCGGTGCTGCGGAGGGACCCGTTCGCGATTACCGCGATTACGTGCAGCGTCACGATGCCGCCCGCTTCGCCCATCTCCGCCGCTGCCTGCTGGAGGAAGGAGTGCGCGCCATTGAGCGCGGACTGTGGTTCCTCTGTCTCGAACACACGGAGGACGACATCACCGATGCGCTGGTCCGGGCCGAAACCGCTTTTAACCGTCACGCGCGGGAGTGGAAAAAACCATGAAAAGGCGCATTTTCTTTTCCGGACTTTTCCACGAAACGAACACGTTTGTGGAGCAGTTGGCGAAACCCAGCGCCGTCAAAATCGCAAGAGACGGCGATATCCTCAATGCGCTGGGTGATGATTCCACCGTGGACGGTTTTTTGCAAACCGCCAGCGACTATGGCTGGGAGGTAATCCCCGGCGTGGACTACCGGGCCTCTCCCTGCGGACCGCTGGCCGACGAAGTCTTCGAGACCTTTTGGGAGGAATTTCTCAGCCGCCTGCAGAAGGCGCTCGGCGGTGGGATTGACGCCATTTTTCTGATTCTCCATGGAGCCATGGCCACCGCGAAGCTGCCGGATGTGGAGGGTGAATTGCTCCGAAGGATCCGGTCCACCCCCGGCGCCTCGAGCCTGCCCATTTTTGTCGTGCTCGATTTGCATGCCAACGTCAGCGAGGAGATGGCCCGGCTCGCGACCGCCTTGATCCCCTATCAGGAAAATCCGCACACCGATGCCCGTGAAACAGCGGTGCGGGCGGCGCGGCATCTTTGGAAAATGTGGGCGCAAAACCAAAAGCTCCGCACCCACTACCTGCACTCCCGTCTTCTTCTCGCGCCTCCTTCCACCGGCACATCCGAAGAACCCCTCTTGACCTTGAACCGAATGGCCCGCTCCCTGGAACGCTCCGCCGGTCACCTTGAAGTCGGGATCGCCCCCGGCTTTGCCCATGCCGACACTCCCGATACCGGACTCACCTTCTGGGTCGTCAGTGACCGTCCTGAAATGAGCTGTTCTCACTCCCTGGAAATGCTCTACCGGGAAGCCCGTATTCTCGTCCACGAACTCAAACCCACGGAATGGGATCTATCCGAAGCCGTGCAACAGATCGTTCACGAAAAAAAATTTCCGGCCCTGTTGGTCGAACCGGCCGACAACATCGGCGGAGGAGCGCCCGGCGATGCCACCTTTATTTTGCGGGCCCTTCTTGAAACCTCGCTTGAAAAATGCGCGGTTGTCATCAACGATCCTCAAGCTGTGGCCGCGCTTCAAACAGTTGCACCGGGACAAACCGCCCGCATTTCCGTGGGCGGCAAAGGATCCAGTTTGGATCCCGGTCCGGTTGATCTGGAAGTCACGCTCGTGCGGCTGACCGATGGCCGTTTCGATCTCGAGGACAAGCAAAGCCACCTGGCCTCAATGCGGGGAAGCCATATTGAAATGGATTCCTGCGCCGTCGTTACGCATCGTAACATCACGATTCTGCTGACCAGCCGCGCCACCCCGCCCTTCGATCTTGGCCAATGGCGCAGCCAGGGCATTGATCCGGAGAAACTGAATGTCATCGGCGTCAAGGCCGCGGTCGGACATCGCCGCGCCTACGATCCCATTATCCGATCCAGCTACACCGTCAGCACTCCGGGCCCGTGCAGCAGCGACCTCTTCGCTCTTCCGTATCGCAAACTCCGGCGTCCGATCTATCCTCTCGACGAAGAATGAAATCCGACCT
>Ga0163144_10029959_pt1 | contig 10426 bp, 7 predicted proteins | sample OliLak19BULKMAT1_FD_123175 | JGI IMG/M metagenome (GOLD analysis project Ga0163144, IMG submission 123175) | Freshwater microbial mat bacterial communities from Lake Vanda, McMurdo Dry Valleys, Antarctica - Oligotrophic Lake LV.19.BULKMAT1 | ecosystem: Environmental > Aquatic > Freshwater > Lake...
CTGATTTTGCGCTGTGGAAGCTTGCCGATGAATCGGAATACGGTTGGGTATCACCTTGGGGATACGGTCGTCCTGGCTGGCACATTGAATGTTCCGCGATGATTAAGAGCGTCTTGGGTGAACACATTGACATCCATGCAGGCGGTGCGGACTTACTCTTTCCGCACCACGAAAATGAAATTGCACAGAGTGAATGTTGTTCGGGGAAATCGCCGTTTGTCAACCTCTGGATGCATAACGGATTCGTAAATACCGATGGCGAAAAAATGAGCAAGAGCCTTGGCAATTTCGCGACGGTTCGCGAATTGCTCGCGCCTGAAAACGGTCTGGATGCGAACGGGTTGCGCTACTTTTTATTGAGCCATCATTACCGTATGCCCGTTGATTTCACGCCTGATGCCCTTAAGGCCTCGCAAACGCGCGTGAATAAAGTGATGCAGCAGTTGGGAATCGTTTTTGCAGCCGCCAACATTACGGAATCGTGGATTGATGAACAATCGGCTGTGCAGGTGCAGCGCGATAACTTACTACGTAAAGAGCAACTTTCTTTTTCAGACGCGCTTTCTCAGGATATGAACACCCCACGCGCCTTGGGCGGTATGACGAGACTTCTAAAACCGTTGAGAAACAATGTGGCTCATGGCCTCGATGCTTCCAAAGAGTTGATACAGGATTTGGTCATTCAATTGCTGATTCTCGGCTTTGATCTAAAGCCTGCCAAAGCATTTATGCACAAAAAAGAAATGTCCATCGAAACACATCATGTGATTTTAAAAGACCAGAATCCAAAACGTGAAGCGAAACTCATCGGCCAACTTAATGAACGTAAAGCAGCGAAGAAGGCAAAAGACTTTGCTAAAAGTGATGAAATTCGTAACGCATTAGAAGCGCAACGCTTCACCATTACCGATCGAGCAGGCGGGTGGGTCACCCTTGAAGAGTACTAGAAAAGTAACGATCTTACCCCCTCTCCCTTAGGGGGAGGGCTGGGGAGGGGAAACCAACCATGTCAAGAAAAACACCACCTATGCCCCTTCACTATGGGCGCGCGCTCCCCACGGTTGCGATAGGTGCCAACGCCATTCAGCCAGTGCCTGACGTGCGATCTTTGGCGCACTTGGGCGATACCGTCTATGAGCAACTCGTGCGGGAAATTGCCCTGATTCAAAATACCACAGGCAAGGTAAAAGACCTCCATCGCTTAAGTACACGCCTCGCACGCGCCACCTTTCAAACGCTCCTGTTGGATGTATTGCTCGATGACGCAACCGATGAAGAGAAGGCACTCGTCAAGCGTGCGCGAAATGTGAGCGTATCAATTGGCCGTCGTAACGATCAAGCCTTGCACCGCAGAGCCACCGCATTTGAGGGGCTGGTTGGGCATTGGTATCTATATGATCCTTCGCGCTTGCAGTTCTTAAAAGAATGCCTGTGGAAGCTGGCGCATTTATCGGATAAAGAATTGGATAAGCTGAGAGAAACGTTTACGCTGGCTCATGATTCACCCCCTTCACCGAAAGCAAAACAGTCGCCAAGTACCCCCCCCAAGCCACTGTTTTGATTTACGAGGCCACAAGGTGAATCAGGTCTTCAAGCGTCTAGGTTTATTTCGTTTGGCGTTTTCAGGAGAAGTTCAAGGGCATGAACAGGGCCTTGCATGAGTTCTTTCAACACGGTATGCACCATACGATGGCGCTTAATCGTGTTAGCCCCTTCGAATTTTTCGCTCACCATTCTGATGTCCAGATGTGAACCGCCCATCGCGTTCCCTGCGTGGCCTGCATGTTTCCACGAATTATCAATCATCTCAAAGTGGATAGGGGCGAAGGCTTCTTTTAACTGATCTTCAACGGCTTGCGCGACACGGCTTGTCATAGGGATGTTTCCTTGAACGTTTCTATATTTACAGTATAATTCACCCATCATTAAGCGTCTATGTTGAGGAATTATACTATGCCATTTAACGGCGTTCTTTCGGATAAAGTCGGGATTGTGTTTGGTGTAGCGAACAAGTGGTCGATTGCGTGGGGCATTGCCAAAAAACTCCATGATGCAGGCATGACCCTTGTGTTTACCTATCAGGGTGAGCGCATGAAAGACCCTGTGACCAAGCTGGTTGAAACTGAAATGCCAGGATCGATTCTTCTTGATTGCGACGTCACCAATGATGAACAAGTTGAATCTGTCTTCAAGGAAGTCGATGCTAAATTCGGTAAACTGCACACCCTTGTTCATGCTGTCGCATTCGCTAAAAAAGAAGACCTTGCGGGTAACTTTATTGATACCAGTCGTGAAGGCTTCCTCTTGGCGCACAATGTCTCTGCGTATTCGTTAACCCTCGTTTCCAAGCACGCCTCACCACTTATGGAAAAAAATGGCGGCGGTAGCATCATGACCCTCACCTACCTCGGTGGCGAGCGCGTCGTGAAGAACTACAACGTTATGGGTGTGGCTAAAGCAGCCTTGGATATGTCTGTTCGTTACCTCGCGTCTGATCTTGGCCCTAAAGGCATCCGTGTGAACGCTATTTCTGCTGGACCGATTAAAACTACCGCAGCGCGTGGAATTTCAGGATTCTCCGATATTCTTGCCTACATGGAAGACCATACGCCGATGAAGCGTAACGTCACCCAAGATGAAATCGGCGGAACAGGGTTCTACCTTGCTTGCGATGAGCTTTCCAGTGGCGTGACGGGGGAGATCATCCACGTGGATGCTGGCTTCCACTCCGTCGGATTCTAAACCAACAAACATTTTTGTAGGGGCAGGCCTTGTGTCTGCCCTTTACGCATTTAGAAGGGCAGACACAAGGCCTGCCCCTACGTTAGCTATACATAGTTGAACGCCTTCGGACCTGAGGGGGTCCTTCGACTGCGCTCAGGATGACGTATCGAAATAATAGACCTCTTTCGAAACTGCTCAGTAGGATGCAGATTCGAGGAAAGACAAACGGCTTTGAGGGAGTGAACATATGGTTCATAACCGAAAAACGGCTTGGCTTGACAAAGAAGGTGCGCCTAATGGGGAGTTTCGAAAGAGGTCTAATGGGTTATAACGCAGGATTCACGTCTTCTTCAACCACTTCTGGATTGTTTAAACACCATTCGAGGGCGGCCATGCGAATGGCGACGCCGTTACGTACTTGCTGCTGCATGAGTGTACGCGGGTTATGTCGACCCGATAAACAGTGCCCCAGCTCCACGCCCCAGTTAATGGGTCCAGGGTGCATGACCTTACATTCAGGTTGGGCATAGCTGTTCATTAAGGCTTCAGTGATTTGCAAAGATTCCACAAGGGCTTGCGCTTTCTCACAGGATTCCCCCTCGCCTAAACGCTCTTTTTGAAGGCGTAAGGCCATGACGACATCGAGCTGAGGCAAGGTTTCTTTTAACGAATCAGACGTGTTGATATTGCTATGTTCGGTGGGGTCGTGAAAAGTTTGCAATTCATCGGGAGCGATGAGTACGAGATTCCATCCCATGATTTTTGCTAACGCGATGTGTGCACTGGCCACGCGGGAATGGCGTAAATCCCCAACGATTCCGATGGTGAGATTGCACAAGCGATCCATGTCATCATCAACTAAATGGTAGAGTGTTAAGGCATCTAGCAGGGCCTGAGTGGGGTGATCCGTCACCCCTGACCCAGCATTGATGATGCTTAATTCATCGCCGACATAGCCCAACAGGCGTTCATGTAGGCCATCTTCTTTATGCCGAAGAATTACCGCTTCCACTTCCATCGCCATGAGCGTATCGAGGGTATCTTCAAAGGATTCGCCCTTAGTCAGGCTGGATGTCTTCACGTTAAAATTAAGAACGTTCATTTCCATATGCTGAGCAGCCAGTTCAAAGCTTAAGCGGGTCCGCGTGGAGGGTTCAAAAAACAGGGTCGCGCAGGTATGCCCGCGTAGTGAGGTTGCGTATCCTTCATCGAGGCGTTCAGTAGCTAACGCCATGAGATGCTTAACCGTCTCGAGATCAAGACTTGCGGTTGAAATAAGGGACTTTTTCATAGCGTATATCCTTTTCTCCAGATGCTTCTCATCGTCCCATAAATCGGGAAAAGCTCAAGATGCTGGTTGAAGTACACCTTCATTTTTTGTATGATAGGGTGTATTTGTTTTGATCTGGCAATATAAGGACTTTAGCGACGTTTACGCGTTTATAATCCACTTACATTTCAAACGTCTCTCATCGCTCGGAACAAAAAACCCGAATGTCCTTTTCTCCTCAACGGCAGGGGTCAAACCCCTTTCATGACTTAGCGGCCATTACTCGGCGTGCGGGTGAAGTTGGCTTGGGCAATTCTTTAAAAGAGAAGAACGAGCTGGTGGTCAGAAATCTTGATAAACTCTGTTTTGGGGCAGAAATTATCACAGCAGCTGCGTTATGTGGATCATTGCCTGTTGAAATGATTGAAAATAAAACGCACCGATCGCTTAACCCGTTTGCGGATAAACAAACACTCAGTGAAGACGATATTAAAAAACGAACGCGTCACAAGAAAAAAACGGATGGTGAAGAGAGCAACCACTGGCTAAACAAGGCAGGCTACCTAATGTATGCCCTAAGCGGACCGTTTAAATTGGTCGCCAATAATATTCGATCCTTTAAGGATGGGAATCCTACAGCACTCTTTGGAATGGCTTCTCTCATACCTGTGTATCCGTTGATGGCGTTTAATCACGGCTATTGGACGAAGCTTGCTATTCTGTTTACGTTTAATTTTTCGGATGTCGGCTACGGTCGGCAGTACAAAAACGAGCTTCTTCGGGCGCAGGCTGCCGCGAAGGGGGAAAGTATGGAAGCAGTCATGGATGAAGACTGTTCCGAACTCAGAGAGGTTCTGCGCTGGCCTGCTATAAAACGGCTTGTTCAAGGAAAATTGGAAACCACAGATGTCAAACACTGGAAAGCGGTTGGCACATTTATGGTGAACGATCAAAAAACAGCATGGGCCAACGTCAAGCAGATGGTAAAAGATATAGGAATAGCAGGTAAGGAACTTGGCAAGGAGGGCATCAGCCACGTAAAAGAATTCACAAAGCCTGAACACCTTAAAGCCCTTTATAAAGCCAAGCTTCCCCAGGTCTTTACAAACCCAAATGAGTTTTACCAGATGCACCAATCGGGCGCGATGCTTACGTGTATCATACTTGCGGCTCAGACTGTTGGGCGGTTATCGGGTGCAAAGAAAACAACGGATACTCTCGCCCAAGTGGGATTAATGGTGGCAGGGCCTTTAATGTATTGCTCATTTATTCAGCGTGGGCGGGGCTTTATGAATACGCCTGGGAAAAAGCTCATAGGCATCGCAGAAATCGTTGCGGCATTGGGAATGCTCGTTGGGGATGTCTTCTGGTTTATGCCTTGGGGGTTTGGGGCGTATCGCGCAGGGTCGAGCATGAAATACTTTGGGAATCAGGAAGCCAATCAGCAGCAGGCCATGATGAGCAAACTCCCCAAAAAGAGGCTATAGCTGGCCTCGTAAACAATGATACACTTTACTTCTTATGCCATTTATAAGAAGTAAGGGCGGATGGATGGGTATCAGGTGGCGCAGCGCACTTGATTGCGGCCGTTATTCTTGGCCTCATACAAGGCTTCATCGGCTTGGCTCACTGCCACATCCAGCATAATTTTCCACTCAGGATCATCAACGGTATGCACCGATAAGAGATCATCATTGGGGAGAGTCACTAAGCTCACGCCTGCACTAAAGGTGATCGGTAGATAATTCTGTTTATCAGGGGTAGGCACGCGGAGGCATTTAAACGCTTTATCTCTCAAGCGATCAATAAGGTCCCATGCTTCTTCAGCCGTCGTTTCAGGAAGCAGAATCACAAACTCTTCGCCACCATAACGGCTCAACACATCAGAACGGCGGATATGCTGGCTCAAGAAATCAGACAGTTCACGCAACACGGTATCCCCTATGAGGTGGCCATGATTATCATTGAACTGTTTAAAGTAATCGATGTCCAATACCGCAATGCTCATGGGCAGGCCGTTACGCATACTCCGCTCGGCTTCCATGCAAAAACGCTGATACAACGCACGACGGTTGAGCAGTCCTGTTAGCACATCATAGCTCGCTTGTCGTGCCATTTCTTCCAGTTTGATGGCTCGGTACAACGCATGGGACAACCATTCATTGGCTTCAGCCAAAATACGATGTTGAGACGCTCCCCACGTTCCACGATGGCGAAGCAGTATTGCGGTAGGGGCTTGGTGTATATCAATCTCACCAAACACGGATTGATCCAGTGTATTGGCGAAAAACGGAGCAACCGTGTAGTGAAGAGTCACTGCTTCATCCTGTGTCGTTGGATCAATGCCTTTATGACGGGTAGATGCAACGGCATGAGGGTGCAACGCCAGAAATACAGAACTGTAGGCATCAAATTCACGCACGGCTGGGCTATAAAACACGCGCCGATTCAACACGGACATCACATCATCAGGCACCAAAACAGACCCTTCTAAACACCCGCCCGCATCAGCCTTGGCAATGGCCAAGTCGTTCTCTTCTACAGAAAAGTCAAACCACTTCCATTCTGGTTTTGAGGATCGATCAGCACTTGGGGCGATAATAGCGGCTTGATCTGCTCCTAAAAGCGGGACGATAAATCGAAGATATTCGGTGATAAGCTCATCTTTATCATGAATGGTATTGGCCATGCGAGCCACTTGGTAGAGAATTTGATCGTCGCTAATGCGGCGTTGAAGCCCTGTCGTAAACATGGCTTGTTCAAGCAACGGAACCCACAGACGAGAAATCGCAGATTGATTCACTTCCGATAAAGACTTCATGGGCGCACTGTGTTCAAAACAGATATGCAACACAACGTTCCCTTGACCGGGAATGTTGAAGGTGACGCTCTCATCTGGGTATCGGTTTAATTGATCGGCTAACCACGTATCATCCATACGGACACGTACCTGTTGAATACTAAAGCCTGGTCGGTGATACCACGCCTGAATCTCCTCCTGCTTTCGAAGAGACACCATCACCATCGCATCGATAGAAAAGACCTGACACAGAATATTCAAAAGGGTTTCAATGCGTTGTCGAATCGGTAAGCGCACAGACAATGTTTCAGCATATTGAAGCATCAATAAGCTAAACACATTTAACCAGATGTCTTCAACATGCTGGGAAAGCGGTTTGATTTTATCAAACGGTATACTTGGTTTATCCTGCCGTAAACCCCCCATCCACGAATTCATCTCATCAGCCCATACGAATGCTTGGTTGAACGAATTCAACGCATCCATGAATCGGGATTTTCCGCGGGTAGACATGGGGATTTTCCTAAAAGGCCTTGCATTACAATAGATTCACTGGATATAAAACCACCCAAATGCTTGGGGACTTCATCTATGAGTGCTTACTAGTATGCCAGAATAAACATACTGAAACGAGTAAAAGTGCCTAATCTTAATGAATAAACAATAGGATCAACAGACTAGTGTCCAAGTAAAGCTATCCTTATAAATATCTGAACACTATACATCTTACTCCCTTTTCCTTAGGGGGCACACCTTGCCCCACCTATGGCGAGGGCGGTAGGCGGGCTATTATGCTGGGGTGGGGGAAACCAACCCGCTAAAACTGGAAGTGTTTCAACGTTTTTTGGTTTGGCTATAGCAGTTCCAAAATCTTCCAGACGCTTATTGCGTTACAGAGAGGCACATCCGCGCTTTCGTCTTATAGCCCAAAGCTGAAACGCTCTTCGCAATGAGGCAGCTCTTTTTTGTGTGTGGAAGATTTTAAGAACGGCTCAATGTGTGACCTAATACCCTTTATACGGCGCTCTGCTTGGCAAGGTAGTCTTTAACTATTGCGTTAAATTCATCGCCATCAAGAGTTTCTTTTTCAAGTAAGATGCGCGTGAGTTTCTCTAACAGATCGCGGTGTTTGATGAGAAGCTGAGTGACATACGCGTACTGCTCATCCACAATACGGCGCACTTCATGGTCTACTTTAGCCGCTATTTCCTGACTGTATTCTGGAGACCTTCTCATAAAGTCTTCCATACCGCCCATACCAGACCCTTGGTCATCATACTGAACAGCACCAACCGCATCTGTCATTCCATAGGTGATGACCATTTTACGAGCAATCTTTGCGACTTTCATCAGATCATTGGAAGCACCTGTCGATACATTTTCAGAACCGTAGATTATTTCTTCAGCAATTCTGCCTGCTAAAGATACTGCGATATCACCCAGTAATTCTTTTTTGGTTACTGAGACTTTTTCAAATTCATCTTCAGGGGCGTACCATGCGTACCCGAGTGCAAACCCACGCGGTATGATCGTGACTTTACGCAGGGGATCCTGTCCTTCAGTCATGTATCCTGTTAGGGCATGGCCAATTTCATGGTAGGCCGTGCTTTCTTTATCTTTTTCCTTAATGACTTTCGATTTTTTCTCAAGCCCCATGACTACGCGGTCAATGCTATCTTCAATATCAACTGCTTCAATCACTTCTTTATGACGACGTGCTGCCAGTAGTGCGCCTTCATTTAAAAGGTTGGCTAAATCAGCACCGCTAAACCCAGAGGTACGGCGTGCAATCTTCTTAATGACGACATCATCAGCCAATGGTTTTCCTTTAGAATGGACATCCAAGATTTCCGCACGACCCTTCAGATCAGGGCGATCAATCATCACGCGGCGATCAAAACGACCAGGACGCAGCAAGGCACTATCGAGAATATCGGGGCGGTTGGTTGCAGCAATAATGATGATGCCTGTTGTGGAATCAAAGCCATCCATTTCTACAAGCATTTGGTTGAGGGTTTGCTCACGTTCATCATGTCCACCGCCTGTGCCTGCGCCACGCTGACGACCAACGGCATCAATTTCATCAATAAACACGATACAGGGAGCCTGCTTCTTGGCTTGTTCAAATAAATCGCGAACTCGGCTAGCACCCACCCCTACAAACATCTCAACAAAATCCGAGCCTGAGATGCTAAAGAACGGAACGCCTGCTTCACCCGCAACGGCTTTGGCTAGTAAGGTTTTCCCTGTACCAGGCGCACCTACCAAAAGAACACCCTTGGGAATTTTCGCACCCAGCTTTTGGTAACGATCCGCGTTCTTTAAGAAATCGACGACTTCTTCTAGTTCTTCTTTCGCTTCATCAATCCCTGCGACATCACCAAAGCCTATTTTTACATTGCTCTCAACCATGAGCTTCGCTTTGCTTTTGCCAAAGTTCATGGCTTGTGATCCGCCAGATGCCATGTTACGAATCAGCATGAAGATCAAAATACCAATCGCCAACGGAACAATCAGGGAAATCACAATTCCCCACCATTGGCCGTCTTTAGCAGGATCCTGAATTTCGACGGCTACTTTTTGGGCTTCCAGCTTAGGAAGCCATATATCCTGTGATTGTAGAGGCATCATCACCTGATAGCGCATCACCGCGACTTCGCCCTCTTTATTGGCACCCCTGCCTAACAAACCTTCAAGAAACACATTTCGTTTTGGTTCCTTAGCCGTTGCAGCGGCTTCTTTATTCTCTGCTTTGACAGCACCTTTAGCGTCTGTTGATGTTTGTTCCGTTTTCTTTTCGGCTTTTTTTAAGGCTTCTAAGTCGGGAGCGATGGGTTTAGCAATCGCTTCGAGTTCCTGCCCGCTGAGGATCACGCGGCTAATCTCTCCTGCCTGAACCTTGATCATAAACTCAGAATAAGACAGCTTTCCCTGCATCTCTTCCTGATTGTTGACAAACAACGTTGAGGCAAGCAGCACGCTTATCAGCATTAAGCCTGTAATGAGAACACCCGTCGTTTGATAATTTTTCATGGAGAGTCGTCCGTCCTAGCTAAAGCCATCATGCGGCTTATGTCATGAATATTGTTATCCTTAGTTTACCACGCGTAGGACAGGATTGACCTTAAGATAATGCAAACACCCGATCAGCTTAATACACTTCGATGTGCCATCTGTGTTCGTCTATGAGGGTTTTATAGAGGTCGTCCCAGTTGACGCCAGCTTCTGTGGCAGCGGTTTCCAATACATCAAGAATGCCTGTTTCCATGCCGCGCAATCCACAGACGTAGAAAAACGTGTGATCGTCTTGGAGAAGAGCAAGAAGTTCTTTGCGCATTTCGTAAATCTTGTGCTGGACGTACATGCGTCCGCCTTCCGCGTTATGCTCCTCTCGGCTGTATACCGTATGCAGGTGGAAGGTGGGTTCAGAGGCTAGCGTAGCCAGTTCTTCTTTGTATAACGCGTCGCTGGCATATTGAGCACCAAAGAATAGATGGGTCTGGCCATCTTCATCCTTACGTTCGTCATAACGCGTTTTAATGAAGGCGCGAAACGGGGCGATCCCTGTTCCTGTGGCGACCATAATCATATTGGCATGTTCGTAAGTGGGCATTAGAAAGGCCTTCCCCACA
>Ga0163144_10029960_pt1 | contig 10425 bp, 5 predicted proteins | sample OliLak19BULKMAT1_FD_123175 | JGI IMG/M metagenome (GOLD analysis project Ga0163144, IMG submission 123175) | Freshwater microbial mat bacterial communities from Lake Vanda, McMurdo Dry Valleys, Antarctica - Oligotrophic Lake LV.19.BULKMAT1 | ecosystem: Environmental > Aquatic > Freshwater > Lake...
CTACTGCTATCTTTGTCGTACTCAGATTCCGGTCCGATGGACGTGGGACCGCGAATTCGCACTGAACTTGATTATGGAGTTTCCTAGTCGGTTTCCTGTGGCTAATTCCTGGGCAACGATACCCGAGGTTCGGGCCACGGGGTTGCTCGCGATGTCCAGGACGAACACCTTTTCCCGGCCGCCGCGGATGAAGAAGGAGCTTTCAGTCAGTGACGAATAGATCAAAAAGAACTGGTCCAGGAAGGCTGAGCTATCGTGACAGCGGCAGGAATTTCAAGTTGTCCGACAATGACGGCCGGGTGGTTAAAGAGATCATCGCTGAAGCGAACCGGCGAAGCCCAAGCCGGGTCATTCCGGCCAATGGGGATCTTGCCGCGACCGATCGGAGCGTTATCCTACCACTCCAACCGAACGCCCATGCGCAAGGATCGCGCGCCGGGCAGATCGCCCGTGGATGAACCGTTCACACCGCCCACCCCAGTGATGACGCCGACGTTGCCCGCCTGGGCGATATTCACCTGCGGGTTGCTGAAGTTCTGCCGATTTAACACGTTGGTGGCGGTTAGCTCCCACCGCAGCCGGACCTGCTCGCCGAAGACGAAGTTTTTGTACAATCCGGCGTGCCAGACATTGACGTCGGGCCCCTTGATGGTTCCTTTGGCAGCCGTCCCGAAGCGGCCCTGCGGAGGCGCCCGGAACGCGCCGGCGTCAAACCAGCGGTCGACCGACCGTTCGCTGCCTGGAAGCGTCGCATCGCGGAGATGGTCGGGCCTTATGGTTACGATGGCGGGAGTCCGACTGGCGGTAAACGCCGTTCCGGTTGGATCGGGACCGCTCCAAAGAGGCGTCAGGAATTGACCCGAATGGTAGCTGTGAACTCCGGAGAACTCCCAACCGCCGACTGCCAGTTCGGCCCAACGGGGAGCACTGGAAAAGAACGGCCGCCCCTTGCCGAACGGAAGCTGATAGATGAAGTTCACGCTGGTGCGATGAGTGGGAATGTCTGAAATGACGGAACGTTCCCGCTGGCGATCAAACGGATTTTCCAGGCTTTCGCCCCGATTCATGTCGCCGATATCCCGCGCCCAAACCCAAGATCCCTGCAAATATAGACCCTGCGCCATTCGCCGCTCCACTTCGGTCGTCAGGCCATTGTATTGATGTCCAGCGCCGTTGGTGATGTAGGTAATGCCGGGATAATTGGGGAAGGGTCTCGGTTTGTCGACGAAAGCCCGGGCATCGGGGATGGGGGAGTTGTAGTTATAGCCGTATTCGCCGTGGCGGGTGTTGGTACCGATGTAGGAGAGGCGAAATCCGGTATCCCACTGCTGATGCTCCAAGGTAACGCTGTATTGCATGCTGAACGGGATTTTGAGATCGGGGTTGACGGCGGCGGGCAGCCCCACGGTTGATGGCCCCGCCGCGCCGGTGCCCGGAAATACACGGGGAAAGATCACGTCGGGATTGCCGTCAGGGTTGATATAGGCCGGTTCATTCAGCACAAACGGGATGCCGCCCTGCGTAAGCTGGCGCGGCACGACGTCGTAAAAGATACCGAAACCTGAGCGAAACACGGTCTTGTTGCCAAATGGGCGGTAGGCGACGCCGACGCGCGGCGCGAAATTGTTGCGGTCCGTGCGCACCAGTGTTCTTCCTGGCAGACCAACGGTTTTCGCTTCAACCACATCGACGTAGTTGCGAGGGAACAGCGGGCTCACCTTTCCCAGAGCTCCGTCTTCGACAACAATCTTGCCCGTGCCGATATCGAAGGCGGAAGTGAGCTGGTGTTTTTCCTTCCAGGGATCGTGCAACGCATATCGCAGACCGAGATTGACCGTTAGCTGCTTGTTGACTTTCCAGTCGTCGGCGATGAAAAAATCGTACTGCCAGCGGAATCGGTTGAGTTCAACGGGGGCGAAGGCGCGGCTGGCGCTGGTGGGAATGCCGAGAAGAAAATCCGCGTAAGGATGGCCCTGACCCGATTGTCCAGCGCTGGTGAAACGGTTTGAGAAATTAACCGAACCGAACAAATTGGCATTGGCGTTCAGGCTGTCGTAGGCGATTCGAGTGAGCTCAAATCCGGTCTTGATATTGTGCTTCCCTCGCGTCCAGCTAACGTGATCCTGAATTTGCTGTAAATGATTGCGGAAGCCCGGCCGGGTGTAATCGGGCTGGGTGATCGGTTGGAGACCGATACCGGTCCAATTCACTTTGAGCAATCCACTGATGTTCGGCAGGTCCGGCGCCAGCCCTGTAAGGCCCAGCGAACTGACCAGTTCCGGACCGTTGATGGGACCCTCCACCGGATTGTTATTCAGGGCGAATCCCCAGCGAAACTCATTCAGCAGGGTGGGAGTGAAGGTGTGCGTATACGACAGGACCGCAGCGCGATTGTCCCGTTGCTGGAAACGGCGCCCGATGGTTGGGAGGTTGCCTTCGAAAGTATTGTTCTGGGTCTGAAAGTAGGTATAGCGACCGTAGAAGGCGTCGGCGTTCGAGAACCGATGATCGCCGCGGGCGGTCCAGTATTTGACGGGATCGCGCGGGCGGGTCGCCTGGGACCGGAAGTTCTGGCTGCCGAAGACATCGATAGCGCCGAAATTCGGCAACGGATAAAATCGCTCCTGAATCGCGCGCGAAACCGGGTTGATCCGGTTGGCGGGAATCCGCCTGTCTGGGAACGGCTGGCCTGTTAAACGATCATAGATGGACGTGGCCGCCGGTAGTCCGGAGAAGTCGCCGGCCCGCCACGCCGCCAGCGGAACGGTGGGGTTGAAGTTATCGGTCAGCAAACTGCCTTTTGTCGTCTCAAACGAGCCAAAGAAGAACGTTTTGTTGCGGCCGTTGTAGATTTTGGGCAGAACGACAGGCCCGCCGATACTGCCGCCCGGCGTGTGAGAAACACCCGTTGGGCGAACCAGCGCAAACGGATTGCGAGCCCGGAACCAGGGAGTTTGGTAGTAGTCGAACACGTTGCCATGAAGCTTGTTTGTTCCGCCTTTCGAGATCATCGTCACCTGACCGATGGTGCCGAACTCCGCAGTGTTATTGGCCATGTCGATCTTCATCTCCTGGAAGGACTCGATGAAATTCAACAGGGGACCAATCTGTGTATTGTCCACGCCGTCGGCCATCGTGATGCCGTCGATCGCCCAGTTCGATTGATTCCCGCGGCTGCCGGCAAAACGTATGGTACTGCTACCGCCGCCAGCTTGAAGGACGTTTGGCGAAAGGGCGAGAAAGGCCCATACGCTTCGAGTGTTCAGCGGCAGAGTCTTCATCAGGTAGGCGTCTTTCGTATCGGAAATGCGCGCCGTCTCGGTTTCAATCAGCGCCGCGTCGGCTGTCACTTGAATGCTGGTGTCCACGCTTCCCACTTCAAGGGAAACATCGACGCGGCGGATATCGCGAGATGTCAGGGTGACGTTCGTCGTCACAAAGGCTTTAAAGCCGGACGCGTTGACACGAACGGTGTAATTTCCCAACTGCAGTTGGGAGATGGTGTAATTGCCCGACTCGCCGGATGCGGCCCGAACCTCAATGTTCGTCTCGACATTCGTGGCGACGATCTGCGCCGACGGGACGACGGATCCGGTGGAGTCGGTGACGACGCCGGTAATACTGGCAAACGTTGTTTGAGCGTGTAGCGGGGCAATCGTCAGCAAAACGAAGGCGGCCAGCCCGGCCCGGCATGAATTGGAAGACATACAAGCACCTCCTGAACTTCTGACCACTATATACTAACGGGTGGAACAACCATGCGCCGGCTACTTCTTCTGATCCTTCCGCTGTGTCGCCTGTCCGGAGCCGAGGCTCCGTTCTCGGAATCCTTGTATCCGGTGTTAAAACAAGCGGCCTGCCAATCCTGCCATAATTCCGCCGGTGTGGCGTCGGCGACCAAGCTGCAGTTTCCGGATCATTCGGCGGGCGCGGAACAAATTGCCGCGTTCGGTCAGTCATTGGCTGCTTTTGTCAACCGCGATCAACCGGGAAAATCGGCGTTGTTGAACAAACCCACGAATCGGGTGGCGCACGCCGGAGGCGAACGAATCAAGCCCGGCAGCTTTGAAGAAGCCCTTCTGAAGAAATGGGTGGATCGTTTGAGCAAACTCACCGGGGAAGATTTACTGAGCGCGCTTCGTTATAAAGAGGAGCTTCACTTCACCAGTAAGCCCTCGCCGCCAGTCCTTCGCCGATTGACCCACAGCCAGTACGACAACACCGTTCGCGATCTCCTTGGCGAATTAAGCCAACCCGCGAATCAGCTCCCCCCGGAAGACTTTGTCAACGGTTTCAAGAATCAGTATCAGGCGCAGAGTCTTTCGCCCATGTTGTTTGAAGCCTACAGCGCCACCGCGGAAAAGCTGGCGCGGAGCTTCTTCCGGCGGGGAGAGATCGATCAGGCAATTCCCTGCAAACCGTCGCCCGCGTGCGGGTCCGAGTTCGTCCGGACGTTCGGCCTCAAGGCATTCCGCCGTCCGCTTACGGGGGCTGAACAGACGCGCTATGAGTCGCTCATACCGGCGAAAGATTTTTTGGCGGGTGCACGAACTGTCATTGAAGCGATGTTGCAGTCTCCCCACTTTTTGTTTCAACTCGACCAGACGCCCGATCCCAGTTTGAAACCGTACGCGGCGGCGAGCCGGCTTTCCTATTCGCTCTGGAATACGATGCCGGACGCGGCGCTGCTCAACAGTGCCGCCCAGGGGGAGCTGAGCACCCCGGCGGGGCTGGAACGCGTTGCGCGCCGGATGTTGGAGGATCCAAGAGCACGAGAAGGGATCGATGATTTCGTCTCGCAATGGATGCGTTTCGATCGCGTGATTACCGCCGGTCGCGATTCCCGTTTGTATCCCGGCTTCTCCCGGAATACCGCGGTCGCGATGACAGAAGAGACTCGCCGCTTCGTGGCGGATCTGGTTTGGAAGGATCGCGACTTCACTGAAATTTTCACGGACGAACACGCCTACGTCAATGCGGAGCTGGCGACGGTATATGAATTGGCCGCCCCGGCTAGCGAGTTCGACCGAGTTCCGTTCGCGGCGAACTCGGAGCGCGCCGGTTTGCTCGGCCAGGCATTGTTTCTCACCCTGACGGCAAACCCGAGTGACACCTCTCCGACCGCACGCGGCTTGTTTGTCCGAGAGCACTTCCTCTGTCAGCATGTGGCCGATCCGCCGCCGGGTGTCAGCACGAATCTGCCTCCGCTGGTAGAATCCAAGCCCCAAACCAATCGGGAGCGGCTCCGTGTTCATGTGTCGGATCCGAGCTGCGCCGCCTGTCACAATGCCGTCGATCCCATCGGCTTCGGCTTCGAGAAATTTGATGCCATCGGACGGCGCCGGGAGAAGGCGAAACTCGTTTTCTATCCGCTCGACCGCAAGAGTAAAGTACCTCCCAATATCCTGGAACTGGATCTGGACACCTCCGGCTGGATATCCGGCATTACGGAGTCTAAATTCTCTTCACCGCGGGAGCTTGGCGCCATCCTCGCGCGGACGCCGCAATGCCAGGACTGTATCGTGAAGCAGTATTTCCGGTATGTCTCTGGACGGCCGGAAACAAATGCGGACCGGCCGCTGATCCGCAAAGTTTCCGAAGATTTTCGAAATTCGAAGTTTCGATTCAAACAATTGATGGCGACGATGATGGTTGCGCGGGAGTTTCCATGAAACTGCTCCTGATGGCATTGAGCGCGGTTGGATTGTTTGCTGGCGCTGACGAGCGCCGCACAGCCGAATGGATCATCCGCCAAGGGGGACAGGTGATGTTGGACGGCGGCGAACCGATCGGCGCCTTTTCCAATATTCCGGAAACGGATTTCCGGATTACTGGAATCAATCTGTACGGCACTCCAACGACGCCCCGCGACATGGAGCGGTTGAGCGGCCTCACCGAATTGCGGGAGCTATATCTCAGTTCTAAAACCTACAGCCCCTCCAGCGACAAAAAGGGCGAGTTCGGGGAAGATTCTTTTCAGTTTCTCGCCAAACTTACAAAGCTTGAAAAGCTGCACGTGAGCCTTCATTTCCTGCCTACGATCGACATCACGGATGCCGCCTGGCGGCACATGAGCGGACATTCTCAACTGAAGGAATTGCGGCTGGCGTTGACACGCATCACCAAGGCAGAGGTTTTGGCGCCTTTCGTAAATCTGCATTCGCTCGATCTCTCGCAAGCCTACGTTTCGAACGACGCGATGATAGCGGTGGGCGGTATGACGGCCCTCAAACGCCTCAACCTGGCAGGAACCCAAGTCACGGAGCCCGGCGTGCTGCACCTGCGGAACCTTACGAATCTGGAGGATCTCGATCTGACGGGGATTCCGCTGACCGATAGCGGTCTGGAGGCGATCCGGAGCTTCACGCGTCTTCAGAAGCTCAGTTTGCAGGGCGCCGCGATCACCGACGCCGGTATGGAGATTCTGATGGGTTTTCCGGAACTCCGGGAACTCAACCTCTACCGGACGAAGATCACCAATGCCGGTCTTCAGACGCTTGCGAAGCTGACGCACCTGACGGCGGTCGATCTTCGCTATAGCTCAGTGACTCGCGCGGGCGCCGCACGTCTGGTGGCGGCGCTCCCGAACTGTCGACTGCAGTTTGTCGATGGCGCCCCGCCCCCGGTTGGCCGGAAAGGTCCATCGCGGCCATCGGGGACCGGTGAAGCGGCTGTAGCGGCGTGGATAAAGGCTTCCGGTGGCAGCGCGACAATCGTAAAGGGGCGGATTGATTCCGTATCGCTCGGTTCCACTCTGGTTAATGACGAGCAGATGCGCCACCTTGGCTCACTCGCGGCTCTCAAGAGTCTGAGTCTCGAAGCGACGGAGCTTAGCGATCTGGGGTTGGCCTCTATCGCCCGCCTCAAGAGCTTGGAGGACTTAAATCTTGGCGCCACGATGGTTTCCGATCGCGGCATGGCGCATCTTTCCGGGCTCGTCGGGCTTCGGCGGCTTCGCCTATCGGACACAAAGGTGAGCGGCGAAGGACTGAAATTTCTGGAAAGTCTGCCCGCGCTGACGGATCTAGACCTGAAAGGAACCGCTATCGACAGCGCCGGGATGGCTCTCATCGAGAAGCTTACTTCTCTGGAGCGGCTCAACCTGGCCGATACCGAAGTGGGAGACGATGGCTTGCAACGCCTGCGTACATTGACCAAGCTGCGCGTTCTGGACCTGAACGGGACCGATACCGGAGATGCGGGACTACCCCACCTGGCCGCCTTGCAATCCCTGCGCGAGTTGCGGCTGAACTATGGGCGGTTCACCGACAAAGGCATTCCCCAACTCCAGGCGCTTGTGGGATTGGAGCGGCTGGAGATGATCAACACTCGGGTTACCGACGCGGGTCTTCCGTTTCTATCCGCGCTAAAAAATCTCACGGTGTTGAAGTTGAACTACACGAAAACTTCGGACAAGTCTCTGGAACTGCTTCGTGGCGCGTCCCGCTTGCGCGAGTTGACTTTGGACCACACCGAAGTCACCGACCAGGGAGTGTCCGCGCTGCAATCGCTGGCAGGTTTGCAGTCACTCGATCTTTACCACACCCTGATTTCCGAAGATGGCGTCAAGCGGCTGAGGACCGCGCTACCGGAATGCAAGATCGCCTGGCAGCTAGAGTCGGCCGGCCGGAGGGGGATCTAAAGAGATGGGTCAACTACTAGCTCTGCTCGCTATCGGCAGTCTAATCGACGGTCTTGGCGGACGCGTCGACCGGGATGCCAGCGGTCAGATTACCGGACTGCATCTCCGCGCAAGTTGGGTGACCGACGGCGATCTGTTGGAGATCGCCAAGCTTCCTCAACTGCGGCGGCTCGATCTTTCCCAGACCAGAATTACCGACCAAGGCATGGCTTATCTGAAATCGGCCACAAGCCTTCGGGAAGTCAATCTTGCCTACGCCGAAAAGATCGGCGATCCGGCGCATGCTGTAATTAAACACTGGAAGAATTTGCAGCGTCTGAACCTGCGCGGCACTTTGATCAGCGATGAAACCGCGGCCTCGGCGGCTGCTCTCCCCGAACTCGAATTTCTCGATATTGCGGATTCAATCGTGGGTGATTTTGGGGTGGATGCCCTAACGGCGGCGCGGAAGCTGAAAGAGCTCTCGATGGGCAATACTCGAATCTCCGAAGCTGGCTTCCAATCCCTGCGGCAATTTACCACTCTCTCGCATCTTGATCTAAGCGGCAAACGTCACGGTTCGCCATCCAAAATCAGCCAGCGAGGAATCGAGGCCATTGCATCGCTCCGCCAACTGCGCAGCCTGCGCCTTGGGCATACCTCATTCCCGGATAAAAGCCTGGCGGTGCTGGCCACGTTGCCTGAAATTGATGAGCTTGGGCTTGAATTTTGCCCGGATGTCGCCGACGGTGCATTGCAGAACTTGATTAGCTGGAAGAGTCTTCGGCGGGTAGATTTGTACGGTACGAAGGTGACGGCGGAGGGGGTCGCCGGTCTTCGCAATGCGCGGCCGGACCTGCGTGTACTATGGGAATAAGAGGCAAAAGATGTCATCTGTAATCACGAAACGAACGCGCCTATCGCGCCGGACATTTCTTTCCGGCTGCACGCTCGCGAAGCTGCCCGTCGCGATCGGGCTGCCCCCGCTGGTTTCAATGTTCAACTCGCACGGAACCGCATACGCGGCCGGTAAGGAGACGCCGATCGAAAGCCGTTTCGTGCTCTGGTACAACGGCAACGGTATTCCGGAACGGTACTGGATTCCGGCGGAGACCGGCCCGGACTTTCAGTTGCCTTCCTGCCTCACGCCGCTGGCCCGGCTCCGCAACGATATTCACGTCATTACGGGATTGGACAATGCCGCTGGAAGGGGAGGAACGCATCCTCATTCGACAAGCGGAATCTTGACCTGTATGCCGTTTACTGGCCGGGGCGCCGGCGGACCGTCTCTCGATTATCTGGTCGCGGGAAAAATGGGAAACCAATCGCGATTCCGTTCGCTGCAGATTGGCGTTTCTCAGGAATCCTTTGGCGGATCGATGCAGCGCAATATGACGTGGGCTGCCGCGGACCGGCCACTGCCCCCGGAAGAGATCCCGCACAAGCTGTTTGACCGGTTGTTCGGCGTTCACGAAGAAGGCTGGGTGAATCGCAAGCGCACCATTTTGGATACGGTCCGTGAGGACGCGGCCATGTTGAGGAAGGCGCTGCCGAAGGAAGACGCCCTGCGGGTGGACGAGCATTTGACCGGCGTGCGCGATCTGGAGCGTGCGATTTCCGGACTGCCGCAGGATTATGCGCTCCGCATGTCGCCGGAAGATTTTGAAGGCGATATGAGGGACTGGCCCAGAGTGGCCAAACTGCAAAGCGATCTGCTGGCCTACGCTTTCGCCACTCGACAGACGCGGGTCGCCTCCTACATGCTCACGAAGTGTCAAGGCATTGCGCGCTTCCCCTGGCTCGGCTACACGGCGGCGCGGCACCATGATTATACCCATCGCGACGGCCTTGCACCTGGCGCCGACGGGGCCGCCGGACAGCGTATTCTGCGAGACATCTGCAAGTGGCATGTCGAGGAATTCGCTTATCTGTTGGCCAAGCTCAAGTCGATCCCCGAGGGTGACGGCAATTTGCTGGATCACACGTTGCTGGCGTTTGTTCACGAACATGCCGAGGCCAATCCGCACAAGAATACGAATTGTCCTATCATCCTTGCGGGACACGCAGGCCGGCTCCAGACCGGGTTGCACAGCCGCTTGAATGGAACGGTAGCCGAACTCTACCTTACTCTGACGGATGAAGTGCTGGGAATCGGTCTCGGTCCGTTCGCGACGGCGAACCGCAAGCTGAGCGGTATCGCCCGGTAGGCGGGCATGCCCGCGACGGCTATCATCTGAATGGGCACGGCTTTCGTCAAATGGTTGCGCTCCCCGTGCTAGACGATATTGCGTTAAACACCTAATGCTTATCTACGGATGGCCCACGCGGACCTGGTTCGGGTCGATAAAGGAGTCATAGGAACGACAGGACCCTTCCCTTTGATGGACGGGGTTCGCTGCCGAAATCCGGTCATGCATTGCGCGGGTTCCCCGTTTGCCAGCTTTAAACCGTGCGGTTATTATCTGCACGGGTATCGATAAACGGCAATTTGAATCACAATTTGCAGGGTGCCACATAGGGGCGAGAACGGACCGCAGTGAATTCGAAAATCTCAGAGATTTCCGTCTAAACGCAGATCACGTGTTTGTTTCTGTTTTACAAAAAGGACGCTTCGAGTAGCGCTAGCCGCGGCTCGAATTCGGAACCGGGAGTCTAACCGGGGCTTGTCGTGAGATCTGGTTCGGGCCAACTTCGCTGCAGTTGGAGCGGGCAAAGGAGTAGCCGCGGATGAGAAAACGGTGGGGATGAATGTCAGCCCCACCGAAGGCACAAACGATCATTTGGTGAAACACCGATAGAGTCGA
>Ga0163144_10029961_pt1 | contig 10425 bp, 9 predicted proteins | sample OliLak19BULKMAT1_FD_123175 | JGI IMG/M metagenome (GOLD analysis project Ga0163144, IMG submission 123175) | Freshwater microbial mat bacterial communities from Lake Vanda, McMurdo Dry Valleys, Antarctica - Oligotrophic Lake LV.19.BULKMAT1 | ecosystem: Environmental > Aquatic > Freshwater > Lake...
AGTCTGGAGTCTGGAGTCTGGAGTCTGAAGTCTGGAGTCTGGAGTCTGGAGTCTGGAGTCTGGTCTGGAGTCTGGGAGTCAAGAGTTCAGGTCCAATCGGTAGCGTTTATAGAGCGTCGCTGCCAACTCGCGCGCTTCGATTTCGTACGGATTATCCCAATACCCGTGGCGCATCGTGCGATACAGATACTTAAAAGGAAATAAAATCGGACTCCGCGCGAACTGTAAAACGTGCGCAAGCTCATGGAAAAGCAAGTCGATCGTTGCCTCATTCGCGAAGTTGATCGATTCGTGCGTTCGCCGAATATAAACGCGGTTCCACAACGTCAGCCCCGCATAGCGCCGACCGCGCCAGAGCGCCTCCAATGGAAGCTTGGAGCATGCAAAAATGGACACGCCGTCCATCCCACGGAGTTCCGGAACAGCCTGATCGATCCACGCAGTTAGTCGCGGTGGCGGAGTTTGGCGCACGGGCATGAAATCGAGTGTACTAAAGTCAGCACGAAGCCGATAGCTGATAGCCGACAGCAGCGTCATCCCGCTCCGCTGGACATCGTCACGTGTAGCGCTTACATTTCTGTGCCGCCTTCTATACAAGAAGGCGGAACGCAGCAGGAGATTGGACAGTGCCAGACGATGCCATTGGTTACGTGCTGACGACTTATACGGGACGCGGACAGCCTCCCGAACGCACGGACTTCGAAGACAAAGTGAAAGCTGAAAAAGCGTTTACCGACGCCAAGTTTTTTTCCATACTCTGGCAGTCGCGCCCGCCTACGCAGGGCTTGGGCTGGATCAAATTGAAAGAAAAAGAAGCACCGCCGCCGCCTCCACCGGGTGCAGCGGTGCCGGCTGCCGGTGCCAAGCCTGTCGTTGCCGCAGTCAAGCCGGTTGCTCTTCCCGCGGGGGCAGCCAAGCCGCCGGTTGCCGTCGTGGTCAAGCCAGCCGTCGTGCCCGCGGTAAAACCCGTCGCCGCCGCTGCGCCTGCTGTCGAAGGAGCCGCTCCCGCTGAAGTTAAAGCAGACCCCATTGCGGCGGCGCCGAACGTGGACGTAGCGCCATCGACAGAGACTGCCATGAAGCCTGAAGAGGCGCCGGTAAAGCCTGCTTAGGCGTTGACGCTTCACCGTCGCCAGGCATTTGAAATGACACCCGCGGGCGGGAAGCCTGCGTTACAAGTTCGCCAGCAGTATCGTTTGGAGAGGAAAGATCATGCCCGTACCATTTCGACCGGAAGGCGTCTGGACTGCACTTGTCACCCCCTTTGACAAAAAGGGCCGGCTCGATTCGGCGACGCTGAAGCGCATGATCGAGTTCCAGGTCGCTCAGGGCATCACGGGAATCGTCCCCACGGGTACGACCGGTGAATCGCCGACGCTTTCCTGGGACGAACACAATCAAGTCGTCGAAGAATCCATCGTTTTCGTGCAGGACAAAGTCGGCGTGCTGGCGGGATCCGGTTCCAATTGCACCGATGAAGCGATCGACGCCACGCGCCACGCGCGCGAAGCCGGCGCCAGCGCCGCACTGCTGGTGGACTGCTATTACAACGGGCCGTCCAGTCTTGAGCTGCGCACGGAATATTACGAGCAGGTCGCGGCGTGGGTTCCGGACATTCCCCTCGTCCCCTACGTCATTCCCGGCCGCAGCGGCACGGTGCTCAGCGCCGAAGATCTGGCCGTCCTGCATCAGACTCAGCCGAAGCGTTTCCTCGCGGTTAAAGAAGCCACCGGCGATCTGGAACGCATGAAGCTGGACCGCAATTTGTGCGGCGAGAGCATCGCCATCATGTCCGGCGATGACGAATTGACGCTGGCAATGATGGAGAACGATTACATCCGCGCGACCGGGGTGATCTCCGTGATGAGCAACATTATTCCGGGAGCTCTAAGCAAAATGGTCGCGACTTTCCGTTCGGGTGACGCCGCGAGCGCCAAACGCCTCGCCGCACAGATCGATCCGCTCTTCAAGCTGGTAGGCTGCAAAGTCCCCGGAACCCGCACGCTGCCCGACGGCCGCACGCTCAGCGTCGAAGAGAAATTCCGCAATCCTGTTCCGGTGAAAGCGATGATGGCGGGACTCGGAATTCCCGTTGGCGCTTGCCGCCGTCCCCTGGGCAAGATGAACAAAGCCGGCGTCGAAAAATGCCGCCAGACATTGCTGGCCGTTTATAAAAACACGCCCGAGATCCTGACGCCCATCAATCAGGCTTTCGGCGTAAACGTGGAACAGCGCCTGAATGATCTGTCGATCTGGGCGATGCTGGCCCGCGAGTAAAGCGGACGGCGCGGTTCTGGCGCGCTGGCTTTTGCTGAGCAATCCTGGGGCGGATAACCGACAACGGACAACACAAATGCCCAAGTACCGACTGACGAAAATCTACACGCGCACTGGCGACGATGGAACTACCGGCCTCGGCGGCGGCCAGCGCGTGCCGAAAGAAAGCGAACGCATCGAGGCCTATGGTGCGGTCGACGAGCTCAATAGTTGTATCGGAGCCGCCGTTTCCGCGGGATTGGAGCCGGATGTCGCGGCGATGTTCCGCGCGATTCAAAACGATCTTTTTCATCTTGGCAGCGATTTGTGCGTGCTAGAAGCCGACAAAAAAAAGTTCAAGATGGCGCAAATCGAAGATCGCCACGTCAAGCAATTGGAAAAATTTATTGATAAGCTGCAGCTCTCGCTCACGCCGCTGGAAAACTTCATACTTCCCGGCGGTACCATGGGTTCCTCACAGCTTCATGTCTGCCGCTGCGTCTGCCGCCGCGCCGAACGCGACATCCTGCGCTTGAAACGAATCGAACCCGTTGGAGTGCACGTCGTCGAATACGTCAACCGCCTCAGCGATCTGCTCTTCGTCATGGCCCGTTATGAAAACGTGAAGAAAAATACCCCCGACATCCTCTGGGACCAGACGGCATAAAGTACCGCGGGCTTTCAGCCAGCCCGCTGTTGACGGGAGAGTCATTCCTCGCCTGTAGCTTCGGGTTGGAGCAGTTGACTCTTGCTCTGGAAAAACAGTCCCATCTCGTCTACTATCAGAGGTCGCCGGAGTTCACTCCGGCATTTCATTTGCATCCGTTACCGCGCACAATTTTTGTTTCAACACACACGAATCGACGGGAGCAGGACCATGGCTAAAAAGAAAAAAGTCGCCGGTAAAAACGAAGCCTTCAACGAACTGAAGACGCTCGAATCCAAGTGGCTGAAAGATCGCAGGGTGGAAGAATTGGAACCGGTGCAGATCAAAGTGATGGCCGCCAAAGTCGCCGCGTTCATCGAGTTTGTTGAAACCAGCGAGATGCCCGTCAACGTCAGCGACTGGCCGCTCGTCGGCGCCGAAGATCTCGTCAAGCTCGACGAAAATGCCTACAAAACAGGCATCTCCAATCTGCAGAAAGTCGGCGTCCTCAATAGCAGTTTGAAGTTCCGCAAAGTCGCTGAAAAGAAAACCGTCGAGATCGACACGGAGAGTGTCGACGGCGTGCTGATGTACCGCTGCATCAAGCCCGGCGGCGTCAACCTCGGCGACCGCGACGAATATATTCTCGAAGACGCCGAAGTCACGTTTACCGAAGAAGACATCGAAAAATCCACCAGTCTTCAAGCCGCCATCGCCAACGAATGGCTCATGCGCATCGAAGCTCGCCAGGTCCAGGCGTAATCTCGTCGCGGCTTGTTTTCACAGAGGACACGGGAACAGCTTTCGCTGTTCTCCGTACTCTGTTTCCCCTGTTCCGAAACTGCCGCACGTGCAAGTGGAGCCGACATTCCGTCTGCTGGGGACGCGCACCGATTGCGGTTCGTGCTCAGCGTCCGGTGGCCCACGCAGTCCTCCCGCAGACACAGATGGAATTCTGCGCCACCATTGCAGTCAACACTTATATTTAATCCGTTGACCGCGCGCCCGTCACGGAAAGAATACCGTCCATGTCAAGACGCATCGAAAAAAATGCCACCAGCATCACCGTCGCCCTCATCCAGATGTCCTGCAGCCTCACGCCCGCCGACAATCTAAAGAAAGCGCTCGACCGCATCAAGCAGGCGGCCAAGCAGGGCGCCCAGATCATTTGCCTGCAGGAACTTTTCCACTCGCGCTATTTCTGCCAGAGCGAAGATGACGACCGGTTCGGACTGGCCGAATCCATTCCCGGTCCCACGTCCAAGGCGCTCGCCAAAGCGGCCGCCGCCGCGAAAGTCGTCCTGATCGGATCCATTTTCGAACGCCGCGCCGAAGGCCTCTACCACAACACCGCCGTCGTTTTCGAGAAAAACGGCGCGCTTGCCGGCACGTATCGCAAGATGCATATTCCCGACGACCCGTGTTATTACGAAAAATTCTATTTCACGCCCGGCGACGCCCAACCCGGCTTCAAGCCCATCGATACATCCCTCGGAAAAATCGGCACGCTCGTCTGCTGGGACCAGTGGTATCCGGAAGCCGCGCGCCTTACCGCGCTCGGCGGAGCTCGCCTGCTTTTTTATCCCACCGCCATCGGCTGGCATTTGAAAGAAACGCCCGAGATGAAGGCCGCGCAGGCCGACGCGTGGGAACTGATGCAGCGTTCGCACGCGCTCGCCAATGGCTGCTTCGTCTGCGCCGTCAACCGTGTCGGACGCGAAGACAATCTCGATTTCTGGGGCGGCTCCTTCATTGCCGATCCCTTCGGCCGCATCATCGCCAAAGCCAGTCCCGGCAAGGAAGAGATTTTGCTCGCGCGGTGCGACCTCAGCTCTATAGACTGGACCCGCCGCCACTGGCCCTTCCTGCGCGACCGCCGCGTGGACGCCTACGGTGGCATTCTGAGTCGCTACCTGGATTAAAATTTTTGACGGCGACGCTCACGAAGAATGGAGGAATTTTCTGTTTCTCGCGAGCGTCGTGAATGGTGAGTTCAATGCCTGATCTGCCCAACGCCCTCGGTTTCCGCATGCCCGCCGAATGGGAGCCGCACGACGGCACGTGGCTCTCGTGGCCGCATAACCCGCGCACGTGGGTCGGAAATTTCGGCCCGATTCCTTCCGTCTTCGCGGAAATCGTGCGCGGCCTTTGCGATCACGAGACCGTCAATATTTCCGTGCGCGACATCGCCAGCGAGTCCGGCATCCGCAAACTGCTCAACGAAAAACGCGTGAGCGGCGCGAACGTGCGCTTCCATATCATCGCCACCAACGATGCCTGGGCGCGCGACCACGGCCCTATTTTTGTCACGCGCTCCGCCAATCGTGCTACCGGAAAAGCCGACGACGTCCCTGGCGCCCTCGCCGTCATCGACTGGAAATTCAACTCGTGGGGCGAAAAATATTTTCCGTGGGACGACGACGACGCCGTTCCGGAGAAAGTCGCCTGTGCACTTAAACTTCCGTGCTTTCATCCACGCATGGTTCTGGAAGGCGGCTCGATCGACGTTAACGGCAAAGGCTCGCTGCTTACCACCGAATGCGTGTTACTCAACCCCAATCGCAATCCCACGATGTCAAAAAAACAGATCGAAAGCCGCCTCCACGAGTACCTCTCGGCCAGCAATATTATCTGGCTCGGCGACGGCATCGCCGGCGACGACACCGATGGCCACATCGACGATATCACCCGCTTTGTGAACGAGACCACGATCCTGACCGTCGTCGAAGACGATCCCGCCGATCTCAACTACCCGCCGCTGCAGCTTAATTTCGAACGCTTGCAAAGCGCGCGCGATCAGGACGGCAAGCTCTTTGAAATTATTAAATTTCCATCGCCTGGAAAAGTTTTTCGCGGCGCCGTCCACGCGGATCGCCCAGCCGAAGAGCGTCTGCCCGCCAGCTTCGCCAACTTTTACATCGGCAACGGTTCCGTTCTCGTCCCCGTCTTCGGTGTACCCAGTGACACCCAGGCGCTCGGCATGCTCGGCGACTTGTTTCCCGGCAAAAAAATCATCGGCATCCCCTGCAACGATCTCGTCGGCGGCTACGGCGCCATCCACTGCGTCACGCAGCAACAGCCGACCGCTGGTTTCTAGTTTCTGGTTTCGCGCGTGTAACACTCAGCCAGCAACCCGTACCGTTATCTTTTTTGTTTTTGAATCGAGTCCACCACATGCGATGGCAGGATCACTGTGCCGCCCGCCATCTCAGCCGTGATCTCCTTCACCGAAATGCCCGTCAGCACGATTTCAAACCGGCTGCCCTCGCGCAGCGTAAGAACCCAGTCGCGGAACTTCGGCGGCGCCTTCCTGACATTCTGATCCTTCGGAAACACCAGCGTCTTCACCGGTGCAAGCCCGATTGTCCACGGGCCGTTTTCATCCTCGATCGTCAGGTCGCCCGTCAGCATGTCGGCCTCGAGAATCTTCGCGTCCGGCATCGCCTCCAGTTCCTGCGTGCCCTGCAATAAATCCTTCTTCACCTTCTTTTCCGGCTTTGCCTCGGCCTTTGGATCGGCGGGCGGCGCGTCTACTTTTTCACCCTCGGGTTTTTCCTTTCTGCGGAAATCCACGCCTGGCTTCTCCGCGTCCGCAACGCTTACCGCCCCCGGAAGTTCTCCCGGATCCGCCGCCGTGGGATGAAAATCAATCTTGCGCAGCGTCTGCCGCGGAAGCTCCAATTCCACGCGGCCGGGCAGCATCAACCGCACAGTCTTGTCATCGAGTTTCAGAAATAACGCGCGGAAACTTTCGCCGCTCTGCAGGAGTATGCCGTGTGGCGAACCGAACAGCATGCGCTTGGCCTTCTCCTTCTTCTCCTCAAGCGTATCCTCTTTTTTTGCACTCTCCTCGAGTTGCCGCGCCGGTTCGTAGCGCTCGATTTCCTCCAGCGAAATCGCGGCCGCCGTGTCTTGAAAATCCGCCCTTAGTTTAATGCCCTCTTCCAGCGCCGCCGCTTCCACTGTTCCCGCAAGCCGCTCGCCCGAAGACAACCACACGCCCGCCGCCGTGGCCGGCCGGTCCACCGTTACGACGCGGTCAAACACGATGTCGTCGACATTGATATCTTTAGTGCCCGCATCAGCGGTTCTAAAAAATCGCGCGCGTGCGATAGGAACTTTGGAGCGCACACCGAGGAACTCGCTCGCTCTGATATTGTTGGCCAGAATCACATCGTCGTTAAAACCAACATTGAGGACTTCCGCCAGTTGCCGTCCCGCGCGGTCGTACACCGCCAGGCCGTACGTGAATCGCTGCGCCGGCGAAATCATCGCGCCAATTGCCGTGACGCCTCCCGGCTGAGAAATTCCCGTTTTCGCATTGAAGCTGCCGGGCATCACGAACGTGACGTTCAAATCCGAGTTCTTCGCTTCAAGCGAAAAGCCGGGCTCCGGGCCGACGGGGTCACCAGACACCTGCACGCGAACGTTGGGCTCGCCGCTGAACAGCACGCCCCACGCCGCATACGCGCTCTCGAGCGCGTCGCCCACTTTTGTCGGCACCATTTTTTTTCCGGCACCTGCGTTCGCATCCGGATTCGGAACGCGGTCCATCATCAGCAGCGGCATGCCGGAAATCGTTTTGCCCATCGGCGCCCCAAGGCGCGTCATCGCGTCGTCATCCCAGCGCTCCGCCACCGCCTGCATCGCCTGGCGCTCCGGTGCTCTCACCCGCACCGCGTCCCCCGCAGCCGCCATTCCCTCCGCCTGAATATCCGCCGGCGTCAAAACCGTAAGCGCCTCCAGGCACGACAGTGGAAAGCGAAACTTCCCCCAGCGCGAACGGACCACTATTTCATTGGGCGTCAACTCGCCGCTGACCGACGTTCCGTCCGCCAGATCCACGCGCTCCCCAATGACGCCAGCCGCATTCTGCAGATTAATCTCCGCCAGCAGCGCGCGAGCCCGCGCCGCCACTTCCGCATCGGCCGATGTGCTCGTCTGCCGCAGCGGCCGGACGGCTGAGCGGCCCAGCGCGCGCAGCCGAGCCAGCGCCTTCTCGCGCACGTCATACTGGTCGCTTTGCAAATCTCCGAGCGCCACCAGCGCCTCGTTCTCCTGATTGCGATCCGGCCGTTCGCCAAACAAGATCGCTTTGATCTGTCCCGTTGCGATGCGCTGGATCGCGCCGCTTTCCGTGCGCACAATGAACGGCTTTTCGATGCTGAGAAATCCGCGCAGGCGTGAACCTCCCGCCGTCGCAATCGAGACCGGCAATTCCACCGGAGCCGCCTCTTCCGCGGGCGCTGTCATCAGGAGTTGGCTGGAAAAAAAAATCAGTGCCAGAAGGCGTTGCATACAGGTGCCCAATAACCGGCCCGCGTCCGCGGCACATAGATGCCGCGCTTCCACACCGCCGCAGTCTAGCCGGTTCCCGACCCCGCCGACAAACGGCTTCTGCTAAATGTCTGCGTGCGTTTGCCTGCCGAGCGCGTCATTGTCACCGACGCCGGCGTCCCCGCCCGTCTTTCCTCCCCCGAGGTTTCCGACTTGCATTCCGTCCGCCCCTCGCGCTGAATAGGTCCCGCCGTTCCATGCTGCCGCGGGATTTTCCGATGCCTCAGATCTGGTTTTATTTTGATATCTGCGCCACATTCCTCTTCGCTATCACGGGCTCCTTGGTCGCCGCCCGCCGCGGGTACGACCCCGTGGGAATTCTCGGACTCGCCTTCATCACCTCCACTGGCGGAGGCCTCGTGCGCGATGGCGTTTTCCTTCAAAACGGTCCGCCGCAAATCGTCAGCGACCCCATCTACCTGCAGGTGATTCTTGCCGCGACTCTGCTGGTGATCCTGTTTGGAAAACGCGTTCAGAGCATCGTCCGCTTCGGCCCGCTCATCGCCATCGTTGATGCGCTCGCGCTCGGTGCCTATGCCGTTGTCGGAATGAATCTGGCGACCGCCGCCGATATTCCCGTCATGGGCGCCATACTCGTGGGCGTCACCAATGCGATCGGCGGCGGCGTCGTTCGCGACGTCCTGGTCCGCCGCGAACCCGATATTTTCAAACCCGGAGTTCCCTATGCCCTCGCCGCTATTTTCGGCTGTGCGTTGTATGCGTTGCTCGCCAAGGCTCTCCATATCGATACCTTGAATGCCATGTTAATCACGCTCGCCGCCGTCTTCGTGGTGCGCAGCACCGCCCTTTATTTCCAACTCAAAACCAGACCCCTCGAAGGCTTCGGCCCAGCCGAAGCCGGCGAACTTTAACCGGCGCTCAGCAATAGACGAATGCTGCGCACCCCACGGGAACTCGCGACGAATTCAGCCTTCCCACGCCGCGAACACTTCATTCGCCGCTTCAGCGATGGCTTCGCGTTTGTCGCGCGCCAGGGACGTCACCAGCGGGCGCAGCGACCGGACATTGTTGAACGCGATCGATTCGAGCGTCGCCAGCACCACGACTGCCGCCGGATCGCGCATCGCTTCGGCCCATAATGGCCGGAACAATTTGCGCTCGTCCTGCGTCGCATGCACCGTCGAACGGATCAGCGTCTGCCGCGCACTGACGCTCAGCGCACAGAATAACTTAATCAGCGGAAGCACGTCGGTGAACTCGTATTTGTAGCTGTATAAACACCACGTTACCCCCGAGCGATCACCGGCGGCCGCGCGCTGCCGCAGCAACAATTGCAACACGTTGCGCCACATTTCCGCGGGCATGCGTTTGCGGAGCGGATGCAAAAACGCGTGCCGCGACTGCGCAGGCTGAATCGTCCAGTGCGGCATCGCTTCCAGATCGTCGCGTTCAACCACCGCCCCCACGGCCTCAAGGATCGCATCGACGAAACTTGAATCTTTGCGCCGCCCTGAACCCCAGCGCGCCCACAAACGGCAGAACGATTCACCCGGCGCGTAAATGGCGAACGACGCCGCCACGCGCACCCACGCCCCCTCGATAAGGGGCTCGAGCGCCGCCAGCACCGCGGGCCATTCTTCAGGCAGCAACCGGAATACGAAGGCGCGCGCCTCCGCCAAGAGATCGGTCATCGGCGTTTGCGGAGGTAAATCTCCGAGTTTCAGAATAGCCGCTTCAAAGGCCGCGCTGGGATTGACGTGATAGCGCGCGGCCTGCGACTGCGGCTTGGCCTTGCTCATCGCGTGATGGAAATTTTCCAGCAGCAATTGAGTGCCTTCCACGATGTCTTTGCGCGCATTGATTTCGCGCGCCCACCCCAGCGGATCGAGCACCAGCAGCTCACCTCCGTCGTTGTCTCCTCCGCGCACGACACTGTCGCCGACGAGCGGAATCTCCAGGCGGTAATTGTCGTCGTAGCCGCTCCACTGCCCGCCGCAGCGTTTGCGCAGCACCTCGCCAATAAACGCGCCGCACGCTTCCAGATCGTCCTCATCGAGCACGCGCGCCTCCGTGGAGAGCGCCGCGGCCATCAGCCGCAGGCCTTCCTCGTCCAGCGTGAGCGCCTCGTCGGCTTCGTTCCACATCGTCATCACGGCGGACGCCAGATCCGCCATGCGTTCGTCGATTTCACTTTCGGGCGGCGCCGGTTCGCGCACGGCTTTGAT
>Ga0163144_10029962_pt1 | contig 10425 bp, 5 predicted proteins | sample OliLak19BULKMAT1_FD_123175 | JGI IMG/M metagenome (GOLD analysis project Ga0163144, IMG submission 123175) | Freshwater microbial mat bacterial communities from Lake Vanda, McMurdo Dry Valleys, Antarctica - Oligotrophic Lake LV.19.BULKMAT1 | ecosystem: Environmental > Aquatic > Freshwater > Lake...
TACAAAAAATTGGCGGTTTAGTGCTTCGCAGACACATTTGTGGTTAATCAAAAATTGGTTCTCCGCATCAACATTTGTGGTGAAAATCGCCAACTTCTTGTAGCTGCAAAACGTTAGGGCACATGCTAAAAACCCACCGCACAAATGGCACATTTGGTTTTTGCTGACACACGAGCCAAACCTTCAAAAAACCAAAAGAGCCATTTTTTGCCAACACACAGACAATCAGAACGACAAAGAATCAAACACTTTTTATCTTGAAAAACGATATAATCAAAATATAAAACCTATTTTAGCAGCCTGACTTTTTGTCGACATGAATAGAATAAAAGAAGTACTGGAAGAAAAAGGAATCAAGCAGACTTGGTTGGCTGAAAAACTTGGTAAAAGTTACAATATGGTTAACGGCTATGTTCAAAACAGACAACAACCAAGACTTGAAGTACTTTTTGAAATTGCTAAAATTTTGGAAGTCGACCCAAAAGAATTAATTAAAACAGACCAGCCTGCAAAATGATATTAGATAACGAAAATGAAAATTTAAAAGTCCATGAATGGATTTCTTCCTACACTGAACAGGGAAAACTGGATATTGTAACTGGTTACTTTACTATTGGTGCTCTTGCTTGGCTTTCAAAAACTGTAAACGACAAAATTTCTGACTTTAGGCTTGTACTTGGTGACATTGTAAATGTTGACTCCATAGACAACAGGCCTCTTGACCTTTTAAATGAAAATATAAGCATTGAAGCTTCATTAAAATTAAGCAGTTTATCACAAGAAGCGGTAAAGTTTTTAAAGCAAGACAAGGTAATTGCCAAAACACTTGAACCTAATTTTTGCCACGCAAAAAGCTACTTATTCAATCCTGAAAAAAAAGACGATAGAAATAAATACTTCATCTCTGGTAGCTCCAATCTCACAGAAGCAGGATACGGGTTAAAGCGGACAAACAATATTGAATTAAACATTGCTGAAACTGGGAACAATAATCAATACAAAGAACTGGTCGATTGGTTTGAAGCCTTATGGATAAGACCACAAGCCCACAAAGAGAAAACCTTAATAGCTCCTGATGGGACTAAATCAAAAATTGACTTCAAACAATACTTGATAAATGAAATCGAACAGATATTTATCAAATACACTCCTAGAGAACTTTACTACAAAGTATTATTTGAATTGTTCGGGAACCAATTACTAGAAACTGAAAATGACCTTAATTTTAATCGGCAAATCGGGCGATTAGAAAATTCCGTTGTTTACAACACGCTTTATGAATTTCAGAAAAAGGGTGTTTTAAGCCTTATTCGAATGCTTCAAAAATACAACGGTGCAATTCTAGCAGATGCTGTAGGTTTAGGGAAAACATGGAGTGCTTTAGCAGTGATGAAGTTCTTTCAACTACAAGGGCGTGAAGTTCTTCTTTTGTGTCCTAAAAAATTAGAACATAACTGGAGAAGATATCTAAAGCATCAAGATTCTAGATTTGAAAAAGATCAGTTCGACTTTTTTATACGCTTTCACACAGACCTGCACGAAGACCGTGTAGAAAAATACGTTGATAGAGCTGATAAATATTTTACTAATGACAAACCAAAATTGATTGTCATTGATGAAAGCCACAATCTTAGAAATGACAAATCAAACCGTTATAAGTTTTTACTTGAGCAAATCCTTAAAGATAATGAAGATGTAAAAGTCTTGCTTCTATCAGCCACTCCAATAAATAATTCTCTTAATGATATCCGAAATCAATTTAAATTAATGGTTCAGGGTGACACTAATGGCTATGAAGATACTCTTGGGATTCGAAATTTGGATTACACTTTTCGTACTGCACAAAAAGTGTTCAATGAATGGCGAGAAAATCCAAGCCCAAGAATCAGCGATTTTATCAAAAACTTACCTGCCAATTTTTTTACACTTACCGATTCTTTAATTGTTGCCCGTACTCGAAAAATGATTGAAGGGCAGCAGGCCGGACTTACTTTTCCAGGCAAAACAAAACCTGTCAACCTATTTGTTACGCCAAGTCAATTAGGAAATTTTGAGTCATTCGAAGAATTGTTCGACCATTTCCCCCCAATGCTTTCGGGATACCAACCTTCATTTTATCTTGAAGAAGATGATACGGCAGAAAAGGATGTCCTACATGATGAAAGGCAAAGAGATCGTTTCTTGGTAAAAATGATGTATATTTTGTTGGTGAAGCGATTGGAATCATCTTGGTATTCCTTTTACTCTACTGTTGAGAAAATCAAAGACCATCACCAAAACGCTTTAGACAAAATCAAAGCCTATCAGGAAGGGAAAGCAAGCAGTAAATTGGATAAAAATGAAGAAAGTTTGTTTGATGATGATGATTTGCATGATGATTATGAAGAACTCACATTAGGCAAAAAGCGAAAAGTCAATCTTTCTGATATTGATGTAGCAGGAAACTTAGAAAATTTCAAAAAAGACTTAAAGAAGGATTTGGATGCATTGGATAATTTGTTTATCAATCTCCAAAAGTTTGAAACTAAAATTGAGAAAGAAATCGTCCGTCCGAGTAACCTTAATTCAGCAGACGATAAACTGCAAACCTTAATGGCCGAAATCAATAAGAAAAGAGCATCTGGCGAGAACAGTGGCAACGTCAAAGTGGTCATTTTCACGGTGTATCGTGATACTGCTGAATATCTTTTCAATCAACTGAAAAGCCGTGGTTTTAATAAATTGGCCATGGTTTCAGGTTCAGGTTCTAAAATCAGTGATACAGATGAAGAAACCAAGAATTTCGAACCTATCCTCGAACGTTTTGCTCCATACACCAAATTATTCATGGAAAAAGAATGGGATTTCCAAACCAATAAAAAAGGCTTAGATGCCTACCATGATTGGATTTCATGGGTAGCACAAAAGCATCCTAAAACGTATGCAAAAGTTCAACATCCCATAGACATTCTGATTGCCACCGATGCACTGAGTGAAGGACAGAACTTACAAGATGCCGATATGGTCGTTAATTATGACATTCATTGGAATCCTGTTAGAATCATTCAGCGTTTGGGGCGTATTGACCGTTTAGGCAGTCCTAACAGTAAAATTTTTGGCACCAATTTTTGGCCATCAAACAACATTAATTCATACCTGAATCTGCAAGGCAGAATAGAGCAACGCATGGCTGCTATGAAATTGGCTGGTGCCGAAGTGGATGAAAAATTCTCTGAAACTTTCCAAGAGATGATTCATGATGAATCACTCGATCAACGCATGAAGAACCGCATGATGGAGCAAATGCAGGTAACTTTTGATGATTTGGATGGCAATGAAACTTTTGGTTTTGATGACCTTTCTTTAGAACGCTACCGACAAGATTTATTGGAAGAATTCAATAAAGACAAAGACAAATATCAACGAATGCCAAAGGGTGTATATACAGGTTTTAAAGCCGATACTACTGTTTGTGCAGAAAATGGCTTGATTGCTTTGCTTGGTTATCCTACCAAACCTTCAAAAACAGTGAATCACGAATACAAAGTTTTTGACTTGATTTACATTAATAAGCAAGGCAAAATGGTGTTTTTGAATCAAAAAGACGTTTTGGATGCCTTAACCCATCACAAAGATAAAGACCGTTTTGTGGTGGATGCAATTGACAAAGGAAATGACACAGCTATTCAGGAATTAGTAAACGCTCTCAAAGCTTGGTTAGATAGTCAAGCAGCAGAAGAACAAGTACAGGAAGATGGCAGTACGAAAAAAATAATGGGTACAGAAGCGAAAGACCTTTTATCAAAATTGAGAAAAGGAGATAAAGACGCATTATCCAGAGTAAAGCAGAACATCAAGGTGGATGAAAAATTCAAACTAGATAATTTCGATTTAATCGCTTGGTTTTTAGTAACAGCATAAATATGAAACTACAAATATTCAATCAGATAAATTTCCTCCCGGCTCTCAAAGCACTTTTCAAAGATTTGAAAGTACCCATGAATTATGTTGCGGACGAACCCACCACTGCAAAGGAAATTCTTAAAGACACCTACAAGGAAAATGACAGCTTTCATTTGATGGATGATGTTTATTTCGTGGGCATGGTGGATGATGCCGCTTTTGAAGGCAACAAATCTTTGGACGCTGAGAAAATAAAATCCGACTATGACGGAATTTTGATTTTTGGCGTTACACTAAAAGAAAGACCTAACAGACTATTACCTACACGTTCTCAATTGGCTGAAATCTCCCGAGCTTTCAATCGTGAGTTTTACTACACACCTGTGGTGGTGGTATTCAAATACGGCAATCATTTAGCTTTTGCCAATACCGAACGCTTGAAATACAAACAAGAGTGGCGAGAAGGAGAAAAAGCAGGGAAGGTAAGTTTACTTCGTGACATCAACATTGAAAAACCACATTCTGGTCATGAAAGAATATTGTTTGGAGACGGTAAAGAAAAAGGACTCCAAATAGATAGAAAAAAAATAAACTCTTTTAATGACTTATACAGATACTGGCAGGAAGTATTTAGCGTAAGTCTGCTTAATAAAAAATTCTATCAAGAACTTTCCAATTGGTACTTCTGGGCAACACAGCATGTAGCTTTCCCTGGACAACCAACCATTGCAGATGCTCATCACAAAAATGCCAATCTGGATGATTTACTTCAAGAGCACCGAGCCACCAATGTAATTCGTATGCTTACTCGATTACTGTTTGTTTGGTTTATCAAAGAAAAAAAACTGATTCCCGCAGAGCTTTTTGAATTGGAAACTTTGCAAAAAGACATTCTAAACGAAATTTCTCCCTACCACGAAAAGGGCATGTTCAAAGAGCGAAACAAGGAAAGTGTGTATTACAAAGCCATTTTACAAAACCTCTTTTTTGCTACTCTCAACTGTCCCATTGAAGGCGATAGCTTGGACAAACGCAAGCGTGGATTCCGTGGTGATGGTTACGGCACACACAGGGGCATTGACTACCTCATGCGGTACAAACCCCATTTTAAAAATCCCGATGCATTTTTGGAGAAACTCAATGCCGTGGTACCATTCCTCAATGGTGGTTTATTTGAATGTCTGGATGATAAGTTCAACAACACATACATTGACGGCTTCTCCGACCAAATGACTAAAGGCGAGCAACTGATTGTGCCCGATTACCTGTTTTTTGGAGTAGAAGAAGAAACCGACCTGAGCGATATTGTAGGCATTAGCGATAAAAAGTACAAACAGGCTGCGGTAAAAGGATTGATCAACATCTTGAAATCTTACAAATTTACCATTACCGAAAATACCCCGATTGAAGAAGATGTAGCTCTTGACCCGGAATTGCTGGGTAAAGTGTTTGAAAATCTGTTAGCGAGTTACAACCCAGAAACCAAAACCACAGCCCGTAAACAAACTGGCTCCTTTTATACGCCACGAGAAATTGTAAACTATATGGTGGATGAAAGCCTCATTGCCTATCTTAAAAATGCAATTTCAGATTGGGTTGGATTGGATGATGAAACACTGGATAAAGAACTCCATGTACTTACTTCCTTTGACAGCAAAGTGCCTTTGGCCGACAAGCCCGATTTACAAAAACAAATCATCACCGCATTAAGCACCTGCACCATTCTCGACCCGGCTTGCGGTTCGGGAGCTTTCCCCATGGGGATTTTGCAAAAAATGGTGCACATTCTGCAAAAGTTCGACCCTGACAATAAGGTTTGGAAAGAAGTACAATTGGGAAAAGCGGAAACCGATTCTAAAGCCGCTTTTGAAATTGAAGACAAACAAGCTCGGGAAGAACGCCTAATCGAAATCAATGAAGCCTTTGACCAAAGCATCAACGACCCTGATTATGCCCGTAAGCTGTTTTTGATTGAAAACTGCATTTATGGTGTAGACATACAGCCCATAGCTACCCAAATTTCCAAACTGCGTTTCTTTATTTCTTTGGTGGTGGAGCAAAAGGTAAACCCTGATAAAGACAATTTTGGCATACGACCTTTGCCAAATTTGGAAACCAAATTTGTGGCGGCTAATACATTGATGGGTATTAAAAAAGATGGCGGCTTATTTGAAACAGATGAAGTAAAACAACTTGAGAACGAATTAAAAATAGTTCGTCACAAGATTTTCAGTTTGAAATCGAAAGAGCGAAAAATTGCGTGGAGAGAAAAAGACAAAGAGTTACGAGAAAAACTTTCTTCGGTTTTAAAAAACCAAGGTTTACCATTAGATGCAGCAGAAAAATTGGCTAAATGGGATCCTTATGATCAAAATGCTTCTTCTCCCTTTTTTGATTCAGAATGGATGTTTGGAATTCAAAATGGCTTTGATGTGGTGATTGGGAATCCGCCTTATTTAGGAAATAAAGAAATTGGTGCTGAAAATCAAAAGGTTTTCAAAAATGAATTTGGTTTTACAGACGATATGTATCACTACTTTTTTAAGAAGGGAATAGATTTCTTAAAATTGAATGGTATAATAACTTACATAACGCCAAATACATTTCTTACCCTTATTTCAAAGCAAAGACTTAGAAAACTTTTTTTATCTAACCAACTTAGAGAAATATTCTTAGTAGGTTATGTTTTTGATTCTGCTTATGTCGATACGGCTATAACAACAATAGTAAAGGGAAGTAAGCATCAATATTTGTTTAAATTTAAAGAAGCAAAAGACTCCTTTGAAAAACCTACTTTAAATGAAGATTATATTGAAATATACATCAACTCACCTGATAATATTTTTTACCCTCCAACAAAAACAAACCAAATTATTAATTCAAAAATAAATAGTCAGTTAATTGATGTCTATCAGCATTTTAAGAAAGTGACATCAAGTCAGTCAAGTCTTAAGTCAAATATTTCCGCCATTAAAAAGTATAGGAATGATTTAAATGTTAACGACATTAGCTTATTAGGGTTGATAGCTGAAGGAGCACAAGGCCTGGTTACTGGTAACAATAGCAAGTACTTATCTATAATTTGCAGCACGACAGAAGTAGAAGAGCAAATAAAATCCCTGTTAATTGAAAAGATTATTCAAATTTCGGGAAATAATTTACAAAAGCACCTTTCTACAAGAGAATTATATGAGCTAGCTGAATCTATCAAACATAAAAACAGTAATCCAAGCATTTTCGGGAAGTTTTTTCTATACAAGACTGTTCATCAGCAAAATGTATTAAGTCTATCTGATTTATCTGAGAATGAACAATTAAATGGTTCTGATAAAGACGAATGCTGGATATATTATTCAAGAGGCAATAGTGAAGGCTTTAGATGGATGGTGCCTTATGTGGAAGCAATTAACTGGACAAGGAATAATGTAAAGGAATTGAAAGAAGGTGTTAAAACGAATTCAAGATGGCAGGGAGGCGAGTTCTATAATAAAACTGGCTTTGGGTGGGTTGATTATTTTACAAATCAGATCAAAGCGTTTTTCGTACCCCAAGGGCCATACTCGAAGAACGTTGTCAAATTTCATAGTGTAGTAGATTTATCCGATAAATATCTAACGGGCCTTTTAAACTCTAAGTTTACAACCTATTATGTTCAGAATTTTATCACAAATACTCACACATTACAAATCAATGATGGGAAACTAATTCCAGTAAAATATCCAAATAAGGAATTCCATTATCTTGTGGAGTTATTAGTAAATATTACATTGCTATTTCAAAAGAGATGGGCTGAAGAAATCCTTGATGCGTTATTTTTCAATCTCTATTTCCCTGACCACATGAAAGAACGTGGCATAGATGTATTGGAGTTTGTGGAGTGGGATATCCATGAATTGATGCAGGGCAGGGAGTTTGAAAAGTTGAGTGATGCCGAAAAAGAGCGGGTCATAGAGCAACTCCACGCCAAATGGAGCCACCCGGATAATGAAGTCCGCAACCGCATCAAGCTTTTTGCAGTGCGTAGCCCGGAGATTTTAAAACCGATATTGGAAAGCTGATGAGAGTCAATCAAACCTATCGCAGTCTTTTGGATAAATCAGTAAATTCTATGCTTTCTGCCATAGAGATTTACAATAAGCCAAGCTTCTTCTATCGAGAAGAAACCTTTGCCATTTTGGCTACCAATGCGATAGAGTTGCTCTTTAAAGCACAGTTGCTTAAGGTCTGTTCTTACCAACTGAAGCATCTTTATGTAATGGAAGCTATTACTAATAAGGATGGAACATCTCATAAAACAAGGAAAAAGCCAAAATTAAGCCGAAGTAAAAATCCAACGACCATAGGTCTTTTTGACGTGATAAAGAAACTTGAAGCTAAAAGCTTTAAAATAACAAAAAACCACTTTTCAAGTATTGAAGCTCTCATAGAGTTAAGAGATAATGCAATTCACTTTCACAATGAAAAATTTATCTCCAAAGAGATACAGGAATTAGGTTTTGCAACCATTAAAAATTACATGCATATCATAAAAAAATGGGAGTTAGAAGTGAATTTGTCTACCTACAATTTCTATTTGATGCCTCTTGCATATGTTGACTCCCGAGTGGTTTCTGATGGCTTGGTCACCGATGAAGTGAAGAATTATTTAGCTTTTGTGAAAGCAAAAATTGATGCTCAGGATGCAAATGATAAAGATTTTGACATTGCAATTTCTATAGATATCAACTTTTCAAAAAGTAATAGTTTTGAAGGTATTGGTTTTAAATACGATCCAGATGGCGTACCTATAACGATTACAGAAGAAGATATTCGTTCCAGATTTCCTTTGACGTATGATGCATTAACACTAGAAGCGAAAAAGAGATATTCAGATTTTAAGCAGAATCAGGACTTTAATGGTATCATGCGTAAAATTAAAACCAATAACAAACTATATCATGAAAGGAAATTGGATCCCCAGAATCCAAAATCGCAGAAAAAACCTTTCTACAGTGCCAATATTTGGCAAGAATTGGATAAGCATTTCGAAAGATAATAGATATGAGCTTTGACTTTCTTATAAAGTTCAATGAAAAGAAAAACCGTAAAGAGCTTCTTATCACCGATACCAAGGATATTCTGGACAGAATCATGAATGCGGCATCCCATCATTCAGAAAATCCACTGCATCGGGAAGAGTTGAAAAATGCAATAGAGAAAATGGTTGAATTAAAAGAGCATTTGAAACATGATCAATCCAATCCTTCACAGCCACACACATTGCCAAGCCGCTCAAACCAACGCTCAAACCCAAGCTTGGCAAAGAGTGTGGCTGTCCCAACGCTCGGCCAAAACGACAGAAAACCGAGCGGCCGAAGAAGAAGCACGATGCCCTAACATCACCTATACGCAAGCAGGGGTTTTGTGCTTCGTAGGACAGGAAAGTTGTAAATTAAAGTTCAGTTCTCCGAATGAAGTTTAGTGCTAAAAATCCCGCCCTTCGGGTAGCTGCAAAACGTTATCGCTCAGTGTAAAAAGCCAACCGCACAAATGGCACATTTGGTTTTTGCCAACACACGAGCCAACGCTCAAAAAACCAAAAGAGCTTGAATTTTTGCCAACGCTCGACAAAAACGAACAAAATAAAAAGAACGAACAGGAATAAAGAAGATAAATGAAAACCGACAAAATTAAATTATCAAAATTAGAAGGCTTCTTAATGAAAGCAGCCGATATACTAAGAGGTAAAATGGATGCTTCAGAATACAAAGAGTTCATTTTTGGAATGCTATTTCTAAAAAGAATGTCTGATGTGTTCGACCAAAAAAGAGAATATCTTCTAAAAAATTCATACAGTCACATTACAGACGTAGAAGTACTTCACGATTTATTTGAAGTGAACTATAAGAATACCTATGGCGACACGTTCTTTGTTCCTCCAAGAGCCAGATGGAATGAAAAATTTATTGATGAAAATGGTGTTCAACAACCTGAAATAAAACATCTTCAAAACAATATTGGGCAAATGCTTAATAAGGCTTTAGATGCGATTGAAGAATCTAATCCTGATACCCTTTCGGGTATTTTTAAAGGTCGTATCAACTTTAATAAAGAAGTAGATGGAAAGCAGATTGTAAAAAATGCTGACCTAAAAAAGATGATTGACCACTTCAATGAATTTCCGAAACTTATAAATGAAAACTTTGAGTTCCCTGATTTATTAGGCGCGGCCTACGAATATTTACTGAAACACTTTGCTGATGAAAGTGGTAAAAAAGGCGGTCAATTCTATACACCAAATCAAGTCGTTCGCTTATTGGTGCAATTAATGAAACCCGAAGCAGGTATGTCAATTTATGATCCTACGGTTGGGTCTGGTGGTATGTTGATTCAAGCACATCAATACATTGAAGAACAAGGACAAAATGCTGACGATTTAGAATTATTCGGACAAGAAAGCGACCCTACTGTGGTTGCTATTTGTAAGATGAACATCATTCTACACAATATAACAAAATACAATATTGAGTATGGTGATACTATTGCCGAACCATTAAATGAAAA
>Ga0163144_10029964_pt1 | contig 10424 bp, 15 predicted proteins | sample OliLak19BULKMAT1_FD_123175 | JGI IMG/M metagenome (GOLD analysis project Ga0163144, IMG submission 123175) | Freshwater microbial mat bacterial communities from Lake Vanda, McMurdo Dry Valleys, Antarctica - Oligotrophic Lake LV.19.BULKMAT1 | ecosystem: Environmental > Aquatic > Freshwater >...
CGGTGGGCGCCGAATCATTAACAAAACACCCGTTACAGGCCCGACTGACCCAAGAGCGATACTCTATCACGGTCGTATGAGCAACGGTGAATAATCCGGGCTAAGGCGAGCGGCGGGTGGAAATATACCCACCAACCAGGCGATTGCCGAATCCTCTTGTAGGGTGGGTGAAGGCTTTGCGCAACCCACCTCTTCGCAAAACCGGTGGGTTGCGCAAAGCCTTCACCCACCCTACAAGAATAACATCACCGCGTTGTTGGTAAAGTAGTTTCTGCCGCCCGCCTAATGGACGACCTTCCGACTCTGAAGACAGCCTTGCTGGAACGCAAAAGTGGACGAGCGACGAGTGCGTCCAAGACCATCGGTTGAACTTCACGCTCATCCCGTCGATGAAGCGACGACGCTCGAAGAGCATCTATTGCCTCTCAAGGTTGAAGGGACGACAAGCAACGGTACAAATCATGCGGCCGAGATTTACCTGCCCCATCCTCTGACCTTCGCAATGATGAAACTGTTCGCCTTTCGCGACCGCTCGCAAGACAAGAATAAGGAGTACGGCCGATACCACGCGCTCGATCTCTACGCAGTTCTCGCGACAGCGAGTGAAGAGGAATGGGATCAAGCCCTCGAACTCCAGCGGCGACATCGTGAGGAACCAGCAATGAATGAAGCGACTCGCATCGTGAAGGAGAACTTTGCATCAACAACGAGCCTGGGAATGCTGCGGATGAAAGAGAGCCCATACTACCGGCAGGAGATGCAAGCGAATGAGTTTCTTCAAGCACTCAACGAACTGTTCTCAGTTGACTAGGAAGCACCAATTAGCAGTCGTCGGACGGCTGGATCCAAGCAAAGAAGTGAATGCCCCCGATCCCGCCCGTCGATCACGTCGCCGAGCGGGACCACAAATCTCAAGAATCACCTCAAACTACTTTTCACTTCGCCTCCCAGCCGCGCTATCTTCTTTCCCGCGAATTCCGATTCGGCTCATCTTCGGCTTGAAGTGTCCCAAAATGTCCGCTTTTGTCCGCGCCAGCAAAGGATCTTCTGGCTTCCGCTGGCTGCCAGAGGTGCGACAGTTCGCTTGTTTCGATGTCAAGGCGTGAATGGAATGCTGCCAGTTCCGAAAGTGTATTTTGTGAATCACTTACGACGAAACATTGCCGCTGACTCACAACCCGGAGAAAAACAAAGGGGTCAGGTCTCGTTATTTATGCATTTTGCACTCAGACTAAAAGCGAAGGCGGAAGTTCGCACCCAGGTAGGGGCCCGCACCCAGATTAAGGCGATCCTGATTGCGATCGGAATAGCCCTGACCAATGAATAAGAATCGATCAAACGCGTAGCCGCCTAACACCTCGATCGTGCCGTACTTCGGGAAGTCGTAGCGTAGGCCGGCCGAAAGGGTCATCGCGTACGAGAAAAAGCGATCCTTGTGCGAGGCACGATCCGAGAACTGATACGCCTCGTTGCTCCAGTCGTAGCCGCCAAAGATCGTGAGCGGCCCACCGAACGCCTTCCATCCGGTTTGAACATGAACGGTCGTGACGGGCATGTACGACGCTTCGACAAACACATCTGGATGCGGCTTCCACATAACGCGAAAAGGAATGCCCAGGTTGATTTGGAACGTTTCGTCGACGTACCAACCGTAGGCGATTCCAGGAATGGGAAAGGGAATCTCGCTCAGCGGCGAATAGAACAACGAGAACATCCACGAGTTCTGCTCGCCCGATGGCACGGTCAGAAAAGCCAACACGGTCCCATTGAGTTCCTTGAGCGAGTTGAACGGCTTGTCGCCGGAGGAGCCGACGTTCAGCAGGGCGGCTCCGCTCCAGCCGTTTTCGAATTTGTGCCGAAAAATGGTGCCGACGGTCACGCTCCAAAGCTGCTCGGGAATCTGTCGCCCACTTCGCGGCAAAGTGACTTCGGTGTTGTACATCGTCGAGCGAAGGTCGGTGTTCAGGATGAGCATGTCGCCCTCGCCCCGCCAAACCGGGAAACCCAGCGAGAGATTTTGGCGAAAGATACTGACTTCATCGGGCCGTCCATCGACAGGCTGGCTCGGAAACCAGGTCGTGAAATATCCCGGTCCCCCTCCACCACCTGGGCCACCCATCCCAGCCATCCCACGCTGTCCCTTCGTTCCTGCGGGGGTCTTTTGGGTGAGTGTCTGTTCGGCCGGCGTTTCTTGTTCCACGCTCGGAGCCGGATCGGCAGAGAATTGCTCCTGTGCGACCGCGCTCGACAGCCCGGTGCAAAACAGTGCAGCGAGGCTCAGCAATCGCCAAGACATCGGCATGAAGTCCTTTTCCATTTTCGAATCATCTTGAATCGAAGTCAGATTTCTGTCGGCTCGTGCTTTTACAAGCCAAAACATTCATTTATAGGAAGACCATTTAGGCGATTTCCACTCCGGCTTCGTGTACATGAATTTTTCATGATCTTCTAGCCTCAATTCCAGGATGCTGCTGACCCGTCGCGGTCAGCCCCGGGTGGGAAAAACGGGACATTCGTCCCCAATCCAAGCTGGCCGGGGGTAGGGGGCTTTGCCCAAAATGGATTAGGAATCCACGAATTTACATGCGTTGATTGGCGGCCGAGAAAGACTGTTCATGGGGAGTTTATGGAGAGAAAACAGTTCATCGGGACTTTCCGAGAGCAGGCGGGCGGGTGTATCCAAGCGAAAAATTGAATGTCCCGGACCCCGCCCGCCGATCACGTCGCCGAGCGGGACCAACTAATCTCAAGAAACTCCTCAAACTGCTCTTCATTTCGCCACCCAGCCGCGCTATCTTCTTTGCGGCGAATTGTGCTGCTGCCCGAAGCCTTTGGCACGGGGGTTCGCTGCTTCGCGGTCGCTTTTCCGAGTAACTTCCGTGCCAAATGGGAGGCATGCCACAAAATGTCACAAAATGCCACATCTAAAAAAGGTGTCATCGGCGGCTGGGGCTTCTTGATTCGTTTCATTGCATTGCACGCGCGATTCCTGCAACGAAAAGTGTGTGTGTGAAATGCAATGAAATGAAACAGATTACCGAGGCGATCATTATTTCTTGAACAGCCTCTTCCCTTGCGAGTTGTAAACGGGGTTCATGCCGACTCCCCAGCGTCGGGCCGTCAGATCGTGGCCGAGAGACTTGAAGTGGGCAAAGAGCTTGGCTTCCAATTCCGCCGCTCGTGGCTTCTCGATGGCCGATAGATCCCTCAATTCTCTGGGATCAGTTTTGAGATCGAATCGTTCGGACAGACGGAAAACGGAAAATTCTTCTTTTTCTCGGGACGGAATACGAGGACCGAAACCGAGGACGGACAACGAAGACGGATAACAACGGGACATTCTACCATTCGAGAGCAGTCACTCGGTTGTAACCAAGCGAAGATCGAGACCGCAATTCTGAAGAAAATCCTCAGGCAGCCGCGTCGAGAAACGAGCTGCGCCCCGTTGTTTTTCTTAAAAAACCAACATAGCAGGGGATGAATTCACAACCCCGCGTACCAATCGTACCCTTGCTCCGCCCAAAAATCGCTTGGGCGCTCGTCGACGAAGCGAATGCGACCAAGCCATTTGATATTCTTGATGCCGTACTTCACCGTGCTGATCAGCCGCAACGGACCGCCATGATTTAGGGACAACGGCTCGCCATTCATTGAGTCGCAAAGGAGCGTTTGCAGGTGGAGAGCGCTTGGCATGTCAAAGCCGACGAAATAGGTGCCGTCGGCCGTTTCCAGAGACACGTAGGGATGCCGCTCAGCGTTCGTGCCGAGCTTGCGGGCGAAGTCGGCGAAGCTCACGCCGCCCCAGGTCACGATCTGGCTCCAGCCTTCCACGCACTTGAGTTCCGTCGTGATTTCCACGCGCGGCAACCCAGCGACGATCTCCGCCGCGCTTAAGACGCGAAGGGGCTCGCCCGGCTGTTCGGCTTGGATTGGCCCAATTGCCCATCCCGCGGCCGGGCGACCGTACCGCCCATTCGGTTTCGGCTCGCCGGCTCGTTCGCGGGGATACTCCGGTGCCAGTCGCGACGTTGAAAAACCGGCACCGAAGACGCGTTCGTTCCATCGGTGTGCGGCCCGCAAGGGCCAGGGCAGGCCATCGACGGCGGCGCGCGTCCGCAGCCAGCGCCAAGCGCCGAAGCCGGCCAGGCCCGCGGCTGCCCACGCGCAGAATGCCCGCCGGCTCCAACGGCGAAGTTGGGCCGGCGTCGCCTCGATTCCTTCAACGGGTGCTGACGACGGCTGCGACATCAAGTTACTCCTTGTTGGACTTAAAGATCTCGTAGCCGGCGACCATCGCGCGAAAATTGTTCCAACCGGCCTTGGCAACTTGAGCGAGATGAATCACCACGAACAGGACGAAGCCGATCATGAGCGCAAAGTGCAGTAGTCGAGCGGTCTGATAGCCGCCAAACGCCGCGGCCAGCCACCAAAGTTGCGTGGGCTTCCAGATCGCGAGTCCCGTGAGTACGGACTCTGCGGCCATCAATATCACTCCGGTGTAAGCGAACCGCTGGGCGGCATTGAACTTCGCGGGCGGCAACGGCTGCTTGCGCAATCGCAAGTCGTGCAACACGACATGCCAGGCCTCGCGAAACGAACGCCGCTTCGGCACCAGTACCCGCCATTCTCCAAACCGCAGCAAGTAGGTGACGTAGACGAGGCCGTTGATCGTAAACAGCCAGGCGAAGGCAAAGTGATAGGCCATGCCGGTGGCCAGGCCGTATTCGAGATCGAGTGCTCCGTAAAACCATTGCGGGAAGAAGCGCACCACCACGACGCCCGCGATTTGAATCTGATACGGATCGTACGCCCAGTAGATGAGCAAGCCGCTCCAGACCATCACCGAAAGTACCGGCACATTAATCCAGTGCGTGATACGAATGAGCAACGGATGCTTGGGGGTGAATTTCGGCATGCGATATTCCGGGACGGGCCGTCGGGGAGTCTTGTAGGGTGGGCCTCGTAAAGCCTCGGCCCACCCTACAACGAGGGGCAAAGGCGTTACTTCCCCATCTTGTCCTTGTCCATCTTGTCCTTGCCCATGGGGTCCATCTTGTCTTTTTCCATCGACATCTTGTCCTTGCCCATCGTGTCCTTGTTCGATGTCGGCTTGTTGTCGCAGCCGACAACGAACGGGATGGCGAACGCAATGACGACCAGGGCGATCCGCGGAATCCAACGCATGATGAATCTCCAAATTTTTGCGAACAGTTAATACACGGCCGTGCCGTGGAACATCCACAGTAAAAACACGACCAACCGAATTCAAAGCGAACGTGGACGGGGTCGATTAACCGCCGTCCGCGAGATGTTGCTCCAAGATGCCCGCGATGCGGCCACGGGCCGACTCGCTAAGCCGATCGTCCGTATTCGCCGCACGATCGGCGTTGTGCATGGACGCCTCGTGCAGCATTCGAAGCTGCTTGCGATACCGGCAACACGGGCCGCACAGAAGCAAATGTGCCCAGAGGCCCAATCGCTCACCCGGCGCGAGCTTGCCATCGAGAGCGCGGGAGAGTCGTTCGCTGGCCCGCCGACAACTCAACATGAGGGTCCCTCCCGCTTAGTCGCGCCAAACCAATTTTCGGAGAGGCAACAGCTCATACGCAAACGAGCACGATGCAGCATCACCCAAAGATTGGTCGGCGTCAGGCCCAGATCCTTACAGACTTCCGCGGCGGATTGCTCGTCGAGATAGCGCAGCACGAAAACATCTTGCAATCGTGGCGGCAGCTTGTCCAAGCACGCGTGCATCGTCGCCCAGAACTCCGCGCGGTTCATGTCCTCCGCTGGATTGCCGTGACCCCAGTCCGAGGGCGTCTTCTTCCAGTGGCTGCCGCGATCAAAGGGATCGTAGGCGCCCTCCTCGGCGTCGCCAGCCGGCGACAGTGTCGCTTGCTCGCGGACCCGCTTCCGGAACAGATCGACAATCTTGCGCTTGAGGATCGCGGTCAGCCAGCTCCGCTCCGTTGACGATCCCGAGAAACCATCGCGTCCTTGCCAGGCCGCGAGGAGTGTTTCTTGCACCAAGTCCTCGGCGACGCTCGTGGTGCGAACCCGACCGAGGGCGAAGCGGTACAGGTAATCCCCGTGGCGTTCGAGCCAAGTCCGCGGATCGAAAGCGGCCAACGGTTTCATTTCCTGCTGTGTCATCGTCTCCACCACGCATTGGGCAGCCTGTGCATTACTAGGTCGTTGGGATGAAGGAAACCTTACCGACGAAAACGGTAATCCGTTGGCCGAGGCAACGCTTCGGAATTGGTCGAAGCGAGACGATTCCTTTTCCGCGTGTAAGGATTGTCGGGCCGCAGCGACTAAGCGATGATGGATCGGACCCGTCGGCCCGGTCGGTTGTCCGCGAATGCTCGAAAGGATATTCAATGTTAACCTGACTCCTCAACCGTCGCAACATGTTCTCCGCCCCCCACTCTCGCCTTCATTTGGAAGCGTTGAACGAGCGGGCGGTGCCCGCCGTCTTCGGCGCCGGCGCGTTCGATCGGCATTTTGGGGCGGAATCGGCGATCGTTTACACGGAAACAAACAACCCACAAAACGGCCAGAACGCGGTGCTTGCCTTCAGCCGCGATGCCGACACGGGCGCGCTGACCCGCATCGGCTCGTATGCTACTGGCGGGACCGGACAGTTGAACGTGCCCAAGCTCATGGGTCCGGACGATGGCTACCAGGAGGTGCAGGCCTCCGCAAACGGCAAATTCCTTTATGCGGTCAACCAAGGCAGCGATACCGTCGCGGCGTTCCGCATCAAGCCCGATGGCGGGCTCAAATTGATTGGCACCGTTGCGTCCGGCGGCGACCAGCCGGACATCATCGGCGTCGCCGGGGACACCATCTACGTCGCCAATCGCGGCGACGCCGGCGAGGGCCACCCGGGTACGACGACGCCGAACGTGACCGCCTTCGCGGTCAATCGCGATGGATCGCTGAACGCGATCCCGAATTCAACGATCAACTTCCCAGTCGGCTCCTTCGTGACCCAGACGCTCGTCGCGCCGAACGGCCGGTTCCTGTTCGTTGAAGCGGCGACGCTGGCCGGCACGCCCGCGGCAACACCGTATCCACCTTTCGCATCAACGAGGACGGGACATTGACTGCGGCACCGGGCGGTCCAGCGAGCGCCGGAGCGAACGCGCCCGTGCTGCTCGGGGCGGCCGCCAACCCACGGTTCAATATCGTCTACAGTGGCTTTACGTCGGCCGGGCAAATCGGCGTGTTCACTTACGACGAGACGGGACGCACGAGCTTCGTGGGTACCGCGGCGGGCACCGGGGCGGCACCGTGCTGGTGTACGATCAGTGCGGATGGCCGCTCGTTATTCGTCGCGAACACCGCGACCGATTCGATCGGTGTGTTCTCGCTGGCCGACCCTCTTCACCCGGTGCAAATTCAAGAGTTGCCGCTCGGGGGACCACGGGGAACGCCGGACGGGACGGGCACGAACGTGTTCGAAATCGCCCTCGATCCGACCGGCCGGTTCCTGTTCGCGGTCACGCAAGCGACCGATCCATCGTTCCCGCAGGGAAACCAGTTGCACACGTTGCAAGTCGCGCGCGACGGCACACTGTCCGAACCGATCGCACCGGTCATTTTCGCGACGACCGACGTACCGGCCAACGCCCATCCGCAAGGTGTCGAGGTGGTCCTGCTCCGCGAGGGCCGATCCGGGAATGGCGACGATCGTAATACGGACCGGGGTCACCGGAATCGTGGGAACGACGATCGTGATTCGGGCCGCGGTCACCGGCAATGACGACGCCTTCAGCAACTTTCCGTGCGTCTTCGGCCTGTTCCGCGGACGGCACTCCGACGGCAAGTGGTGATCCACTCGGGGGCGACAGCGCGGCCCGGTTCCGGGGCCACGCCCCGCGCCGCCCCGATTCAAAGAGTGCTTCGCGCCCTACAAGGTTGGGCTGACTCACTCGACCGCCGGCAGCTCACCGGTTCAACCATTTCATCCAGGGGTTCGACATGAAAGCTAAATTTGCTGTCTCGGGCATGCTCGTCGTGGCATTGGTGTGGGGTTGGTGCGCGCTTGGCAAGGGCGGCGACGAGAAGGCGAAGCCGATCGCCGCTCCGAAATTCACCGGAGTGACCGAATGGCTGAACGCCAAGCCGATCGTGCTTGCCGAACAGAAGGGGAAGGTCGTCGTGGTCCACTTCTGGACAAACGGATGCGTCAACTGCATCAACAACTACCCGCACTACCGCGCCTGGCAGGACAAGTATCAAGGCAACCCGGACCTTCTCATCGTCGGCATCCACACGCCGGAGTTCGATGCTGAAAAAGACATCGAGCGCATCAAGGCACGGATGACCAAGAACAAGCTGAGGTTCGCCGTCGCCGTGGATAACGATGGCGCGAATTGGAAGGCCTGGGGCAACCGCTACTGGCCCACGGTCTACATCGTCGATAAGTCGGGCAACATTCGCGAGCACGCGGAGGGTGAGCTTGGGGACGAGGGGTACAGGAAGCTTACGAGCACGATCGACGCACTCTTGGCCGAGAAACCGCCAAAGAAATAACAGGAACGGCCCCCCCCATCTCATAACGCCTGGATGGCGACCACCAGTCGGGGCGAAGAAAAAGACGGCCATGTTTGAATAGAGGCGACCGGATAAGGGCGTTTCCTTTCACGGGCGAAGAAAAGGGGACCCAGCCCGATCTCACGATCCGGCTCGTCACCATCGCCGCCAAGCCCCACCAGTCGGGCGGGCACTATGCTCGGCGGGGATCGACTGGGCCGTCGTGCGACGGTGCCTTCCGCATCGCCACGAACCTGCTCGACGTGCCAGCGGAGATCATTGCGACCTGGACCACTATTGCTGGACGATTGAGATCGTTTTCTGGTTTTTCAAGCAGATTTTGGGCTGCCGTCACTTATTGAGCCGCTCCCAGAACGGCATCGAAATTCAGACGTAGTGTGCGATCATTGCCTGCATGCGGATCAGCTTGTGGTCCCGCAAGAAGCTGGCGCTGCGGACGTATGAAATGGTCTGTTGGTACTTCGTGGGCATGGCCAGTATGTATGAGCTGGTCGCTCACTTGGAGCGTTTGAAAAAACCAACGGAGTGAACGTTGGGCCGGCCTGCGCCTCGCGGGACCGCCCGGCTTGATGCTGCTTGCTGGTCACATCGCTAGTTTGGCCCCCCACCTCGATTTTCCAGATTCCTCGCTGTTCGAGGTGATCGAATTCATACATCGGTATATCTTCGTCTATGCTAATCGGACCAAGCAAACGCCGAGCCGAACAGTATTGGACCTGACCCGAATGGCACTTGCGCGCTTCCGCTGAAGGCGCACGTTCCTTGTCTCGCTTCTTGCGGCGAGTTTCTATGATACCTGCGAGATCCGTCTGCGATTTTCGCTGCTGCTCTTGAAACCGCGACGGGCCTTCCTGTAATCTGTCGCATGTTTCGGGCCTTCCTTGCCCTCCGTAAATCGCATTTTTGCGACGGACAAGGAAGGTCCATTATGTCCTTTTGTACTCACTCATCGCTCGGCACGCGCTTCACCAGCATTCTTCGCGGCTTCGTCAAGGACGAAGGCCTGCCCTTCGCCTCCGTCCTCACCGAGGAACAGATTCAACGCGCCGCCCGTGAAGAAGGCGTCACCTTTGGCAACGGTCCGAACGTCGTCTACACGCCAGCGATTGTCCTCTGAGCCTTCGTCGGCCAAATGATCGCCGGTCGCGGCTGCTGCGTCGCCGCCGTGGCGCGGGTCATGGTCTTGCTTGCGGCGATGGGCCGGCCACCGTGCTCGTCGGCCACTGGTGCCTACTGCAAAGCTCGCGCGAAGCTGCCCGAGAAATTTCTCCAGCGGCTGACCTACGAAGTCGGCACCGAACTCGAAGATCAAGCACCAGCAGCCTGGCGTTGGCACAATCGCCGCACGCTGCTCCTCAATGGCAGCGAGAGCACGTTGCCCGTACCCCGGAGAATCAACGGGGCTATCCGCAATCTCCCTCCCAACGGCCCGGACTCGGCGTCCCGGTGATTCGGTTCGTCGTGCTGCTCGCCTTCGCGACGGCCGTCATCGTCGGTGCCGCCTTCGGTCCCTTCGCGGGTAAGGAAACGGGCGACACGGCGCTGTTTCGTCAGTTGTTCGACCAACTGCGTAAGGCCGACGTCATTATTGCCGACCGGTATCACTGCTCGTACTTCATGATCGCTCTGTTAATGCAGCGGGGCGTCGATGTGGTGTTCCGCATGCATCAAAGACGTCACTATGATTTCCGACGCGGCCAGCGTTTGGGCCGCAACGATCACATCGTGGAATGGGTTCAGCCGCAACGGCCCACATGGATGGACGCAGCCACGTATCACACTATTCCGGAGACACTCACAATCCGAGAATTGCGCTTCAATGTGGAGAGACCGGGTTTCCGCACAAATGAAATTGTCATGGC
>Ga0163144_10029965_pt1 | contig 10424 bp, 9 predicted proteins | sample OliLak19BULKMAT1_FD_123175 | JGI IMG/M metagenome (GOLD analysis project Ga0163144, IMG submission 123175) | Freshwater microbial mat bacterial communities from Lake Vanda, McMurdo Dry Valleys, Antarctica - Oligotrophic Lake LV.19.BULKMAT1 | ecosystem: Environmental > Aquatic > Freshwater > Lake...
AAATAGATAGACACTGGACAGTAGCGCACTAATCGAGTATTGGTTTGTACAGTACGTACAGTGTACAATTTGTATGGAACTCGTTACCACGTGACAGTCTTGAGTGAGGGAATGAATCTAATACTATATGAGGCCCACCAAGTTTGCATGGGTTGAATTGGGAAGCACGCGAAAGAAGGAACCGATAAGTTAAGAAGCAGTTGGGCGACGATGTACCTACATCAGCCAGCCCTCGGCCGATGATCACCAGATAGCGAGTTTTGCGGGCTTCGAGTCAATCATCATCCATCACTGTAGAGCTAGTGCATTGCTCGTTGAGCAGACTTGGGTTGTTCCTGTCTTTATAGCTTTGCGGAAACTACTGTGCATCTGTGATCAAAATTGAAGTATTCAATTGTTCTCGCCTCAGAAAATGGGTCGATGGGGGCAGAATATCGGACAGGGCATTCTGCAGCGATTGCCTGTCAACGTACGTGCTTCCACATCAACTTGCCTTCTCTGCATTTCCCTTGTTTTTTACTTCATGCCTTCTAATTTTTTTGATTTCTCGTTTTGGTCCAAACAGAAACAAAATCAACAAAATAATGCCCCCACTAAAGAAGATTTGGAAATCAAATTAGTCAACAAGCAGCTTCCACAAGGAGAATCACGTCCACGCCTTCGCGCCTTGGCCAATATTGGCAGGAATTCGCTACGTGTTGTGTTGCGTCAACCCCCCAATAATAATCATAACAATCAGAATAATGGTCAGAATCCAGCGAAGGAGGTCGACGATGAACAAACACTGATTGCCCTGCACAAAGCGTGTGGCAACAAATCGGATGTACAAGTCATCAAATATCTTGTGGCCAAACATCCCCTCGGTGCGGCGGCAAAAATAGACGGAAATCTCCCACTGCACACGGCATGCATGAAAAGGGCCAAATCCGACGTGATTGAAGCGTTACTCGATGCGTATCCAGAAGGAACGGGCGAACGCAACAGTAAATTCAAGCTACCCATTCACGTGGCTCTGGAATGCGGCGCGTCGTTGGAAGCCATCAAGCTTCTTGTATCCAAGGACCCGGATTCGCTGCAGGTGGCAGATTATGATATCTTGACGACGACGTTTCAAAAAGTTTGGATCGTCCACAAGGCAAAGTTTGGATTGGACGCGAGGGCCGGTTTGCCTCTTCATACAGCCTGCAAGAACCTGGCAAACCTTCATATTATTCACTATCTCATTACAGGTGCGTTGATTTTTAGTCACACTTTCGGCCTGTATCATCCCAGCTATCCTACTTAGTTTCACTCACCCACAGCCTGCCTTTATGCGAACTATTGGTCCATTCAGAGTATCCAGGTATGTTGCGTGACAATCACACTGTACGTCTGTATTCTTCTAGCTGTCGCGGATCCTCTCATTGCGTTGCCTTCTCTGCACGCAGATGCTGCTCGCACCAAAAACAAAGATGGTTGGCTTCCCGTGCACTATAGCTGCGCTCGCGGCGCCCCCCTCCAGACTGTCCAGTACCTCATGACAGCGTGCCCAAGTTCTCTTTACGAAAGGACATCTCACCACTATGAGTACCCGATGCATTTGGCGGCCGGCCGGATGAATGCCAATTTGAATGTTGTCAAGTACATTCAGTCCCGACACGCCGTTGCATGTACGCAAACGAAACCCAATGAAGGCTTATACCTAACTTACTATGACGAAGCTTGTCTCCAGAGCGCACCCCCATTGGTTACCTGGTACGTGTTTTGTTCGTGGCGCTCGATCACTGTGAAAGTAGTCGCAGAGTTTCCTTATTCATTTGCTTCCACTTTCGTCCAGGTTTTTGCATGACGTTTGTCAGAAAGCATCCAAAGGGTATGCTTATGTTTCTACTGCAGAAGATCCTTACAACTAGGATCCAAGGTGACGCTCTGCCGCTGTTCTTGTGTTTATTTTTCTGGCTCCCTCCAAAAGAAATAGCACATGATCAGTGCCTTTAGTTAAATTATTTTATTTAATCCACATCAATACATATGCATAAATCATCTTCTTATAGCGCTAGCTAGAAACAATTATTCCGGTCTTTCAATATATTTCCATGCCTGCCACTACCAATATGCGAGGTACTGTACCTGAACCCAGCATTCTGCCCAAGTCCATCTTACTTGGAAGACTTGTGGCAGGTCGTAAGCTTCTTGTTACCGGTTTGATTGGCAACTGAGAATGATGCAAGCACATTAGAAATGTGCTTCAATTTAGCACTTCCTCTCAAATCAAAGAAAATCCTGAACAAAACATTTGGTTTTCACTGCTTTAAAACCCAAATCAACAATCCCAATCTGTACAGTTGGATTGGGAAAAGAATGGACCTTGTAGCCAGAAAAAATGAATAAACAGATTTCATATTCAAAACTCATAGTGACACCATGTGGGTGTCACAGTGTTGTGACAAATGCATGGATGGTTTCGTTCGATTTTGTTATCATTGGATTTCTCATCTTTTCATTTTTGACTCACTGTGAAGCTGACCATGTCATGTGCAATGCCTCATGCATTTTGGTTGGCACAGTTGCTATGCCCATTTTGCTTGAGCTTTGGGTTACAATTGAGACATTGTCACCATTCACAGACAGTCTAAAATGCACTTGGCATTGCCATGCACAGAATGTGGCTTTTCATTTGCACCTTTTTGCAAATCGACTTGTTCTCCAGTGTCAGGCTTGCATTTGTTTCAGTTACTAAAATACATGACACCTTGCCATTTGCAACTCATGATTACCAAAGCTGTGACACTGGCAAGTGTCAACCCAACAAATAGTTTTTTTTGTTTGGTGTAACCTGAGCACATGTTTTGACTATTGCCTCATCATGCCAACTTCTTGCCTTGCGCATCAACCAAATGTCATTTTTTCTGTTTTCCCCTTTGCTCTCATCTGATGACATCCCCATTTGATTCAACATTTCCTGGCAGGTTGCTCCACTAACTGCTGATGCTGTCACTGCTTCTACAAGCACAGCAGACCTGCTGAAGGAACTCCGGAGCATGACACCCTTCAATGGCCTCAAAGCATGACTTTGTCTGCCACAGCTTGCCAGGAAAATTATATCACTTTATGCCCATGTCACATGCCGTCCAGACATTGGATGTGCTGCCATTTCTCTAAACAAGTTCTCCACGTGTCCTCATGACACCCACTTCGCCCTTTTGAAAAAGACAGCCAAATGTCTCGGTGAATCCAAACATTGGGGCACAGTCTGCCACAAATCCAAGTGGGGTGCCACTCTTCCACATTCACCCTTTTAACACCTTGAACAAACCGATGATCTCCCACCTTTTCATGAGATCAACTCATTGAAACTTGTTGGATTCTTGGATGCCACACATGCCAATGACCCCTGCAATAGCTGGTCTACCACTGACTGTGCTTTTGTGCTGTGTGGTGGCACTGTGTCCTGCTGATGCAAACACAGTCCATCACTGCAACCACCAAACTGAGGCGCAATTCCTCACAACTGTCATGCCAGCTAAGCATGCCAATGGTTGACATGCAATCATGAAACAACTTTGCTTTTCCTCTTCTGGTCCCAATGTTCTCCACTGTGACAATCAGTTAGCCATCAACATGATCAATGTCCGTGTCCCTGCTGACCACTCCCGCCACTTTGACATTCCGCACTTCATGCTGGTGACATCACAATGCAGTTCGTCTCTAGTGCCATCAACCCATCCAATGACTTTGCTAAGCCATTTGCTGGATTCTGCATGATTGTCACTTGCATTTCTCTTCTTTGATTCAGCGAAGATCCCCATGTGGTCCATTGCTCCCTTTTAGTTTCTTTTTGGGATGCAATTCGCATGTCATTTACCGGCGGGACAACTCCATCCGTCTCATTTCCTGCCCAAGACGCCTTCGTTTGCCAGCCACTCCAGTTTGCAGTGTCACCAAAGGGATGGTCTCAGACGTACGACAGAGAATGACAGATGGCATGATGCTGACAGCATGCAGACCCGGCAATGCTTAAGATGATGCCGAAACTTTCAAGTTGGAATTCTTAGCAGACAAACTTACTCTTTTTTTTAATTTGACATTTGTTATCAACAATCTTGAAATCAGCGATGCTGGTTTACAAAATAGACTAGAAAGGGTCTCCTGAAACTAGCAATTGTGCCAGTGAGCACTGCAGCGCAAGTTGTTGCTTCTTGTTGTTGCAGATCATTCTCGAGTCTTCCATGCTGTTGTGTCCGCAGTGCTTCAAGACATCGACATGTGCACACCTGTCTCTTGAAGAACACTGACAAATGCTTCCAATGATAAGCTGCGGATTTCAGCTGTGGAGGGTGTGGGTCTCTTGTTGTTGATGTTGTTTTGAGTGCACAGAACCTTGATCGATGGCTTTCTTTGTGGCTTTGCAGGCGATTGTCTCAACAACAATGAGATTGTCTTGCACAAGACAAGACAATTTAAAGACTGGACAAGAACACGTGTCCCGTTTTGTTATCTTGTTCTGATTCAGCCAGTCTTAAGACCATCTTATGGTAAAGACAAATCATCTTGTAATCATCTTCCAAGCCAGGCATCAATTAAAGATTTGGCTGGCTTGTTTCACTGGGATGAACTCCAACAAGCAGGTGCTGGTACGTACTACGGAGTACTACATAAATAGTACGACGTACCAGCACAGCACAGTGGGGAGAACCTCGATGATGCAAGAAAGCTACGAAAGTGTAGGCGCATTTAATGGCAGGAGTAGCGACATGTAGCGGCTCTACTAGTAGCTACTCTAGCTAGTACAGCATCACCTCACCGGTACTACATAGCACGGTAGACTACCGGTACCTTGCGGCTGGATTTGCGAGCTAATAATTTCGCTGCACTAGTTTTACAACGCGCAGCCAGCCTACGTACAGCCGCTACAATTGTACGTAGTATTCACAGTTGCGGGTGGCACTCGCGCGCCTCCTTCTTCTCGATAGTCATTTTATCAACCCAGTGGCGACCTTTTCCTTCGCCTGGTACTCGTGCGTACTCACCGTACTAGTAGTACTGGTTGTATGTAAGGGTACGTACCTTGTACTGAAGTACGAGTACCACAATAGTATGTCGTACTGGATTCTGGATCAGTTAATGCGTTAAATAATTCGGTACATGTAGAACGAGAAGGAAGATCACTTCCAAGACGAAGAAAATCGAGTCCCAGACTGATAATAGTCGTATTTAACAGTTGATCGGATTCGTTAAACGAAGGTCACGTTTTGGTCAACTGGCGTCTTTGTCATCGGTTCGCGGTACTCCTGTTCGCCTCCCGCATTATCACAATCAACGCTCACAGCGGAGTCACAGCTGCCAATAATGCCCAGCTGCACCTGAAAGTTAGAGAGAAATCCAGAAGCCCCGATACTTGCCACGTAACGCGCCTACTTGCAGGGGCCATAGGAGCAATGATAAAACAAAGGTTACTTTACGCGGAGTAAAATATCACACAATTCGGTTGTTGATCAACTCTGTTCATTTCTCCACATTGCAGCCAGTAGTGAGAAGTAGTCACCTTCCAAAATAAAAACACCTGATATTATCAATTCCACATCTCAAAAACCAACACCAGGACCAGCAAACAAATAAAAAAGAATATACACTAGACAACATGGCCGATACACAAGATAAAAAGCAGACAACCGAGAAACCTGCTACTAAGGAGAAGCTCCGGAGCATCATGGAGGCAGCAAGTGCGTTAACAGCGCTCGGTGATGAAGAAGGGTCTTCTTCTCCTACGGCTACCTCTGTGACCGACAAAGAAGAAGAGACCAACTCGAAGGATGATTCTAAACCAGGCAAGCGTTACATCCCGGATCATAAAAAGCCGGATGCTGCCCTTACGTTCCCAGAAAAGGTACGTGCACCACCATGGTGGTTTACTTCGTTGCTGTTAGCTTGCAGTCCGGTAGAAACAAGGATCGCTTTGGCCGAACCCTCCCCAGTACCAGGCGCCGTAGAATCCTACGGAGGACCTCTGTGGGTGTATTGACATTTTCAACGAGCCGGCCTTTTGTCATGATAACCGCGCGACGATGACCGCATCTCAAAATCTTACCGGTTCTCACCCTCTTGTTAGCACCCACTGTAACATACACACTGTATATGATTATATCTCACTTGACTGTTGTTGCACTCTCTTTTATCTCTTTCGTGAACAAACTTGAATCTTATTTATCATCTAATCGCAATGACCGGTCTCGGCCGCCTAACAACCGACTACTACCTGTACTGCGTTCTGTTGTACTATGGCAATGCGAATGAATAACATGATGATGTCTTGCATATCATCCAACGCCTGCAGCTAATGAATTTGATGCGCTTTGCTGATGAACAAGAAGAAGGGTTCTGCGTGGCTTGGCTTCCGGACGGCAAATCCTTCGTGATCCGTCAACCCGATGAGTTCACTCGATCGGTGGTTCCCAAGTACTTCAAGCCTACCAAGTTCTCGAGCTTTACCCGCAAGTTGTACCGTTGGGGATTCCGTCAAGTGAACCGCGGCATCGGCCCGGATGATCCGATCATCTTTGGCAATGAATACTTCCTTCGCGATAACGCTGAGGAAATGTCCAAGATGCGTTCCATCACGGCTGCTAGCTCCCGCAAGGCGGAAGCGCAGACCATGGTATATGGTGGAGGAAAGAGGACCTTGGAAGTTAACGAAATTGGACCGGATCACCACAAGCGCGCCCTCTTGGATCACTTCCTTCAGCAGAAGGTCGCCGCTGCTTCCTTTATGACTCCCTCGGGGGCAAACCCGGTCAACATGTACGGGAACTTTGCCGCAGCGAACCCAGCGAACCAGGGAGGACAAGTCAGTCTCACCAATGCTCTCAGACCTAGCTTGGGATTGGGCATGGGAGGAACGCAAGGCGGCCCATTCTCGGGGGGATTGCCGGCCATGATGTCCAAGCACATGGAGTTTATGGGTCAGCAGCAGCAGCAGCAGCAATCACAGCAGTATAATCCGGCGAATAACGCGAGCCGCATGAACAACTTCATGTCGGCTCCCGTGATGAACGGATCGAACCAGGGACCCCAGCAGCAGCAGCAACAATCCCAGCAAGGATACTCGGGCGGCACTTCGACTGCGGATATTGTGAATGCCGCTATCAGCGCTTTGCGTTATGCGTCGTAAGAAATGAAAAGGAACGGAACCACAACAGACAAACAACAACGATCGATCGAATCGAATAATGGAATTATTATTCGACAGGCAGAAGCTCAGAGCTTTTTTTTGCATATTACTACATACATCTTTATCTGAAAGAAAGAAATCGGAAGCTCTTTTTAGCAAGAACAATTAAGTCCAATTAAAATAATTTTAGAGCCCATCCACCGTAAAATACGGCAGCGTACTCATATCTAAAAATAATGGTCCCCAATGTATTTCTTTTTAGTTGCAACTGGTGGTTAAGGGCCGTGACTTACAGATAGGCCAACAACCCCGCAGCCCTTCTATTTCTTTTCAGTCTTGCGACTGGTGGTTAAGGACCGCGACGGAGACAAATGGTAGCATAGTAAGTGTGCGGCCATTAGCTAGCTAGAGTTGCTGAACCTTCCTGGTGCATACGAGGGAACTAAGCTTGGGTCCGGGCTGGATGGATAGGATTGTTGTTACAATTGTACAGAAGGTAGCCCCTTGGAGTTTAGCTAAACTAGGCTACAAGGTAATTTATCTTCTTATTTGTGTACCAACGACAACATGCACTTTCCGTCCTAATATTTGGGTAAGCATACCAGGTGCGGTACTAGCTAGCTAGCTACTGGTACCAGTAGTAGTGTACTACCAGGTACGTGGTACCAGTATGTAGCTAATACAGTAGCAAGCATGCAATCAATACTGATATGTAGTACCAGTACTAGTACTCCGTACTATTAGTACTGGTAGTGATTCTACGGGCTCGTCGTACTAAATAGTACTAGGTAGCTAGTGGTACACTAAGTCTACACAGCAGCTACACCGTACCATTAGTACCGTACTTACTGTAAAGAAGTCGCACCGCCACGCTTCAGGATTATGCCGTATGGTACTAGCTATACTCGAGTAGTAGCTAGCTACTAGCTAGATAGCTAGATCGACAACTCAACTCAGCAGCGCATCTTGTTATTGTTGTCAATTTTGTTAGGCTAATGATCATCAGGTTGAGCAAAGCTGGAACAGGTTGACACACATTTTCCATTACTGGTGTCGTTGTTGTTACAATAATTCACAAGAACCTTTGACTACAATGGCCCCAGCGCCGACTTCATTCGCAGGCTCCGGGGCGACCAAGGTTCCCAGAAGGTCGTCAAAGTCGGTTAGCCATTCACGCTCCTACCCTCGAGGCGTCGGACTGGATTTTCGAAAATTGTCTGCAATCTCATTGCTCCAGTATGTAGATCAGCATGTAAGTCATTCCTCGCATGCGGGGAAGGGTTGAGGTTGGAAGAGCTGAGTTCTTATTTGCCTGTGACGATCACGCTAATCACAACTGATACCTTTTCGTTTCGTTTCTGTGCTGTACCAAAGAATGTGAATGTCCGCCCCGAAGCTCCGCCATCGGAACTAGCTGTGGCGGTAGCCAGGCATTTCGAAGGTATGGAAGTCGACGAAGAAGAATGCATCGGAGGATTTTTGGAACGCCTGGAAAAAGGCACAGGCCCTACCGCATATTCGCGGAAGACAACTTATTTTGATGGCAGGGCCCCCCACTCTGCTGTTCGGAAGCGAAAGCGCACAAAATTAGCCGCGAGGCCCGGAGAGCAGGTATGAAGATACAACTGTCTTGTTCATGCTTCTTTCTAGCAATTTTTTACTCTGACTGTGACTAACAACCATTCTTTCCTTCTTTTATTTGGTAAGGTTGCTGCCAAAGTGACGAGGTATGTTACTGTTTGATCCACCGGTACTGGTACAGTTCTGTTGACCACAGACTCACAAATACGTATTTCTACTTAAAAATTCGAAAGAACGGACGAAAATGGGAGTTGGATTCTTGCCAGCGTCCAACGGTTTTATACGGACACGGAAACTTATGACGTTCAGGACGAGGATGACACCAGCAAGTTGATTCGTCTTCCGTGGTCACACGTCATGAGGCTCAGTACCGGCGACGAAGGATGCTTCAAAAAGGGGACTGATTGCATGGCAATCTTTCCCGAAACGACGTCTTTCTATCGTGCTAAAGTTAGCAAGGAGCCTGTGTGGAAGCTCGACCGAGCTGGTTCTCCAGTTGTCCAGGCAAGTGAATTGTTTTCGGTGTTTCTCATGTTCTCATTACATATATTTCTTACAAGATGTGTTTCCAAACGAACATCACAGGAGGTAATTGTCAAGTTCGAAGATGACGAGGATCAACAGGGACGCACGCCCCACCGTCGTGTCCCATCTCGTTATGTGATTCCAATCCCGGCTCAATACTTTTATGATGATGCAGAGGATGTTGATCTTACGCCTCCGTCGGTTGGAAAGTAAATGGCTGGGCTGTCTCGTTTTTTGAAGTTGAAGTCATGGAAAGAAAAAGAAGTATCGATGCTTCTGGAGTTCTCTCTTTTCGTCTGCACGGGTTGCTTTGTTTTTAAAGTATCATTACGTCACTCGGTTCAGTGAATAATTGTTTCTAGAATCTGGAATTGAACGGATCTTTCAAAGTAAAAGGTAAAATCAAGTTTATAGATGGATGCAAGTTTACCAGATTAGGTCTGAAATTGTTGTAATCGTTTATTTCTACAGCAGCATCGCAGCACACACATTCACTTCATACGATAGAATTGTTTTAGTCAAGGTCCATGACGTCGTCTCCATCTTCGTCGTCCTCGTCAACGTCGTATTGGGTTGTTTCCCCTTCATCTGCATCATCGTAGTCCTCATCGTCAAACGGTTCGCCTTCAGGAGGGAGATCATCTGCCTCCATGTTCCACTCCTTCGCCATTTCTTCCATTCGAAGTCGACGCTGGCGCTCCAGTTCTGCAATCTCCTCTGGCGTTTTCTCCTTATAGTCGGGGTTTTGGGCTCTGTGCTCTTGCCTCCTGCGTTCCCGTTCTGCCTTTCGACCGTCTCGACTGCCGTCGTTGTCGTGAAAGAAGCCGCCAGGAGTGGAACTTCCCGTGCCTTCATCCTTTCTGCTACTCTGATCCTTCTTGCGCTGTCGCTTTGCCTTTTCTTCCTGGACTAACTTTTTAGTTCTTGTTTTGACGACAGGCAAGGAACTCAATTTTTGCGGAGCCACTTTGCCGCTCACAGCATTCGCAAGTAGATTGCTCATTGTTCCATAGGATACAGATCCCTCCAAGGGGACAATACTAGTGATCAATCGATCTTTACCAGCTTCGATGGATCCACTCACTTTTTTGAAAACTACAAAACGATGTTGCGGGCTGTTTTCATCGTATTCATCCAGCATGAGCACATCTTCCAAATTCTTCACGTACAA
>Ga0163144_10029968_pt1 | contig 10423 bp, 10 predicted proteins | sample OliLak19BULKMAT1_FD_123175 | JGI IMG/M metagenome (GOLD analysis project Ga0163144, IMG submission 123175) | Freshwater microbial mat bacterial communities from Lake Vanda, McMurdo Dry Valleys, Antarctica - Oligotrophic Lake LV.19.BULKMAT1 | ecosystem: Environmental > Aquatic > Freshwater >...
AGGCCCAGACTTGCGCGCCAAATCCGCCCAGACTTGCTTACTGCGGCCCTCTGCGGGCTCGGCCGGGAGCTTTTTCAGGCCCATTCTTGGGCTGTCCGATGGCGTTTGAAAATCCTATTCGCACTGGACGTTGCGGCCGAGCCGGGCAAGTTCGATCACCAAAGCCGCGCCGAGCGGAATTCCCTTGTAGGCTGGCCCGAATATCATGTCGAATTCGATGCCGCTGGCCAACAGACGCCGAGCATAGAATTGCGCCAGCTGCCCGAGCTTGGCGCCGTCGTCGAACAGACCGGCGTTGAAGAAATAAGGGCTCAGTCGGCCTGCCTTGGTCTTGAACTCACCAAACCGCAGCACACCCGCCTGAACCGCAAACTGTATGAAGTCCTGCGCCAGCGGGTCGAGCTCGGCGCTTGGCGCCAATGTCTGACTATTGTTATCGCCCTCAACTTCCGACATGGAGACGTCCTTGTTTACATTGACCAGTCTGAATCTCAACGGAATCCGATCTGCCACCAGCAAGGGCCTCGAAGCCTGGATCGGGCAGTCAAGCCCGGATTGTATTTGTGTACAGGAGGTCAAGGCCCAGGCTGCCGATGTGGCTGGCAAGTTCGATCAACTGGCGGGGCTGCAAGGGTACTTTCACTTTGCCCAGAAAAAGGGCTATTCCGGGGTCGGCGTCTATGCTCGCCATCAACCCAGCGATGTCATCGTCGGATTTGGCGCGTCAGAGTTCGACGCCGAGGGTCGGTATATCGAATTGCGCTTCGATACGCCGTCGCGCAAGATGTCCATCATCAGCTGCTACTTCCCCAGCGGCTCCTCGGGCGAAGAGCGTCAATCGGCGAAATACCGGTTTCTGGAGCTGTTTTACCCGTACTTGACCAGTTTGAAAAAGAGGCGTGAGCTGGTGCTGTGCGGCGACGTCAACATCGCGCACAAGGAAATCGACCTGAAAAACTGGAAGAGCAACCAGAAGAACTCCGGCTTCCTGCCCGAGGAACGCGCATGGATGACGAAGCTCCTGGACCAGTTGAAGTTGGCCGACGTCTATCGCCGGCTGCATCCCGATGCCACCGATGAGGCCTACACCTGGTGGAGCAACCGCGGCCAGGCCTATGCCAAGAATGTCGGGTGGCGGCTGGACTACCATCTGGCGACCGAGGGCCTGGCGTCCACGGCTCGGACCGCTTCAATCTACAAGAGCGAGAAGTTCTCCGATCATGCGCCTCTGACGATAGCGTACGACTTCAGCTTGTGAAACCAGTGCCAACGCACTTTGTGCGAATTGGCGGCGCTGGTCTACGGTGCAAGGCGGCTATTCTTGGCCCACGGGCGTTTCAGGCCAGCAGGTCCATCTCCACGCGAACAAAGTCCCCTCGGTAGGTCAGTTCGCCCAAATAGATGACCGTACCGTCCGGCGCGCAGAACACCCGTCGCAGCTCCGCCACCGGCGCCGACACCGAGATATTCAGTGCAGTTGCTACCGCTGCGCCGGCGGTCGAAACCGTCATGATTTGCCTGGCCGATCCGATCTGCACGGACTTGAGGTCCATCAGCACCGGAATGATCAGTTCGTTGCGGAATCGGCGAGGCGCCAGTTTGAAGATCCGCTCATCGAGATAGGCCGAGATCACTGACGTGAATTGTGTTTCACTGGCGTGAATGCGGCGCAGGTGGTGGTACCGGGGTGCCAGCGAACCGTCTTCCGCGTCGAGTCGCGGCGTACCGGGTCCTTCGGCCAGATGGATCAGACGAGGAGCGGACTTTCGGTAGAGATCGGCCAGCGCCGACAGCGAACTCTCCACCCGCATCTGCGGATGGGTGGGTGGCTTGCTGCGCACGAAAGTACCTCGCCCCTGCTCGGGAACGAGCAGGCCCTCCTCCTTCAGGACCCGCACCGCCTGGCGAACGGTAATCAAAGCGACGCCGAATTCCTCTGCCAGTTCGGGCAACGTGGGAATTTGCAGCCCGATCGGCCATGCACCCTTGACGATGCGCTCACGCATCGCGTCGGCGGCCTGTGTGTACAGGGGGCTGGTGCTGTGTTCAAAGAATCGACCCATGCCCCTTTTCCTCCAATAGCGGAATACGTGAAAACCCGCGTTGACTATTCTGTCTAACAATAGAATGATAATCACACTACGCAATGCAGCGTAGCCTCGCTATCCCCAAAGGAGTATCCAATGCATTTACGCCTGCATCTCGCATTCTTACTGGCGCTGTGCGTCTCGTGGCCCGGCGCGGTGATTGCCCAAAGCTACCCCGACAAGATCATCCGGCTCATCGTGCCCTTTCCGCCCGGTGGCGTCGTGGATATCACCGGAAGGCTGCTGGCCGAAGAACTGGCCCGTGAACTCAAGGGGACAGTCATCGTGGAAAACAAGGCCGGTGCCGGCGGCACGATCGGCGCCGAATATGCGGCGCGCGCCGCGCCCGACGGCTACACGGTGCTTCTGAGCGGTGCCGCAACGCACGCCTTCGCGCCCTGGATTTACAAGTCCATACGCTACGACCCGGTCAAGGACTTTATTCCCGTGACACGCGTCACCGAGGGGCCACTGGCACTGTGCGTGAACGCGTCCTCTCCGATCCAGAACCTGGACGAGTTTCTCAAGGTGCTCAAGGGCAAGGGCGACGCCGTCACCTATGCATCCAACGGCAATGGCACCTACCCGCACCTGTCGGTCGAACTGCTCGGTCAGGTTGTCGGCGGCAAACCGTTGCACGTGCCCTATCCGGGCGGCGGCCAGGCCATTACCGCCCTCATCGGCAACCAGGTGCAGCTCTCGCAGAACCACATTCCGGTCGTTCTTCCGCATGTGCAGTCAGGCCGGCTTCGGGTGCTTGCCACGACCGGCGACACGCGGTCAGAGACGTTCCCGGACGTCCCCACGCTCAAGGAAGCAGGGATCGACGTGACAGCATCGGCCTGGTTCGGGCTGTTCGTGCCGGCGGGTACGCCGCCGGCCATCGTCGAGCGCCTGTACCAGGCCACCGCGGCGGCCACCAAATCGCCGTCGCTTCGCAAGCGACTGGCAGCCCAGGGCGATGCCGTGGTAGTGGATGGTCCAGCCAGTTTCAAGGCGTTCCAGGTCGCGGAGCTGGAAAAGTGGAAAAAAGTCATCAGCAAGTCAGGCTTGACGCTGCAGTGACGCAATGGCGCGACCTAACATCATTCTCATCATGACCGACCAACAGCGCGCCGACACGATCGGCGCGCTGGGGGCACCCTGGATGAAGACGCCGCATCTGGACCGGCTTGCGAGCGAGGGCGCAGCGTTCACCGAGTGTTTTGTCACGTCGCCAGTCTGCGTCGGGGCCCGCGCCAGCCTGTTCACCGGCAAGTACCCCCATGGCTGCCAGGTCTTCAGCAACTTCCAGCCGTGGGAGCCGACTTGGGTGCGCTCGCTTGCCGACCAAGGCTATCACTGCGTGAACATCGGTAAGATGCATATCAATCCCTATGACGCGCCCGGCGGTTTCCATCAAAGGCTGTTCATGGAGAACAAGGATCGACCGCTGTTCCTGGAGGAGCGCGATCGCGCGATCTACGATGAATGGGACAAGGCCTTGCATGCACGCAAGCTGATCAAGCCTTCGCGCTATAACCGGCACGCGGCCGACCCCGAGGGTTACAAGAAAGCGCTCGGTGCGTTCACCTGGGATCTCGACCCTGACATGCACCCTGACAATTTCATCGGGGACACCGCCTGCTGGTGGATCCAGGACCGCAAAAATGAGGACCCCCTGTTCTTGCAGATCGGCTTTCCCGGCCCCCATCCGCCATACGATCCAACCGTCGAAGCGCTGGCAGCGTACGCCGATGTCGACCTGCCGGTGCCCAAGGTCAGTGAATTGGAGTTGCAGGCGCAGCCACCCGCCCAACAACGACTGCGGGACAACATGATCGAGTTCAATTTTGACTCGATCGCATGGCGCCGGGACGTCAGTGCAGCAGATCTTCTGCGTCTTCGCCGCCACTACGCCGCCAACGTGACGATGATCGACCAGCAGGTCGGCCGAATCATGCAAGCCCTTGATAAGCGGGGCTACCTTGAGGACGCCATCGTGGTGTTCACGTCCGACCACGCGGATGCACTGGGGGACCATGGTCACATTCAGAAATGGACGATGTACGACTCCGTGGTTCGCGTTCCGTTGATCTTCTGGTCCAAGAACCTGAACATCATCCCCGGGCACCGCGATGAACTTGTGCAGATGTTCGACATCGCGCCGACGATCCTCGAGGCGGCAGGACTGGCAGTTCCGGACGACTTCGAGGCGAGATCGCTATGGGGTGCGCTTTCGAACAAGCCGGATCACCAACCACGCGAAGCCGTGTACGCTGAACTCGCCCGGGACCATATCCAGACGGGCAGCGAGTTCATTCTGATGCGGCGCGACCGCAAGTGGAAGATCGTGCTCTATCTCGACGACCCCTACGGCGAACTCTACGACCTGCAGGCCGACCCGGGCGAGACGACCAATCTCTGGGCAGCCGAACCGTTGACCGCGCTAAGGGACGAACTCGCAGCCGAATGCCTGCGCTGGCTGGCGCGTGGCAGCGTGTCCGCGAATCGGCGTGCCAGCCGCGCACCGCAACAGGCGATGCGCATCTGACGCATGCAACCCGCGCCTGTTGGCACACGCGGTGTCGAATGCCGCTGTGATCGCCAAAAACGCGATTCAGTAGGCTGAAACGTCGACGTCCCCACATCCCAATTTCTTCCCGGAGAACCTCATGCCGCGTCCCAACATTCTCGTCATCCAGGCCGACCAGCTCACAGCGAAAGTACTCCCGATGTACGGGCACGAACTGGTCAAGACGCCAAACTTGAGCCGACTGGCCGAGCGGGGCATCACGTTCCTGAACGCGTACTGCAACAACCCCGTGTGTGCTCCTTCACGCGCTTCGATGCTGACGGGCCGTCTGTCATCGGCAGTTGGCTGTTATGACAACGCAGCGGACTACGCCTCCTCGACACTGACGCTCGCGCATTACTTGCGACACCAAGGCTACCGGACCTGCCTGTCGGGCAAGATGCATTTTGCGGGCGCGGATCAATTGCACGGGTTTGAAGAACGGGTCACTACCGATATCTATCCGGCAGACTTTGGCTGGACGGCCGATTGGTCCCAAACAAAGCAGCCGTATGCTCCGTCGCGAATGAGCCTGCGATCCATCGTCGAGGCAGGCGTGTGCGATAGGAATCTTCAAATCGACTATGACGAAGAGGTCTGCTGGCGCGCGGAGCAATGGCTCTTCGACCAGGCGCGTGACGGCGACGACCGACCGTTCATGTTGTGGGCTTCATTCACCCATCCGCACAACCCGTTCGTGACGACCCGGAAATTCTGGGACCTCTACGATCACGACAAGATCGACATGCCGGCCGTACCCTTCATCCCCATCGCCCAACGCGACCCATGGTCGCAACGGTATGCCTACACGATTCGCGCCGACGAGCATGAAGTCACGGAAGAAAACATACGCACCGCACGCCACGCGTACTACGCAATGACCTCGTACTTCGATGCGCAGGTGGGCCGTCTGCTGGACGTGCTGGACAGCATCAAGGCAACGGACAACACCTATGTTTTCATTACCTCAGATCACGGTGAAATGCTGGGTGAACGCGGTTCCTGGTTCAAGTTCCAGCCGTTCGAGGGGTCTGTGCGGATACCGATGATTGCCGCCGGACCAGGCGTCAAACGCGGCGTCACGGAAGAACGCGGTGTGTCGCTCCTCGACCTTCTGCCCACGTTCAATGATCTTGTCACCGAGGGCGACGCCATGAAAACCATCGACCCGCTCGATGGCCTAAGCCTTTCCAACATGATGCATGGAAGCCATTGCAATCGTGGTGATGACGTCATGATGGAGTTTCTCGGCGAAGGTGTGTACGCGCCCGCATGCATCTTGCGGCGCAATGGATTCAAATACGTGTATTGCCGCCATGATCCGGCAATGCTGTTCGACCTTCGCGCTGATCCCCATGAGCAGGTCAACCTGGCCGGCAATCCCGAGCACGCCGACACCGAAGCAAGCCTGCACACCGAGGTCTTGAAGCGCTGGGACTATGCAGCCATCGAACGCGACGTGATCGCCTCACAAAGGCGAAGGCTGTTCGCGCAGGAATCGTTGCTCCAGGGGAAATGGACAGCGTGGGACTATCAGCCGCCCGCAGATGCTTCGCGTCAGTATGTAAGAGGCGCGGTGGACCCGAATACAACGGAGACAAAGTCGAAAAAGCGCTTCCCTTTCGTCGCGGCAGTTCAGCCCCATCATCCGCGCGATCCCGATAAGCAGATCGACATGGGTTCGGTGAACAGCCGCATCTGACCCACCGCGTAGACGATGCACCAGGGCTTCAGTTGCCCATTTTCGATGCGGGCCGTCACGCTGATGATCGCGCTCATCCCCGAGATGACCACCATGATGCTGCCCGACGCCTACAAATGAACCTTCGCTCGGGGTGCATCTGCGCCGTCCTCTGAAACATGGAAGCAACGGAGAAACGCCATGATCAAGTACCTGAAAAAAGCCACGAAAACCCCTGAGACGGAAACCGCCACGGCGCAAGGTGTCGTCACCGAAATGCTCGCTGAAATCGAGAAGAACGGCGAGGCGGCGGTGCGCGCCTATGCCAAGAAACTCGATAAGTGGGACGGCGAGATCGTCGTCACGAAGGCCGAGCTCGCGGAAAACTCGAAGACCGTGCCAGCACAGGTCCGCAAGGACATCGACTTTGCGATCGAGCAGGTCTCCAAGTTTGCATTGGCGCAACGCGCATCGCTGAAAGAGTTCAAGACCGAACTGCATCCCGGAGTGACTGCCGGCCAGCGCGTGCTGCCGGTCAATGTTGCCGGATGCTATGCACCCGCCGGGCGTTATGCCCACATCGCGTCGGCCTACATGGGTGTAGCCACCGCCAAGGCGGCCGGAGTGAAAACCATCATCGCCTGCTCGGGTCCGTTTCGCGGCGGTCCGATGCACCCGTACCTGATGTATGCCTTCAACAAGGCCGGCGCCGACGTCATCATGACGCTCGGCGGAGTGCAGGCGATCGCCACCATGGCCTTTGGCCTCTTCACCGGCAAGCCGGCCGACGTCATCGTCGGCCCGGGCAACAAGTTCGTCGCCGAGGCCAAGCGAACGCTGTTCGGCAAGGTCGGCATCGACGTCTTCGCGGGCCCGTCGGAAGTGGCAGTGATTGCCGACGACAGCGCCGACCCGGCTATCGTCGCCATTGACCTGGTCGGTCAGGCCGAACATGGCCACGAGTCGCCAGCCTGGTTGTTCACGACGAGCGAGAAGCTCGCCAAGGACGTGATGGCTCAGGTCCCGGCGCTGATCGAGGCGTTGCCGCCGACGGCGCGCGACGCGGCCGGGGCGGCCTGGCGCGACTATGGCGAGGTGATCGTCTGCGACACCCGCGAGGAAGTGGTGGAGATTTCTGACCGTTATGCATCCGAACACCTCGAGGTGCAGACCAGGGATCTCGACTGGTGGCTCGAGAATCTGACCTGTTATGGCTCGCTGTTCATGGGCGAAGAAACCACCGTGGCTTACGGCGACAAGGCCAGCGGCCCGAACCACGTGCTGCCGACCAAGGGGGCAGCGCGCTACTCCGGCGGCCTGTCGGTGCACAAGTTCATGAAAACCTTCACCTGGCAGCGCATGACCCGCGAGGCTGCGCGCGACATCGGCGAAGTGACGGCAAGGATCTCGCGGCTGGAGGGCATGGAGGGCCACGCGCTCACGGCCGATGTCCGGCTGGCCAAGTACTACCCGAAAGACAAGTTCGACCTCGGCGAACAGGTCAAGGTTTGATTGCCTTGACGACGATGTTCGACCTGTCTGGCACCATTCATTCACATTCAGGGACAACACATCATGCAAGCACTCGTATACACCCAGCCTGGCGAACTTCAGCTGCAGACGCGACCCCACCCCGCCCTGGTTGCCGATGAGGTCGTGCTGAAGATCGAGGCCGTGGGTATCTGCGGCTCGGACATGCACGCCTGGCACGGGCATGACCCGCGCCGCAAGCCCGGGCTGGTGCTCGGGCACGAGTTCGTCGGCAGCATTGTCGAGTCGGCCGCGGCCGGCTTCGAGCCCGGCACCCGCTGGACCGGCAACCCGTTGATCACCTGCGGTGTCTGCGAATACTGCTTGCAGGGACGCAACAACCTGTGCTCGGACCGCACGATGGTCGGCATGACCCGACCCGGCGCCTACGCCGAGTACATGAGCATTCCGGCCTCCTCACTGGTGGCTATCCCGCAGGACATGTCACCCCGTACTGCGGCGCTGACCGAACCAGCGGCCACGGCCTGGCATGCGATCAACCTGTCAATGCGCGCGCTGGTCCGGCCACTGCACGAGTGCCGCGTCCTGGTGATAGGCGGCGGCGCGATCGGCATGCTGGCCGCGCTGCTGTACCGACGGTTGGGCGTGACGCGATTGACAGTGACCGAACTCAATTCGCGGCGCCGCGAGACGCTAGAGAAGACAGTGGGCTGCGAGGTCATCGACCCACGCGAATCCCCGCTGCCGGAGTCGACTTTCGACCATGTGATGGACGCTGTCGGCGCCAAGGTCACGCGCCAGCAGGGGCTGGCCGCCATCAAGCCCGGCGGCATGATGATGCACGTCGGCCTGCAGGACCGGGCCAGCGAGATCGACATGCGCAAGCTGACACTGGCCGAGATCACGCTGATGGGTACCTACACCTACACCACCGCCGACCTGCGTGCCACGGTGGCCGCGCTGCACGAGGGCCAATTCGGTGACCTCGCCTGGGTCGAGGGTAAATATTCGGTGAACCCGTAGCTGGGGGTCAGGCACACAGGAGTGAGGCGAAGTTATTTCGCAAAGGGTACAGCCAGATATCCTTGATGGGAACTATCTGCTGGTGTGTTGATGATTTTTTGCCGCGCCCGGTAGTTTGACCGATGTTGATCCAGTTGGCTGCCTTGTAGCAGGTGCCGCGGTGGCGCTCAGACTCGACGAAGGTCTCCAGCAGCACCGGGCGGTAGCCATAGCGCTGATGCCAGTCGTGCGGTAGCTGGCGGGCGATCTTGGCGAGAATCTTGGAGGCCAACCCTTTGGATTCGATCCACGGCAAGATCAGGAAGCGCGCGTTGTTGACGATGAGCTGCAGGTTCCTGAGCCGCTCAGGTTCCTGCCAACCGATAAACAGCTCGCGCGGCTTGAGCTTCCAGGCGCTGGCGCCAAAGCTGATCAAGGCCACGAGTTGCTCAGCGGCAAAGACGTTGTAGCGTAACTGGCTGCCCGACATGGGCGTGTAGCCCAGGTAGTGGTAGCGCGCGACATACTCGTTCCACCGGTGCGACTGCGCCGCACCGCTGACCAGGCGCAGCGTCAGGTTGGCCAGTTCGTGCACCGGTTGCTTGATCGGTGTTTGCGGGTCGGTTGCCGCTGTGGGCGCAAAGTGCGGTCGCCGGCGCGCGTTGGGAATCTGCGAGGGCGCCAAGGTGATCAGACCGGCCGCCTGCAGGCGCGACAACGCCACCCGGCAAGTCATGTCCTTGAGCTCCCCGTTGGGTTTGGTCCAGTTCCACAGCTCACACAGCTTGCGCGACAAAGGCGAGCGCTTGAGGGTCGGATGCTGGTGCATCAAATCGCGGATGGTCTGGATATCATCGGAGCTGAATTCGCGCCCACAGTAGACGCTCATGAGCTGTCGAATCCTTGCACGAGTGGTGCCGCCCGCTTCGGCATGCCACGCATCTGGGTCAGCCGCTTGGCATCCATGGTCCAGGGAAGAAAGGCGGTGATGTCCTCGGGCGCCTGATTGGCATTGTCCGCGCAGGCCTGCAAATAGGCGCCAAGCCAGGTTCTGGGATTGATCCGCCACAACTTCATGGTAGCCAACAGGCTGTACATCGTGGCTGCCAAGTCGGCCGAACACTCGCTACCCGAGCCGTAGAAGTTCTTTCTCCCCACAACCGGGCCACGAATGTCACGCTCGGCCGTGTTGTTATCCATGGGCACCCATGCAGAGTCGATAAACACCGTCAAGCCGCTCCAGTGAAACGTCATGCTCTCAAGCACTTTGGCCGCCGGCGGACTCAACTCCGGATTAATCACGCAGGCGGCGCACGTATCAGCCATTTTTTTGACCGCCTGCACCAAAGTGCAGTGGGCGGCCGCTCGCGCCTCGCTGCCAACGGCATGTCGCAAACGCAGTGCATTGAGATGGTACAACTCTCCAATGGCCTGCACCCACTCAAACGCCCATGGCGAGAGATCGGGATAGGAGTTGGCCAAGTCCAGCGCCATATCGTTACTGGAGATGCCAAGGCTTTCGAGATCGCTCATCGCCTTGCGAACCATCTCAGGACTCAAGCCCGTGCGACCCATCAAATCGTCAGTTGAGATTCCGTCGTCGGGGTC
>Ga0163144_10029971_pt1 | contig 10423 bp, 11 predicted proteins | sample OliLak19BULKMAT1_FD_123175 | JGI IMG/M metagenome (GOLD analysis project Ga0163144, IMG submission 123175) | Freshwater microbial mat bacterial communities from Lake Vanda, McMurdo Dry Valleys, Antarctica - Oligotrophic Lake LV.19.BULKMAT1 | ecosystem: Environmental > Aquatic > Freshwater >...
CAACGGTTTTGACGTTGAAGTATTCAAACTCTTTGATTTGGGGTGCCCGAAGGTAAGACCACAAACTCAGAGGAGTTCCAACTGGCGAATCCTCCGCGCCTGCTACCCGCTCTTTGAAGAGTTTGTAGTGGCGCGGAAACCGCTCAATGTCTTCCTTACGCATTGGGCGGATAACGATGTTGTCGCGGTTACCCGGAATGCGGATGTCGATGATTTCCACTTCCTTGAAAATCGGGCGCCCCTCGCGCTGCGTAGCCTGCACGTCTTCTCGACTGTCCATATAAAACTTGACGAGCAGGGACTCATCCGCCTTGTTAGGCGTAGTGTAGATTTCGTGATCGTGGTCTAGCGTTTCCATTTTATATCTCCAGTAGTGGGTTATTCATACTTCTTTAGTTCTTCTTGTGTCCTGCGGCCTCGAAGAATAGACACGAAAGACCGCTGCTTCTTCACATCCTGTGGTGCAGGTGCCTCGTCTTTTGCTGCCTTCACGCCGTGCTTCTTAGCGAAGTCTTCGATTTGCTTCTCTTCTTCGAGAGTGCGTGTTGCGTCGGCCATCACACACGCTCCACAATAAACATTGACGAAATGGGGCCTTCCTGGCTCCACGTGACATTGCCGTGCTCAGACAGAGCAGCCAGCCACCAAGCATAGGGTTGAATGGTCAGGTGTAACTCACATCCTATGAGATCCCCATAAGAATCCGACACTGTGCTTATCTGAAAAAACACCTTTGGCACAGAGGCGAGAATGTTAGAAATTACCCCGCTCACTTGCTCTGGGGGCAGGTGCTCCATAAGATCCGCGCAGAAGCCAAAATCGCCCCTTTCAGCAGTGCCCGCCACCAGGTCGCACTGTATGAACGGAAGGTGTCCTGCTACGTCCTGAACTACGCCTGCCTCTACGAAGTCCAGCAGCCGCACGTCACAATCAGTAAGCTCCGCAATCTTGGCCCCGCCCTTGCCAGAGCCACACCCGAAGTCGATAACCTTGCCGGAAGGTTGGCACCTTTCGACGAAAAGTGCCGCGATTCCTTCTCCTGGAGAAATATGCCCGTAAGAGGGGTATGCCCACATCCGCGTGTATTTGTCCAACTCCGTGATAGGCGTTTGCGGAAGCATTCTATGCCACGCAACGAAGGGCAAAAGTCCGGAACCATGCACGCTGATTTCACATCCTAACTCCAGAAGCTGCGGCAGCAACAGTTGAAATTGCTCAACTTGAACTACCATCCACGGCGCTGCCCGGAAGTTACGCCCCTTGACTGTCACTTCAATAACATCATCTTCATCATTAGCGGGCTGCACGTATGCGTGATGCGCCAAATCCTGCCGGCTTGAGTCGTAGCCGTATAAGTGCATAGTGCGGAAGCCTCGCGCGTAGGCGAGGGACATAGCAATCAGCCCTACGCTCGCACCGCCTCCCACAGCCTGTATTTCGCGCTCGCCGGGAACATAGTAACCGATGTTCTCTGTGTCAATGTGGAACAGAGTTACGGACTGCCTTGCTTGGGTGAAGAGTGCAGGGTCACACTGCGAGGCCAAGAATACCATCTTAGCGGAGCAATCCAAAAAGGCCTCATTCTTACCGGCGCGCGCATCCAGGACCATCAGCGCATCTGGCGTGATGCCGTGGGTGTTGAGGAATTTGGCCGCACCGTTGAGCGCAAGAACATACGCGCCGTTTTTCTGGCGCGCAGCAATTTCAGCGACATCGCCTGTCAGCGAAGGCCCGCCGCCTACAAGCAGGCACTCCTGCTCGGTTTCTGGCAGTAATGCGAGCCACTCCAAATTACGCATAGAGGAATCGTGGATATTACGCGCTACCGTTTCAGTTGAGACGTTGTTCTCAAACTGAATATTGGGGGCCGCGAGCAGCAAAGCAGGCATCTGCGTTCCTTATATGGAGTAGCTCTTTAGTCTGCCCACTCTTGCGAGTGAGCAGGTAAAGATCACTCGTTAGGTGATTTGTGACTGGCAGTGCGGGCGACTGATCGTCACCAGCACCGTTCCCGCCGCGCTCAACGTGGTGAGCAATTGCGTCCGGCAAGCTACGATTTGCAGACCGGCGGAGGCAATCGCCTTTACCGAACCCGCAGTAGCTGAGATAAAGACCGGCACGTTGGGGCCGATGATCACCGCTGTCTTCTTCATGGTTGCTTGGCCGCTGATTTGATACCAGCCATACTGTGCTGCCACGATTGCAGCCATCGCAACCGCGACCGGCATGACTTGCACCGCCGTATTGATCAGCCGCACGGTTTGGAATGTCGCCGCGTTGTAGCGGACAACATCCCCGAGGACGGTGCTGGCGACGCCGAGCAGGTAAATAAACTCGCCTTCGCCAAGCGTCTGGCTGCTGCCTTTGACGATAGTGCCGAGCGGGACTCTGGCAACGGTGTCCACCTCGGTGAACCCGGGTGCGCCCAGATAACTTGTGTTTTTGAACGTCATGTTCGCTTCTCCTTAATCTTTTCAAAAAGGGGTGGAGTAGAATACCTCCACCCAAGACCCCCACTACGAGGCGTTAGTCGCTGTCCACCAGACGACCTTGGTATTGACGGCCTGAGCAAGTCAGGTTTCCCGCCCATCCCAAGATCTGGACTTCTGCATCTTGATTCGTCGCGTAGCGCCGGTTCGGGGAAAGCGGAACCATATTGCGGCGAGCGTGGGGGCGCCAGAAGATATATTTCGTGTTAAGGAAGTAGCAGGTTTTCGTAGTAGCCCCGCCGCCGATGCCGCCATCAAGCACCACATCTGAGTTCATGTATTTGATGGTGGGGAAGCCCAGACTCGCTTTCTCAGATTGAGTGAAGCGTTGCTGCGCCTGCAGACTGGCGACGTAGATACCCCAGAAGTTATTGTCCATCACCAGCAGGTCTGGCCGATCAATTCCACGAATCAGCGAGGCCCACATGGCGTTCATGGCAGCGCCTACTGTCGTAGAGGTCAAGGCTGCTGAGGTGTATTTGCTCCGCCAGAATGTCCACGTTGCGGGATCGATGGCACCGTAAGAGCCGGTGGTCGGATCAATCGGAACAGCTTTGTCCAAGCCGGTGATCTGCTTGCCGCCGAAGCCGGTTCCGTCAGAATAAATGCCGGTGGCAAGAAGGTTGGCCATGGATGATTCGCAGACTTCCAAACGGGATTCGAGCAATTCGATCATGCGCTCTTTTCCGTCGTTCTGCAATTGCTCCAGACCAGAGATAAGAACCGGACAGGCCGCTTGCTTGATCTCATACTCGGCGGCGCTGATAACATCTTGCGCGGATACCGGTAGAAGATCGTAGCCGCTGTAGTATCCAGCGTTGCCGTTTTCGGCAAAGGACAGTTCTTGTAAGATTTTGGTGCCGCCACTGAACGTTTTCGTATTACCTCGCTCGGTGACCCATCGCAGGAGAGCGTTGTTGTTGGTGACGTTGTCGGCGATTTTCTTGGTGCGCGACTCAATGGTAGTAGCCGCGATGTCGCTGATGTTCGGGAAGGCGTAGAGCACCAGACCCGTGCGTCCCATGTAGGACAACAGAATCTGGCCTGCTTGTTCCCGGAAGGTGCTGAGGGCCAGCGCGACCCATGCGAAAATGCGTTTCATAATTTCCTCACTAGGTTAGATTGAAAAAGTTTCCATTCCACTCTAGCGAGGATAAACCGTCTAGGCACTATTCGCATCTATCGCGTTGAGGATGTCTTGCCGAAGAGACCCACCTTCAGAAGGCAAAGATTTCACGGGGGCACCACTGATGCTGACCGCTTTCTTCTTTGCCGCTACAGCCTTCTCCGAAGCGGAAGCTGCTCTTGCTTGTGTCTCTCTGCGGGCAACAACGTCCGCGATGTCATTGTGCGCCAATATAGCACGTGAATACGCGGTTGACAAGTTCATTTTTTGGCCCCGGTTTGCGGAGACTTCCAGCAGGTCTGCCATCGTCTCTGCTACGTCCGCCGCGAACTCATTCTTGGGGTCAGCCATGAACGCTTCCAACTCTGTAGCGGCGTCCTGCGACGTGCGTTCCTCGGCGTCGCGCTGCCCCCGTAGCAGGGGGGCGAGGGCTTGCTGGATTTGCTGCTGGATCTGCTGCTGCATATCAGGAGCCTGCGTATGCTGCGCTGCACCGCTGCCTCCTGCAACGAGTGCTTCGTCAAGAGCGGTGATATCGATGCCGAAGTTCTTGATAATGGCGGCGACGGTTTGCGCCTTCTGCAGTTGCGATCCGGAGTAAAGCACGTTCGCCGTCTTCAGCAGATTGTCCACAGTTTCCAGCGGCTTGCCGCCTTCTGCGTTGATAACGTTTGCATACTGATTCACACTTCCGAGGAAGTGGTCGCGGAATTTGCGAATGTCTGTGACCTCGTTAAAGCCCCTGCTCATTTCTTGTTCGCGCTTGATGATTTCTTGCTGCACGTCCAACTCGAGTTTGGCAAACTTTTCCCGCGCCGCAGGCCTCCAAGAAGTAGGCGCTTTGATCGCTGCGGGAGCTTCTTCAATAACAGGCTTCTCGACCTCTACCACAGGCTTCGCGTCTTCCTTGGGTTGGAATTTGCCCGTGTCGTCCCGCTCCAGCCCCTGCTTGGCTTCCTGCTTCGCGCCTTCCGTCTCAGACTTTACCTGCCCTTCACCTGCGTCTGCCTCCTCTGCTGAGGCTATGCTCGCTTCAATAGTCTCCCGCAAAGACAACTCTTCAACAGGGGTCTCAAGTTCTACTTCCACTTCTTCGTTCACATCTGCTACAGCGTCCAATTTTCCTACAGCCATGATATTCTCCAGTAGTGGGGTTAATGTCTGCGACTTGAAAGTTTGTTAAATGCTTCTACCACATCCCGAATGCGGGTCGGGTCTTTGCCCGCTAGGGTGCTCGTGCGCTTCCGGGCATCTTTTTCCCACGTGCTCTTGTAGTCATCCATCGTGGTCAGACCATTGCGCTTCATGAACTCGCGGTGCTGCGACCGCGAGGCGTATCGCTGATCCTTATCGTCTTGGTAGAGGCGATCATTCCACATAACATTGTCCGCAGCTTTCAGCGGCTGCGCGTAGTCCTCCGAAACTTCTAACGCCTCGCCCTTGATATAAATCCATCTACGCCTCGTCATGGCCATGCCCCCATTAAAAGTATAATGTCTTCCTCATCTTGCAGCCACGCTTGATACGCGGCCTCCAGCTTAGCGGAATTCCGCAGTATTTCTTCTGCCGCCTTAGTCCAATCTGCGCCGTCGTGCCTCTTACGAACTTCCTTCGCTTTAGCCACCAGTTTCACTACTTCAAGCTCTGCGACGGGCAACTCTACTTCGCCCGTAACGAGTTTCTCTATGAACGCCCTACGGCTAAGACTTTCCTCCTTCTCGTGCCTGCGCCGCGCACGTCTTACATCTGCTTCGTAGTGGGGTAGTCCTCCTCCTGCCCCACCTACGCCCTCGTCCGGCGCCCCCCACGAATCTGCCCAACTCGCGCCCCAACTTGTTCCCCAAGCGGCGGGCATATCACACCGGGTTCCACGGATCAGCCAAGGTGCCAGCCCCCTTAACGTCAATGCCATTCACCTGCCTCACGTCGGCGCTTGCTAATCCTCCAGCCGCAATGGCTAGCGCCGCGAAGTTCGTCGGGAACGTCTGCGTCAGCGCATAGCCGGCCTTATCGTTGTTCGTGCCCACCGTAACCGCAGCAGTTACAGAGGCTACCGCGCCTCCAGCGTATGTTGATCTGCTCGATATGGTAGCGTCGATGTTGTCGCCCAAAATCTTCCCTGCCGTGCCCGCGCCATAAGCCCCAGGAATAGCTTCGTCCCACACCGCATCTGCGATAGCTAACTTCGGAGCAGCATCCCATATCTCGAAGGAGAACGCGCCCCATGCGTTATTTACGGTGGCATTATCCGGCCCGCCGTATTTCAGTCCAGTCAAGGCAACAACAGTTTCCACGCCGTAGGCTGCGTCCCAAACTAGCGACGCACCCGGCGAAAGACCGGGGACGATGTAATCAGCAACCACAGATAGCAGTGCTGTGGCCGAAAGATTCCCGCCGCTCTTCATCGGAGCCTGTCGGCCTCGAATAGTTGAGCCTTCTAAACAGCCAAGAAATATCTGCGGGTAAGTGGTCGCGCCATGAAGCACCCCGGCCAACCTAACTCTGACTACGCCACTAGGCGGAACCGTGAACGCGATACGCAGATTCGTCGTATCCAGCGCGGTCATCGCTATGGCGATAGTCGTAAGCTTATTTACCGCAGTTGGCGGATCGTAGAGGATTGCGCCCAGTAGATTCATTAGGATTTAACCTTCATGCCAGTGGCGCGGCCATCCGCCCCCCGTATAATCTCTCTTGGGGCGGCGATAACCTTCAGCAACTCGTGCATACTCGCCACCACATTTGAGGATTCTTCTTTGGAAGTCTTGTCCTTGGACTCTGTTTCGCAAGCTGCCGCCGCCTGATCCTTCGCCGCTATCTCCGCTAGATGCATCCTTATCAACATCTCTGCTTCGTTATTATCCCGTAGTATGCGCATTTCTTCTTCATGTTTCTCAGCCGCTTGCTGCATATTGTTCAGATGCTCCTGGGCCGCGACCTCTGCTTTGGCGACTGCGGCGTCCGCGTGACCCTGCGCGATAATCACGGATTGGGCTGCTTCGCTCTCAGTCTGCATCTTGTCAGAAATCATCTTCGCATCGGTTTTCTTAGAAAGATCCGCAATGTATGCCTCCGTCCTCGCTTGCGTAGCTGCGATGTCCGCCTGCGCCTTCAGAGTCGCAGGATCCGGCTGTTGCTGTTTCGGCTGCTTGGCAGAATTCGCCAACTGGAGCAGAGCCTTGGAGAACACGCCCTCAATCGATTGCGCGGAACGGAAGCTGGCGATGCCCCACTGGAGGATTTCCATTAAGAATGGCGCGGCCCCCGGCTCTGCTTGGATCAACGGCATGACTTGGCTCACGAACTGGCCCGTCGCCGAAATGAACTCTATGCGCCCCTGTCGCTCAGCGTTATAGTCCGGTATGCTCAGCGTGTCTGCGAATATCTGCACCCGATACATCCGGCCCCAATCGCTCTTCAGGATATCCACCGCAGCTTCTGCGTATTCAGCATCTGGAGTGAGCTGTATTAAGCTGTTCCGTAAGATGATGTCCTTGTCGAAGTGCGTGGCGATAATCTCCCCTTTAATCCGCAGGGCTTCCTGCACAAAGGACGCCACCTCGTTCTGCTTGTATTGCAGGCGGACGCTGGAATACTGCGCCTTCAAGTCCTGTGCGTGGGCCGTCTCTCTTGGGGACGAGATGCCGCGCATCATATCGCTCAGCCCCGTAAGCTCGAACAGTTCCGCCTTAGCCTCGTTCTTAAGTTCCCGCAGCTTGTCAAGCGCGTCCACAATCATCTGCAACGGGAACCAGTCGATTGTCCCCTTCAGCCCGCCTTTCTCTGCGAAGTAGGCCCAGTTGTCCACTGCGATCATACGGTTGGTCTTCGAGCCGTTCAGCAGCGCGGAGAGTTCCGTGTTTGTCTTGTCGTAAACGCCGGAGGCCTGGATTGCATCTTCCAGCATCTGTATGCGCACAGTCAAGTCATTCAGGCGCACATACTGCGTCTGCACCATCATATAATCCGACTTGGGAACCATCGAGTTGGTAGTGTGCGTCGCGAGCAGCGGCTTCGGGAAAGGGAAGAAGTCTCGCAGTTGCAGCGGATCTTCCACCCTGTCCAATTCGTAGGAGCAATCCTTAGATATGAATATAACTTGCCGCTTTGTCTTGTGCCAGATTTCGTAAACCTTCGTCTTCTTGACAACTGTGTCCTCGGGGGTTATGTCCCCGTCCTTACTGGACTTTGTCGCCCACCCAACGAGCGAAGTGTATTCCTCACCGAATTTATCCTCAAACTCCGCTTTGGTCATGTAGACTGCGCGCCCCGCCCAGCGGCACTCTTTCCAACTCCGGCAAGGCGACCACAGGAAGTCCTCCCAGTAGACGTATTCCATCTCCACTTGCTCGTCCACCACCTGCTCGTCTTTTATCTCGGGCTTGTAGAGCAGCCAGAGTTGCCCGAGGCCGGGGAGAAGATAATCTTCCACCGCGGACTTGAAAGCGGTGTTAAGCTCTGAATCTTCTTCCTCAAAGGGCTGGCTCAGCAGCCGCTCCATGATAATGGCGGCGACGCGCCCCGGCTGGTCTTTGTAGTCGTCAAATTCCCGCTTCACCACCGGCTTCGGTGCATTCGCATAGAGCGCCGCCTTGAGAACGCCGACGTTCGACCAGAACACGTTGAATTTCGAATCTGTTCGTTCGTCTTGCGCATCCGGCGTCTCCCCCATGTAGCGTTTGACGACGCGACGCCCCCGCTCAAGGAATTTTCTGAACTCCGGGTCTTTCTCCGCCGCGCTAATTTCCTTCACCCACGCGGCAGAGGATTTTGCGCCTTTCTTTGGCGCCTCGCTATCTAATGAAGCCGTTTTTCTGGCCATGTTGCATCTCCCAAAGCTGCTCTAGGTTGAAATTATGGAATTTTGGCGGCGTAGGGTTGAACGGCTCTACGCTGGGCGCTTCTTTCGGAGCAAGCTGCCGCCTTGCCACGATTGCAAAGTAGCGGAACACATCCGCGTAGTGAACAGACCAGTCCTCAACGGGGGCGTTGGAAAACGCCTTCTTGTCTTCGTCCCAATTACGTCGATACGTCTTCAGCGCCTCCACTAGGTCGCCCGTGGCGAGGGAATTCATGTAAACTTCCCCAAATATCATCCGCGCAGCGGCTATGCCGTCGATGACGTCCAAACCGGGGATTCTCCGCGGGCGAATACCCGCTGCCAAGAATTGCTCCATAATAGAGCGACCTGTTTGCATCGTTTTGGCCCACGCATCGTGAGGAAGCCAGACGGTGCCACGCTCGCATCCGTATTGCCCGCAGAGTTCGCCAATACGGCGGATGTAGTGCTCCGTGGCCCGCAGGTTATCCGCCTCTGCATGGATAATAGGATACCCGTCCACCGCATCTTGGAAGCATATCGTCGCGGTATCGTCCCGGTAGCCCAAATCGTAGATGAAATGCAGCGGCATATCGCGATTCGCAGCCATTGGCCGGATACGCTCTTCCTCCTCAGCCTTCATGATCTCCGCGGAGTAGAACGCGCCCCGCGCACTGGCCTCGAAGCTGCACTCCATCTCTTGTGCATACTCCTCCGGCAGCATCATTTTCTTCATCTCATCCAGTTCTTCCTGCGGAATGAGTTTCGTCTTGCTGACGGGCCAATTTTCATAGAACCAACGATCCGGTTCTTCCATGGCAGTTCTGACCAGCCGCCGGAAGTGGTTTGGCCCGTTCGGCGTCCCAATAAAGGTCGCCCACCCGCGCCTGTCGACGAGCGTAGGGAGCAGGACCTCGCTCCACAGGCTCGGCCGCATCATCCCATACTCGTCCAAGTCAATTCCGTCAAAATACTGGCCGCGAAACGCGTCGGGATTGTCCGCCCCGTAAAGCGTGAATTTCGCGTCGTTGAAGTAGGTGATGGAAAGCTCGCCTTCCGAGACCTTCTTCGTCAATCCCAGAGAATAACGCTTGAGGTAGTCCCACGCGATTTGCCGGGCCTGATTTAGGTAGGGCGCGACATAGGCGAACCGTCCTGGTTCACGGGCCTGCACGCCCCGTATCACCGGAGGCTGGAAATAGAGAATACGACTGATTGTGTCGTTAATGGTCGCCACCGTCTTCCCGCCCCGCCTGTGGACTACGTCGATCGCCCATCGCTGGGGCCGCGCATGGAAGTTCTTAAAGATCTCCCGGGGGACATACTTGTGCTCTACTATCCGCGTCGACATGTTCTAGGGTCTTGAGGGCGACTGGCGGAGGTAGTGCATGGCGGACAATAATTTCTTGTGGGCCATCGAGTTCGCTGGTGGAAGAGGCTGGGAGCAGACGGCCATAAAGCTTGAAGAAATCGCCCGCATTAGCATCTGCCCAGATAGCCAATCGCGGAACGCCGCCGATAAGCTCAAAACTGTTTTGGAAGGCTTCAATGACCTGTGCGCGAGTAACGCCCGCAACTTTCTTAAGTCGGCCTGTGGGATGGTAGAGGGGTCCGGCTGTTTCATTGGCGATTATAGCGAGCGTTTTATCCAGATCCATAATGTGCAATACACTAACACAAAGAGGCTTGGAATGCAAGTTCTTTACGTACCAGGATATTCGTTTCTAAATTCTAGTCAAAAAGATACGTGACCCCCGAGGCAGGGTAAGGGGACAGTGATGGGGGTGGGTAGCCCCCGGGGGTTTCCCGCTCTGGTATTTTCCACGCCTCCACCGTCAAGGTCAAAGTCAAGGGCAAGGTCAACAGCAGGTCAACGTCAAGGGTGTTGCTCCGCAACGTACTGCTCGTGTTGCTCCGCAACGGTAACGTCAAGGGTGTTGCTCCGCAACGGTAACACCTTATTCGTGTTGCTCCGCAACGGTAACGTCA
>Ga0163144_10029972_pt1 | contig 10423 bp, 11 predicted proteins | sample OliLak19BULKMAT1_FD_123175 | JGI IMG/M metagenome (GOLD analysis project Ga0163144, IMG submission 123175) | Freshwater microbial mat bacterial communities from Lake Vanda, McMurdo Dry Valleys, Antarctica - Oligotrophic Lake LV.19.BULKMAT1 | ecosystem: Environmental > Aquatic > Freshwater >...
AGCGAGCAGCCGCGCCGCAGCCTCGGTTTCCGCCGCAAACACGTTCATCGCCACCATCACATGCGGGCGATCCAGCGCCTCGGACGGTTGAAAATCGCGCCGATACACCGCCAGCGCCGCATCGAGGTGATCGGGCGCGAAATGCGCGGCGAAGGCATAGGGCAGGCCCAGCTTGGCGGCCAATTGCGCGCCGAACAGGCTCGACCCCAGCATCCACAGCTCAACCTTGGCGCCCAGCCCCGGTGTGGCGTGGATCGGCAGGTCAATGTCGCCGGTCAGCAGTGCGCGCAGTTCGACCACGTCTTGCGGGAAGTATTCCGCCGCCTGATGCAGGTTCTTGCGCAGCGCCCGCTGCAATTCCGGCCCCGCTCCCGGCGCGCGGCCCAGCCCCAGGTCGATCCGGCCCGGAAACAGCGCGTCCAATGTGCCGAACTGTTCGGCGATCTGGAACGGGGTGTGGTTGGGCAGCATGATCCCGCCCGATCCGATCCGGATCCGGCTGGTCGCATTGCCGATATGCGCCAGCACGACCGAGGTCGCGCCCCCCGCGATCCCGTCCATCGCGTGATGTTCGGCGACCCAGAACCGCTCGCACCCAAAGGCTTCGGCCGCGCGGGCGAGGTCGGTGGCGGCGGCAAATGCTTCGGTCAAGCTGCCGCCTTCGCGCACTGGCACCAGATCGAGCACGGAAAAACGGGTCATGGCTGGGGTTCCTGTTGCGGAGTTTCGGCGGCAGGATTGTCCTGCGCCGCGGGCAGTTGCGCAAGATATTCCTGCGCGGTGTCGGCAGCCGGACCGGGGCCGAGCGCGACGACCGATGCCCAGCTTTGCCGCGCGGAACCATTGCGCCCGGAAAGCACCGCGATCACGCCAGCCTCAAGCCCGATTTCCGGGTCCGCCGGCGTGAGCAGCGCCGCTTGTTCAATCGCCGTCTGCGCCGTTTCAAGCTGGCCCAGCCGCCGCAACAGCGTGGCTTTGAGCAGCCAGCCTTCGGCGCGTTCGGGCGCGAACGTGGTGGCGGCGTCGAGCGCGCCAAGCGCCTCTTCCCCGCGCCCCAGCGTCACCAGAGCGCGGGCCTTGTCGGTCGCGGCCAGCGCGGCCAGCGTCGCGTCGGCCGCGGCGCTGGCATCACTCTCGGCCTGTGTCAGCAGATCAAGCGCGCCTGCCGCATCCCCGCCCGCCAGCGCAGCATTGCCCGCCAGCGTCGCAAATCGCGCGCGGGTGCGGGTCTCATCGGTCGGCGTTTCTTCGCGCGCGGCGATGAAGGCAGCGCGGGCATCATCCCACAGGCCCAGCTCGCTCGACGCAGTGCCGAGGCAGTGGTTGGCAATCACCCGGTCAGCCCCGGTGGTCTCGCTCCGCCGGATTTGCGCCAAGGTATGCGCGCGCGCCGGATTGTCGGCCAGCAGATCGAGGCATTCGACGAGCCAGGCGCTGGTCGCGTTCAGTTCGGCTTGCGGGAAATCAGCACGCGGCGGACGGTCGCGCACCAACTCATCCCCGGCAATCGCGCCGCCGAGCGGATTGGGGCCAACTTGCAGCAGCAGGGCGAGGAGCAATGACGGCATTGGCATCAGGGCGCGGCGTCCTATCCGTAAAATTCGGCCACAACAGCCTTGAGGGTCGCAATGTCGCCGGGGCGCGACAGGCGGTGATCGCCGTCCTCTATCAGGGTTACCTGTATATCGTCCGAACGCAGCGCCGCCTTGAGTTTGAGGCTCACCTCCCACGGCACATCTTCATCGCACTTGCCGTGGATCAGCCGCACCGGACAGGTGATGTTGATCGCGCTCTCCAGCCGTAGGTGGCATTCGGCATCGGCGAAGAAGCCCGCATGGGTCGGGGTCGGTTCGGGGCCGTAAGGGTTGGGCTCATAGATCGTCTCGCCCGCCCCGAGGCGCGCGCGCTGCGCATCGGTGTAGCCCCATCGGGTAAAATCGGGCGCAGCGGCGATGCCGATCAGCCCTGCCAACTGCCCCCGCAAGTGCTCGGCCACCAGCAGCATCAGCCACCCGCCCATTGATGAACCCACCAGCAGCACCGGCCCGCTGACATAGCTGGCGATCAGCGCGAGTGCTTCGTCACACCAGCGGCTAAGCATTCCGTCGGCAAAATCGCCGCCAAAGTCATTTCCGGCGCTTTGCCCGCAGCCTGAATAATCGAGCAGCAGGCAGGCGCGGCCCTTGTCCTGCGCCTCAGCGAACAGCGCGGTCGCCTTGCTTCCCGCCATGTCGGACATGTAGCCGGGCAGGAACACAAGGCACGGTCCGTCAAAGCCCTCGGCTCCGGGGGTGTAGCGGAAGGCGATGCGGCGGCCATCGTAAAGGGTATGATGCATGATTGCGCTCATTCTGGCACCATGCCTTGCCTGCGCACTCGCGCGCAAGCCCTGCGCACCCGCGCGCAAGCCCTGCGCACCCGCGCGCAAGCCCTGCGCACCCGCGCGCAAGCATTGTCACATGAGCGCAAACTTAGAGGGATAAGCGACCCGACATGTTCAAAACCGACACCGCCGCCCAGCCGGCCTCCGCCTCGGCCGCGCTCACCCGCCGCAACCTGTTCACCATTGCCGGAGCGTCTGCCGCAATCATCGCCGCGCCCGCCGCTGCGCGCAGCTTTGGCAGCGGCTTCACCCACGCCGTCGCCAGCGGGGAGCCTGCCGCGACATCGGTGCTGCTATGGACGCGCTATGTGGCCGAGGCCGAGACGACGCTCAGCTGGCAGGTCAGCGAAAGCGAGGATTTCACCCGTCCCGTGGCTGAAGGCAGCGTCACTGCCAGCCCGGCCCGCGATTGGTGCGCCAAGGGTGTGGCAACCGGGCTCGCGCCTGATCGCTGGTATTTTTACCGCTTCATCGCTCCCGGCGGCGCGATGTCGCCGGTGGGCCGCACCCGCACTTTGCCTGAAGGCAAAACCGCCGGGTTCAAGCTCGCGGTGTTCTCGTGCTCGAACTACGGGTTCGGCTATTTCAACGCCTATGGCCATGCGGCGGAAGTCAATGATTGCGACCTCGCGCTGCATCTGGGCGATTACATCTACGAATATGGCGCAGGCACCTATCCCGATGCAGATCAGGCCGCGCCCGAACGCGTGCTCGCCCCGACCACTGAAATCGTCGCGCTGACCGATTACCGCCTGCGTTACGCCACCTACCGCGCCGATCCCGATTGCCAGCGGCTGCATCAAGTGCTGCCGATGATCGCGGTGTGGGACGACCATGAAAGCGCCAACGATTCTTACGAAAACGGCGCGCAGAACCATCAACCGGACACCGAAGGCGAATGGGCGGTGCGCAAGGCGGCGGCCAAGCAGGCCTACCGCGAATGGATGCCGGTGTCGGATGCCGCCTATGCCAGCTATCAGGTCGGCGATCTGGCGACCTTGTTCCGGCTCGACACGCGGCTTGAGGGGCGCGATCAGCAGTTCGACCTCGGCATGGTGCTGAAAGGCGCGAGCGATCCGCAGGCGATGTCCGCTGCGCTGACCAAATTCCGCGATGGCGCATGGGCCGATGCGGAGCGGCAATTGCTGGGTGCGGCGCAAGACGCATGGCTCGCCAAGGGGCTTTCGGCCTCTACGGCCAGCGGGACAAGCTGGCAGGTGCTGGTGCAGCAGGTGCTGATCGGCAACCTCAAGACCCCGCAATCACTCGCCAGCCAATTGGGCGACGAAGTGCCTGATTACGTGCGCCAGCGTCTGGCCGCTTCGGCCATGGCAAGCACGGTCGGCCTGCCGCTGAATATGGACGCGTGGGACGGCTATCCCGCCGCGCGCGACCGGGTGTTCAAGGCGGCTTTGGCGGCTGACGCCAATCTGCTGGTGCTCGCAGGCGACACCCACAATGGCTGGGCGTTCGATCTCGACCATGATGGCGCAAAAGTCGGGGTCGAACTGGGCGTGTGTTCGGTCAGCTCGCCGGGGTTTGAAAGCTACCTGTCGTTTGTCCCCCCCGCGACGATGGCGGCATCGCTGGTGGCCGAAAACGCACAGCTCAAATGGGCCGACACAGCGCAGCGCGGTTACATGGTGGTGGAACTCACCCCCACCCGCGCGGTGACCGAATATCGCTTCACCGGCGGGGTCAGGCAGCGTTCGACCAAGCTGGCGGGGACCAAGCGGATCACGACTGAAAAGGGTTCGGGCACGCTGGCGGTTTAGTCCGTCAGCCCTGCCCTGAGCGCCGCTTCGAAGGCGGCGGGCTGGTCGAACATGATGAAGTGATAGCTGTCCTCGATGATGTTCAGCTCGACTCCCTCAAGCCCCTGATAGGCGGCGGCGTAAAGCGGCTCGACCCGGGCGCGCGGGGCGAAGGGATTGGCAGCGGCCAGCACGGTGACCGGCACGGTGATATCGCCAAGGCGCGGGCGCATGTCGGTGGTCATCAGCGCGTGAATCGCCCCGGCAAAACTCGCGCGGTCGCTGGTGAGTGACCAGTCCACCACTTGGGCTTGGCGGGCCGGATCCTGCACCAATGATCGCACGCCCATTCGCTGGCCGGCGGCAAACGTGGCATCGTCCTGCGCGATGATCTGTGCCTGCATCCCTGCGGCCTGCGGGGCGGCGAGTTCAGCGGTGGCGGCGGGGTTGAAGATCAGCGGGAAGAACGGCAGCGAATCGACCACCACCACGCGTGCGATCCGGTCAGGGTGATCGGCGGCGAGCGTCAGGCCCAGAAACCCGCCCATCGAATGCCCGGCATAGGCGGCGCGTTCGACCTTCTGGCAATCGAGATGGCGGATCACCTCAGCCTTGGTGCGCTCGACCAGCGTGGCGGGATCACCTTCCGCCGCGCGCCCGGCAAAACCTGCAACATGGACGAGGTGCAGGCGGTAATCCTTGGCAAGGCTATCACGCACCCCGTCCCACACGGCGGGCGATGAGCCGAGACCCGGCACCAGCACCAGATCCGGGCCGGAACCGACCACTTCGAACGGCGGGCAAGCATCTTCGGCAAGCGCGGCGGTGGGCAGCACCAGCGCGGCAATCGCGGCGAAGAGGGGGCGGGCCAAGGGGGCAAGGCGCTTCATGCGGGGTCTCCATCTCTCAGGAAAATGGCTTCGATCGGTAGGCCGAACAGATCGGCGATGGTGAAAGCGAGCGGGAGGGAGGGGTCGTAACGGCCCTTTTCGATCGCATTGACGCTTTGGCGGCTCACACCCAGGCGGTCGGCCAGATCCTGCTGGCTCCAATCCCGCTCGGCGCGCAGCACTTTGAGGCGGTTGTTCATTCCTCCGCCTCCGCACGGTTGGTGAGCGCGTTCCACGCCCCGCCCAGCCCCAGCCCGACGAACCAGAAAAACGCCGCGCCAAACCCGCCATTGCCCGGCGGCACGACCTCGAAATTCTGGAGGAATTCCCAGACAGTCATGACCGATAGGCAAAACGCGGTGGCGAACATCGACTGGCGCACCAGCAATTGTCGCATATATTCATCGGTTTCCTCAGTCAGCAGTCGGCCAGTGGTCCAGAACACGCCGAGGATCGGCAGCGCCGGCAGCACCGCCAAACCCCACGCCAGCACGCCGGTGGGCGGCACAGTGCGGAACACCGTGCCGGCCGCAAAGATGAGCGCGACATAGACCACCATGAAACCGGCAAGCCGCCGCAGATAACGCTGCATGGCGGGAGAACGATAGCACGACATGGAAAGCTCCTTTTTCATAATGACAAGGTTGCTTTACAAACACGAGTCGCGGTTTGTCAAGCACCCTTTCCATAAAGGAGAGCGAGCTTTCCATTTTCCCGGGCCGCTCCGCTAATGACATCGCAACTCTTCGCGGCTATATCTGCCTCTATGGCCCACCCGCTGACCACCACTGCCGCAACCACGACCCGGACTATCCGGGGGCGGCGGCGCGCGGGTTAAACGCAAGCGCCCGCCGCCCGGTTCGGGGCGGCGCGGTGTTCTTCCTGAATCGGTTCTTCGTTCAACACCGCTCTTCCGGTGCGCGCCTGCTTGTGGCAGGGCGCGACCCAAATCTGCCTTCCCGCGCGGCGTGAAGGCGGCCAAACGAGACGGACGTAAAAACATGACCGAACTGCTCAAGATCAGCCTGCCCGATGGATCGGTGCGCGAAGTGCCGCGCGGTTCGACCCCAGCCGATATCGCCGCCGCGATTGGCCCCGGCCTTGCCAAGGCAGCGCTCGCTGCACGGGTGGACGGAGAACTGCGCGATCTCACCCGGCCGTTCGATGGCGATGCGAACCTCGCTCTCGTCACCGCGCGCGACGAAGCTGATGCGCTCGAATTGGCGCGCCACGACTTTGCCCACGTGCTGGCCGAGGCGGTACAAACCCTGTTCCCCGGCACGCAGATCACCTTCGGCCCATCGACCGACGATGGGTTCTATTACGACGTCAAAGCGCCCGAAGGCCGCGAACCTTTCAGCATGGACGATCTGCCCGCCATCGAAGACGCGATGCGCGCCATTATCCGCGCCGACAAGCCGCTGCGCCGCGAAGTGTGGAGCCGCGAGGCGTTGATTGCCAAGTGGGCAGGCGAAGGTGAAAGCTTCAAGGCCGAATGGGCGCATGGACTGCCCGAGGGCGAGGAGCTCTCCGTCTATTGGTCGGGCGACGACTGGCTCGACATGTGCCGCGGCCCGCACCTGCCCTCGACCGGGAAGCTCGATCCCGATGCCTTCAAGCTGATGCGCGTCGCCGGGGCCTATTGGCGCGGCGATCAGAACAATGCGCAGCTGACGCGCATTTACGGCACCGGCTGGCTCAACAAGAAGCAGTTGCAGGCCCACCTCACCCGGCTGGAAGAAGCCGCCAAGCGCGATCACCGCCGGCTGGGGCGCGAAATGGACCTGTTCCACTTGCAGGAAGAAGCCCACGGTTCGGTGTTCTGGCACCCCAAGGGCTACCGCATCTGGCGCGAGCTGGAATCCTATATGCGCCGCAAGATGGACGGCTCGGGCTACCGCGAAATCAAGACCCCGCAGCTGATGGACGTGCGCCAATGGACCCAATCGGGCCATTGGGGCAAATATGCGCAGAACATGTTCGCCGTGCCCGACATCGTGCCCGATGTGGATGAGGAAAGCGGCGCTGCGTCTCCCAAGGTCGCCGAAGACGCCGAATGGCTGGCGATCAAGCCGATGAACTGCCCGGCGCATGTGATGGTCTTCAAACAGGGCATCACATCCTACCGCGATCTGCCGATCCGGCTGGGCGAAATGGGCTGCTGCCACCGCAACGAACCCCACGGCGCGCTGCACGGGCTGATGCGGGTGCGCCAGTTCACGCAGGACGATGCGCATATCTTCTGCACCGAGGCGCAAGTGGTGGCCGAAGTGCAGGACTTCATCGCGCTGGCCGACAGTGTCTACCGCGACTTCGGCTTCACCTATGACATCAAGCTGGCGCTGCGCCCCGATCAACGCTTCGGCAGCGATGCCGATTGGGACAAGGCCGAGCAGGAATTGCGCGATGCAATGACCGCCAACGGCCTCACGTGGGAGGAGCTCCCCGGCGAAGGCGCGTTTTACGCCCCCAAGCTCGAATGGCACCTGACCGACGCGATCGGGCGCACCTGGCAGGTCGGCACGATCCAGTCTGACCGGGTGCTGCCCGAACGGCTGGATGCGCATTACATCGGCGAGGACGGCGACAAGCACCGCCCGGTGATGCTGCACCGCGCGATCTTCGGCAGTTATGAACGCTTCATCGGCATTCTGATCGAGCACTATGCCGGGCGCATGCCGGTGTGGCTCGCCCCGGTGCAGGCGGTGGTGGCAACGATCGTGTCGGACGCCGATGATTATGCCCGCGATGTGGAAGCGCAATTGAAGGCCGCAGGCATCCGGGTCGAGACCGATGTCCGCAACGAAAAGATCAACTACAAGGTGCGCGAACACTCGCTGGCGAAAGTTCCCCACCTGCTGGTGGTGGGCAAGCGCGAGGCCGAGGAAGGCACCGTCGCAGTGCGGACGCTGGGCGCAGAACATCAGAAGGTGATGAGCCTTGCCGATGCCATCGCGATGCTGCGAGGCGAGTCGACCCCGCCTGATCTGAAGATTGAGGATTAACCCATGAAACCGACCGCCACTCTGTTCGCTGCCGCAGCAGTGCTGTCTCTGACCGCTTGCGGGGGCAAAGCCACTCCCGATGGCGAACCGGAGGCTGTCGGCGATTCGCAGCACATGACGGGTGACACCGCCACCGCCAACACCGACGATCTCACCGAAGCGCAAGCCGCCTACAGGGCGGCGAACGATCGGATGCATGCCGGGATGGCCGAAATTCCGGCGGATGCCGATGTGGCGTTCATGAAAGGGATGCTCGCCCACCATCGCGGCGCGGTGGAAATGTCCGAAGTGGCCCTGAAATACGCCAAGGACGAACAGGCGCGCGGCCTCGCCATCCGGGTGATCTCTGCGCAGAAGGCCGAAATCGACGAAATGGAAGCCTGGCTTAAGGATCGCAGCGCGCTGTGAAGCGGGCGCGTTTGCGATGGAACTGATCGCCGGATTTACCGCGCTGCAAATCGCCGTCGCGCTTGGCGCGGCGCTCGGCGCCTCGTTCGTGCGGGGGCTGACGGGGTTCGGCATGGCGATCCTGCTGGTGCCGATCCTTGCGCTGGCTTTGCCCCCGGTCGAGGCGGTGGTGCTGGGCAATTGCCTGTCGCTGCTGATCGGTGCGACCGAAGTGCGGATGCTGGTGCGCGAGGCTGAGCGCAGCGCTTGGGTGATCGGCGTGCTGGTGGTGGTGACCACTCCGGTGGGCCTCTACGCGCTGGCGTCAACCGGGCCGGATGTCGCACGGCTGGTGATCGCATTGATTGCGTTCAGCGCCTTCCTCGCAATTCTGCTCCCGCGCCGGGGGAGCGCGATGCCGGGGCGGCTGGTGACGGGCGGCGTGGGCATTCTGAGCGGGTTGATGACCGGTTACGCCGGCATGCCCGGCCCGCCGGTGGTGCCCTATTACGCGGGCCGCGCGCTGCCGCGCAGCACGATCAAAGCTTCAATGCTGCTGATCTTCACCATCGCCGCCAGCGCTGGCCTCGCCAGCGCGACGTGGCTGGGCATCCTGCGCTGGGAGCTGATTTTGTTTGCGCTCGTGATGCTGCCGGTGATCCTGTTCGGCAACCGGATGGGGCTCGCGGTATCAGGCCGGATCAGCGACCCGGTCTGGCGTGCAACTGTCGGCGTGGTGCTGGGCGGTGCAGCGGTCGGCGCGCTGCTCCGCCTGCTTTAATTGACCCACTGCGCGGCGAGCACCTTGCCGCCGCCGGGTTCACGCAGGACGAGCGCATAGGCATCCGCGCCCTTGATCTTCATCTGTGCGGGCGCAATCACATGGCTCGCCTTGCCGCCCTGCCAGGTGGCGATGGTGGCCTCGTCGCGCAGCACGTTGGTGTAGGTGACCGAACGGCCGCTGTTTTCGCCCCGTCCGATGCCGACTTCGACCTTGCGAGTCACGCCGACCAAGACCAGTTCGGCAGGCTTGGCCGCATCCCCGCCCAGCCCGACGCCAACGCCTTCTGCGCCCAGATCATTGACCCGGATCGCGGCGCTGCCCTTGCCGCTGTGGTGGGCGACCCCCCTGCGGACATCAAGCTCACGCGATCCAACCGCACCGAACAGGCCATTGACGACCATTTGCGGGGTATAAACGCCGTTCTGCCCCTCCAGCCCGCGGCGGGCATAGGCCTGCTGCAAATCGGTGTTGGCTTCCTTGGCCAGCGTGTCTTTCCACCCCAGCCGATCCCAATAGGTGACCGGACGCGAGATCACGACCAGACCGGCGCTCGGCGCGATCTTGGCGGCGACCTTGTCAGCCGGCGGGCAGGATGAGCAGCCTTGGCTGGTGAACAGCTCGATCAACACCGGCTCTCCGCTGGGCGAAGGAACGCTGGCGTCATTCTGGGCCTGCGCGGGGGCTCCTTGGGATACGGAGGCAGCAACAGCGCCAATGGCGGCGATTCCGGCGAGAAGGGCGAGTGCGGTGCGGTTCTTGATCATCGGATCATCCTCAAAGTGGTCGAGGATGTATACGCGCCAGATGGCTGCAAGGTTACGGCGCGCTTTGCGTCACCAGCGTCAGAACGGCAGCGATTGGCCCGCAAGGATCAACGCCGCAGCGCAGCCGAGCACGATCAGCCGCCGCGCAAAGTCAACCAGCGCAATCCGGCCAGAGGCAGCGGTGAGCGGGTGGGCAATAGCGCCAAAGGGGGCAATTACGCGGTTCATAGGGGCGGACCATCGCTCCAATTCCCTAACGAATCGTTAATTTCCTCACCGAAGCGCAGGCATCTGCTGGCTGGCGCAGTGAAATCCGCCGCCGCCCGCCAGCACCGCCTCTCCCGGCAGGCCGATGGTGTCCCGGTCAGGGAACAGCGCCGCAATCGCGGCGACCCCGTCGGCATCATGGGGCGATCCGAAGGTTGGCACCACCACCAGATGGCTGGTGATGGCGAA
>Ga0163144_10029974_pt1 | contig 10423 bp, 11 predicted proteins | sample OliLak19BULKMAT1_FD_123175 | JGI IMG/M metagenome (GOLD analysis project Ga0163144, IMG submission 123175) | Freshwater microbial mat bacterial communities from Lake Vanda, McMurdo Dry Valleys, Antarctica - Oligotrophic Lake LV.19.BULKMAT1 | ecosystem: Environmental > Aquatic > Freshwater >...
GCGCCGGCGCACCGGCTCAGCCGAAGTTGATCTTCGCCTCGAGGTTGCTGCGCGAGTCGGCGTGGTTCAGCGCCTCATCGAGCGAGACGCGCCCATCCTGCACCAGGCGATACAGCGCGGTGTCGAAGCTCTGGATGCCGCGCTCGCTGCTCGCGGCGATCGCTTCCTTGATCGAGATGATGTCGCCCTTGCGGATCAGTTCGGCGATGTGCGGCGTATTGAGCATGATCTCGACCGCCGCCACGCGCTTGCCGTCCTTACCCATCACCAGCCGCTGCGCCATGATCGCGCGCAGGTACTGCGAGATGTCGAGGAAGATCTGGTGGTGCTGGTCGCGCGGGAACATGTTGATCACGCGATCCATCGTTTCGGCGGCGTTGTTCGCGTGCAGCGTCGCCAGCACCAGGTGGCCGGTGCCGGAGAGGTTGATCGCCGACTGCATCGTCTCGCGATCGCGGATCTCGCCGATCAGGATCACGTCGGGTGCGGCGCGCATCGCCGAGCGCAGCGCCCGCTCGTAGGACTTGGTATCGATGCCGATCTCGCGCTGGTTGACGATCGAGCGCTTGTTGGTGTGCAGGAACTCGATCGGGTCCTCGATCGTGATGATGTGCTCGGACACCGACTCGTTGCGGTGGTCGATCATCGCGGCGAGCGTCGTGGACTTGCCCGAGCCGGTCGCGCCGACGATCAGCATCAGGCCGCGCTTGTGGCCGGCGAGGTCGCGCACCGTGTCCGGCAGGCCGAGCTGCTCGAGCTTGGGCATGCTGGCGGTGATGCAGCGCAGCACCATCGCCGGATAGCCGCGCTGGTGGAACACGTTGACGCGGAAGCGCCCGAGGCCGGGCTCCGAGATCGCGAAGTCGATCTCGAATTCCCGGTGGAAGTATTCCAGCTGCTCGGCGGACATCAGTCCGTAGGCCGCCTGCCGGACCGTCTCGGGCGTCAGGATCTGCTTGTTGATCGGGAATATCTGCCCTTCGATCTTGATCTTGATCGGGGAGTTCGCGGTGAAGAAGAGGTCGGAGGCGCTGCGCTCGACCATCAGCCTGAACAGGGGCTTGGTGTTCAGGCCCGCCGAGGCGACTTCGCGCACCGGCGACTCGAAACCGTCCTGAAGTCCTTCGCTGCTCGCAGCCATCTTGTCTCCAGGCAGCCGCGTCAGACGACGCGGCCGCGCTCCTCGTCGTCGAGCAGCTGCAGGCTGCCGGCGTCGTCGACGTTCTTGGCCTCGCGCTTGCTCTCGAGCTTCACCCGCAGGCGCAGCTCGTTCTTCGAGTCGGCGTTGCGGATCGCGTCTTCATACGAGATGAAGCCGGTCTCGTAGAGCTCGAACAGCGCCTGGTCGAATGTGCGCATGCCGAGGCGCGTCGAGCGCGACATCACTTCCTTGATCTTGGTGACGTCGCCCTTGAAGATCAGGTCCTGGATCAGGGGCGAATTCAGCATGATCTCGATAGCTGCAATGCGCCCGCCGCCGCCCTCGCGCGGGATCAGGCGCTGCGAGATCAGCGCACGGATGTTCAGCGAGAGATCCATCAGCAGCTGTTCGCGGCGCTCGTCCGGGAAGAAGTTGATGATGCGGTCGAGCGCCTGGTTGGCACTGTTGGCGTGCAGCGTGGCCAGCACCAGGTGCCCGGTCTCGGCGAACTGGATGCCGTATTCCATCGTCTCGCGATCGCGCACCTCGCCGATCAGGATCACGTCGGGCGCCTGGCGCAACGTGTTCTTCAATGCCATGTGCCAGGAGTCGGTGTCGACGCCGATCTCGCGGTGGGTGATCACGCAGCCCTTGTGCTGGTGGACGTACTCGACCGGATCCTCGATCGTGACGATGTGGCCGCGGGTCTTCTCGTTGCGGTAACCGATCATCGCCGCAAGCGAGGTGGACTTGCCCGAGCCGGTGCCGCCGACCAGGATCACGAGGCCGCGCTTGGAGAGCACCACTTCCTTGAGGATCGGCGGCAGACCGAGTTCCTCGACCGTCGGGATCGTGGAATTGATCAGGCGCAGCACGCAGCCAGCCTGGCCCTGCTGCACGAAGGCATTGACGCGGAAACGGCCGATGCCCGGCGGCGCGATCGCGAAATTGCACTCCTTCGTCGCGTCGAATTCCTTGGTCTGGCGATCGTTCATGATCGCGCGCGTCAGGGCGCCGGACTGCTCGGGCGTCAGCGCTCGCTCGCTCTGGGGGCGCACCTCACCGTCGAGCTTGATCGCCGGCGGGAAGCCCGCCGTAATGAAGAGGTCGGACGCCTTCTTCTCGACGACCCGCCGCAGCAGGTCCTGCATCAGCTTGATCGCCTGGTCGCGATCCATCAGATCGCGTCCTTGTTCTGGGCCTTGTAACGCGCCTCTTCCTTGCTGACCAGGCCCTTGGCGACCATGTCCTGCAGGCACTGGTCGAGCGTCTGCATGCCGGCGCCCTGGCCGGTCTGGATCGAGGAATACATCTGGGCGATCTTGCCCTCGCGGATCAGGTTACGGATCGCGGGGGTACCGATCATGATCTCGTGCGCGGCGATCCGGCCGCCGCCGTTGCGCTTCAGCAGGGTCTGCGAGATCACCGCGCGCAGCGACTCGGACAGCATCGAGCGGACCATCTCCTTCTCGGCTGCCGGGAACACGTCGACGACGCGATCGATGGTCTTGGCCGCGGAACTGGTGTGCAGCGTGCCGAACACGAGGTGGCCGGTCTCGGCGGCGGTCAGCGCGAGGCGGATCGTCTCGAGGTCGCGCATCTCCCCGACCAGGATGATGTCCGGGTCTTCACGCAACGCCGAGCGCAGCGCCTCGCTGAAGCCGAGGGTGTCGCGGTGCACCTCGCGCTGGTTCAGCAGGCTGCGCTTGCTCTCGTGCACGAACTCGATCGGGTCCTCGATCGTGAGGATGTGGTCCGGCCGGTTGTCGTTGCAGTGGTTGATCATGCCCGCGAGCGTGGTCGACTTGCCCGACCCGGTCGGACCGGTGACCAGCACCAGGCCGCGCGGCAGCATGCAGAGGTCGCGAAAGATCTTCGGCGTACCGAGGTCGTCGAGAGTCAGGATCGTCGACGGGATGTTGCGGAAAACGGCGCCCGCGCCGCGGTTCTGGTTGAACGCGTTGACGCGGAAGCGCGCCAGCTTCGGGATCTCGAAGGAGAAGTCGGTCTCGAAGAATTCCTCGTACGACTTGCGCTGCTTGTCGTTCATGATGTCGTACACCATGCTGTGCACGTCCTTGTGGGACAGCGACGGCATGTTGACGCGTTTCATGTCGCCGTCGACACGGATCATCGGCGGCATGCCTGCGGAGAGGTGCAGGTCGGACGCCTTGTTCTTGACGGCAAATGCGAGCAATTGCGCGATGTCTACGGCCATGGAAACTCCCGGGCAAGCGTTGGGAGTATAGCCAAGGGTCGATGCCACACCTATGTTAATCCGTCCGCAGAATCTTTCGGCAAACCTGCAGGCCTTGCACGATCGCATCGCCGCAGCCGCCGCGCAGCATGCGCGAAGCGTCGACTCCGTCACGCTTCTGGCTGTGGGCAAGGGCCAGCCGGCCGCGGCGCTGGCCGAGGCCGCCGCCCTCGGGCTGCGTGACTTCGGCGAGAACTACCTGCAGGAGGCGCTGCCGAAGATCGAGCAGCTGCGCGATGCCGGACTCACCTGGCACTTCATCGGCCAGGTCCAGTCGAACAAGACACGCGACATCGCCACCCGTTTCGACTGGGTGCACACGATCGATCGGGCGAAGATCGCCCAGCGCCTCTCGGAGCAACGCCCGCCGCATCTCGCGCCACTGCAGGCCTGCATCCAGCTGCGCCTCGGCGACGAGCCGGGCAAGGGCGGTGTCGATCCCGCCGACGCGCCGGCGCTGGTCGAGGCGATCCGCGGCCTGCAGCGCATCCGGCTCCGCGGCCTGATGTGCGTGCCGCCCGCCGAAGTCACGGAGGCGGCGCAGCGCCGCTGGTTCGCGCAGGCACGCGCGCTGCGCGACGCGCTGGTCGCGGGGTTTCCCGGACTCGAACTCGACACGCTGTCGATGGGCATGAGTGGCGACCTCGAGGGCGCGATCGCCGAGGGCGCTACGCTCGTGCGCATCGGCACCGCGCTGTTCGGTCCGCGTCGCCGCGACTGAACCACGCGCTCTGCACTAGAATGCCCCGATGGATCCAGGCATGAAGGTCGCCTTCGTCGGCGGCGGCAACATGGGGCGCGCGCTGCTCGGCGCGCTGCTGAGGCGCGGCCACACGGCTGCGCACCTCGCAGTGGGCGAGCCCTACGAACCAGCCCGCGACGACCTGCTGCGGGCGTTCCCCGGCGTGCGCGTCGGCAGTGACAACGGTCTCGCCGTCGAAGGCGCGGCGCTCGTCGTGCTGGCGGTCAAGCCGCAGGAGATGGGCGCGGTGGTGACGGCGCTGCAGCCGGCGCTGCAGCGCTCACGGCCGGTCGTGCTGTCGATCGCGGCGGGATTGCAATCCGCCGACCTCGCCCGCTGGTGTGGTCCCGGCATTGCCGTCGTGCGCGCGATGCCGAACCGGCCGGCACTCCTCGGCGCAGGCGCCACCGGCCTCTATGCCGCGCCCGACGTGCCGCCCGCGGCCCGCAAGCTGGCCGAGGACCTGATGCGCGCTGCCGGCGTGGTCGCCTGGGTCGACCAGGAATCCCTGATGGACGCGGTCACCGCGCTCTCGGGTAGCGGGCCTGCCTATTTTTTCCTGCTCGCCGAGGCGCTGGCCGACGCCGGGATCGCCCAGGGTCTCGCGCCCGAGGCCGCGCGCCAGTTGGCCGCCGCGACGCTGCACGGCGCCGGCCTGATGGCGGCCGACGTCGATGCCGACCTGGTGCGGCTGCGCGCCGAGGTGACCTCGCGCGGCGGCACCACCGAGGCGGCGCTGCGCGCGCTGCAGCAGGCCGGGTTCCGCGACACGATCGCGGCGGCCGTCGCCGCCGCGGCACGGCGCTCGCGCGAACTCGCAGCGCAGTTCGGCGCTCCCACTTCCTGACAGGTCGATCGAATGCAAGAAGTCCTGGTTTTCCTGGTCGGCGCGTTCTTCCAGCTGCTGTTCTTCGTGTTCCTGCTGCGGCTGATGCTGCAGTTGGTGCGGGCGGACTTCCGCAACCCGGTCTCGCAGGCGATCGTGCGCCTCACCAACTGGCTGATCATGCCGCTGCGGCGCGTGCTGCCGCCGATCGGCCGCATCGACACCGCGTCGATCACCGCAGTGGTGCTGGTCGCGCTCGCCCAGGTGGCGGCGCTGTCGATGGTGCGCGGCCTGGGCCTGCCCGAGCCCCTCTTCCTGCTGCAGGCCGCCGTGCTGGAGATCCTGCGCACGATCCTGACCGTGTATTTCTGGGCCATCCTGGTCTATGCCCTGCTCTCGATGGTAGCGCCCGGCGCCCATTCACCGTTCACCTCGCTCCTCGAATCGCTGTGCGAACCCGTGCTCGCGCCGATCCGCCGCACCTTGCCGGCGATCGGTGGCCTCGATCTCTCGCCGCTGTGGGCCAGCATCGGCATCCAGGTACTGCTGATCCTGCTGCGCTGACGCCACATGGCCACAGCCGCGCCGACCTAAGGAAGTGCGCTTCGACTGCGCCGCGCATGATGCCGCCGCGCTGCGCAGCCGGATGCTCGCGGCGCTGCCTCGGGAGGCTTGATTTACAGGGTTTTTGGCGCCCCCTGCGGGCCGCGATCGCGCGCGAGCCTAGAAAAAACGGCATTTCAGAAACGTCGATCACGAAAAAACGCTTGCGGTCAGCGGTGCATGTGTTATGTTGCGCGCCGATTCGATCGGCGCAGAGATGGGCGCTCAAGTCGTAAATCACAGTCCGAAATCAATCGTCTGAATCTTTAACTAGGAGAATCTCACCATGGCGAAGAAGGGTGGCCCGCCGACCAAGTCGGAAATCCTGAACCAGATCGCGAAGGACACCGAGCTGTCCCGCAAGCAGGTGTCCGGCGTGTTCGATTCCCTGCACACGATGGTCAAGAAGAGCCTCCGTGGTCACGGCCTGTTCACGCTGCCGGGCCTGCTGAAGCTGAAAGTCGTCAAGAAGCCCGCCAGCAAGGCGCGCGAGGGCGTCAACCCATTCACCGGCGAGAAGATGACCTTCAAGGCCAAGCCGGCCTCGAAGAAGGTCCGCGCCATGCCGTTGAAGAACCTGAAGAACTTCGTCAACTGAGCCCATTGCGCCGGCGCCGCGCGAGCTTGCCTCGCCGCGCCCGCGCGAACGGTTCCTGACGACATCGGGCCCGATGCAGGCGACTGCATCGGGCCCTTTTGTTTGCACTGCGCTGCACTGCGGCGCGGTGGACGGTGCCGGAGCACCGCCGACCCGCGCCGCATTGGGCTCAGCGTGGCTCGCCGCGAGCCTCGCGGCGCTTTGCCATCCGCTCCTTCATCATCGCCTGGCGCTGCGTCTGCAGCGTCTCGAGCTTCTGGCGCTGATCCGGCGTCAGGACCTTCCAGACCTCGGCGCGGAGCTGCGCCCCGTTGGTGACGGCGCGGGTCGCGAGATCGCCGGCATTGCGCGCCACCTCGGCGACGACGGCGTCGTAATTGAGGCTGCCCGGCTGCGCGGCGCGCAGCTTCTCGGCGTTGGCCCGGGCCCTGTCGCGCACCTCCTCCATCTCGGGGCGGGCCGATTCGTACACGCCCTTGATCTTCTGTTGCTGGTCCGCCGTGAGCTGCAGCTCGGAGGCCATCCGCTCCAGCATCCGCGGACTCGGCGCACCCATCATCATTCCCGGGCCGCCATCCATCATGCCCATTCCGCCGCCGGGGCCGCCCATGCCAGGCCCAGCTGGACCACCCGGTGCGGGGCCCTGGGCGGCGAAGACTGCACCAGCGCTCATCGCGGCCGTGGCCACCAGGCTCAACCATGTCGTCGTGCGCATTTTCGTTTCTCCTGCTCCAAGTGTTCGGGTGGGTGAATGCTGCAGGATTGGACCGGCCGCGAGGGTCGAGTTTCCGTCAACGCGGTGCAAAGTTGTGTCAAGGCGGGGCGCGATCGTGGCGAGGTGGCGCGGCGAACGGCAACATGCCTTCCACAGCCATCCTCCAGGTCACCATGCGTTCGCGCATCCTCATCATCGACGACGACCGCGAGCTCGCCGCGATGCTCGCCGAGTTCCTCGACCGCGAAGGGTTCGACGTCGTGCTTGCCCATGGCGCGCCGGAACCGCCGCTGGAGCTGCCCGCGGGTGCGCCGCCAGACCTTATCGTGCTCGACGTCATGCTACCGGGCCGCAATGGCTTCGACCTGCTGCGCGAGCTGCGGGCGCGCGAGTCGCGGCTGCCGATCCTGATGCTGACAGCGCGCGGCGACGCGGTGGACCGGATCCTCGGCCTCGAACTCGGCGCCGACGACTACCTCTCCAAGCCGTTCGACCCACGGGAGCTGGCGGCGCGGATCCGCGCCGTGCTGCGGCGTGCGAGCACCCCGGCAGCGGCCAGCGGCACCGATACCGGCGATGGCGAGGAATTGCGGGCCGGCGTCCTGCTGCTCGATCTCGCGCGCCGCCGCGTCGACTACGGCGGTCACGCGGTGGAAGTCACCGGGGCGGAATTCCGCGTACTGGCGCGGCTGGTGCGCGACGCCGGCCGACTGGTGAGTCGCGCCGACCTCACCGAGGAAGCGCTCGGCCGCAAGCTGACGCTCTACGATCGCGCGATCGACACCCACGTCAGCAACCTGCGGCGCAAGCTCGAGCGCGCCGGCGGCCTCGGCATCGAGATCCGCGCCGTGCGCGGCGCCGGCTACGAGCTGCTGGCCGAGCCCGCACCATGAACCGTCTGTCGCTGCGGATCTTCGTGTCGTTCTTCGCCGCGATGCTGGTGATCGGGGCGGGCGCGATCCTGATCACGTGGTGGGTGTTCGCCGTGCGCCAGGAGGACAACGCAGACAGCCTGCGCGAAGTGGCCGGCCACGCCGCCGCCGCGCTCGCCGCCGGCGGCAGACCGGGCCTCGCCGACTGGCTGCGCACCGACGCGGCGCAGCGCCGCGGGCGTCCGCTGCTGGTCGTCGACGACGCCGGGCGCGAATTGCTCGGCCGCGAGTTGCCGTCGCGCTTCGGCACGGCGCGCTGGCTGGCGCCGCCCGTGTCGCTCGAGGGTGCGCCGGGAGTCGTGCTGCAGCCACCAGAGCGGCTCCCGGCGCTGCTCGCCGCCGACGGCGCACGCTACCGCCTGCTGCGGCCGGCGCGCCGCCCACCCGGCCCGTTCGCGCCTCCGTTCGTCCTGCCCGATGCCCGCGGGCCGCTGCTGCTGCTCGCCATCGCCGTGACCGCACTGGTGAGCTTCGCGCTCGCGCGCTCGATCACCCGTCCGATCGGCGACCTGCACCGTGCCACGCAGGCGCTGGCTGCGGGCCAGCTGCAGACGCGCGTCGCCGCCCCGACCCGCGCACGTCGCGACGAACTGGGACGCCTGGCCGGTTCGTTCGACTCGATGGCGGCGCGCCTCGCGGCCCTGATCGAGGCACGCGAACAACTGCTGCGCGACGTCTCGCACGAGTTGCGCTCGCCGCTCGCGCGGATGCGCCTCGCCACCGGCCTGGCGCGCCAGCCGGGCGCCGACGTGTCGCGCCAGATCGAGCGCCTGGAGGTCGAGATCGAACGCCTCGACGAGCTGATCGGCCGCGTGCTCGACGTCGCGCGGCTCGACTCGGGCAGCGGCGCGATCTCGCCCGAGCGGATCGACGTGGTCGAGCTGGTCGAGCGGCTCGCCGCCGACGCGCGCTTCGAAGCGGAGGGCTCGGGCCGCAGGCTCGACTGGCAGCCGCCGCCCGTCGCCCTGCGCATCGAGGCGGACCCGGGCTGGCTGGCGGCGGCGATCGAGAACGTGGTTCGCAATGCGCTGCGCCACACGCCGGAAGGCACCGCCGTAGGCATCGACCTGCGCGGCGAGCCCGATGGCGGAGTCCGGCTGGTCGTCACCGATGCCGGCCCGGGCGTGCCGGAGGCCGAGCTCGAGCGGATCTTCGAGCCATTCCATCGCGTCGCGCCCGCGCGCGAACGCGCCAGCGGTGGTGCGGGCCTGGGTCTCGCGATCGCAGCGCGCGTGCTGCGCGCGCATGGCGGCTCGATTGCCGCACACAACCTGCGCGCCGCCCCGGGCACGGTCCCGGGCACGGTCCCGGGCGGCCTCGCGATCACGCTTCGCTTGCCGAGCGCGCCTCCTGCGGTTCCCCGCACCGGCTAGTGCTGACCGCTGGCGGCAACTCGGGAGCCGCGCCTGGGCAGCGGTCGACGCCGGCCGGATGTCGCGCCGTCCACGCTGCGATGCAAATTACTGCCGTCAGTGGGCTATCGCACCTAGCGACCAGAAGCTGCATGCCGGGGGAATGACGTTGGTGCAGGATAGCGCCTCACCATGAACCTGCTGCTGATCGAAGATGACGTCCAACTCGCCGCGGAAATCGCGGCGCCGCTGTCGGCGCAGGGATTCGACGTCACCCGCATCACCGACGGCGCGGCCGGCCTCGAGGCCGCGACTGCGCGCAACTTCGACCTCGTGATCACCGACCGGATGCTGCCGCGCCTCGAAGGTCTCGATATCGTGCGCGCGCTGCGCGCCCGCGGCGACCAGGTGCCGATCCTGGTGCTCTCTGCGCTCGACACCGTCGACGACCGCGTGCACGGCCTGCGCGCCGGCAGCGACGACTACCTCGGCAAGCCGTTCGCGATCGAGGAGCTGCTCGCGCGCGTGGAATCCCTGCTGCGGCGGCGCGCGACCGTGGCCGAAACGGTGCTGCGGATCGACGACCTCGAAATGGACCTGATCGGCCACCGCGTCACTCGCGCCGGCCGCGAGGTGACGCTGACGGGGCGCGAGTTCCGACTGCTGGAGTTCCTGCTGCGCCATGCAGGCCAGGTCGTCACCCGCAGCATGCTGCTGGAAGCGATATGGGAAATCCGCTTCGACCCGCAGACCAACATGATCGACGTGCACGTGAGCCGGCTGCGCCGGGCCGTCGATCGCGAATACGAGCGGCCGCTGATCCAGACGGTACGTGGCGTCGGCTATACCCTGCGGACCGGCGACTGATCGGTTCAGGCCATGGTCGCCGTCTTGCGACGATCGGCGCCGCCTAGACCGACAGGAATTCCGACACCGCCGCCTTCACCTCGTGCAGGCGGCCATGGAAGAAATGCTCGGCACCCGGCAGCAGCACGAGCTGCGCCTGCGGCGCGAGCGCCGCCATCCACGCCGCGACCTCCCGATGATCGACCAGCTCGTCCTGGTCGCCCTGCACGACCAGCCACGGACACTGCGGTGCCTCCAGTTCGCTGAAATCCCAGCGGCCGACCGGCGGCGCGACGGTCACCAGCCGCTGCGCGCCGGCAGTGGCCTGGCCGCGCAGGGCCACGAATGAGCCGAACGAAAAGCCCCCGAGCCACAACGGCAGGTCGGCGGCGCGGCCACGGCCATAGCGCA
>Ga0163144_10029975_pt1 | contig 10423 bp, 7 predicted proteins | sample OliLak19BULKMAT1_FD_123175 | JGI IMG/M metagenome (GOLD analysis project Ga0163144, IMG submission 123175) | Freshwater microbial mat bacterial communities from Lake Vanda, McMurdo Dry Valleys, Antarctica - Oligotrophic Lake LV.19.BULKMAT1 | ecosystem: Environmental > Aquatic > Freshwater > Lake...
GCCGTCGCAGGGCGGCTCCTCGATTTTCACTCCGGCGATTTTCTCGAACTCGGAGCGAAGCGCTGCCCGCATGCGGTCGAGCCCGGCCCGATGACCGGAGCCCGAATTGATTTCAGCCCAGTTTGTAAGCAATGCGCCGAACTCGGTCGTGCGATCGGTCAGCTGAGCAATGGAAGCGGGAAGCATCATGGAAGGTCGGAGAGCTGGCCATCGATAACCGCAATGAGTGCGGTTGCGGCGGGTTGGTGGATGGCAAGTTGCTTGAGGTCGAAACTGCTTTTAGGTCCAAGTGCAATCACGCGCACGTCCCGCAGGGTCAGAGGGCGATTCGCCTCCATCACTTCGGCTTGCTTGGCGGGAATCATCAACCAGGCGCGACCTTCCGGCGCCGTTGTGAATATCCGGCTGGCGCCGTCTGCGTTGATCGCCAGGGCGGTCTTCTCGTCGATTCCAAGGCCAAGCAAACGTCCTTGTTTTCCGCCCGCCATCAAACGCGCGAGGAAAACCAGCGAGCGACCCAAGCGGGCCCGCGGCATAAAATGCGAGTCGGTGATGACTCCCCGGAGCAGGTCCAGCTGAAGAAAGTCGCGCTCGAGCGTGATCCGCCGATCAAAGGGATTCTGCAAGGCGAGTTCGGAGGTCAGCGTTCCCGGCTCCAGCGCGGAAAACGAGAACTCGCCCAAGACGGCGAGCCCGGCGCTCGTGCCGCCGAGCGGTTTGCCGGCGCGCACATGCGCATTGAGCGCGGTCGCAACCGGTGTGCCTTTCCAGAAGGTGATGTAGCGGGCCTGATCGCCGCCCGCCAGCCAGATGCCGTCGGCGTTGCGAATGATCTCAAGAACCTTTGGATCGTCGGAGGCGGCTCGATTGTGAAAGAGCAGGGTCTCCACCGAATCCACCCCGCCGATCTTCGAGTAGATATAGTCATTATAACCGTCAGCGCCAGAGGCGCGAAGGACGACGATGTCCCCTCCGCCGGCTTTTCTGACAAACCAGTGAAAGGCTTCGTCCACGTCACCACCGCCTCCCATTAGCAGCAGCGCACCCTCGGTCTGGGCCGGTCGGACGTCGGCCGCGCTCCCCGTCAAATAGTAGGTGTAGTCGGCGGCACGGCAAAGCCCGCTGCAGACCATTGCCGCGAGAAGAGAGGCCAGAAACCAAAGCGCCATGCGGCAGCTTCGCCTTGGGTCGGGAAAGGCCAAAGCCAAAAAATCGGAAGCAGTGGGATTACCACCTTGGGTGTATGGGTTTTTGGCTGCGCCCGTGCTGTGCGCCTGCACAGTTCGGATGTGGACGAGCTATCAATACGACGTGCAACGGTGAACGCTCCCTTCAATCGGAACCGATCGAGGCCGGCGGCGCGGTCGGCGCGTGGCCTCGCGGGTGTGGGCGGAGCGGTGGCGCTGGGCCTCCTTCTGGGATCGTTCATCGTGGGCTGCGCCCCGCGCGAGACACCAGTGCAAGCGGGACCTCGGGATCAAATTCTCCATCGCGGAAACAGTACGGAACCGGAGTCGCTCGATCCTCATCTGGTCCGCGGCGGCGTGGAGTGGACGTTGGTGGGTTCCCTCTTTGAAGGCTTGGTCGTCCCTGACCATCACACGCTGGAACCGCGGCCGGGAGTGGCGGAACGATGGAGGATTTCCGCCGACGGCCTGGTGTATACTTTCGAACTTCGCGCCGATGCGAGGTGGAGTGATGACACGCCGGTTACGGCGGTGGATTTCGAGTATGCGGCGCGGCGACTCCTCGCGCCCAAGCTCGGTGCCGCCCACGCCGAGAACAATCTGTTCTTTGTAAAGAACGCCCGCGCTTATCAGGCGGACCAGATCAACGAATTCAGCGCGGTGGGCGTGCGTGCCTTGGACGCGCGGACGATTGAGTTTACGCTCGAGCGACCCGCGCCTTTCTTCCTCTCGGCGCTGTACTTGTTTTTTCCGGTGCCTCAAGCGACGCTCGAGAAGTTTGCGCCGATGGATGAGCGCAGAAACAATTGGATCCGGCCGGGAAACCTCGTGAGTAACGGTCCGTTTCGCTTGAAATCCTGGCGGGCGAATCAGGGCGTGGTACTGGAGAAGAATCCCCACTACTGGGGTGTCGCAAACGTCCGCCTGCGCGAGGTGCACTTCGCTCCCATCGAGAGCCCGAGCGTGGAGGAGAACGCGTTTCGCAATGGACTCCTGCATCTGACGAGCTTTGTCCCGCTGAACAAAATCGAGGTCTACGCCAGGGAGCAGCCGGGTATCCTGCAGACGGTCGACGACCGCGGAATCTACTTTTACGCCTTCAACCTGGCGCGGCCTCCGCTCAACGATCTTCGCGTGCGGCAGGCACTGTCGCTTGCGCTCGATCGCGAAGCGCTGGTGCGCAGCGTGATCAAAGGTGGCCGGCGGGCGGCGGCGCATTTTACGCCCGCGGCCATGGGCACCTACATTCCGCCCGCGCTTCTGCGCTTTGATCCAGTCGAAGCACGGCAGAGGCTCGCGGCGGCAGGTTTCCCGGAAGGTCGGGGTTTTCCGTCTTTCGAACTGATGATCGACTCACGCGAACATCATGTGATCGTGGCCGAAGCTATTCAACAGATGTGGCAACGCCATCTTGGCATAACCGTCACGCTCCGGAATCAGGAAACCCAGGTGCTCAATGCGGCCAAACGCACGATGGATTTCGACTTGGTTCGCGGCTCCTGGAACGCCACGACGTATCAGGATCCGATCTACTTTCTCGGCGCCTGGCAGACGGGAGGTCTCTATAATGAATCAAAATGGTCGAATGCGGCATTTGATCGATTGATCGATTCCACCTGGACATCCGACCTGCCGGCGCGAAACGAGGCATTTCGAAAAGCAGAAGAGATACTGCTGACAGAACTGCCCGTCCTGCCCCTCTATTTTAGCACTCAAGTCATTCTGGTGCATCCCAGCGTAAAGGGCTGGGTACCGACCTCGTTCGCGGACCGGCGCCTCAAATACCTGTGGCTGGAGTGACACGGCCGAAGGCCGGCGGGGCGTGCGATTGCCGCGATCGTTGACGACTCCGGTGGCGTCGGATTGTTTGCGCGCGTGCCACGTCGTCCTTCGTCGAAGCCCGCCTCCGATTTGGCTGCCTGGCAGCGTTATCTCCTGCCATTGCACGCGGCGACGGAAGTCGATGAACTGTGGAATGCGGTTTATCCGCTGCTGCGCGCGGCCCTCTCCCCGTGTGTTCGTGTTACCTTGTTTCTTGGTCACTACGAAATGCGTGAGGCGCGTCTGGTTTTTACTGATCCGCCGATTGAGCATGCGGCGGAGTGGTATAAGGAACGAGGCCGCATCAATCCCTTTTCCGCCTATATCGCGGCGCATCGGCGGGCGCCGCATTATTCCTTCAGCGACGTAGTGGGGCCCAAAGCCACGTTTGAGCAAACGGAGTTTTATCGACGGTTTGCCCAATCGGAAGGCTGGGACAAAGGGCGCTCCGAGCTCTTCTGGCAAGGCAGCGAAGTGAAGGCGATGTTCAGTCTTTACCGTTCACCGGATCAGCTTGATTTCAGCGCCGGCGAAATTGCCCGGTTGGGGGAGTTGCGGCCGCACATCGAAACCGCCATCGATCGGGTCCGGAAGCTACAGCAAGAGCGACTGCGGCGGAAGGTATTGGAAGAGTTTAACCGCCACATCCCGATCGGGCTGCTCTTGCTCGATTGGGATTTGCATCCGGTCTTCACGAATCATCAAGCGGTGCAGGAATGTGCCGTTTGGAATCACGGTCCCAACGTCGCACGTGGCCTCGTCTCGCGTGAGCACATGGAGTTGCCGGCTCCCGTGCGGATCGCGTGTGAGCGCTTGCGGGGTGAGATCCTGAAAGCCAATGCCAAAGAGCGACCCAAGTTTCCGCGTGGGCTCGAACGCTTGGTGCACCCGATGGTGCCGGCCCGGATAGCCAGCGTCTCGGCTGTCAACGCGGCTCCGGGACTTCTGACGCGGCCTGGCTTTCTGGTCGTTCTCGAAGATCGAACGCTGGACCAGCGCTCCGAGGCGAAGGTTGCTCCCGAGCGCCAGCGCCTTCTCTGGGCGTTGACTCCAAGTGAACGGGAAATCGCGCTCCTGATTTGCGAGGGCTGCTCGAATCAGGAAATCGCGCGGGCTCTGAAGAAGAGTTTGCTCACGATAAAAAAGCAGGCGACCTCCGTGTATGCGAAGCTCGCCGTACCGAGTCGTGCTCGCTTGATCGCGCTCCTGCGTTAGGCGCGCAAGTGCCGGGCGCGATCGAGCATGGGCGTCGGCTGCGTGGCGGATTACAAACTCCAACGGACGCCCACGACTCCGCTCCAATCGGTGTATTCATTATAGTCGAGCCGGACGTTCTTGTCGCCGTTGTAGCCCCAACTGGGTTCGTTGGTCAGGTTTGCGAGTTCAAAGTAGACGCTGACGCCACGGTTCAGCTTGTAGCTGGCGGTAAAATCGACGGTCGTGCTCGGCGCTTCGTAACGCGCGAGTGCCAGAGGATTATCGGTCGCGAGATCGAACAAGGTTTCGCTCCGGTGATGCAGCGCCGCGCGAAGGCGAATCCGGCCGCGCTCAAAGCGCAGGCTGGCGTTGAAGGTGTCTGCGACCTGGTCAAAGAGCGGCAGTTTGATTCCGGCGAGGGCGGGCAGACCGGAATCCAAGGATGAGCTGGTGTGCGTATAGTTGAGCGTCGCGCCCAAGCTATCGAATGGCGCAGGCAGGAAGGTGAAACGTGAGTCGATGGCGAGTTCGAGGCCGGTCACCTTGCCGCCCCGGGCATTACGCGGCTCGGTGACCCGGGTGAGGTCTCCCTCGAACACAATGGCCTGGGTCGAGCGATATACATTCCGCTTAAAATCTTTTTGGAAGACCCCGGCCGAGACGTAGCCATCGCCCCCGAAATAACGTTCGATGGCGAGGTCGTAATTGCGGGAGAAGACCGGCTTGAGCTCAATGTTGCCGCGGCTGATGGTGTCCGATGTGGTCGAGCGGGTCTCGCGGGGATTCAGCTGGTTGAACGTGGGCCGGGCGAGTGTCTCGGTATACGCCGCGCGGACGACGGTTTTGCGGTCGAAGTCATAACGGGCGTGAATACCTGGAAGCCAGTCGGTCCGGGTCCGACGGGGAGCGATGGCGGACGGGACGCCGTCCGTGATGCGATAGGTTTTGAAGGTGGCGGAGGTGTGCTCCACCCGCAATCCCGCCAGCACCGTGAGGCGGTCGCGGGAGAGTTGAGTCAGGCCATAACCGGAGGTGATGTCCTCGTTGGCGCTATAGTCGTTATACGTACTATTGAAAGTATTCGAGCCAAGGGGAGTGAGCAGGCCCCGCCCGATCAGGGTCGTGGCCGCAGTCCGGACTTTGGCGGGATCGATGAAGTATCCGTAGTCGTAATTGCCGTCGATCGTGCTCGTCGCGCGATAGCTGGCGAGCAGGCTCGGAATATCAGGTTGGCCATTATACCCGGTGAGGGACCAGTTGGCGTTGGATCCGTAGCTGAGTTGGGTCTCGTTGAAGTCGCGGTTGCGGGTCCGCACTTTGGCGCCGGCCTTGACGAATCCAGACATCCCGGCGAACGCCGCGGCGCGGCGGACATCGATCGCGGCGTTGAGTTCATCGTCCTTGTAGTCACGGGAGCCGCGAACGAGTGATCGCAGCGTATAAACACCGGCAATACCGGGGTCATTGCGGTCGAGGCCGGAAGAGGTTTGGGAGGCATTGACGACGGGAAGTTGAGCCTGTCCGGGCCGAAGCCGATAGCTGGTGGTGAACCCGGCATTTTGAAATTGTGCCTGGAGCGCGCTGCCCAAGCCGCCGTCCCAGTCGGCGAAATTATAGCCGACCAGGTAATTAACGGTGTAGTCTCCCGCGCGGGATTCGCCATCGAGGCCGATGGTCGAAGTCCGTTGCAGTTCATCGAAGTCCCGCACTTCGCGCCGAACGGTATTACCGGTTGCCGTCAGGCTCGTGTAGGTGTTGCCGTCCGCGGTCGGCGCGACCGGAATTCCGCCGAGAGAGTTGTCGCTTCCACGGCCGAGAGGGAAGAAAAGTTGTTGCCGCTGACGTCCCCGGTTCGTTTCGCGGGCGTTGGTGGAGGCGAAGAGTCGGAGCTTGTGTCCGTCCCTCGGGCGCCATTCGAGCGAGGCATTGGCGCCATAGTTCTGGATGTCGTCAAAGTAGTGCTGAATCACATACGAGTCCATGACATAGCCCTGCAGCAAGGTTGGCGTGGTCGCCGTACCGAGCCGGTAACCGGCGGTGTCGTTCCAGCCCGTGGTGCTGTTGCGCTGTTTCACGAACGCGCGGTTTCTCCAATTCGCACCAATCGCGAGACCGAACGTCCGGCTGGCGCCGAGCAGGTCGGAAAACGTCACCGCCCCTTCGTAACCAGGATTATCATACGGGTAATTGCCCGAGTAGTCGTCGAGCAGGCCGGAGTAAGTGACGGCGGCTTTGAGCGAGGCGCTTCGTTCCGCCCGGCTAAACGCACTGCGAGTGCGGATATTCACCGCGCCACCGATGGAGTCGGCGTCTTGATCCGGGCGGAGGGCCTTCGTCACTTCGATCTGATCCGCGACATCGCTGGAGACGACGTCGAGCGGCACGCGGCGGGTGATGCCGTCGAAGTCAGTGACGTTGACGCGCACGCCGTCGATCGTGACGGCGTTGAAATCAGCGGACATGCCGCGGACGGTGATGTACCTGCCTTCGGCGCCGCCGGTGTCCCGATCCGTTTCCACCGTGATGCCGGGGAGGCGCTTGACGGCGTCGGCAATGGTCTTGTCGGGAAACTGGCCGGTGAAGTCCGCGGAAACGACCGTGGTGAGGTTCTGCGCCGTGCGCTGTTGATTCAAGGCGCGGGACTGTCCTGAGCGAGTCGCTTCGACCGTGACGGCGGCAAGGGAAACGGTGGCGTCGCCCAGCGAAAAGTCCAGGCGGGCGATGCCGCCGGCCGTGACGTTGACCTCCATCGTTTTGGTGGGAAGCCCGAGGTAATCGACGGAGATCCGCTGCGGACCGGACGGGAGTGTGAGCGTGAATTCACCATCGGCGCCAGTGGCGGTTCGGAGGTCCGTGCCCGGAACGGTGACCTCCGCGCCGCGCAGGACGGAGCGCGTCTCCGCATCGAGAACGCGGCCGGTGACGGAGCCGGTCGATTGGGCGAAGGAGATCGGAAGGAGGGATGAGAAGAGGATAAAGCTGGTGAGCACAGCTTGAATGAGGCGCGAACGAAGCACGCACGAAGCGGAGGAGGTCATGGGGCGGAAGGGCAGCAGCAAGTTGAGTGAATGACGCTTGATCGCCTAGGATAACGCAGGGCGCGTGCCGCGACCATACCACCAAGGAGGTAACCCGCGAGGTCGCGAACGCCCATTCGCTCCGATGGCCTGATCGTAGTGAAGGGGTTCGACCTTGCCGGGCGGACGATAAAACTTCGGGGAGTGAATCAGGGTCGGCCGTCACCCGAAAACTTCATGTTTCGGACGAGGCGGGAAAAGAGTGCGGGGGCAAAGCGCTTGAGATAGATCCCCAAGACCTCGCGGCCTCCAATGTAGACTTCCTCGCGGCGGCGGGCGACCGCGTTGACGATGGCGGCGGCGCAACGCGCCGAGGGAATGCCGCGTGGTTGCGGGGCGGAGGTTTCCCCGGGTTTTCGCCCTTGCGGACCGAGCGCATTTTGCGCGACCGCGGTGCGGACATAACCCGGGCAGGCGAGCGTCACGGCGATGTGGTCGCGCCACACTTCAGAACGAAGCGAATCGAAATAACCATGCAATGCGTGCTTCGCGGCCGCGTAGGTCGAGCGGCCCGGCGTGCCGACAAAACCCATGACGCTACTCACGACCACGATGTGGCCCGAGCGGCGGAGGCGCATGGCGGGAAGCACGGCCTTGGAGAGGGCGACGGGGCCGAAATAGTTCACCTCCATCAAGGAGCGCTCCACCTCCTCCGTGGTCTCCAGGGCGGGACCGCGTTGGCTGACGCCCGCGTTATTGATGAGGATATCGATGGAGCCGCACCGTGCCGTGGCCTCCGCCACGGCGGCGGGAAACGTGTCGCTTCGAGCAAGATCCAGAGGCAGGACGATGTGCTGGTCTGGCTCTTCGCAGGACTGCCGAATTTGCTCCAGTTCCTGGGGGCGTCGGCTGGACAAAATGAGCCGGGCGCCTTCACGTGCGAAGGCGGTCGCCAGCGCAGCGCCGATGCCGGAGGAGGCGCCAGTAATCCAGATGACCTGTTGGGCAAACCGCATGGACCTTAAAGGCGCGCGTTATGCTATATAAAGTAAAGAGTCGGCGGACCGCCGGGCCCGCTTACGCCATATAGACGCCGCCGTTGATATCCAAGGTGGCGCCGGTGATGAAGCCGTCGAATTCACCTGCGAGAAAGACCGCAGCTCGCGCGACATCGTCGGCGTTGCCACCGCGGCCAAGCGGGATGCCTGCGACCGTGAGACGCGCTGCTTCCGGGGTAGTGTGGGTATTGTGAAAATGCGTGCCGAGGATCAGGCCTGGGGCGAGGGCATTGACTCGAATCCCCAACGGGCCGAGCTCGGTCGCAAGGGCGCGCGTGAACGTCAGCATCGCGCCCTTCGCCGTCGCATAAGCGAGCGAACCGGTGTGGCCGCCCTTTCGGCCCGCGAGCGAGGCAAGGTTAACGATGCTGGCTCCGCCGCTCGACTGAGCCGCGGCAGCGAGGTGGGGGGCCGCGGCGCGGGTGATGCGGCGGGCGCTGCCGAGGTTGAGCGACATCGTTTGCGACCAGAACTCATCATCGGCGTCGGCCAGCGAGCGCCGGGCGATCAAGGCTCCGGCGTTGTTGATGACGATATCAAGTCCGCCCAGAAACTGCACCGCTTCGTGAACGATGCGGTCGCATTCTTCCGTCTCCGTCAGGTCGCCTACGAGAACGGCACACCGTCGTCCGGCGCGATCCGCCTCGGCTTTGAGCGAAGCGGCGGCTTCGGCGCTGCTGCGATAATGCACCACGAGGTCGCAGCCCGCGCGCAGCAGATGCTGGCTGATCGCCAGACCAATGCCTTGAGCGCCGGCCGTGATCAGTGCGCGTTTGCCGGGAAGTCTGCTCATGATTATAAGGCGGGTGGAGCGGTTCCTGCGCCAGCGTTCTTTATATAATAGCGGCCGACATGGGCCGGCCGGGCCAGGTGGAGGCACGATTCCAAAACGCATCCCCGCGGCCGCCGTAATAGTTTTCGAGCAGGCGGTCCATGATCACGCTGGTGCGGCGGGCTGACTCACCGGTGCTCGGACACGTGCCGCGACCGAGGAGGTCGTCCACGACCGTTTGAATGAGCGGCTGCGCGATGTGGAGCGGCGTGGGGATCTCGAGTTGTTCCACGCCTTGCGCCGTTTCGAGTCGGATGGGATCGCTGGAAAACACGGCCAGCGAGACGCGGCCGGCTGTTCCAGTAAACTCGAGGATGTCCTCGCGAATGTGACTGGCGAAGTTCCACGCCGCGACGCCGGGAACGCCGTCTCGCGTCAGGAAGGTCATCGTGACCGCGTCCTCCGCTTCACTGTCGGCGCTCACGCGGGCGGCGTGACCGTGGACGTGCTCGATCGGCAAAGGCCCGCAGTAAAAGTCGAGGAGGTCGATCACGTGCGAACCGAGGTCAAGAAGCAGGCCGCCACCGGAGTTTTCCACCGCAAGGCGCCAGCCGCCTTTGGACAAATCTGCGTTCAACGGCAAGGGCGTGGACTGACGATAGTTCACGGCGGTCAGTCGGCCCAGCGCGCCAGACCTGAGGACGTCCTGGACTTTGAGAAAGCGCGGGAGCGCACGACGATAATACGCGACAAACAGTTTCTGTTGGGCTGCGGTGCACGCCGCGATCATGGCATCGCACTCCGTGGTGTTTCGGGCCATCGGCTTTTCCACATAAACGGGCTTCCGGGCTCGGGCGGCGAGCGCGACGCCGGCTTCGTGGGCGCCCGGCGGCGTGGCGATATAGAGGGCGTCGACCTCCGGGTCATTCACGAGGGCGCTGGCATCATCGTACCAGCGTGGCACGTGGTGTCTCCGGGCGTAATCGGCGGCGAGCGGGCCATTGCGGCGCATCACGGCGACGAGTTGCGAGCCGTTCGCCTGTTGCAGACCGGGCCCGCTTTTTACTTCTGTGACATCGCCGCAACCAATGATACCCCAACGAATGACATCGCGGGCCCGAAACGAGGTGAGCGTGGACATGGTGGCCAGCGAAAGGAAAGCGGCGGTGGACCGCAAGCGGTCACCGCGGCGACGTGGATTTGCGGCACACGTGCTTTAGTCGAGCGGTCGGCGGAGAACGGTTCAGCGATTCAGCTGCCAGATGGTGAAGTTCAGAAAGGCGGCAAACGACACCCAAGCCACGTAAGGGGCCCACAGCATTCCCGCGATGCGATCCAGCCGCCAGAATCGCACCAACCCGAGGACGAGAA
>Ga0163144_10029976_pt1 | contig 10423 bp, 10 predicted proteins | sample OliLak19BULKMAT1_FD_123175 | JGI IMG/M metagenome (GOLD analysis project Ga0163144, IMG submission 123175) | Freshwater microbial mat bacterial communities from Lake Vanda, McMurdo Dry Valleys, Antarctica - Oligotrophic Lake LV.19.BULKMAT1 | ecosystem: Environmental > Aquatic > Freshwater >...
CATGTCCGTTCGGAAATCACGCCGCGCCGAAGTTCATACAGTCCCCACCCGCGGTAGGGGACCTGGAGTACGACGGCGAGCGCCATCAGCCAACCGATGCGGTGCAGGCGGAACGACTCCGACACGTCCCCCGACGCGAGTGCGACAAAGCTGCGGGTCAAACCGCAGCCTGGGCAGTTGATCCCGAAGATCGCGCGGCTGCCGCAGAGGGGCGGGAGCGAATCGAACGGCAGCCACGAGGCGCGGACGCGACCGGCGGGATTGAGTTGCAAGGCGAACGACAGCACGATCACGGCGACGCTGACGCCGAGCATCGTCCAGTGGCGATCGAGCAGTTGGGCATGGCGTCGATCAATCGCGCGAGCGTCGTCATCCTCCAGCCAGACGACGTCGGCGGCCGCCGGCTGGGGCGTCGACGACAACTTGGCCGGGAGTGATGAGCTCGGCGTCACTTTGCACTCGCGACGAAGACTTGGAGGCATTTGCGGCAGCGGACGCGGCGGCCGGCCGATCCGGCGCCGACGCGATAGTCGGCGCCGCATTGCGGGCAGGCGATTAATATCGCGTCGGCAGCGGCGACTGCGGGCGGTTGGGCGGCAGAAACTGGCTTAGGGACGGCAGTAGGCTGGGGGCGTGCGGGGGGCGGAGTGACGGCCGCCGCCGGCTTTTCAAGGAATTCGAACGATACCGGCGCTGCGACAGACGCCGGGGTTGCAGCAGGCGCGGCGGCTGCCGTAAATGCGGCAACGGCGGGCTTGCGAATCTCCGCGACCGGCGCCGGCTGCACGATCGTCGGCGTCGGGGCGGCAGCTGGCGTTGGCGCTGCATCCTCCACCAGCAAGCTGACGCGATCGAGCGGCAGGCGATCCTTGTTCTCCTCGACCCAGCGCGCCGCCTCGCCATTGAGCGGGCTCTTCACGTTATAGCTCTGGTAGGCGAGCATCTCGCCGATGCGGGCGACGATCGACTGCAATGACTCGCCGGCGCCCCAATGATCGCCGACGCAAATCGCATGAGGGGCGATGTTCGGGTGGAACACTGGCGAGAGCATCCGGCACTGCGGCGGCGTGCGCGGGTAAGCGAGCGGTAGCGATATCTCGACAAGGTGACTCTGCACCGGCTGCAATTCGCCTCCCGTCATGCGGATGCTTTTGATCTGCATTTCCAGCTGGTAGCGCTCGGGGGGATCGCCCTCGACCTGGATCAACTTCAGCCGCGGGTGGCGGCGGACGTAATCACTGAGGCGGTCGTAGTCGGCCTTCAATCGACGGAGACGCACGGCACTCATTCGCTTTTCTCCTCTTCGGCAGTGGCCGCGTCGTTAACTGGCTCGGCGTCGGTCGCTGTTTCCCTATCGATCTTCGCGTCAGCTTCCAATGCCGACTTGATTTCGCCGAGCGGAATCGGCGCCGCATTCAATTCGCCAATACCGAACTTCTCCGGAATCAGCTCCAGCAGCGTCGGGAACGCGATGGCAAAGCCGAGTCCTTCGGCAAACCGTTTGTCCCCCGTCATCGTGTTGATGCCGATGAGCCGGCCGTCGGCGTCGTACAGCCCGCCGCCACTGTTGCCGGGATTGATCGGGGCGGTGCTTTGCAGCACGCGAAAGCTGAAGGCGCCTTGCTCTCGACGGCGGACCTGCGAAATGCTCCCGGCCGAGTGCGTCCAGCCGAGGCCATGCGGGTTGCCGACGGCGAACACCGCGTCGCCAATGTGCGGCGTCTCCTTCCCGTTCCAGACGGCCTCTTGCAATTGGTTGACGGCGCCGAGCAACGGCATCACGATGATCGCCAGGTCGACGCCGTGCGGCGCCACCCATTCGACTTTCGCCGGTCCGAACGACTGTTCGACCGTCAGCACGTTCAAGTCGGCCATGCCGTTCAAGTCAATCTTCGCATCGGCGGCGCCGCCGTCCTCGCTGAAATGCTCGTCGACGACGTGGCGATTCGTGACGATGTAAGCCGAACCATCCTGAATTCTCAGGATGACGCCCGAGCCAAGTCCCTGCCGGCCGATGCCGAAGTTGGCTTGGATCAGCACGTTGGCGCGCATCGCCCGCGAAATGCGCTCGGGGAGCTCGTTGAGCGATTCGGGGTCGATCGAGAACTCGCTGAGGGCGACGATGCCGCCGCCTACATTGCCGTAGTAGTTCGAAAGCGCAACCGACCAGCCGACGACGTCGACGAGTCCGATCAGAATCGCTGCGACGGCGAGCGGCAGGCCCTTGCGATTGGCCGTGTGCCCGACGAGCGCGATGCAGGCGACGACGATGGCGATGATACCAGTCACCAGGCCGAAGAGCGGAATGCCGGCTACCGCGAGGCCGAACGCCCACAGCGCGCCGCGATTCCAGCGCGGTGGAGGCTCGGGCGCCGGTTCGTAGACTTTGTGTTGAATCGGCGGTGGCAGCGGGGTGGCGGCCGCCAGTTCGGCGTGAGAGATCGATATCTTCTCGAGCCCGCGGGGCTTCGCATAGCTTCCTGAACGCGCGCACTCGTACGAACCGCAGCCGCCGCCAGTATTCCAGCAGTTTTCATGATGAACGGCGCCGCACTTGGTGCAGATTGCCGTCAACTCATCGCGGTGCAATTCACGACTGCAGTGAGCGCACAGCGCTCCCGCCTCACGTTCGCCGGCAGGCAGAAGTTTAGGATTCGCTTCACTCACCAGTCGCACCTGAATTCGCTATCTGCCGCATCTCCGTACGCCCGCCCGACGGGCCGATTGACACAGTTATTTTCAAACGTTTCCAGCAAGGAAGAAGAGCAACATCAGCAGCGAGTAAGCGCAAGAAAGTCCGAGCGCCGTCCATCCCATGATCATATACAGCGGCCCGCATTTCGCGAGTTCCGCTCGCTTGGGAATCAGATAAACCGCGGAAACGACGGCAATCAACGGCGCGCATACTCCCACCAACCCGACGACGAACAGGGCGACGACGCTCTGGCGCAGCGAGGAGAGCTTATCCCCCTCAATCGCCTGCACTCGCAAATCGGCCGCCGACATCGGGTCGACCGAGCTAAACTCGGTGCTGCAATACCGACAACGCAACGCGATCGATTTGATCGTTTCGCCGCACGCCGGGCAACGCTTCGTATCGCCCCAGGCGGTGAGCGGAACCTGCACCGACTGTTCAGACTTGTCGATGGCAGGCGCTTGCTTGCAGCCGAACGTGCCGCAGCCGCCGATCTCGGCCCAGCATTCGCGATGATGAACCAAATCGCAATCGGGGCAAGTGACGCACGGTTCCTCAGCCGCAATCGCCGATTGGCAGATCGGGCAAGTCGCCTCCCGCCCTCCCGCCAACGGCGTCGCCGCGAGTACGAGCGACTCGGTCGTCAATGCCAGCGGCGACTTGCATTGCGGGCAGCGAAAAGCGCGGCTGGCGGCTTCCGCCGGCAGTCGCACCTTTGCTCCGCAATCGCAAGTGATAACCGATGCAGACATCTCTCATCCCCGTTTCCCGCCTGTTGCAGACAACCGTCTGCCAGCTACCTGCCTCCAGCCGCGGCCAGTAGCACTTGGACGACTAACCAAAAGCCTTGCACGGCCAAGGAGACCAATAACATCTTCTTGCCCTTCGGCTTTCCTTGAATCATCCAGATGATGCCCACGATGCAACCGATGCCGGAGCAGAGGATCGCCACGACCCATTCGCCGGTCGAAAGGTCGGCGTCCTCGCCGATGGCCTGCATCGCCTTCTGCTCTTTCTTCTTGAGCACGGGATCAAAGACTTCGCCGCAGAAGCGGCATTTCACGGCGTCGCGCACGATCATCTCGCCGCAGGCGGGGCATGGCTTTCGATCATTCGCCGCCGGGGCGGCCGGACCGCTCGAAAGTTCTTCGTCCGAGAAACCGGCCAGCGGATTCGGCTCGGCTTCCAGGGCGTACTCGTCGTCGGCGTTAGGAGCCGGCGTCGCGGCCGGAATCTCGATGATCCCGCCGCACTTGGGACACTTGGCGCGTTTGCCGGCGGAGGAGTCGGCGGTTTTCAGGGTCGTCTGGCAGCTAGGGCAGGTGACTTGAATCGGCACGGTGTGAGTCTCCGGCGGCGAGTGGAATGAATGAGTTGAATTAAGCAGAAGCGATTAGCGTTAAAAAAAGGGAGTACACAGATGGCGAGCTACGCGGACGATTCCTTCACCGAGAATTCGAGCACCGTCTTGCCCAACACGATCTTGTCGCCGTCGCGAAGAATCGTCCGGGTCACAGGGATGCCGTTCACATAGGTCCCGTCGGGCGTGCCGCAATCTTCAATTTCAAATCGCCCGCCGCGGTTGGTGATCAACGCATGTCGCGGTTCGATCGCATCGTCCTTGAACAGATAGATATCGGCCTTGGGCGAACTTCCCAAAACCGTCGTGTCCTTGAACATAATGAACTGCTTGCCGGCGAGCGGGCCCTTGCGCATCAGCAGCCAAGCCGTCTTCGTCCAGCCCTCCACCAGTCCGACGAACAAACCGACGAACAAACCGATTGTTGCGAAGCCGACGGCTCGGCTGTAGGTGGCTTGGCCGTCATCGGCAATGAGCACCAACGAAATGGGATCAAACAATAGGCCGCCGATCAAGCCGCCCAAAACGCCGCCGACCAAGCCATTGATGACCACCTTCTTTTCACGCAGCGCGATCCCCTGTCCGATGCCGGCGGGAATGCCCGTGATGGCCCACGCGGCTCCACGACCCATCATCAGCACGAGCAGCGCCAGGCCGGTCGGCATTTCTCCTTCAACTGGGTTGTCCCACAGGCTAAAAGCAATGCCTGCCATGACGGTAAAGAGGATGCCGGCAGGAATAATGGTCACGATCCCGCCCACAAACCCGATCCCCAATCCGACCGCGCCGCAACGGATGGCACGCAGCGGATTGCGACAGATAATGCCCTCCGCCGCTCCGAGAAACAAACCAATGCATGCTGCGACCACGGGGAACATCAGCAAGCCGATAAGGTTGCTCTCTTCCTCGGGTGCATAGTCGTCGTACCAAGGCTCCAAACAGGCCCACGCAGCCAACCCGCCGAGCGCCGCCGCAATCGACAGGTAAAACCAGTTCGCGTAGATCACGCGAATCAGCCAAGGCTGCCGACCGATCTCGCCCACGTCGCGTTGCAGGTAACTCTGCATTTCGACGTAGTCGTTAATCTCCGGACGCTGGAGATCGGCGGTCGTGATGCGGATTGGGTCGGCCATAGGCGGTTGGCAGTGAACGGTGAGGGCAATTGGTTAAGCGGCTGTTCGCAATGCGGCTACTTGGCGGGCGGTGTCTCTGCCTCGGACTTCGCTTCCGTGGCAGGCGCGGCGACTGGCGGTGTTGCCGCCTTGTCTGGCGCAGAGGCCGGCGCCGCAGGCGGAGTCGATTCCTTCGGCTTTGCCGGAGCCGCGGAAGTCGCTTGCGGCGCCAACATCGCCGCCGCCTCGGCCTGCTTTTGCATCAGCAGTTGAGACAAGGCCGCCCGCTCCTCCGGCGTGAGCGCATACCTGGTTTGCACCTGTTCCAGCATCTTCTCCGTCAGCAACAGGCTGTCGGAGACCAACCGCTGCTGCTTCAGGGCGGCCGCCGCTTCCTCGTCGGTAAGCTTGCCGGTCGGCTCCGGCATTTTTTTCGCTTCGGCGCTGATCGCCTGCAAGTTCTTCCGCACCTTCACCAACTCTTGATCGAGGCCGACCGCCATCACCTTGTTCAGGCCGTAGTGAGCCACGACCCCTTCAACGAGCCGCTCCTGCTCCCAGCGAGTTCGCGCACCGGCCAGCATGTAGCCCAACAGAAAGAGTGCCAGCCAAGCCAAGAGATTCGTCGTCGTCCCGAACGAAGAACGATCGTCCCGCGCCGCCGCCGTTCCCTCGGCCAACTCCGCGGCTCGAACCGCCGACGCCCCGGCCATTCGCGCAGCGCCCTCGCGCGCCGGATTCCGCTGGCTCGCGTCGACCGTACGAATCTGCGATCCAATCCAATAGTGCGACATCGGCGTCGGCTTTCCGCCCTGCCAATTGAACACCCCCTCCAGATCGCGCACCGGGTCGACGACGTACGCCACCTGCCCCGGGCCGGAGAAAAAGTGCTCGTGGATGAAGCAATCGCGATCGGAAAGAAAGATGCCAAAGTCGGGATGTGAGTGGTACCAACCGATGATCCGTTTGTCGACGAACTTCGAATCCATCTGCTCGTTGATCTGCGCCCACGATTCGTGCGTAAACGTTACCTCCGCAAACTTGCTCGAGGCGCTGTCGCAGCGAATATAGTCGGATACCTCGGCGAATGGCCCCAGGTCGTCCCGGCCCCAATTGCCGACCAGGACGCCGCAGATCTCGACCGAGGCGTCTTCCTTCGCGTGCGCTTGAATGCCGCGATGCACCGCCGGCGCGAGGAAGAGCCGAAACGGCGCATGATAGTCGACCGGAAACTTCGCCGGCGCCAATTCCTCGCGGGCCAGATCGCTGACGTCGATGGCGCTCATACTTGGCTCTCCTCGCGAAGCAGCGAGCCAAGCAGCTCGCGCCGGTCGCCGGCTAATTCGTAGTAAACGTGACGCTCCCCTGCCCTGGCCCCGACGACGTCCCACGCCGGGACGCCAAGGTCCGCCAGCGTTCGCTCCGCCAGGGGCGAATTGGCGGCGAGCGTATGATACATACCCGGCGCCCGCGGCGCCCCGCATTCCGGACAAATCGCATCTCGTTCCGTCACCTTCCCCAGCGAGGCCAAATGCGGGACGGTTTGCTCGCAGGCGGGGCAGGCGAAAGTTGCCAACAGATCGTGATTGAATTCAAGGATCGCGCCAGGCCCCAGATCTTCGGCCGCGCGGGCGAGCAGCTTTCCAGCGGTCGTCTGACTCACGTTCCACGGCAATTCGATCACCGGCTCCATCGGCTCATGACTCGGACAATCGTCGAGTCGCGAGTAATTCACGACATAGCTTTGGTGGTGAGTGCCGTCAAAAACAAAACCTTGCCCCGACAGCGTCTCCAGCCCATGGAGCATCTTCACCGCTTCCTGCACCTGGATGCCGGCGATGACAGAGGAGGTGGTCGGCGTTGTCGGCACCTTGCCATGCTCCATTTCGGCGCGCGTCAGCAACGCGCAACTCCGGCGGGCCTCGAGCATCTTCCAATCGACCTCGCTCATCGTGCATTCGTAGCAGGGGCCGATCGCCGGATCGAAGACGCGGGCAACGCCGTCGAGCCGTTCGATGGCGCCGTCGATCCACGGCTTGCCGACCTTCGCCGCGGCGCGGTTGATGGCCACGCGGGCCTCGCGATTGTCGAGGCCCCCTAGAATGACGTCGGCCCAGCGATAGGGGCCGAGCCCCAGGTCATACACGACGTTGGCGTGGAGCGGTTCGATCTGCAACTGCGGATAGATTTCCTTGGCTCGCTCGGCGGCCGCGTCGGCTTTGCGTCGACCGCAGTCGCTCTCTCGATAGAGCACCGACCGCGACAGATTGGAGTGTTCGATCTGATCGAAATCGATGACGAGAATGCGACCGACGCCCAACAGCGCCAGATTCTTGATGATTTCGTTGCCGAGCGCGCCGGCGCCGATGACGAGCGCCTTGGCGTTGGCCAAACGGCGTTGATCCCACCAGCCGATCAATTCGAATCGGGAGAAGCGACCAGCGCTCGCTTGCGGATCGATACGGAGCGCATCGCTCATTTCTTCGGCTGCCTCTAAAACGAGCCTCGTTGCGATTCCGCAGCGACGATTGCAATAAGCACCACAATCCACAACAGACAAAAAATGCCGCCGGAGACAATGCCGAACCAGGCTCGCCCCTTGCCTGACAGCTCCGGATCCTCCCTGATCGCCTTCAACGCCAGGATGCCGAAGATCACTCCCAAGAAACCAAACAGAATGCCGATCAACGGAAACATGGCCAGCAGCCCCAGATAGCCGGCGGCGATCGCTGAGATCGGCCGGCCCACCGGCATCAACATGCGGTCCGTCGAAGAGGGCGCGACGGAGCGATTCGTCGTCGACCATGAATTCTCGGCCGCCAACTTCGGGTCGAGGTACGACCGGCAGTAGCGACACTTCTTCGCGACCGCCATGATCGTTTCGCCGCAATACGGACAGTCTTTGGTCTCTTCCAGCGGCGTTGCTTCAGGTTCCGCCGCATCGGATTCGGATGACATGACGTCCTCAGTGGTTGCCGGCGGTGATTTCAGGCTGTAGACGCAAAATGTCGCCATCCTTGACGTTGGCAGAGGCGAGCGTGTCGGAATCAAGCAACTGCCGCCCCGAGCTTTTGTGATGAAACTTGTAGCTCATCATCTGCCCGTCGGGGCTATGCCGCGGCAGATTCATCCGCTCAATCAGCACGGCGATCAAGCGATTCACCTCGGCGTCGGTCGGCACTTCGACCAACTGCCGTTTGTTGCCAGTGGCGTCCCAGACCTCAATCTTGATCTCATTCATGGCGGGCGGCGGTCGGGATTCAGCAAAAGGGACCATCGGATGAAGCAAGCAGGCGGCGTGTACTATAGCCAACTGCGACGGCGGAACCTAGAGAAGCCTGTTGACGAGTTGCAGAAAACGGGGCCGACTTATTGAGCCTGCAAAGTCGTTTCCTTTGAACCGCCAAGGACGCCAAGAGCGCCAAGGGAATACAAGGAAGGTTGGAACCGCCGATAAACGCCAATAAAAACTATCTGCGTTCATCCGCGTTTATCGGCAGTTCCACACTCTTGATCTTTTCTTCGTCGTGCCCGTTGTGCCGTCGTGGTTCAATTTCTCCCCGCATTCCTTGGCGGTTAGTTTTCTAGACTTAGCAGTTTCCCTGGGAGTTTCTCGCCGCCGCGTTGCTCCTGGAGGCGATTGTTCGGTACGATGGACGACGGGTCGCACTTTCTTCCTGACGAACACTCACGCCAGCGCCGACATGCCCCTATGGAGAGTTCTGCTTCCGACGTGTCCAAGCAACGCGCCGATGGCCAGCCATTGTCCAGCGAAGTCCTTGCCGCTACTCACCATCGCCGACTGAAGAGACGCATGGCAGGTTGGTTTCTCCTACTGTTGCTCGGCTGGCTCGGCGTCGCCTATCTGTTGATGCCCCTCCTCTGGAAAGTCGCCGAGTCGCGTCACCCTTCGCTCAACGACCTCCCCAACGTCACCCGCGCTGCCGACAACGTGCCGGGCGATCCGCTCAACGTCAGCCTCATCGGCACGGAGAATGATGTGATCAAAGGGTTGGCGGCAGCCCATTGGTCGGAAGCGAAGCCGTTGTCGCTCCGCAGCGACTTGAAGATTGCTGAAGCGACGGTGCTAAAACGTCCCGATGATCAGGCGCCGGTCAGCAATCTCTACCTGTTCGGCCGGAAGGAAGATCTGGCATTCGAGAAGCAAGTTGGCGACGATCCGCGGCAGCGGCACCATGTGCGTTTCTGGAAAACCGACAAAAATGACCCCGATGGGCGACCGGTGTGGATCGGCTCGGCGGCGTTCGACAAGGGGGTCGGGCTCAGCCATCGGACCGGACAGATCACGCACCATATCGACGGCAATGTCGACCAAGAGCGGGATATGCTGTTCGTCGACCTGAACGAGGCTGGCGTCTTGAGCGACCAATACATCGTGCAGCATTTTCACAAGACGCTGAAAGGCAGAAACGGCGGCGGCGACGAATGGCATACCGACGGCGATCTTTATGTCGGGGTACTCATCCACGAGTAATTCTTGCGCAATCAAAAGGGGGCAGGATTCACCCAAGTTTGCCGCGAAGAGGCGCAAGAATCGCAAAAAAGAAATCCGCTTGATAATCTCTCTGTTTTTCGCCTTCGCGCCTTTGCGTGAGATCATAAAGAAGCTTGTCCCACGCAACGGCGCTAGGTGGGCTTTGCACCTAAAAGGCGAGTTGCACCTTTATTCGGGGGGCTTTGCACCCAAATTCGCTATTTGGAGGGTGCCTGCGCAGGGGGGTCCGAGTGGATTAGCTTGTATTGGATGCCGAGTGTGTCCGGACTTTCGCCCACCAGTACCGCAATGAAGTCGTACTCATACGCACATTTCCTAGCTTCGTCGTTCGATTCGCCGTTGCGGGATGAATCGATGACGGCTTGACGGCCCCTGGCAGTTTGAGGCAGATAATCGTGCGGTGCCGCTGGAATACGATAAACGCGAATAGAGGTAAGCTCACACGAATCCAAAGTTCCATCTACAGATTTCTCAAGGCCGGCTAGTAGAAGATAGGTGGCATTGGGCCACTGGAATCGAATCCAGCCGTACAGCTCTCCTTGGGGGCCACCCGTTGCGCTCAGTACCGCAACGTGATTCTGCCCACACACCATGATGGCATCGGAAAAGGTTTGACCACACTTAGAACCTATCCTAAAACCTAAGAATTCCGCCAGAGGATGTGAGCGAAGACGAGATGCAAGAGCGCCTGGTAGTTCTCGGCTTTCTTCTCCCACCGCACGAGAATTCGTCGGTAGCGG
>Ga0163144_10029977_pt1 | contig 10422 bp, 6 predicted proteins | sample OliLak19BULKMAT1_FD_123175 | JGI IMG/M metagenome (GOLD analysis project Ga0163144, IMG submission 123175) | Freshwater microbial mat bacterial communities from Lake Vanda, McMurdo Dry Valleys, Antarctica - Oligotrophic Lake LV.19.BULKMAT1 | ecosystem: Environmental > Aquatic > Freshwater > Lake...
GTCCTAGGTCCGCATTAAATAAAAAGTTACACACCCTCGAATGTTCCAAGGAAGGTTCCTGCAGGCTTGACCCCCTCAGAGCCCACAGGGGCCTGCGAGAGTGTGTACCAGTGTGCACACCCGTGCACCCGTGCACCCGTGCACCCGTGCACCCGTGCACCCGTGCACCCGTGCACCCGTGCACCCGAGTTACACACCCTCGAATGTTCCAAGGAAGGTTCCGACAGGGTTGCCTTTTGGTGCCTGCGGTGACACAGTCTCCAAGGAGTAATGTATGAAAGACTCGACTCAGTACAAAATCAGGTTTATTAACTGACCAATGGTGCAAGTCTTCAGTGGACAGTAAAGGAACAAGAGTTCTATCAATGGACTCAAGTTTATGATTGTCGGATAGCCTGAGTCGTGATTATTTTATCAACAATTCTGTCAAGTTTGTGAGATGTCTGAGTGAGTTTTCTGTAATAACTCTATTCAAAATGAGATTCAATTGTGTCAAGTTTGTGAGATGACTGACTGAGTTGTCGGTAATGACTGCATTACTATGAAGATTTAATTGTGTCAAGTTTGTGAGCTGACTGATTGAGTTGTCTGTGATGACTCTATTCAAAGAAAGATCTAATTGTATCAAGTTTGTGAGACGACTGACGGTGTTGTCTGTGATGACTCTGTTCAAAATGAGATTTAATTGTGTCAAGTTTGTGAGATGACTGACTGAGTTGTCTGTGATGACTGTATTCAAAATCAGACTTAACTTTTTCAAGTTTGTGAGATGACTGACTGAGTTGTCCGTGATGAGATTATTATAACGAATATCTAAGTGTGTCAAGTTTGTGAGATGACTGACTGAGTTGTCTGTGATGACTGTATTGCTTTCGAGATTCAGTCGTGTCAAGTTTGTTAAACGAGAGACTGAACTGTCAGTGATGACATTGTTATAACGAAGATCCAATTCTGTCAAATTTGGAAGACTACTGATTGAGTTGTCAGTGATGACTTTGGTATCAAATAAATCTATCCGTGTCAAGTTGGTGAGACAACTGATTGATTTGTCGGTAATAACTTTGTTGTTATTAAGCTGTAGTCGTGTCAAGTTTGTGAGGTGACTGACTGACTTGTCTGTGATGGCAGCACAACAGGTGTTGAGATGCAGGTATGTCAGGTTGGTAAGATGTACGAGCGACTTATTGGTGATAGAATGAGTGTTACGGTAGTCCGAAAAGTCCAAATGGAGTAAATTCGTGCACTTGCGTAATAGCGAATCATGTTGAGTGGTAAGGGTAACTGGTAGTAAACCAATCAATCGAGCAGTTATCTGGTAGAAGTGTTTGTTCACACAACCCATCTTTAACAGCATACGCGGTGTCATAAAGCTGCATATGTCTTGCAGGTTGTCACCATTGATCAGATCTTCTATACCAAGAACTCCACTCTCCACATCTCCACTCTTAATCCGTGTATTCTTGTCTCTTTTTAGCTCATTTGATGCTTCACGTTTCATTGTTGAGGGAGGCGTGGTTCGCTCCTCTATCGGAAATAATCAAAAAAATCGGAAATTCGTCAACTATCAAGTGCCATACTTTGGCGTTTTATTCCTGAAGAATGCGGTTTTTGCCGTTTTATTCCTGAAGAATGCGGTTTTTGCCGTTTTATTCCTGAAGAATGCGCGCCTTTTTGGCGTTTTATTCCTGAAGAATGCGCGCCTTTTTGGCGTTTTATTCCTGAAGAATGCGCGCCTTCTTGGCGTTTTATTCCTGAAGAATGCGCCTTCTTGGCGTTTTATTACTGAAGAATGCGCGCCTTTTTGGCGTTTTATTCCTGAAGAATGCGCCTTTTTGGCGTTTTATTCCTGAAGAATGCGCGCCTTTTTGGCGTTTTATTTCTGAAGAATGCGCCTTTTTGGCGTTTTATTTCTGAAGAATGCGCCTTTTTGGCGTTTTATTCTTGGAGAATGCGCGCCTTTTTGGCGTTTTATTTCTGAAGAATGCGCCTTCTTGGCGTTTTATTTCTGAAGAATGCGCCTTCTTGGCGTTTTATTCTTGGAGAATGTGCGGGTTTTTGGCGTTTTATTTCTGAAGAATGCGCCTTCTTGGCGTTTTAGTCCTGAAGAATGCGCCCTTTTGGCGTTTTAGTCCTGAAGAATGCGCCCTTTTGGCGTTGTATACTTCAGTTCTGCACAGTCACCTCTTAAATACGGAAGTAACTGCGGAATTAATTTTAAATACCCGAATAGGTCACAACAACGCATGTCGTCCACCTTCGCTATGGTATGTTTCGCCCTCTTACTGGTCCACTCCTCTTTCGCTTTATCGCTAACTTTTTGCCAGCAGCTTCGCCCAAGGAAGATCGTTACAAGCAGCCACGCCAGTGTTAATAGTCTATCTAACGCCCGTTATGGCTCCAGACGTATTGCGAGTACTGGAGTGGGCAAGCACAGAACAAGAACGACCCGTATTGCCCAAAGAGGTTCTAGTGCACTTGTACGTTGTTATTGTCATTATTTATTTGTCTCTTTGCCAATATTGTATTGACTATCCCAGCTAAGACTTCCACAGTATGCACCCGTCAAGGAGAAACCCAAAAAGAAAAGTTACGCTGTGTTAAGGAATGAATACCTGAGAATGCTGGAGTCATTCGTGGGATTATTCATCTCAGTGGATTGACACCTCCCCTACGCGCTCGACCTACACTCCAGTTTCCCCAACCTACTCCCCGATGTCCCCGAGCTACTCTCCCTCTTCCCCAACCTACTCCCCAATGTACGCGGACATTGAGTTTTGACTAAATTAATAAAAGCAAATTTGACTAACCTATGGTTCCTTGCTGGAATAAACTGCTATCCAAAACAACTTGTTTATTATTAGAATGCAACAGGTGGTGATACGATGGTGAGGCGGTGGTGGTGGTGGTATTTCCGACTCACAACGTCCAGCAATAAGTCAGCTATAATGTAGCGGTTTTGCTTGTTGCTTTCACTTTGAGCAAACATCTAGCCAGAGTGTTACTTGGACCAGATGGATGCATTGGTGATTTTATCGAGTTCAATGTGTTCAAACGATCGACGGGAGTGCCAGAACCTGCTTCGGTCAATGTTTCCAAAGCTGCCCAGTAATCCGCCATACTACGTGAATACCCACACATATCACAATAACAAGGAGATGATATACCAAGGGTAGCATTACTGTCCATGCTGCAACAATCACCAGACACATTGAATATAATATCTATCAGGTTTAGGTGTTCTTGTTTCAATTTTTCGAGATCCGAATATTTCAGTTTAAATTGGGAGTTGTATTTCCAGGAATATCCCATGTAATATATTCCACTTCGCACTGTGAGACGCTTTTGATAAATCTTGTGTATGTTGGACATGTGTGAACTGCAAGAATCGCTGAGCTTCGAGAAAGCTGCATCTAAGAGATAAAGAATCTGACGGTCTTCCTGGACGGACACCTGCTCATCAATTGGCATAACTATGGCCGGCGGATCCATAATCATGGTTACCATCGATGTCGACTGTGCGTGGCGTTGAGACAGTGATTCCAACGTAGGACTATTTCGCATTGATTGTAAAGCGGAATTGACGCTGCCAGTAGAGACATCGTCTTCATATGCAGATCTACTTCTCTTTGCTGGGCGGTCGGAGTCTTGGATTGAGTACATCATTAAGTTATGGGGAAAATTATAATCGCCGTGTCGCTGGTAGTTATTTGCATTATTATTGTGTGGATGCGCTTGATTTCGCAGTCTGGTAGACTGAAGATAGCCTTCGTATGCACTTAACGCTGAATAAACAGATGGTGCTGATGTTGTTTCCATAGTGAGCTGTCAAGTTGACAGTCAATACAACTAAATCCAGTGGAAGTCACTGTCAATATTAATTAATATTATACAAATACAAATACAAATACTAATAATATTAAAAACAAATTGATTGTATCCCCTGCTACTGTTAAATATTCAAATATTCAATAATGTTAGTTTATGACTTTAATAATGCGAAATTGACCTATAATATTACGAAATATATTAATCGGCACCCCACCATCAACAGGGTTACGGTTAGCGGTTCACAAACAGTCAGTCAAGCATACCCACTCTAAATGTTGAACAATATTGAACATCACGCAAATGCTGCTATCCAGCATGCTAGACGACTTCGTAACGATGCGGGGTTTTCCTCAAACACCTCTGACGATGTTGAGCAAATCCTGTTAGACCGGGGGCCCTCTGGTTCTTGGATGACCAACGGGGCTATGATAATCCGCGTGGAATCGCCCAAATACATCAACGAAACAACCGGCAATGCCATTGCTGCCTATTTTCATGACATTTTGGATGTTAAACTATCCCTGCATATGTTACATGATACATGCACTGACATCACATCGTATCACCTTCAAATAGATACAGCGAACCCAAAAACTCTTGACACTCTGGCAGTTCGACCCGAGAATATTCGTTACTCCTTCGTCAAGCCAGATAACAATGAAATCAGCAGCAACCACCACTCTCTCTCTGGAAATTCTGGCAACCCGATAAATAAACATCACGACAACATTGCAAACTCTTATTTCAACATTATAGCAGCCTGTGTAATTGCCGTCGTTTGCTATCTGGGGTATTATTGGTACAGGCAGAACAATTAAACTAGTTGTTACGGAATGCTGCTCTGTAGTTGATGAATAACAGTGATAGTAATATGGACAATATATGTACACATAGATCCATCAACAACAACAGCAACAATTAGTCTAATATATGAACACAAAGAATCAATAAAATTAAGTAACATCTCTTTGTAATATAATTTAATGCCTTTAAATACAGCAGTAATAAATATCCAGCAGTAGCAAGTATTGGCAATCACCACTTAATTTCAACATGGCGCATCCCACCAGACCATTTAACCCAATTCCCATTACAACAACAACTGCAACCAACACTGTGGAATCAGCCACAGCGATTACAACAACCACATACACTACAACAAGCACTGCCAAGCCAGAACCATTGCTAGAACAAGCGCCAGTAGTGCCAAATCGATTCAATTCAGTTCCCCCGCTGAAGGTGACTGATCCAGAAATTATACCTTTGACAGCTAACCTGATCATAGAGCCAGAACAAGAGCCAGAAGTGCCAAATCGATTCAATTCAGTCCCCCCGCTGAAGGTGACTGATCCAGAAATTATACCTTTGACTGCTAACCCTAACCTGGGCATAGAGCCAGATCAAGAGCCAGAACAAGAGCCAGCAGTGCCAAATCGATTCAATTCAGTTCCTCCGCTGAAGGTGACTGATCCAGAAATCATAGATGTAGTACCGTCCGTACAATGTACGACGGATGACATCAATACCAAAAGTGCCGAGAATTCCGGGAATTCACCAAATCAATGCAACGCGGGGCCGTCTGCAACAAGCAATAGTCAACCAGACTGTGAACTCAATCCATCATGCTCGTGGCAAAAATCCAATATTTTATCCAAACAACAGCTATATCATGTTTGTTCCAACAATCCAGATGCCGAGTATTGTAACTCAGAGACTTGCACTTTGCCGCGCCACGTGCTTCATAAACAAGCCAATAAGTGCAAAAAGAATGGTTTTGTCGCAGTATCTGAAAGTGACAAGTGCAGTTGGAATGTCATGCATTATCCGGCCATTAAATGTGGCATTGTACCAATGTGCGCATCGTGTAAAAAAAAGGCGTCAATGGTAGTTGACGATGAAAGCAAAACACGTCGGGCGTCAGATTGTTTATACTGCTGTCTCAACGTCAATCCTAAAACCCACAAGATTGTGGACACTGCCAACAAATACATAAACTGTGACAACAAAAGTGCTAACAATCATGCAGATTTATTGAATGCGATTCCGAGCGGTTATAAAGTTCCCACGATTAACTCATTCGAGATACCCACTTTGAACAATGGCTACTGTTATATGGGGGCCAAGCACTACCTGATCCCGGTGGTCCCAGAATCAACTCCTGCAAATTTCGTCGATTCGACACTACCAACGCCAGCAGCGAATTCTAAGCCCAACGGACATGGTGAGAACCATAACAACATCTCGGGTGCTCCTGGTCCTGACGCGTTGGGCTTCATAGGCAACCATTATAACAGACATTATAAGCCATCAGTTATGGAGTCGGTTGCTCGCATATTTGATCCAACTTTGAATGATCGTTCGCGTTACCCAGACTATGACCCATATTACCCATATTACGACCCATATTATGAGTTTAATCGTCCGTATATCGATGGACCCAGACCACATCGTCATCGTCATCACCCCAACCTCCAAAGACATCCTAACCATCATCCTCGACCTCACAATTATGGCAGATACGGGTCCATTTCGGGGCATCAAACGAATGATGCCAATACTCAACATTCTGAGTCAACAGCGGTGTCGGACCCACAACTTATTGGCAACCATGAACATCAAACAGTGTATGGGTACAATTCGTCCACCCCTCAACCGTCAGCATCAACCCGCATAAACTGTGTAGTTTTCAAACCTCCACGTCTGGGTTCCAAAAACAACTATTTGCAAGAAGAGTTCAATTCCAGAATGCCGGTCCCGCTTCCCTTTTATGTGGACCCCAGAAAACCCGCACCTTGGGTAAATCCCAACTTGTGGTGGCACACTGGCGTAAATTTGCGAAAGTATAAGCCCTCCGATGAATCCTGCAACAGTCAATGTGCCAAGCCCTTGGCTCTGCCTAGATTACTTGGTCCGGAGTACATGATTTACACTGGCAAACCATACACCTCCACGGGTCCAGATTCGAATTGTTGCACCACGCCATCGGACAGGAGATGTCGATGTCAGGCAGTGGATCCTGATACTGGTATTGGCTGCATATACGTGGCTAATAATGCAAACGATGATTGTCCTGGATGTCAATGTGCTCATTTTTGCTCCAAGGAGCACGCACAGTTTGCGAACAGATGCCTGACAAAGTCCGTGTTGACACGTGACCGTACTAGTCCTGTATCATCAGTAAAACAAGCATATTATTGCCCTGAAACAAAAACATTTTGGACACAATGAACCAATGACTGACTAGAGTAATCTGTATTTATTCACATTGAAAGGTTTTGTAATAACATAAAAGCAGATCATGAATAAAACCACATAGTTGAGGCATATTCTGCAACACCTTGATACAATGTATTAAATGCGTGGGATCTTGCCAGTTTGATGTCGATGTTTTTTGTTATTAGTTAAGGTTGCTGTTGTAGTTGTGACAGTTTCGTCTCCCATAGCATTAGCTTTGCGCTTCAAGGAGGGTTTGTCCAATACATTATTACCAGCAACATTGTCAGTTTCCGCAGTGTCATCATTGAGTACATTTGTGGTTGATGTTCCCACAGTAGTAGTCTCAGGATTACCCTGAACATCGCAGTTCACAGTGGTGATTACAGCAGGGTTAGCAAGGGGATCTTCGGTCGACGAGTCTGTTTGAAGAGTGTATTTATCAACTAACTTGGAATGGCGGTCTTTGGCGGCTTTACGACATCGATCGTAGATTCGGGTGTTGACCGCATAGTAGAAGATTCTTGCAGTAGTGTTACTCAAGTATTCCACAATGGCACTGGACTGCGTTTTCCGTGTTTCACTCGTGCCCGCTTTGGAAAGTTTGATGATGTTTTCCAGTTTAGTGCGGTTTATTTTGCGCGCATGCTCATTTTTGCCCAGTGTGCTACCGAGACAAACTAGGGCATAAAACGCATAATCGGCACCCAGACGCTGTAATCCTGTTTTCAATGGGTTCAAGTAGACCACCCCTTCGATGTTTGGTACGCACATGGGGTGTAAGGTCGACACTCCGTCCTCGGGCGTGAGATTGTCTGATAGTGTTTTGTAAATAGCAGGCATTTCCTCAGGAGTGAGTAATATTCCGCCGCCATTAATCAAATATTCACCCAGTCTCCAAGCAACCGTCTGAACATTACATAGCATGATGCCAGCTTCGTCAACCTTCGCAGGCTCTTCCGATTCCATCAGCTCCAACGATTCCTCCTTGGTGAGAGGCATCCAACGGCTCGTTTCCAACTCGCTGGCCTTGGACCGGGCTGTCAGGGCTGTCTTCTCGGCATCGTACGATGTTGAAAGGGCCTTAATTTGATTGTGGATTGTTATTTCTTTGCGAACCCTTTCTAGGTCTGCGCTTTTGGTTAAGTCTACGTCAATAATGATATCGCAAGGTATCTGGTGTGATATGATGAGCTCCGCCAAGTCTTCAGGATTTGTGGGTCCAAGATCCAAATTATTAGTGTACAATTTAAACAATGCCAATACTCTCCTGAACTGATATTTGTAATACTTGGGATCAGTGGCACCATCACCACCGTCACCACCACCGCCACCACAATCAATGGAATCTGAGTGGTCAGTTACTACCACTAACCCGCTTTGTAGGTTGACATCACAATGTGAACTCAATGGTGACTTGTAGTTTTTGTCTGTATGACAGCCTCTGTAGCCCCAGGAGATAATTGAAGTACAGACCTCCCATCGGAGGTAAGGCTCACTTCCGTCATCGGGTTTTTTAAATATCTCGTCCACATTGGTAGGCCATTGCAATTGAGTAATTTGACCGGCTTTGGTCAACAGGTCTAGCTCTTTTCGGCATTGCTGGTTGTCGAACTGCTTCGACAATTCCTCAACTTCTGCAACGGACTCAGGATTAGAGGCAGATTCCACACTCTTCAGCAGCTCAGTGTACTCCGGATCATATTCGTCACAACATGGTACCATATTATTTATATTGGAGTCTATCACCAGTAGATGAGTGTGCATAAACTTTTTCTGATGCAAGTGTCTGGGTTGTAAGTCGTCGATGAAAACACCAGGCTGTTCAGTTGACTCAGACGGGTTCATTAGGGTTGGCGTTTTTAAGTTTGTCCTCTGTCTATCCGAGTTGGCCAACGTAATGCGTTTTACGATGTTTTGTGCAGATTGCATGGTGTAATTGTTAACGGAGTCTTCTCGCTGACAGTACATTTCAGCAATTTCTTGAGCAGATGGGATGAATTGCTCGCACGGTGGCCAAAGTGCACGCAGCTTGGTATGCATGGGATATGTTGCAATTGGATGGTTATCTACCAAGTTGACATCGCAATTGAAGAAATAGGTGGCAAACACGGGCCTTTGGGCGACGGCAATGTGACCAGAGGGTCCCCAATTCCCATCCTTTCGGACCAGTTTAACGTTGGTCAATTTCACCATGGCACCAATGGCAAATTGAGTGCCAGATGCCCACACATTGGTCCAAAACAAATCGCCAGCTCTCGCATCAAACTTGACCTTGTCATTCAATTCAGTTTCAGTCCATATCTTTTTCGCTTTGCTCCCTGGCGTATCTTCGCAGGACATGGAATATCGTACACTCAAGGTTCCATCGTAGTTTTTTTCAAACAGAGGCAATGGTATTTGGGTTCCGACCGAATCTTCCTGGTTTTCATAACACCCAGTATAGGACTGAATGTCCACGTTATCAATGTCAACTATCGCAACTAGAAGTGTGTGGGAAGGAGCCTTCCCAGTCACTCCGACAGACGGCATGCCAGCCATATTCGGCACAGCACTGAGTGGTGCAGGATTCATAGAGTCTTTCTTCTTCCGCGAGGGGTCCATCACGTACATCACTACACCTTGTAGAATACCACAGCGTGCATCTTGCGTCTTTGTCAGAATTCTGAAGGCCGACTTTGCACTCTTCTTTGTATTGGTCGCAGCAGTCTGTTGTGCTGCCGCTGCCGCTGTAGCCTTACTGTCCATGATAGCCCTCAATAGGCCAGTATTCACCCCGTTCCCGGAGCTACTCTTATCGATACCATTGCAGTCCACTGCACCAGTGGTCTTAGACAGGCTTAGCTGTAATCGTTTGTATGCCATGCTTCAATAACAAAGAGGAGGAGAGGTGTTACACCTGCCTGCAGTTCTAATAAAAGTAACTATTTCTAGCAATTAATATTATTCATTCACTATCTTTGATGTTTTTATCTATTTTCGTAAATGACGTCTGTACTCGTTGTTGCTGTAGAAACCCCACAAACATGAAATTTCATAAATTAACAATTTTATCAACTTAATTAAAATTGTCACCTTGCTATATCAAACGCTAACTGGGTTAATATAACTGTCCAAATGGCCGATGGCCCCAAATGGGTCTCATCAACTCAACATTCGACCAATACTTCAATTAAACGAACCCAAACACCGCCTTTAAACAGAGTTCAGAGCCGTGAGTTGATACCAGCATTGATGGCAAGCAGCAGTCCAATTTCCAAGTCTGTGCCATCGGTTCACGCATTTAAGCAGGTGGCTCGACTGGTATCAGCATTCAAACAACCCGTCAAAGTGAAGCCGGCGACAGCGACAGCGACAGCGACAGCGACAGCGACAGCGACA
>Ga0163144_10029980_pt1 | contig 10421 bp, 11 predicted proteins | sample OliLak19BULKMAT1_FD_123175 | JGI IMG/M metagenome (GOLD analysis project Ga0163144, IMG submission 123175) | Freshwater microbial mat bacterial communities from Lake Vanda, McMurdo Dry Valleys, Antarctica - Oligotrophic Lake LV.19.BULKMAT1 | ecosystem: Environmental > Aquatic > Freshwater >...
ATCGTCGGCAGCGCTTGCCGCCCATGGCTCGGTGAGGGTGCGACCCGGCCACCGTGCGCACACCCCGCTCCTTCATGGGTGGCCCACGCGGGCTGGCGCTGGCGCTGCTCATTGGGGTCAGCGCATGGCTGACCGGCTGTCCCAGCCTGCCGACGTTCGTCCCTGATCTGGCGCGCCGCGCAGCGAGCGAGGCGCCGCCGGTGCAGCTCAGCGGGCCCCGCGGGCCGCTCTCGCCAGCCCAGAGCAAGGCGGTGCTCGACCGGCTCGAGGGCAGCGGTCGGGAGAGCGACATCTTCGAGCGCCATCTGGCGGTCGAAGAAGCCGTGGCCGAATCTCCGCTGACGACCGGCAACGACGTGGTGCTGCTCGAAGACGGGCCCAAAACCTACCGCGCCATGCTCGCCGCCATTGAATCGGCGCGTGACCACATCAACCTCGAGACGTACATCATCGAAGACGACGACATCGGTCGGGCCTTCGCGCGGGCCTTGGTGGCCAAGCAGCGCAGTGGCGTGCAGGTGAACCTGATGCACGACAGTGTCGGCTCGCTCGAGACCCCGCGCAGCTTTTTCGAAGGCCTGCAGGCGGCGGGCATCGCCGTGGTGGAGTTCAATCCGATCAACCCGCTGCTGGCGCGCAAGGATTGGCAGCTGAACCAGCGTGACCATCGCAAGCTCCTGGTCGTCGACGGTCGCGTCGCCTTCCTCGGCGGCATCAATATCAGCAGCGTCTACTCCAGCGGCTCCGGCGCTCTGCGCGGCTCGGGCGACCGCGAGCCTGGCCCTCCCTGGCGCGACACGGATCTGCAGCTGCGCGGCCCGGTGGTGGCCGATCTGCAGAAGCTGTTCATCGACGCCTGGGTGGCGCAGAAGGGGCCGCCGCTGGCCCCGCGCAACTACTTTCCACCGCCCGAGAACGCGGGACGCCACGTCGTGCGTGCCATCGGCAGCAATCCCGACGAAGCGTACAGCCAGATCTACGCCACCCTGTTATCGGCGATCAGCAGCGCAGACAAAACCGTCTGGCTCACCAACGCCTACTTCGCGCCCGATCCCCAGCTGCTCGACGCGTTGATGCAGGCGGTCGCACGTGGTGTGGACGTGAAGCTGATCCTGCCGAGCCAGACCGACTCCTGGCTCGTCTTCCATGCAGGTCGGGCCTATTACAGCCAGCTGCTGAAGGCCGACGTCAAGATCTACGAGCGGCGCGGCGCGATCCTGCATTCCAAGAGCGCGCTGATCGACGGGGTCTGGGCCACCGTCGGCTCGACCAATCTCGACTGGCGCAGCTTCCTGCACAACCATGAGCTCAACGCCGTGGTGCTGGGTGATGGCTTCGGACGGCAGATGCAGGCGATGTTCGAGCGCGATCTGGCCGCCTCCGAGGCGATCACCTTGGCAAACTGGCGCAAGCGGTCGCCAGCGCTGCGACTGAAGGAGCTTTTCGCGAGGGCGTGGGAATACTGGCTTTAGCCCACGTGCGCCTGGGTCGACCCGCGTGTTTGGTAGGCCACGACCTACGAGGATCGCCGTTGCGCGCCGACGAGCGGCAGCCCTGACGACTGATTCCTTTGGGCCGACGGCCGTCCCAGACTGCCGCGAAGTGCCCGCGGTGGGCACTTCCAACCGACCTTGCAAGGGGACACGAATGCTTCAACGAAATCTCACTCTCGCTATGGTCGCCTCGGCGCTCGCGCTGATGACGGCCTGCTCTTCTCAGCCCCGTTCCGAGCCGGTGAGCGTCTCACGACCTACACCGGTGATGGCGCCCAGCAACACGTTGCAGTATGGCAACGTCAGCAACATCGAACTGGTGCCGACGAGCACGCGCTCTTCGGCGGGCGGCACCGTGCTCGGCGCAGTCATCGGTGCCGTCGTCGGAAGTCAGATCGGGGGTGGCAGCGGCCGTGCAGCAGCCACCGGTCTCGGTGCCGTCGGAGGTGCGGTGATCGGCAACAACATCGCGCGCAGCCGGGCCGACAACGAGGTCTACCGCATCAGCGTTCGCATGGACAACGGTGCGACCGCCCAGTTCGATTACGAGCGCGTCGACGACCTGCGCGTCGGCGACCGCGTTCGCGTCGAGGGCGGCCAGATCCTGCGCGTCTGACGATCCTGCGGCCGACGCTGCAAACAAAACGGGCCGCTGACGCGGCCCGTTTTCATGGCAGTGCGGCGGCTCAGTAGCGGCGGCGCGACAGCAGGCTGACCAGGCCCATCAGTGCGGCGCCGGCGACGGCGGCGTAGAGCATCGACTTCACCGGCTCGTGCTTAATGTACTGCACCGAGTCGTCGGTCACGCGCAAGGCGCGGTCGCGCAAGTGCTGCGAGCCGTCCCGCACCGCGTCAATGCCGCGCGAGGCGAGTTCGCTGGCACGCTCGCTCGCACGGCGGGCAGCGGCTTGTCCGCTTTCCAGCGCGCGGTCGAGCGAACGGCTGGCCTTGTCGGTGACGTCATGGGCATTGTCGTAATTGCTTTGGGTGATCATGTTGTGTCCTGTTGGGTTGATGGGCCCATCGTGGGTGGAAGCACTGCGTGGACAGAACTCGGCACGCGAATCGGTGGGCGCATGCATGTTCGTCGGCAACGGCGCCGCGGCGCATCGGTCGGACGGAGAGCTTGGTGTCGGGAAACCGTGCGGTGTGACGTAGGACAACGCCGACTGCACGTCAACTTGCGCTCCTGCACCCGGTGCGCCCGACTACCGGGTAGCATGCAGCTGCAGCCACAGACCCAGCGATACCTGAACATGATCCGAATTGCCATAGTCGACGACCACGCCATGGTGCGAGCGGGGCTCCGTCAGTTCTTCTCCGACCAGCCCGACTTCAGCGTGATCGGAGAAGCCGCAACGGGCCGCGAGGCCTTGGACATCGTTCGCAAGGGCGATGTCGACGTGATCCTGATGGACATCGCGATGCCCGACCAGAGTGGCGTCGACGCGCTGGCCGCCATCAAGGCCCGCGCACCGGAGCTGCCGGTGCTGATCCTCAGCGGCTATCCCGAAGAGCACTACGCAACCACCTTGCTGAAGCAGGGCGCCAGCGGTTACCTGAACAAGGATTGCGATCCGGAAGAGATCGTCAAAGCCATCCGTACCGTTTACCGCGGCCGCAAGTACATCACCGCCGGGGTTGCCGAACGCCTGGCCGACAACCTCAGCGGCGCCGGTGACCGCCTCCCGCACGAGGAGCTGTCCGAGCGCGAGCTTCAGGTCTTCTTGCGCTTGGCGAAGGGCGAGACCGTCAGCCACATGGCCGACAGCATGTCGCTCAGCGTAAAGACGGTAAGCACCTACCGCACGCGGGTGATGGAGAAGATGCACCTGGCGTCCAACAGCGACCTGACCTACTACGCGCTGAAGAACGGCCTCATTCAGTGAGGAGCTGGCCGAGGGGGCCGAATTAACGACTCGCTGGGCACCGTGCTATTCGAGCGCGCCGCTCACCGAATTGCCCATGTCGCCAGAGGCCAGGCGCCCGCAATACTGAATCAGCGCATCGATTTCATCGGACTTGTCGAACACCTTGTGGGCGCCGAGCTCCAGGCACTTGCGTCGCATGTCCTGCGTGGCGTAATTGCTCAGCACCACCAGCTTCGCACCAGGCGGCAAGCCGGTGGCGGCGCGCAAAACTCCCAAGCCCGTGCCGCCTTTCAGAAAAATGTCGACGATCACCAGGTCGACAACATGGTCGGGTTGGGCCAGCCACTTCACCGCCGACGATTCATCTTCGGCAGTGCCGACAACGTCGACCGCAACCAGCTCCTCGAGCGTGGCGATCAGGTTCTCGCGGATCACGGGGCTGTCTTCGACGATGTAGGTTCTTAACGCTTGCATGGGAAGGCATCCATAGACAGCCGGAGACTAGCCTTTGCCGCGGGGCCGAACCATAAGGGAGAGTTGCGTGGGAGCGTGGGACGTTTCCTACATCACGAACCTATGCGTATTACACCCCGATTCCGGGTAGGACAGCGACTACGGAAATCGCCGATCGCGTCCGCTGTCGCTGCGCAGGCGGGTTTGGCACAGTGCAATCTCCCATTTCCCATTCTTGCAGGAGACAGCATATGAAATCGACCCAGCAACTGGCCTTCGCCCTCGTGGCGTCGGTTGCCGCGGCGCAGGTGGCTGCCCAGGTGACGTTCTACGAACACGAAGGATTCGGCGGGCGTGCATTCACCGCTGCAGGTGAAGTTCGCAATCTCGAGCGTGCCGGTTTCAACGATCGCGCCTCTGCGGTCGTGGTCCAACGCGGACGTTGGGAAGTTTGCGAAGACAGGCGCTTCACCGGGCGATGTGTGGTGCTGCGCCGCGGCGAGTATCCGTCGCTGGCCGCCATGGGGTTGAACGATGGCGTGTCGTCGGTTCGCCAAGTCGCGAACAACGCGCGCATCGACGACGACCGCTACGCGCCGCCCGCGCGCGAAGTGCAGCCCAGTCAGATCACCTTTTACGAACATTCGGAGTACGGCGGGCGAGCCTACACCGCGAACGATTCGGTGCCGAACATGCGGCGCATCGGTTTCGAGCACACGGTGTCATCGGCGGTCATCCGGGGCGGCCCGTGGGAGATGTGTGACGAGCCCAACTTCCGCGGCCAGTGCGTGGTGCTCCGCCGCGGCCAGTACCCCGACTTCGGCACCATGAACATGAACGACCGCGTTGCGTCGATGCGCGAACTGCGCGTCGATGAGCGGGTCGATGAGCGCCGCTACGGGCCGCAGCCGGTGGCCCTGTACGACTATGGCCAGCGCCCGAACGAGCGTCTGTACCAGGCAGACATCACGTCGGTGCGTGCCGTGGTTGCCGCCCAGAACCAGCAGCGATGCTGGGTCGAACGCGAGCAGGTGACGCAAGGCGGCGGCGGAGCCAATGTTCCGGGGGCGCTCCTGGGCGCGGTGCTCGGCGGCATTCTCGGGCACCAGGTCGGCGGCGGCAGCGGGCGTGATGCGGCCACCGCCGTCGGCGTGGTCGCCGGCGCGGCAGTCGGTGGCAATACCAACCGCGACCGAGGCGGTCAGGTGGTGACGCAGGATGTGCAGCGATGCACCAGTGCGCCGCAGCAGACGCGTCCTGACTATTACGACGTGACGTACAACTTCCGCGGCGTGGAGCACCGGATGCAGATGGTCACGCCCCCGGGAGCGAGCGTGACGGTGAACGAGCGAGGCGAGCCGCGCGCCTGACGGGGACAGGCGCTGCACGGGCGCACCCCCCTGAATGCGGCCCCTCGTGGGCCGCTTTTTCATGGCTTTGGCGCTCTCTCCTACAAGGGTCTTGCATGCGTACCGATGTGAACAATGACCCTGCCCGTCTACCTTAGAGACCCCATTCATACCTTCTCTGGAGATTTCTTATGTGGCATAGAAAATTGTCGATCGCGGCTGCTGCTGCGACGCTGGGCGCGGTTCTCGCCGCACCGGCACAAGCCAACCTGGTCCTGCTGGACGAAGTCGACCTGAGCGGACAGGGCATCGGCGCAGTGTTCACCGTCCTGACACTGCAAAACGGTCCGAACCCCGCGGAAAGTGGCGGCGTGAACTTCGACGGCTCCACCTTCGGTGACGCATTGACGGGGGCTTCGCAGTCGCGGACGTTCACGTTCGCCGACCTCGCCCTGGCGGACGCGTCCGAGTTGCGCCTGATCGTCAACCTCGCCGAGCCGGGATCGGAGTCGCCGCCCAGCGTGCTGGCCACGAACACCGGGTCGTTCAACATCCTGTCCAACAGCGTCACCCTGAACGCGTTCAACTCGACGGGTATGCTGAGCCAGCAGTTCAGCCTGGCATCGGGCACGACGCTGAACCAGATGGCCGGTGGCGTCGGCGGCTCGGGTCTGGTCCTCGGTCTCGACGCTGCTCAGACAATGCAGTTGAACACCTTCATCACCGCAAACTTTGGGGCGGAGGTGTTCACGGTCGGTGCCACGTTCGCCAATGCCGCCGGCGGCAACGACGTGATCCAGGCCGCGCGCTTCGAGGGCACGATGGCCCCGATTCCCGAACCGGAGACCTACGCGCTGATGCTGGCAGGCTTGGGGGTGGTCGGGTTCGTCGCGCGGCGTCGCAAGCGCGCGGACTGAGTACCCCACCGTGCGCTCGGGGCGGGCGCAATTTGATACAACACGGGCCCTGCGGGGCCCGTTTGCGTTGTGTCGGCGAACGTCTCAGCACTTTCCCCAGGGCCGGGCCGTTTTCGTGGGAAGTTGACTCCGGTCAATCGTTTTTACGGACAACGACCGGACCATGCCGCCACGTTGAGCAGACGCACCATCGACCGCTGCAGAGGTTCCGCAGCCGACGTAACTCAAGGAGACAAACCCATGAAATTTGCCCGCACCGCCCTCGGTGGCCTTGTCACCGCCGCTCTCGCCGCTCTGGCCGCACCGGCGTTCGCTGCCTGGGAGCCGAGCAAGCCCGTCGAGTTCGTGGTCCCCGCCGGCACCGGCGGCGGCGCCGACCAGATGGCACGCCTGATCCAGGGCATCGTCCTCAAGCACAAGCTGATGAAGGAGTCGCTCATCGTGGTCAACAAGTCCGGCGGCGCCGGCGCCGAGGGCTTCCTGGCCGTCAAGGAAGCCAAGGGCGACCCGCACAAGATCATCATCACGCTGTCCAACCTGTTCACCACGCCGATGGCCACGGGTGTGCCCTTCAGCTGGAAGGACATGACCCCGGTTTCGATGATGGCGCTCGACCAGTTCGTGCTCTGGGTCAACGCCGACAAGCCGTACAAGACGGCCGCCGAGTTGATCACGGCGGTCAAGGCCGCAGGCCCGCTGAAGATGAAGATGGGCGGCACCGGCTCGAAGCAGGAAGACCAGATCCTGACCGCCGGCCTCGAAAAGGCGACCGGCACCAAATTCATCTACGTGCCCTACAAGGGCGGCGGCGAGGTCGCGGTGCAACTCGTGGGTGGCCACATCGATGCGACCGTCAACAACCCGATCGAGGCCGTCTCGCAGTGGCGCGCCGGCAAGCTGCGCGCGCTCTGCGTCTTCGACGACACCCGGATGCCCTACAAGGAAAAGGTCACCGACACCCAGTCGTGGGCCGACATCCCGACCTGCAAGGAATCGGGCGTGCCGACCGATTACGTGATGCTGCGCGGGATCTTCATGGCCCCCGGCGTCTCGGCCGAACAGACCACGTACTACGTCGACCTGCTGAGCAAGGTGCGGGCCACGCCGGACTGGAAGGAGTTCATGGAGAAGGGCGCCTTCAACACCACGTCGATGTCTGGCCCCGAATACAGCAAGTGGCTGACCACTGCCGAATCGCTGCACCGGCAGTTGATGACCGAAGCCGGCTTCCTCGCCAAGCCCTGACCCATGGCCGACGCACCCGCACACGCACCAGCACGCGGCAAGGGCGAGCCGCGGGTCCTGGTTCGCAACTTCACGGTCGACACCGTCGTCGCGGCGATCCTCTTCGCCGTCGGCGCGGTCGTGGTCTTCGAGGCGCGGCGGCTGGGCTCGGGCTGGAGCAGCGACGGCCCCGGCGCGGGCTACTTCCCGTTCTACATCGGCCTGATCCTCTGCATCTCGGCGCTCGGCGTGATCTGGCAGTCGCGCTCGAAGAAGACCCGCGACGAGGACGCCTTCGTCGACAGCGAGCAACTGCCGCGCGTGCTGTCGGTGCTGCTGCCGGCCGCGGTGTATGTGCTGGCGATCTGGCTGCTGGGTCTGTACGTCGCCTCGGCGGTCTACATCGCGCTGTTCATGATCATCCTGGGCAAGTACCCCGCGCTGAAGAGCGTGCTGCTCGGCGTGATCCTCTCGGCGGTGTTCTTCATGATGTTCGAAGTCTGGTTCAAGGTCCCGCTGTACAAGGGCCTGCTCGAACCGCTGCGCTTCCTCGGTTATTGAACTTTTCGTCCTCGTTCCGGAGCGCCTGAAAGATGGAAGAACTCAGTTCACTGATGCAGGGCTTCGCCGTGGTGCTCACGCCGATGAACATCGGTTTGATGTTCATCGGCATCATCCTGGGCGTGCTGATCGGCGTGTTGCCCGGGCTGGGCGGCGCCAACGGCGTCGCGATCCTGTTGCCGCTGACCTTCACGATGTCGCCGACCTCGGCGATCGTGATGCTGTCGTGCATCTACTGGGGCGCGCTGTTCGGCGGCGCCATCACCTCGATCCTGTTCAACATCCCGGGCGAACCCTGGTCGGTCGCGACCACCTTCGACGGCTACCCGATGGCGCAGAAGGGCAAGGCCGGGCAGGCGCTCACGGCGGCGTTCACCTCGAGCTTCGTCGGTGCTTTCGTCGCGGTGCTGATGATCACGTTCCTCGCGCCGCTGGTTGCGAAATTCGCGCTGCGCTTCGGCGCGCCCGAGTTCTTCGCGGTCTACCTGCTCACGTTCTGCAGCTTCGTCGGCATGGGCAAAGGCTCGCCCTTCAAGATCCTGATCGCGATGGCGCTCGGCTTCGCGATGGCCGCGGTCGGCATGGACACCGTCACCGGCCAATTGCGGATGACCTTCGGCCAGACCGAGCTGATGCGCGGCTTCGACTTCCTGATCGCGGTGATCGGCCTGTTCGGCATCGGCGAGATCCTGTTGTCGATGGAAGAGGGACTCGAGTTCCAGGGCAAGGCCGCGCGCATCAACCCGAAGGTCGTGTGGGAGACCTGGAAGGAACTGCCCAAATACTGGTCGACCTCGATCCGCAGCTCGCTGGTCGGCATCTGGATGGGCATCACGCCGGGCGGCGCCACGCCGGCCTCCTTCATGAGCTATGGCCTGGCCAAGAAGTTCTCGAAGAACGGCTCGAAGTTCGGCACCGGTGAGCTCGAGGGCGTCATCGCGCCCGAGACCGCAGCGCATGCCGCGGGCACGAGCGCGCTGCTGCCGATGCTGGCCCTGGGCATCCCCGGCTCGCCAACCGCGGCGGTGCTGCTCGGCGGCCTGCTGATCTGGGGCCTGCAGCCCGGCCCGCTGCTTTTCGTTGAGCAGAAAGACTTCGTCTGGGGCCTGATCGCGAGCATGTACCTGGGCAACCTGGTCGGCCTGATCGTCGTGCTGACCACGGTGCCGCTGTTCGCGTCGATCCTGCGCATCCCGTTCTCCATCATCGCGCCGGTGATCGTCGTGATCTGCGCCATCGGCGCCTACACCGTGCACAACGCGATGCTCGACATCTGGTACATGCTCGGCTTCGGCATCATGGGCTACGTCTTCAAGAAGCTCGACTACCCGCTCGCGCCGCTGGTGTTGGCCCTGGTGCTCGGCGACAAGGCCGAAGATTCGTTCCGCCAGGCCATGCTGGTCTCGCAGGGCGAGGTCTCGATCATGTGGGCGAACCCCCTGGTCGGCTCGATCACGACGCTGGCGCTCCTGATGCTGTTCTGGCCGCTGATTTCCAAGGCGCTGAGCATGCTGCGCCCGCCCAAGGTCGACGAGTTCGCGGCGCAGCGGCCGGTCGACTGATCTGCTGCAAGGAGCAACACATGCCCGTCATCGCACTGACGCAGGGAATGGGCTCGCTGGCCCAGGACATTGCCGAGCAACTGGCCGGCGAACTCGGCATCGCGACCCTGCAGCACGAGGTGGCCGATCGCGTGGCCACGAAGATGCATGTGTCGAAGAGCCTGATCAGCCGGCTGCGAAGCGGCAAGGCCGGCACGTTCGAGCGCCTGAAGGCCGACCGCGAAGCGATCGAGATCTACACCGCTGAAGAAGTGCTCGAGGCCGCAGCGCGGGGCAACGTCGTGCTGCGCGGCTGGGGTGCAACGGCACTGCTGCGGCCCGTGCCGCACGTGCCTTGCATCCGCATCCTGCGCCCCTTTGCCAAGCGTGTGCAATGGCTGATGACCGAGCTCGACACCGACGACGTCGAGATGGCCGAGGCCGAGATCCGCCGCAGCGACGAAGCCAATGCCTCGCGCATGCACGAGCAGTTCGGCGTCAATTGGGGCGAGCCGGTGTTGTTCGACCTGGTGCTCAACACCGACCGCCTCTCGGTCGACACTTGCGTCCAGCAGATCAAGGCGCTGCTCGCGCGGCCCGAGTTCACCGAGACCGAGGCTTCGCGAGCGATGCTGCTCGCGCTGGCCCTGCACGCCCGCGTGCGTGCCGCGCTGCGCGCCAACGAGGCCACGCGCGAAGTCGACATCACCATCGAGGGCCAGGGCGACCGGATCGCCTTGCGCGGCATCGTCGTCAACGTCGCCGAGAGAGCCTCGGCAGAGCAGGTCGTTGCTGCGGTTCCCGGTGTCAGCGGGGTGGACAACGAATTGCGGGTGATGGCGACTTCGCGGCTCTTCACCTCTTCGAAGAACTGACCGCCTCGACGCGAGCGGCGGTCAAATCTTCCCCTGCTGCTTCAACCGGCTCAGCGTCTCGGCCGAGAGATTGAGGTAGGCGGCCAGTTCCTTCTTCGGAATCCGCTCGGCCAGTTCGGGATGTTTGCGCTCGAAAC
>Ga0163144_10029981_pt1 | contig 10421 bp, 7 predicted proteins | sample OliLak19BULKMAT1_FD_123175 | JGI IMG/M metagenome (GOLD analysis project Ga0163144, IMG submission 123175) | Freshwater microbial mat bacterial communities from Lake Vanda, McMurdo Dry Valleys, Antarctica - Oligotrophic Lake LV.19.BULKMAT1 | ecosystem: Environmental > Aquatic > Freshwater > Lake...
GAGCGGCGGCGTGGGCGATGAAATCGTAGTGAACCTCGCTGCGATACATTTCCTTCACCGTGCGCCCGTGCACGCTGAGGAGATCCACGCGGTGCTCGCCCACGAGGTCGAGCAGGCGATCGAAGTTGGCCGTATCCTCGAAGCCGATGCGCATTTTCACCGTGAAGAGACCGGGCACGGTGGCGCGCAGGAGGGCCAGGATCTCGCCGACCTTGGCGGGTTCGCGCAGGAGGCCGCCGCCGACGTTCTTCTTGTAGACCTTGGGCGCGGGGCAGCCGAGGTTGAGATCGATGCCGGCGACGTTGTGCCGGAGGAGCTCCTCGGCGGTGCGGGCGAGGTGGCCGAGGTCTTCACCGATGAGCTGGGCGAAAACCGGGCGACCGGTGGTGTTCTCGTCGATCGATCGGAGGATGTGTTTCTCCGGGCGGGATTGGGCGTGGACGCGGAAGAACTCGGTGAAGAAGAAATCGGGCGCGCCGTAGTGCGCGATCACGCGCATGAACGCGAGGTCGGTGACGTCCTGCATCGGGGCCAGCGCGGTCAGCGGGCCGCCGTGCCCGGAGGGCAGACAATGCCCTGCGGGCAGACCAGAGACGAGAGACCAGAGACCAGCGACCGCAGACGTCTGAGGATTGTTGTTCCGAAGCGCCTCTGGTTCTTGGTCTCCAGTCTCTCGTCTCTGGTCTCTCGTCGCTGGTCCGGCCTCATTCATGTCTGCTCTTCTTCGTCGCCGGACTCCTCGGCCTGCTGCTTGAGCACGCGCTCGAGGATCTCGGTCATGTCCTCGACGTTTTCGAAGACGGCGCGAGCGACGAAGATCGAGCGCTTGTGCTGAAGGGCGAGGACGATGGAGTCGCTGGGCCGCGCGTCGAGCTCGACGATTTTCTTGCCGAGCTCGTTCTCCATGCGAAGCAGGATGCGGGCGAAGAAGGTGCCGTCGCGGGCATCGTTGACGACCACGTGGTCGAGCTGGGCGCCGAGGCCGAGCAAGACGCTGCCGATGAGATCGTGCGTGAGTGGCCGGTCCTTTTTCACGCCGTTCAGCGTCATCTGGATGGCATTGCCGACGGAATGATCCACATAGATGACGAAGGTCTTGTCGTCGTTGCCCAAGAAGACCGCGCAGCCATTGGCGGTGGGCATGACCCCCTTGATGGTGACGAGGACGACATCGTTCTGCATGGCGGCGGAACAGTGGAGCGATACCGCGTGACGTGCAAGCGGGGAGGGGCTTACGGGTGCCACCGGGTGCAAATGAAAGTGAAGTCACTTGCCCAACCAAGGCCACGTCGGTGGGGCCGACCCACCCCGCAGGTTTGCCACGTAATACGTGACAAACCGATCGTTCTGTCCCAGCGGGGGCGGGCTCGTTTGTCACTTAATAAGTGACAAGCCGTCGCGGCCGGACGGTGCGGCGGTGGCCGGGGGCACTGACTTCACTTTCAATTATACCCGTGCCTCCGCTTAGAAACCGAAGAGGCTGATACCCCACGCGCGCGCTTGTTCGAGGACGGCGGGCTTCTCGAGGATGAGCACTTTCTCCGCTTCGAAGGCGGCGGCGGAAAGTTGGGCGGTGCGCATGGTCTCGAGCGTGCGCAGGCCGAAGCAGGGCACATCGAAGCGCCAATCCTGACGCGTCTTCACGGTCTTCACGAAGAGGGCTTCGTCGGTCTTGAACGTGCCGGCGCGGCGGAGCATCTCGTCGGTGCCCTCGAAGGCTTCGACTGCCAGCACCGTGCCCTTGCGCACGACGCAGCCCTGGCCGATGTCGAGCCGCGCGCACTCGCGGGCGATCTGCACGCCGTGATCGAGGTATTCGCGATCGAGGGGGAATTTCCTGCCCGTCATGCAACCGGGCGAAGCCAGGTGCGCATCGAGGAAGGCGCGCGCGTCGAGCAGGGTGACGCCGAGCGCCTCGATCTCGCGGGCGATGGCGCCGAAGATAGTCTCGGCGTTGCGGCGCTTCAGCGAGAAGAGGAGACTCGAGAGCTTGAGGTCCGGCAGGTTGCCCTTGAAGAGGCTGGGCGGGCTGATTTGGCCGGCCATCAGGGCGTAGCCGGCGTCGAAGTCCCGCAGCGCGCCGAGCAGGCGACCGAGCTGGCCGACTTTGACCATCGCGTGATCCTCCGGCGCAAAGGTGGCGACGAGATTCGCGGGCGTCTCGCCCTCGAACGCCACCAGCTTCAGCGGAACGCCGGCCGCACGCACGGCCGCGGCGACGAGGATGGGATAGGTGCCTTGCCCGGCGATGAGGGCCAGCGGCCGGCGAGGCTCGTAGCCGGCGGGAAGAAAAGCGGAAAGAGGCACGGGCGGACGTTCAACGCTCCCTCTTTCCCGCTCAACTCCCAACTGCGAGGCGCCGATCAGGTCTGCGCGCCGTAATATTTCTTGTAGCTGCGGTAGTAGCGGTAATTGGAGTAATACTCGATGCGCCGCGGCGAGAGGCCGTTGAGCACGATGCCGAGGACCTCGTTCTTGCCGTTGCGCAGCGCGCGCATGTAGAGCCGGATGTGCTTCCGGTAGGCGCGATTGAAGCGGCAGACGTAGACGACCTCGTCGATGCGCTCGGCGATCAGGAGCGAATCGGTGACGGCCCCGAGCGGCGGGGAGTCGACGATGACGAGATCGTATTCGCGTTTGAGGCGCTCGAGCAGGAGGCCGAACGCGGGATTCTCGAGCAGCTCGGTCGGGCTCTTGGAGCGGCCGCCGGAACAGAGGAGGGAAAGGTTCTCGCCCACCTTGATGATGCCGAGGGTCGGATTGGTCGCGAGGTCGCCCTCGATGGCGGCGCCGCCCTCGAACCAGGGGATGAGGCCGCTGTTGTTCTGCTGTTTGAAATGGCGGTGCAGCATCGGCCGGCGAAGATCGCAGTCGATCAGCAGGGTCTTCTTGCCGTGGCGCGCGAAGCTGCCGGCGACGTTGCAGGAGATGAGCGTCTTGCCTTCGCCGGGGATCGTGCTCGTGACCAGGATCGATTTCGGAAAATCGAGTTTCGAGTGGATCTTGATCGAGCTGTAAACACTGAGAAACGCCTCCACGCCGGGCGCCTGCTTGTTGTCGGAGATCAGCGTGTATTTCTCGTCGTCCTTCATCGAAGCGAGATCGGGAATGATGCCGAGGAGATTGACGCCGATGAAGGACTCGACGTCCCAGGCGCTCTTCACGCGATCGTCGATGAAGCTCAGGCCGACCGCGACGCCGAGAAACACGAGCACGCCGATGCTGATGCACGTGCGGGTGATCTGGCTCTTGTTCGGTGAGTAGGGTTGGGAGCTGGGTGTGGCGCGGTCGAGGGGACGCACGGGAACGTTCTCGATGTTCTTGATCGTCTGGGTGTCGTTCAGGCGCTTCTGCAGCTCGGTGTATTGCTGCCGCTTCGTTTCGGACTCCAGCTTGAGCGAGCGGAAGACGATGCTCGTTTCGCCGAGATCGAACTGGGCCTTTTCGTGGATCGCATACTCCTGTTCGGTCGCTGTGACGCTCTGGCGGGCTTCGGCCTGGCGGGCGCGCAGCTCGGCGATGGCCTGTTCCTTCGCCCTGTTGAGATCGGCCTCGGTGACGTTCAGCTCGTTCATCTTGTCGATCATCCGCGGGTGCTTCTCGAAATAACGCTCGGCGAGCAGGCTGATATCCTGGTTGAGCTGGTTGAGCTTGGCCTTGAGCGGCGCGACGGCGAAGTGGCCGCCGATTTCGGCGACCTCGAGCAGGTTGCGGTTCTCGGCCTGGTAAGCCTCAATCTGGCGGATTTTCTCGTCAATCATCCGGAGCCGCTGTTGCGCTTCATCGCGGAAGCCCGCGGCGCGGCGGAGGCGCTCGGAGACCAGGTTCATCGAGCCGTCGAGGGAGATGAGATTCTTCTCCTTCATGTATTTTTGCCACGTCTCGTCCGCCGCCTCGGCCTCCTTGCGCAGCCGATCGGCCTGCTCCTTCAGGAAGTCCACGGCGACGTTTGTGCTGAGATCGATCTTCTTCGTGAGAAACAGCATGAACGTGTTCACATACTTGTTCGCCACGAGGGCGGCCGCCTCGGGATCCGGGTGGGTGACGTTGATGCTGATGATGAAACTCGCGCGGGTGGGCGAGGGGGTCATGGAGCCCATGTCGAGGCCGACCGAGGCGGGATCGGTGCCGGGCGGAAGGTTCTTCAGGGCGGCGCGCTTGAGGATGATCTGCTCCTCGGGGGTGAACGACTCGCGGACTTTGGCCGCGAGGGAGTTGCTGCTGAGGAGCTGGATGTTGGTATTGAGATCGACGTCCGAGCGCACGGAAGAATCGGATACGCCCTGGATGTTGACGACCGTTTCCGGCTTTTCGAACTGCATCGTGGCCCGCGCCGAATACATCGGCGTGACCTGCATCTGCTTGTAGCCATAGCCGATCGAGATCAGCAGGGCGAGGGGGAGGGCGATCCAGAGACGTTCCCGCAGGATGATGTAATAGTCGCGCAGCGTGCGGCGCTCGACGGCGTCATCGTCGCGCGCGGCAGCAGGCGGGTGCGGAGGTTTGGAAGGAGCGTCGGCCATCGCGATTCGTCAGGTAAGATTAAATGATTTTTTCCGGCACGTAGATGGTGTCGTCGGGCTGCAGCACGAAGGCGGCGTCGCCCGAGTCCGACGGGGCGCGGCCCTTGATGGCGCTCTCCACGTCGAGCTTGAAGGTCTTGAGCGTGCCGTCGGGCATCGTGCGCGTGACGATCACTTCCTTACCCCGGGCCGTCTCGCCGAAGCCGCCCACCTTGAAGATCAACTCCTTGATCGTCATCTCGGTGTCCGCGGGGATTTCCGGGCGGCCGGGATTGTTGACCTTGCCGCTGATGATGACGGTGCGCGGCGCATAGACCTCGACGGTGACGCTCACCTGCGGATTGCGCAGATAGCGATCGTCGCGGTATTTTTTCGCGATGGATTCCTGGGCCTCGGCGATGGTGAGGCCGACGAGATTGATCTCGCCAATCAGGGAGAGGTTGATCGTGCCCGTGGCCTCGACGCGTTTGCCGCCCGCATTGAGATCCTGCTCACCGAGGATGGAGATGGAGACGGTGTCACCGCGAGTGATTTTGTAGGCGACGTATTTTTTCTCCGACTTGGGCGTGACGGGTTGGGCGGCCGGGAGAGAGGACGAGGAGACGAGTCCCGCGGCGAGGGCAAGGGCGGCGGACAAGAAACGCAGGCGGAGGAGGGAGGTTTTCATGGGGATTACCAGCGACTCGACAGGCTGAGGGTCCAGGAGGAGCGGACGAAATCGGCGAACTCGATGGTCGACCAGTTCTTGAACCACGAATACGTGAGCATGGCCTTGAAATGCTCGTTGAGCGAATAGCCCAGGTTGGCCGACCAGGTGAAATAATTGTCGTGGCGATGCTTTCCGAGCACGGCGGGAAAGGCGGGCACCAGCAGCGTGCCGTCGAAGTCGAACACCGCGGGGGTCGCCCCCGTCAGCACCACGCGGCCCGACTCCCCGAGGAATTTGCTGTCGCCATAAGTGGCCGAAGCCGTGAACGAGAGGTGGGAATTGTAGGCATACTGCGTGTCGATCGTGGCGGTGGTCGTATCGACGAACGAATCGGTCGCGGTGATGGCGAGATCCTTGCCGATTGAGCCATTGAGGTTGAGTTTCTTGCTGATGGAGAAGCTGGCGGGGCTGCTGATCGTCCACGATTTGATGGCGGCCTGTTCGCCCAGCGCGGTGCGCGGGATCCTCACCTGATAGCCGACGCGCAGGCTGCCCGAAACGCCGCGGATCAGCTTGCCGTTGATGCCGAGGGAAAACGCGTGATCAGCGCTCGAGGTGTCGCGCGAGGTTTCGTTGTGCCGGTAGCGATAGCCGACCAGCATGTCCCGCTCGCTCGTCAGAATGTGGAAAACATCGAGCGACGCCGAGATGCTTGTGAGACTGGCGAACGCCGTCTCATCGACGTAGCGGCGCGAGGAGTAGCCGAGCGAGCCGGCGAGCGTATAGGTGCCGGCGATGGGATACTTGAAGTTCAGTCCCACCGGAATATTCCAGGAGGAACTGCGGACGTTCACCGACGCATCGGCCCGGCTCTCGCGCGCGGCACTGAACGTGAGGGAACCGGTGGTCCGGCCGCTCTGCTTGGTGAACTCGAGGCCGAAGGAGGGATTGTCGAAGTCCTGACCTTCGAGGGTGCCGAAGCGCGAGGAGCTGACCCCTGCGTTGGCGTTCACGCCGATCCAGCCGGCGCGACGGGTGTATTCAGCCGAGAGGGACGTCGAGTAGACGAAGTCGCCCTTGTTGTCGCTGTTGGCAAAAATGTTCGAGTCGCGCGAGACCGACATGCTGCCGCTCACGAAGATCTTGTCGTGCCCGTCATTCAAAGTGACGAGCGCCCGGGCCGGCGTGACGGCGAGCGACGTTGCCAGCCCGAAGGCCAGGGCAGCGCGGAACTCTCGCCGGGATGTCATTGCCGTGAATCAGAAAAGGCCGGGCGTCGGCGTTCAGCCACCAGGACCGCGGCCAGGCGTTTGGATGCGGGCCGGGCTGACCGTGAACTGCGTGGGCAGCACGGTCGGCACAATCTCGACCGGCACGATCTCGCGGATGGTGACACTGCTGGCGCCGCCGCTGTTGCCGTTGAAGGCGGTGATGCCGCCGCCGGTATCCTCCGAGCCCGCGCCGGCACCGCCGCCACCGCCGGTGGACTCGGATGCGGCGCCTTCGCCCGAACGATCGTTCGTGATGGTGCGTTCGCGCACTTCGAAATAGACCGTCTTCTTCGCCATGCAGGCCATCGCGACCTTGTCGTCCAGCTTCGGCAGTTCTGCCGCCGGGATGGCTTGAATCTGCACCTGCGCCGGCTGGCCGGGCGCACCGCGCCGGATGATCGCCTGTTCGCCCGCCTTGATCGTCTGGCCGCCGAGATCCGCGGAGCCGCCCTTGACGGTGCTGTCGCCTTCCAGCATGGAAACCTTCGTGATATCCGGTCCGGCTTCGATCACGATCTTGCGCCCGCGGACGTTCACCGAGCCATGCGGCGTCTGGTAATTCATATTGCTTCCGGCCACGAGCTTGCTGGTGCAAAGCCCGACGGTGCCGCGGGCGAGAAACGCCTGCGTCTGCGAAATGGAAGGCTCAACGTCGACGTCGGAGCGGTTCGGCGTGAACGGCTCCTGCATGAATTTCTTCACCTCGACGCGCGTGTCGGCATCGAAGAACGCGCCGGTGCCGTTCGAATACACCATCGTCGAAAAATATTTGCTGCGATCCGCGTCGTTCGCCGGCTTCTTCGTCTCGATGATGGTTCCCTCCACTGTGTAGACGGAACGCTTGCCGAGATCTTCCAGCGCATCGCCGGTATCGATACTCGCCTCGCCACTCACATCCGCGACGTAAACCTTGCTGGTCGGATTGGCCTTCTTCTTGCCTTGAGCCCACACCGTCCCTGAGCCGAGCGATGCCACCACCAAACCGAGAACAACAAGAGTGGGGCGGCAGGCGCGCGGGGAAAGTTGAGTTTTCATGGTGTTGCTGCGGATTGTTGCGGGGCCGGGTATGGTGCCATGAAACTGGGGGATAACCCCTAGGAAACGCAAGCGCTGAGTTTTGCTTATCTCACGCTACGACAAGATTTAGGATTTTACCGGGCACGAATACCACCCGTTTGATGGTTTTACCCTCCACGTGGGGGGCGACGCGGGGATTGGCCTGCGCCAACTGCAATGCGGCCTCTTGGGAGAGACCGACCGGCACGAGCTGATCGCCACGGTGCTTGCCGTTGACTTGGAAGACCAGTTTCACCTCGGAAGCCGTGAGACGGCCGGGATCGTAGCTCGGCCAGGTGGCACACAACACGGATTCCCGGCGTCCCAAGCGCGACCACAGTTCTTCGGCCAAATGGGGCGCGAACGGCGCCAGCAACTGCAGGAAGGCCATGACCGTGTCGCGGTTGGTCGCCGGCGTTTTCTGAAGTGCATTCACGAAAATCATCATCTGCGAAATCGCGGTGTTGAGGCGGAGGCTCTCGATGTCGTCGCCGACCTTCTTAATCGTCTCATGCAGCAGTTTCGTGAGCTCGGGCGAGTCGGTGGCGGTCGCGGAGATTTTCGCGTTCACGCTGCCGTCCGGCCCAATCACCTCGCGCCAGACTTTTTGGAGGAAGCGGTGCACGCCCTCGATTTGCTGCATGCTCCATGGCTTCATGGCCTCGAGCGGGCCGAGGAACATCAGGTAGAGACGCAGGGTATCCGTCCCGTGCGAATGGATGATGGTGTCGGGATTCACCACGTTGCCGCGGCTCTTGGACATCTTCTCGCCGTCCTCGCCGAGGATGATGCCCTGATGAAAGAGTTTCTGGAAGGGTTCGGGCTGCGGGACGATGCCGAGATCGAAGAGCACCTTGTGCCAGAAACGTGCATACAGCAGATGCAGCACGGCGTGCTCCGCGCCGCCGACGTAAAGATCGGGCGTGCCCCAGTAGCGCAGCGCTTCGGGCGAGGCGAGGGCGTCGGGATTCCGCGGGTCGAGGAAGCGCAGGTAATACCAGCACGAGCCGGCCCATTGCGGCATCGTATTCGTTTCGCGGCGACCGCGGATCCAGGCGGCACCGGCGGGCTGGGGCGCGGTAGCGGGCACGGCGGCGCCACTCTCGACGTTGAACCAGATTTCCAGCCACGCCGTTTCATTCGCGAGCGGACTCTCGCCGGTGCCGCTCGGCAGATAGGACTGCACGTCGGGCAACGCGAGCGGCAGCGCCTGCGCGGGAAGCGGCAGCGCGCAGTGCATGACGCCGTCCTGACGGAAGGTCACCGGCTCGGGCGGGAGCGTGCCGCCGCGAAGCGCGGCGGCTTTCGCGTAATCGGCGGCGCTCACCCAGACGATCGGGAAGGGCTCGCCCCAGTAGCGCTGGCGGGAAAAAAGCCAGTCGCGCAGCTTGTAGTTGACGGTGGCCTTGCCGACGCCGCGCGCGGCGAGATCGGCGGTGATTTTCTTCTTCGCGTCGGGCCAGGCCAGGCCGTCGTAGCCGGGCGAGTTGATCACTATGCCGTCACCGACGTAGGGCAGCTTCGTGTCCGATTGGTCGCTTGCGATCACCGGCACGATCGGCAGCGAGAATTGTTGCGCGAACTCGTAGTCGCGCTCGTCGTGCGCCGGCACGGCCATGATCGCGCCGGTGCCGTAGCCCATCAGCACGTAGTCCGCGATCCAGATGGGCACGCGCTGGCCGTTCACGGGATTGATCGCGAACGACCCGCTGAACACGCCCGATTTGTCCTTCGCGAGATCCGTGCGCTCGAGATCGCTCTTCGCGCCGGCTTTGCGCCGGTAGGTTTCCTCCGCCGCCTTGTGCTCCGAGGTCGTGAGGGCATCGGCGAGCGGATGCTCCGGCGCGAGCACCATGTAGGTGCAGCCGAAAAGCGTGTCGGGCCGCGTCGTGAAGATTTTCAACTGGCCGAGCGATCTGTCCTCGAGGTCGAAGAGCACCTCCGCGCCTTCGCTGCGACCGATCCACGCTTCCTGCATCCGTTTGGTGGAGTCGGGCCAGTCGACGTCCTTCAGATCCGCGAGCAGCCGCTCGGCGTAGGCGGTGATGCGCAGCACCCATTGGCGCAGATTGCGGCGCTCGACGGGAAAGCCGCCCACCTCGCTCTTGCCGTCGACCACTTCCTCGTTGGCCAGGACGGTGCGCAGCTCCGGGCACCACCACACCGGCCGCTCGTCGACATAGGCGAGGCCGCGCTGGAAGAGCTGCAGGAAGATCCACTGCGTCCACCGGAAATACTTCGGGTCCGTCGTGTCGATCTCGCGATCCCAGTCGTAGGAAAAGCCGAGCGCCTTGATCTGCCGCTTGAAGTTGACGATGTTGTTCTGCGTGTTCGACGCCGGATGCGTGCCGGTCTTCACGGCGTGCTGCTCCGCCGGCAGGCCGAACGCGTCCCAGCCGATGGGATGCAGCACGTTGAAGCCCTTGGCGCGCTTGTAGCGGGCGAGGATGTCGGTCGCGGTGTAGCCTTCCGGATGGCCGATGTGCAGGCCCGCGCCCGACGGATACGGGAACATGTCGAGCACGTAGTATTTCGGCTGCGACGAGTTGTTCGCGGCGCGGAACGAGCCATGCTCCTCCCAGAACGATTGCCAATGCGGCTCTATCTCATGGAAGTTGTAGTCAATGCACTTGGTAGCCATCGTGTGAACCCGCCACTGTGAAACCTTTCCCCGCCCGGTCAATCTCCACCCTCGGCACCCTGGTTTCCCTCGGAATTTCGCTCGTGGCACCGGCGCACGCCGCGATGAGTCGCGGCTTCAATCAACTGCTCGATGCGGTCGTCCGTATCGATGTGCGCGAGATCGCGTTCGAGGCGGGCGCGCGGCGTTACACCGCGAGCCTCGGTTCCGGCGTGATTCTCTCCGCGGATGGCGTCGTGCTGACCAACGCCCACGTCGCCAGCCCGCGCTCCGTCGAGCTA
>Ga0163144_10029985_pt1 | contig 10420 bp, 13 predicted proteins | sample OliLak19BULKMAT1_FD_123175 | JGI IMG/M metagenome (GOLD analysis project Ga0163144, IMG submission 123175) | Freshwater microbial mat bacterial communities from Lake Vanda, McMurdo Dry Valleys, Antarctica - Oligotrophic Lake LV.19.BULKMAT1 | ecosystem: Environmental > Aquatic > Freshwater >...
CATCGGAGTAAGTCATCTTCGCCAACGGATGCGCGACGTATTTTGGGGAAGGTGCGCGACTTGGATTCTAGTTTCCAGTTTCAACGCCACGTGGAAGCCAACTGTTAAAGTTTCCACGTATGGGGGACCGAGGTTATTGGACTTATTTCAACAACTGTACGTGAGGCCTACCTACGATTCAGTTTGTCCCTCACAGTCTGCATTTTGTGGTTGTCGACCGACTTTATTTTTTTTAGAGTAAAGTGCCCCTCACGCACGCACCCTTCTTTATTTGCCTTGGACGCACACACACCAATCTACAACTTCAACTAACTTAGTCAACATCCACAGAAGGCAAGACGTCATGTCATGGTTGCGTGGTTTCCAAGTGGTTGCGCCAAAAGAAATTTATATGCAATTCGTAGTCGGATGTTTGAGGTTTTGATCAAGCTCTGTCCTCCTCTACTCTAGTATTCAATTGTACTTCTTCCACCAACGGATACATGACCTTTGTAGTTTGATTATTCGACTTGAAGGTTGACAACAAAAATGAGGCTATCCAAACCAGTGCACGTATTTCTAGAGCTCTTGCTCGCCAGCAGCGTTGCCGATGCATTTTCTGGCATTCGTCAAAATCCGGCTCTGACGAGATTTTCTCCAACAAGGACAAAAATGGCGGGCGGAGACGGCAGTGATAAGGAATGGGCCAAAGCGCTACAAGAGAGTACTGGTATGGTACCAGGACAAATGGAAAAGGACATGAAAATGAAGGGTTTGCTAGGCAACAAACAAGGCCAAGGCGATCCCAAAGTCACAGCCAACGGAAATTTAATTCAATGGCTTCAAGAAGAAGGCGAAGTCTACTTGGCCGAAGAGTCGTCGTGGGGAGAAGCTCCGCACCCCTTGGCTATTTCTACAGAAACCAAGGATGAAATTACTAATGAATCGTCGGGTCGAGGATTGTTGGCGCGCAAAGACATTAATGAGAGTGACGAACTCTTGCGCATCCCCATGAAATTGTGCTTGACCAAGGCGTCTGCGCGCAAGGCCTTGGGAAAAGAAACGCTCCCAGAAGACATCAATGAGTATTTGGCAATTGCCTGCCAATTGATTCATGAACGATTCGTATTGAAAGAAAAATCCTCTTGGAAACCCTACATTGATGTCCTTCCTGAAACGTCCGATGTCAATCCCACATTCACTTGGCCAGATGAAGATTTGGAATTTCTTGCCGGGTCTCCTGTCATTGCTGCGACCAAGAGTTTGCAAAATAAATTGAAATTCGAATACACAGCCTTGTTTGAAGGTGACAAGGGGCTTTTTGCTAAATTTCCAGATCGTTTTCCCAAGGAGGTACGTTCCCATTGTATTTATTTGATACTATTGAGTTTTCAACGCCTATTATTTCCACCACACCAATCTAAAATGCCGCGAAAAATATCTTTTCATTCAGCACTTTACGTATGCCAATTGGGAATGGGCGTTTGTCAATTTGTTTTCACGTGCCATTCGTCTTCGTAGTCTCAAACAAGGAGAAACGCTGGCCATGGTGCCCTACGCTGATTTGATCAATCACTCCCCTTTCTCAATGGCCTATCTTGATGCTCGCGAGAATGGAGACTGGTTGTTCAAGACCGGTACAGAGGAGGTCATTCTCTTTGCGGACCGAGGATACAGAAGAATGGAGCAGGTACGGGCGCGACTAGGTGTTACTTCATTCTCTGTGTGTGTAGAAAAGGAATGCACCCATTGATTGATGCTAACTTTATTTCATACTCCTGGCGTGATCTGCAGATCTATATTTCGTATGGACCCAAGTCAAATGCAGAGCTCTTGCTTCTTTATGGATTTGCAGTCGAGAGAAATCCTTTCAATTCGGTCGACGTTACCGTTTCGATTGCTCCTCGCACGGCATCGTTTGTGAAAGAACTCAACGATGACAGTATTCCCATCGATCCCTTGGGAGAGGAAAAAGTGGAGTTCTTACGAACTGTTGGACGCGACAATACCGTTGATTTCCCCTGCTATGCAGACCGTTACCCTGTTGAACTCTTGGAATTCTTGCGCCTGATGCAAATGACACCCGATGATACACGTGGAAAACCATTGGCAGATTTTGATTATTCGCGTACCATTTCGACGGCCAACGAGGCAGCTGTACTTACCTCCGTGATTGATGCTGTCAAGCGGCAACTGAGCAAGTATCCCAACACGGAAGACGACGATGCGGAATTGATCAAAGACAAGAGTTTGTTCCGACTTCTTTCCTACAATCAGCGCATGGCGGTCCGCCACCGACGAAATGAGAAGAGGCTGCTGAAGAGGACCATTGCTGCACTTGAAAAGCAGATGATGGTTCAAGGCCTTGATGCCGAGGATCTTGTCCGTGCAGAGGGTAGTACATTTTGGCAACTCCTTGCAGGCGACCGAGAAAGGTATGGCATGAAGCAGAAGACTGCTCTGGAAGATCGTCTCGAGAAGATGGGGCTGCCAGTTGACTTGCGTTAAAAGCATAAAACTCTTGTACATACACTGTAGATAGAGAACTGCCGTAACCCTGGATCATTAAATGATAATCCTAATCTAGTAATATGTTTAGTCTAGCTCAGGGAAGAAGGCACTCTTTTCGTTGTAAACGGATGCACCAAATTGTAACCTGAGGAGGAGATTTGTTCTCGTCGTCTTGTCTGAGAAAGTGGAGGTTTCCCCGTCTCAGTCAAGTCTTCCGTTTGTGGAACAGATGGCTTCAGGAAGCATCTCTGCGCGTTTGTCAAGGCAGCGCGAATGAAGAAACACATTGCGTTGAGTGAACGAAACAAGCAGAGAACATGCGCAGAACTAGTTCAATGATTATAAAATTTCCAAAAGAGGACTGACATGACATCCGTGGAGAGACAAAACCATAATGATTGGACGCTCCGAGGAGTGGACAGGTGGCACAAAAACTGCACCGGCTGACAAATCGAATACAGTCCGTCTATTAGCCCAGAGCAAGCTCGGGCGTGGACACCATGCTAATAAAATTCAATCGGAATGGCGACAAGAAGCCACCAAATTTTTCTGGCATCCGCATGAAGGTACAACGTGTATAGAATTTCCATCGAGATGGAGACACGCGACCGAAAAAGGATGCGCCCAAACAAACAACAGTACGATGCATTGTGCAAGCTTACCTCTCACCAATCAAGAAAAATAAATCGGGAAGTCCACAGCTGAGGCGACAGAGTGAAATAAGGAAATGAACCAAGTTGGTAAGTATACTGTAAGGTTGCCATCAGTATCCAAGCAAACCTGAACAAGATGTTGGGGAGCTACTAGCAGCGGTGATGTTGAGTATGAAACCACAGCGCTAACGAATTCTCATCCAAATTAATTTAGCATTCCACAAATGATAAAGCAAGCAGAAAGCCATCACCACGGCAAAAGGTGGCAGGCTTCGCTCGTGGAATGCTGCACGGCGCAAACAAGAAAACACAGATAAAACGCTTGGCTCGGAAATTTAAGCATATTTGTTGGCTCCCACGGGGTAAGGAAAAGAAATAGTCAAGGACAAAAATATATCGTCACAGCCAGTAAACAATCACAAAATCGTAGACATATGCAAATTCTCGTTCTTTCGTCGGAAGACGATGAGCTCACCATTTCCGCTGCATGTGACAACCCACATTTTGTCGCTGGGTCCAGCAGCGATGCGATGTCCCGAGTTGATGATTTTTGTTGGAACAGCCTACTAGTACTTGCAAAGGGTCGTCCACCACCTCATGATGTCATTACGGTCTCCAATTCACCAAGTGGTTGAAAAAGCCACCCCTTAATGGCACATACTCGGTGAGCTCAAATTGCATTTTGAGGACGGCGCCGCAAGCAAAGAAGTTGCAAAGGCTCTACCATCGCCTCATCATGTAATTATCGTATCCAATTCACCAATTCCCTTGTCAATGTCTCTCCAAGAGGTCGGAAATTCGCGATTGAAGAAACCACCTCTTAATGGCACATACTCCGTCATCTCAAATTTCTTTTTGAGGACGGCATAATAAAACGATGTCGGAAGTGTTCCTTTGTCGTATCCGGGAAGCTTGTCCTTGACCGACCGATATCCACGGATCCGATTAATAAACCCAGTGAAAGTTGAAAACCAGCACCCAAAGAAGACGCGCCCCCTAGAGGCAACCAACTGATCAATCATACCAAAGTAGTTCGAGTTGACATCTTTCAGTTCATCTTTGAAGTCATCTAAAAACCGGATATGATAGTGCTTCTTCAAAGGATCGAAGAAAGACTTGACCCTTTCATCTGTTGCGATAAAGATCGTTGAATCGGGCGTGAGCTGTTCGTGACTATTCTTGAATATTTCTTCCGCGTCGATGCGTGTATTTTTGAATTGAAAATCTCCTGACAAGGGAAGTACACAAAAAAGCGTTGAGCGACCAAAAGTGACTAAAAACAATACGATCAGCCCGAAGCAGAACCAGGATAACTGCACAAGCTACACCAAAGCTTACCTCGACGGATATGGAACGTATCGAACAAGCCTTCTGGGTTACCGGTGGGGTCCCGATCACGAGCAATCTTTCGCATTCCCGCTACAACTCGAGCTGCAGCGCACTGGATTTCGTCGTTGTACCTCATATGGTCTCTCATGAACCTCTTTAACCAAAGATCTTCTTTCCAGTCTTCCATAAACATAAAGGCGTAAAAGTGCACCAACAGCCGAAGCTTCATTTGATGGTCACAGGCAAAGTGCACAACCCTTTCATTTTGCATTGTCTCGTTGTAGACACAAAGCTCCTTCCTGCCTGCCATATTTTCCTTCATCCGCTCAATGGGAGCGGCATCAACATCGACGGGGTGTCCTTTATAAACTTCAGGATCGAGACCTTCCTTGTGAATGGCCTCTTGCTGCTCCTGCAACTCCAAAATACTCTTGTGATTGCCCAACCTTGGAAATGTTGCTAAGCACTGTCCTGGTCTCCAAAGCGGCACAATAGATACGGTTCGGAGCCACTCACGAAGCTCATCGTATTCTTTTTGATCAATCATATTCCAGTCACTTCGGTTGTTGGGTGGGAAGCTAACTTTTCCTGTTTTCTTGTCCATGAGATTCCCCGTCATGGCTTCTGCTTCCAAGAACTCTTGCATGGTGATCATGTCAAGTGCTGCATTCTCTTCGGCCATTTGTTTCATTGGAAAAAAATCATCGAAATCAAAGTGACGTCGCTGTTTATTATCACCTTTTCCTAGCTGATAGAGTTTGAGGCAGAAAGGACAAAGTGATTAGAGGGAAGCAAGTACAGTATCATCAAATATTTCTGTAAGCAGACATACCAGGTACATTTTCTTTTGAGGAGGCAACACCAAGGTCCTCCCTGTAGCAATGGCAAGGCCTACTACAGTTTCCATCGCCATGCGAATGTTGTTCCATCCACCCCCATCCGGTTCAAAGGTCATGTATTGTCGGCGTTGTCCTTTTTGTTTGTGCTTTAGCGGGGAGACATAAAGGGCATCACTGGGAACGTCGGACCAATAGACCATTTCCTGCGCCAAGTCCTTGGACGGTCCACCATAGGCTTCACATGAGAGACTGGCGATTTTGGATCCTTGTAAGATTTTCTTCTTGTCTGCTGCTAATCTGCCAGCAATAAAGAGAGACCCCTCCTCTTTTTGAGACCCCCCCTCTTTTTCGTCCTCCTCTTTTTCGTCAATGCTGTTGGATGCCTTCTTGACCACTCTACCATCCGGTCCGACATTCAATTGAATGCCCCGTTTAAAATCGAACATGGCATTGTGAACAGCGGTACTTTGTCCAACAGCAGAAGCATGTCCATCAATGTCATGCGACAGCGAGATTATGGCGTTGATAAAAAAACACGCACCGGCGAAAACCATCAATGTGACCTCCAGCTTTTTGGTCCCGGCGTTGGTTTTAGCACCCATGATAACAGTCGGACGTTTTAGCTCTGGGTGCTACTCCTGCTATGGATAGTGGTTATGTCGTCTCTTTCGCCGTTCTTGGGTTGGTAATTGGTGCCATGGGCTCTAAGATACTAGTAGCTTATCCTTCGATACATTCAAAGATAATTATGTGTTACAATTAATACACTTGCCCTACATCACACAGTAATAGCTAGCTAGTAGATAGTACTAGCTAGTTAAGTACGGTAAGAGTGTGCTATTACGCGCGCAAGAAACAACGGCAAAGATACATTCGCTTTGGGTGGATGGGGAAATTGTGTCTGTCTGTCTGTTGTCCTTGCGATTTGTTCATTAATTTTGTAAGTTCCTCTCCCGTGAATCCGTTTCAGTTTAATCACACTCCGTGAAAGCCTGTCGGTAATTCAATTACTCACAAATTCGTGGTTTGGCGCATCTCCCGATTTCCAACGCACGAAATTTGGATAGATGATAATAAGCTAAGGAGTCAAGCCGTTGCGGTCTTCGCCATCTTACTGTACACCCATCTTGAAGGTGAATGGAGGTTGCGTTTTCACGCCATACCAAGCCGCTGCTGTAGCTCTACTACAACGTTCACTCGATTTACTAGTAGTAATAGTAGTTGTTGCTACATTTTTCTGTTTCTAGGGGAAGCACCGATTGATCGATTCGATTACGATTAGTGAACTAAGACGTAGTGTAGATTGTAGTATTGTAGAACAATGATGAGAAGAATAACTACAACCTCCCTCCTAGTGGGTATGATGGTGATGAGCATCTGTACTCTATCCAATGCTAGGACGAACAATATGCGTTCTGCCTCCGAAAAACAGGAAGACGAATCCGAGGAAAAACGCCGAAATTTGTTCTTTCGAAGTCAACGTGAGCCACAGCCAGCGGCTCAGAGTAGATTTAGAATTAGAGATCGAATCATGATTGATGCCTTGACCTATGAAACAGCGACAACCTCTTGGGTGAGTCCTGGTAAAGGTGGTAAGGGGGGCTACTATGAGTATGAATACCATGAGGCTGAAGTAGATGGTGACCATTATAACGGTGATGACAACTTTTTCGAATATGGTGATGATGATTATTATTATCCGGGTTCCAAGAGCAAAGGGTAAGTCAGTGAGGATTATCGTGATGTGAAACGAGGTCTTTTCATATACATTTCTTTTAGAAAGTGTCCTTCATTTGTGTTCGACCATTTTCACTTCAATCTCACAAACGTCACGCGGCACAACTTTTAGAATGTATTCTAAATCAAAAGGAAAAGGTGGTAGTAAGTCAAAGTCAAAGTCAAAGTCGAAATCAAAGTCCAAAAGTAAGAGTAAGGTCTATTACTTGAAGAGGAAGAAGGTCAGACAAGGTAAGATGTAGACTGGTGTCATTGTGCTTAACAGCTTGAGTGTCCCCATGAACTGAATTTGAAAAGAGCTGCATTGCATTTTGAGTCATTACTGAAACATTCTTCTCTTTTATGTATTTCCTATTCAGCACAAACATTTAGGCCAACAATCAGCCCCACAACGCAAAATCCGACGGTAAGCTCGGCGCCATCAGTATCTGCTGTTCCAACAAATGCTCCAACCACTGGTGCTCCGACAGGGTCGCCTTCAAGCGTCCCTTCAGGTAAGCCCACAACAATCGCACCAACTTCCGCTCCCACGACCTCTCCTACCAAGGCACCAACGATCAGTCCAACGAGTAGCCCGACAAAGGCGCCCACGACGTCACCTACCAAGGTCCCTACAGGATCTCCTACAGGCGCACCTACTCGAGTGCCCACAACATCTCCAACACTCGCACCTTCTAACAGACCAACCACGGGTGCACCGACTGGGACCCCATCCACTGGACCTACCAATTTTCCCACACTCTCATCCATGCCCACCGGTATCCCGAGCATTTCACCAACCATCGTTCCCACGACCCAGCAGCAAGCAATGGCCATGCGGGGTCAAGGATTTATTATTTATGAAGATGATTTTGTTTTTCGTGATACTGATGGCTCTTCAAAATCCAAGTCCAAGTCGAAATCTAGCAAGGGAATGAAGATGATGAGGCCAAAGGGTAGTAAAGGCAAGGGCATGAGCAAGAGCAAGGGTGGCAGTCTTGATGGAATTGTTAAGCGCGGCATGATGAATATGAATAATCAGGAACTAGACTACAGAGGTAAGCATGGCTGCAGATGATCGGAGTGGAACTAGTCTTTATCGTTTCTGTTTCTCATAAGCGCATTTCTTTCACTCCTTTCCAGATTACGAGTATGATCCTCTACCCGGAGACTATGGTAGAAGAGCGCCACCAAATGGAGAAACAGATGACGCCGTCACTACACTGCCTTCTGTCGCTTCATCTTCCGGTGCCCCTGGAACCACCAATGCTCCCACACTGATCGGTGCTACCAACGCTCCTACAATCACAGGTGCCACCAATGGGCCTTTAACAACACGAACCGGTGGTACGAAAGAACCAACATGGCTCCCAACACAAATGATGGATGACGACACAAAAGTATAGCATAGGTGGCGTCGTAAAGGAATATCATTGCATCTTCCACTGATCGAAGCTTCGGGACTCCCTTATTTTATCAAATCATTGTCTTTACCTGCCGTGACCCTCGTACGAGACCTAGTTCTTTCTTGAACGCGTTTATTGAACTGGCAAGACAGGTAGTCGATGCATCAATGGATGGAGCATTACGCTTTCCTGAACCCAAAAGACATTCAAAAAGCGCGGTGACTACGCGGACCAGCATATGCTAGTATCTAAAAATCTTCATTTGGTGCAACCATATATAATCTATGTAAACGTGATCGTCATCTCTGGTTTATTTTCTTGTGTGGTCCAGTATTGGTAGCTTCTTGTAGAGACTAGGTAAAGTGTTACAATATCGGTAGTGTGCATGGATTAAGTGACTTCTAAGAAAAGATCATCAGGTTGAAAAATGAATATCTATTTAAGATGACTGCTCATGACCCTCTGGCAGAGCTCCAAACGAAGTCTATTTACTAGCTACAGCGCTACTACTAGCATGAACAAGGTTGGCACCCCGATCACGGTGTGACCTACCGTGCATCTAAAGGGACCAACTGTCATAGCTACAGCTACTTATTCAAGAAAAAACAGGCGAAGTTATTACTATCATTCTATTCCATTCCTCATACATGACACTCACAGACCTTTACAGCTCTTGAAACAACCTCCTATTGACTGAGAACGCAACGCGGCGACCCTCATGGTAAAGTATTTCTTTTTCGCGAACTGACCCTCTTTTGCCTAACCCCATCCCTTTGTGTGTAAGATTTGTACTGCAGACGTCTGTCATCCGCCCCCAGAGGTACATCCTCAGCCACTCAAATAACCTCCACCAACAGAGGCGACAGAGCAGGAGAACTGGAGGCGACAGCAGGAGACCTGCTGTTGCCTCTGCTGAGGCCGGCAAGGCACTATGCCCATCCAAGCAGCCCTCCACCAAGTGCTCGGCGTTGCCCCCCCTATTGCGTACATACCTCCCCATCTTCGTCAACAGCAAAATGACCTCCGACAGAAGACTCTGGCTCAACGTGTCTTTAACAAGAAGCAACACAAGTACTGCTCATCTCATTGGGCAACGTGGAACATCCTAAGCGGAAGAAACAGCGGTTTACAGCAGGCTCTGTTGGATATGAGGGACATGCGGATTGGGCTTTCTTTTCTTACTAGTACCGGATTCACAAGGAAGAAGGGAGACCCACATAGCGACTGTGCAATTCATTCCAAACACTTTGAAGGATACGACGTGGTTGGAACTGAGGCAAACTCTAAGAGACAAGGAGGGGTTGCATTTGCCATCTGTGCCCCTCGAGGGGCTGGAGTAATCAAGCCCAATTATCACCTGGAGAACGTATGTTGTCACGGCAACAACTGCATGAGTTGCTTGTATTGCACTGGAATTCGGAAGATCCCTATCATTGGAGCTTATTTACCCCCAGGCCAACAGGGCCTGGATGACCTCCATACCGATGTCCAAACTGCTTTTAATCAGTACTAGTATCCAACCAATCGATATGCCCCTGTCTTTATGGGAGACTTCAATGTGGATCTGGATACCAATAACCCCAACGATTTGGACAGACAACAATAAGTGTTGGACTTCCTCGCTGCTAATGGAGAGCTCCAAAGTATGGTTCCACACTTCCGTCAGAGACGCCGGTATGCCGATATGGGACATACCACTTGGGCCCAACATATGGAAGATGGGACTGTGAGAAGATCCAAGTGTGATTACATTTGTTGCCGGGACAAGAGACTCTTTACCAATGTTGCCCTTAGAGAACCAGAGACCTACTCCAAGACTGACCACTTCATGATCAAGGCTACCTTTCTTAACGCCACACCCAGGGCCCACAAGAAGTATTTACTTGGACGCAAGAAGATACCCCTACAACACAAAGGCCCCTACACCCCAGCTGATAACCTCTTCAGAATTTTGGTAGACAATGTCCCCCCCCCCTACTGCAGAAGG
>Ga0163144_10029987_pt1 | contig 10420 bp, 7 predicted proteins | sample OliLak19BULKMAT1_FD_123175 | JGI IMG/M metagenome (GOLD analysis project Ga0163144, IMG submission 123175) | Freshwater microbial mat bacterial communities from Lake Vanda, McMurdo Dry Valleys, Antarctica - Oligotrophic Lake LV.19.BULKMAT1 | ecosystem: Environmental > Aquatic > Freshwater > Lake...
CTGAAGTCGTTCCCACAAGCAAGAGGCTTCGTCGCCCCTGGCTTGGCGGAAAAGGTCAATGATCTATCTCAGTATCCTGTTGTACCAACGCCCGAACCGTGGCAAGACGAGTTACAGAGTTGGTTCATAGATGGGCTACCCGTTCTCAGTGAAACAGTCTGGTTTCACGAGTACACCGGGACGCTTTTACTGACGGATTTACTGTTTTGCTTTGGGACGAACAACACAGGTTTGGCGGCACTGGTCGCAAGACTTCTTGGCGTCTATGACCGACTGGGGATGTCTTTGACGATGAAGCTGATGACGAAGGACAAACAGGCTCTGCGACGCAGCATCGAGCCACTCTTGTTGCTACCGGTTCAGCGCATCGTTCTAGCTCACGACCAGATCATTGAAGAACAACCGACGATAAGACTCAGGGAAGCATTCGAATGGTTGCGATGAGGCCTAACCCTTCGCTCAACCGGACATTTTGCGGTAGTCCATGTTTGGGCTACATTTATTCTCGCTCAAACCCGGCCCACCGCAAAATGCCGGTTAGCTCAAACGTTAGCTGCACCAGGAGAATTACGTGAAAGCCATACATTTACAACGCATTCTGGCCTTCATCTTTATTGGTCTCGGCGCTTGGTGCCTGCTGTTTCCGGCCGTCGTTGAGTCATTTGTCATGCGGCCCGCCTACTACGTCGGGAATAGCACGAGCGAACTGTTTGTTGCTTGCTTCGGGGCCCAGGCGATCTTGGTAGGAACAGTCATTTACACGTCGCGATTCTTGCCCAGCACCTTCCTCATTTTTGGCATAGTCGCATCCGTTCCTTTCTTTGGTTTCAACTACTATTTCTACTTTGTCCGTGGCATGTTCACCGACTGGATGGTCCTCGATTTCGTGGGAAATGTCGGCATTTTTGCCAGCGGTCTGTGGGGCTACCGCTTGAGCCTCAAAGAGGCCGCAGCTAACAATTCATTCAAGCCGAAGCCGCTTCGCGGCTCGGCTTAATTCAGGTGTTAGGCCTCGTGTTGCGCTATACGCAACATGTTAATCTTTGCCAATGATTAAGCCTCTCAAATACAAAGGCTTGCGTCGCCTGTACGAAACTGGAAATGCCGCTGGCGTTGAAGCCAACCATTCCAAACGTTTGAGGATGCAACTAACTGCTCTCGATACAGCGCAATCAATCGATGACATGGACATTCCCGGCTTCAGACTTCACCCGCTAAAAGGCCAGATGCGTGGCCGCTGGGCTATATCCGTGAATGGCAATTGGAGAATAACTTTCGAGTTTCGTGATGGTAACGCTTACGTTCTTGATTGCGAGGATTATCACTAATGGCTATGCACATTCCCCCGCATCCTGTCGTTTTCATCGTTGAAATCTATCTTGAGCCAAATGGCGTTAGCGGCAGGGCGCTCGCTGAAAAACTAGATGTTGCGCCGTCTACGTTGAGCCGAATCCTTAGAGGCATCAGCCGCATAACCCCTGAGATGTCGCTCCGCCTTTTCAAGGCGCTTGGTCGCTCTCCCGAGAGCTGGCTGTCTATGCAGGACAACCATGATTTGTGGCTCGCGAGGCAGCAAGTTGACCTTCATACGGTTGGCAAGCTTCGTCTGGGAGCGGCCTAACAAATCAGTCAAGGGGGAACCCAACGGCAATGGGCGCAATAATGCATTTCCTATTTCGGATTCTTGCGCCCATTGCGGTCGGCTGCCTTTATTTCGGGTGTTAGGTGTTGCACTTGCTCCGGTACTACCGTGGTGATACCCTTCGCCCTATGAAAGTAGCCATCTCACTCCCAGATTCCCTGTTCTCCGCCGCCGAGCTTCTCGCTGAGCGGCTGCATGTCTCGCGTAGCCAGTTGTATGCACAAGCCCTCTCTGTCTACCTGAAAGAGCGGCATGATCCAGCTGTAACGGAACAACTCAACGCTGTGTACGGTGCTGCCGCAAGCTCAATGGATCCTGCATTCGTAACTGCCCAAGTCAAGATGCTCACGCATGAAGCGTGGTGAGATTTGGTGGGCCTCACTTCCCAGCCCTGCAGGGTCAGGCCCAGGCTTCAAGCGCCCCGTATTAGTGATACAAGCCAACTCTTTCAACAGCAGCACAATTGCTACTGTCGTTGTGGCCGTCATTACGTCCAACTTGGCATTGGCGGAAGCACCGGGGAACCTTCGCATCGCCAAATCCGACTCGGGCTTGCCTCAGCCTTCCGTAGTCAACGTGTCGCAGATCATCACCATCGACAAGTCGGTTCTAACAGCCAAGGTCAAGGCGCTGCCCTCCTCAGTCATGGTCACGGTTGATGAGGGAGTAAAACTTGTACTCGCACTGCCGTAGGACAACGCCCAACAATTCCGTAAGGAAACCCCCGTCAACACCGCGCACAAAGCGCGCTTGCCTTTAGCTCTCAGGCGATAGCTCTCCGTTCTTTTCGCGTCTTGCGTGTTGCACGTCGGCTTGAGCAGGTTCAACGGATGCCAGAATGCATTTCCGTCCCAAGGGGATTTCCGTTGGTCATAATCGGTCTTGTTGGACGCCGTGACGCTCGTCCGGACGAGGGTAAAAACCGCGCCCGGAAGCCGCTAGGGCAGGGTGCCGGCTTTGCTGTCCGGAACCGGCAGGTGCGCTGCGCTGTGCAGCATCTGCTCCAACTCCGCCACCGGCAGCGGTGGGCTGAAAAGGAAACCCTGGATCTGGTCGCAGTTGTGCAGCCGCATCCAGGCCAGTTGTGCGGCGGTTTCAACGCCTTCCGCGATCACATCCAGCTTCAGGCTGTGGGCCATTCGGATGATGGTTAGGGCGATGGCGGCATCATCGGTGTTGTTGGCGATGTCGCGGATGAAGGCGATGTCGATCTTCAACTTGTCGATGGGAAATTGGCGCAGGTAGGCCAGGCTCGAATATCCGGTGCCGAAATCGTCAATGGAAATGCGCACTCCGCGACTGCGCAGGCTGTGCAGGCTGGCGATGGTGCGCTCGGTATCTGCCATAAGGGTGCTCTCGGTCAACTCCAGCTCCAGCAGCTCGGCAGGGATATCGCTGTCGGCGATTGCGCTGGCGATATCCGCCTCGATGTCGCCCTCACTGAACTGGCGTCCGGAAACATTGACCGACACCTGCACTGGGCCGATCGGGGAGTGCAGCCAGCGTCCGATCTGCCGGCAAGCCGTGGTTATGACCCAACGCCCCACCGGCACGATCAGCCCGGTCTCTTCCAGCGCCTGGATGAAGTCTTTTGGCGGCATCAGGCCGTGTCCCGGTCGCTGCCAGCGCAGCAGGGCTTCAAGGCCGACGACGCGACCGCTGTCGAGCCGCACCTTGGGCTGGTAGTGCAGGACGAATTCACTGTTTTCGAGCGCATCGTGCAGGGCAGATTCCAGTTCGAGTCTGGCCAGCACCTCGGTATTCATCTGCGCGGTGAAAAAGCGGAAGGTGTCGCGCCCGGCCTGTTTCGCCCGTGACATCGCGGTATCGGCATACTTGACCAAGGTTTCCGAATCGGAAGCATCCTCGGGATAGACGGTGATGCCGATGCTGGTAGTGACCGCAATACGGTGGCCCTTCAGGTCGAAGGGGGACAGAAGCACGTTGCGAACCAAGGTGGCGGCAGCGGCGGCACCTTCCTGGATATTTTGTGCCCGCGTGTCTTCTGTCGGCAGGATCACTGCAAATTCATCGCCACCCAGACGCCCGAGGCTGTCCCGCAGGCGCACGCAGCCCACCAGCCGGTTGCTGAACTGGCGCAGCAATTCGTCGCCCATGGCATGGCCCAGGGTTTCGTTCACGTTCTTGAAGTGGTCAATGTCGATGTACAGGACGGCGAGAGTGCTGCCGCGCTCCGATGCCCGGGCCAGGGCCTCGGCCAGGGTTTCGTAGAACAGCGTGCGATTGGGCAGGCCGGTCAGTGGGTCGTAATGAGCCAGGTGATGCAGGTCGGCAGTGCGCGCCTGCACTTCTTTTTCAAGGGCCAGACTGTGGTCCTGCAGCAGGTCGCTGTAGGACTTCAAGCGCAACAGGTTGCGCACCCGGAGCCACAACTCGGCCCGGTCAACCGGCTTGGTCAGGAAATCTTCGGCACCGGCGTTGAGCCCAATGACCCGGGCGCTCCGGCCGTCCTGCGCACTCACCATGATGATCGGGATGTTGGCCGTAGCCGGACTGGCCTTCAGCTGGCTGGCCACCTCAAAGCCATCCATGCCCGGCATCATGATGTCGAGCAGCACCAGGTCGGGCGGATTTTTTGCAATCGAGATCAGCGCCTCCTCACCATTGGCGGCACAGCGGGTGACATAGCCTTCCGGCAGCAGCAGGGCTTCGAGCAACTTCCGGTTCTGAAGCTCGTCATCGACGATGAGGATGCTGGCGGCGGTTGCTGCGTTAATGGTGATTACTCGAAAAGCTTGCCGGCATTGACCTGCAATAGCTCTCGTTTGGCCAGGAGATTCTCGATAGCCGCGTACAGTTCGAGATAGCGCAACGGCTTGGCGATGTAAGCGTCGCAGCCCGCCACCTGGCTTCTTTCCTGATCTGCCTTCATTGCCATCGAGGTCAAGGCGATGACCGGGATGCCGGCCGTGGCCGGATCCTGTTTCAAGATGGCGGTAGCCGCGAAGCCATCCATGCCGGGAAGCTGGACATCCATCAGGATCAGGTCCGGATGTTCGGCCCGCGCCAGCATCAAGCCGGTCTCGGCATCCACCGCGCGCAAGACCGCGTGACCGACATTGTCTAGCAGGAGCGCGACCAGCTTCATGTTCGCCGGGTTGTCTTCGATTACCAGTACTCGGGCCATTTACTTGTCTCTCTATCCGGGCAACAACGCGCGCCTGACCTCGGCGATGAAACCGGCACGGTTGAAACCGGATTTTTGAACGACCTGGACGACCTTGCCGGCTTGCCGGTTCAGATCGGACTGGTCCTGCACGGTCATCTGTTTGGCCGTAACAACCAGAATTGGAATGAGCGCGGTATCGGTATTGCCATGCAGCTCAGCAACGACTTCCATTCCATCCACGCCTGGCATGATCAGGTCGAGCAGAATCAAATCCGGCCGCAGCTGCTGCGCCAGGGAAATGGCTTCACCGCCGCTGTGCGCGCGAACGACCGTGTAGGAAGGCCCAGGCAGGAATGCGGCAATGACGTCTACTGCTTTCGGGTCATCGTCCACGATCAATACCGTGTAAGTGCGTCCCTGGGCAGGTTGCAGGCCGAGGTCGGCCAGCGCCGTTTTCAATTGTGCGCGGGTGAAGGGTTTTTGCAGTGCCGCGCCGGCCCCGCTCGCCAACGCCATGTCGTTGTCGGCAAGGCCAGCGACGATAACGACAGGCACGAGCGAATACCTGCTGTCCTTGCGTATTTGTCTAAGGAACTCCCAGCCATCCATGCCCGGCAACTGCACATCCAGCGTAATCAGACTCAGTGTCTGCTGTTGAGCCAACACGAGTGCAGCTTCGGCGGTCGCTGCATGCAACACGGTGAAGCCTTCTGCTTCGAGCAAAATTCGGACCAGGTCAGCAGCGCGATCGTCATCCTCGATCACCAGCGCAATGCGATCACGGGCCGCGGGTACCACCGCGCTGGCTGCTCCGTAAGTGACGGGAGCATTGTCGACGGTTTTTGCCAATGTCCGCAGTGGCAACCAGACAGCGAAGCGCGCGCCTTCGCCCTCGGCGCTGGCGACCGCCACGGTGCCGCCGTGCAGCTCGGCCAGCTGTTTGACCATGGCCAAGCCTAGCCCAGTGCCCTCGAACTTGCGCGCCAGACTGCTGTCGATCTGGGTGAAGGCCTGGAACAACTTGGCCATGTTCGCCTCGGAAATGCCAATGCCGCTGTCGCTGACGCATATTTCCAGAAATTCGCTGAACTGGTTTTCCAACAGTGGGAAACCGTGTGACGGCCACGGGTCCGACAGGGTGCCGACGGCACTGCGTGGTACCCGGCGCGCACTCAAGCTCACGCGCCCGCCGTTGCCGCTGAACTTGACTGCATTGGAGAGCAGGTTGTAGACAATCTGCTTTGTCTTGCGCATGTCCAACTGCAGTGTGTCCAGGCCATGGTCTGTCTCTAGGTCCAGGCGGATTTGTTGCGCTGCCGCCTTTTCCCGGACGATGGACAGGCTGTTGGATAGCAGTCCGTTCAAGCCAACCGTTTCCAGTTCGAGGGCCATCATCCCGGCCTCGACCTTGGACAGGTCCAGGATGTCGTTGATCAGCGCCAAAAGATGTTGGCCGCTGGTGAAGATGTCGCCGATGTATTCGTTCTGCCTGCCGCTCATCTGGCCCATCAGGCCATCCTTGAGCGCTTCGGAGAAGCCGATGATGGCGTTCAGCGGGGTGCGCAATTCATGCGACATGGTCGCCAGAAACTCCGATTTCATGCGACTGGCATGCTCGAGCTCGATATTTTTCTCCTGCAACGTGCGCTCGAAGCGCTTGCGCTCGGTGACGTCACGCGCTGCTGCGAAGACGCCTTGCAGCTTGCGGTCGCGGTCGTGGAAAGTCGCGGCGTTGTACGAGACCACCGTCTCATCGCCATTCAAGGCACGAACGGTCAGTTCATAGTTGCTGACCTTGTTCTCGGTGAGCACCCGCTTGATAGCGGCATCGGCCAAGGGCGGATCGGTGAAAAAATTCTTGCAGGGCGCACCAATCAGCTCATCGCGGGTGCGTCCGGTCAGCGTCATCATCTGCTGGTTGACATCGGAAATGATGCCCTGCGGATCGGTGGTCATCAACGCGTCGATATTGGATTCGATCAGCGAGCGCGTATAGAACTGCTGATCGCGCAGACGCTGGTCGAGCAGCGCCTGGTCTGCCTCGACCTGCTTGCGCGCCGTGTTGTCGGTGCCGATCAGCAGGTAGCCGATGATGTTGTCTTCGGCATCGCGCAGCGCCGTGACCGAGACTATGGCCGGGAAGCGACTGCCGTCCTTGCGGATGTAGGTCAGTTCGTAGATGTCCTCGATGCCGCGTGAGGCTTTGAACACCAGAGCCTCGAAGCCGGGCGTGATCGCGGTTCCGAGCTCCACGCTCAGCGCCTTGGCCCGGGTGATCAGCTCCTGCGGATCGGATATGTCGGCCGGCGTGATCCTGTTCAGGACGTCGGCCGCGGTGTAACCGAGCATGCGCTCGGCGCCGACGTTGAAGATCTGGATGACACCCTTGGCGTCGGTGGCAATGCTGGAGAAGTTGGCGCTGTTGAAAATGGCGCTCTGCAGGGCGCCGGCCTTGAGCAGCGCTTCTTCCGCCTGTTTGCGCGCGGTGTTGTCAGTGCCGATCAGCAGATAGCCGATGATGTTGTCTTCGGCATCGCGCAGCGCCGTGACCGAGACGATGGCCGGGAAGCGGCTGCCATCCTTGCGGATATAGGTCAGGTCATAGATGTCCTCGATGCCACGCGAGGCCTTGAACACCAGCGCCTCGAAGCCGGGCGTGATCGGCGTATCCAGTTCCAGACTCAGCGCGGCGGCCCGCGCGATCAGTTCCTGCGGATCTGAAATGTCGGCTGGCGTGATCTGGTTGACCACGTCCACGGCGGCGTAGCCGAGCATGCGCTCAGCGCCGACGTTGAAAATCTGAATGACGCCTTTTTCATCGGTGGCTATGCTGGAGAAGTAGGCACTGTTGAAGATGGCGTCCTGTAGCGCGCCAGTCTTCAGCAGGGTTTTCTGCCGTCGGAACTCAACGATGCCGTCAGGACTTCCTTGCCTTTCGCTTGCGCCATCATGCGAACTGGGGCTGGAGTTGGAAATCGGCATGCACCCTCCGCGAAAGTTGGCCATCAGCAATCGGTATCGTTACCGTGGCCCATGTGGATACCGGCGAGCGTCTGCTGGTGCTCATGATCTGTACCGATCGCCTGCGTGCTGCGGTGTGGGTAGAGTGTTATGGTCGGGATCTGCAAGTCTGTTCGCCACCCTACATAGCGAGCCTGCCGGCAACGATGGTTTTTTCGCGGAGCCGCTAGCGAGAACGGACAGCAATGGCCGGCCCTTTGTTGATGCAGCAATGCACGGATAGCAATTCCAATGCCGGTTGCATGGGTTGTGCACGTGCTCGGGGTTGTTCGACGGGGAGCGGGTCGCGAGCATCGACGAGTCCGCGCAGACCTGGGCTCAGCGAATTCGCCAGGCCCGCGATCATGGATGACCCCAGGGTCTCGGTCGTCAATGCGTAGAAGTGCCGCCAATCCGCAACAGCGTCGTGCAGGCAAACTCCGACAGGCTTGGTCTTAAATCGCCGACACGCGCGTGTCGCCTCGTCCTAGGGCGCGGACCCTGCATCGGCGGTCACTGTTCAAGACCGCTTGCAGCGCACGGCCGGCGGCCAGTGGCGACGACGCGATCCAAGCCCGCCTTGGGCGGTGCATCGTGCCTGCAGGTGACCGGCGTTTATCGCCGCCCGCGTCTCGGGCACACGCTCTTCCACCACCGGTGCAAGCCCGCACATTACCCTCGAGCGCGAGTTGCGTGGCTATCCGGAGTGCGGCATCCTTCCGCCTGACTTCGCCTGCGCTCTGGCTGGCTCGCGAAGTGGCGACCGTCGCCGCCGATGGCTACATCCTTGGTTACGTGAGCTTCGGGCGCCAGAAGGCGCTCGCATGCTGCTACCGGCTACGTTTCCGAGCAGTGTCAGGGCCAGACTCCGCCGCAGCACGGCCTCGACAGGTTTGCGGAATCGGGGCGCGACGGTCGCTTGGTCTACCCAACCGACAACAACCGTGGCGCCCAAATTCAATTCGACTTGCCGCGCGGCGTGGTCCTGTCAGATCCACGTGGTGAGGAAGATATGCCGCCAGTTGTCGACATAACCTGCTCAGGTGCCTGGGTACGCGACGTGCCAGACGCTCGCAGGCAACGCGCAGCAACCGATACGCACGTCATTGTTTTCGCGAAAGAGTGCGTCCAAAGCGCAAGCCGAGGCCGCCCAGCAACGACGCGATGCCTCCGATGGCGAGCCACGGCAGTGGACCGGCGGTATCGGGCAGTCGGTTGTAGATCGGCATGGGTGCCGGAGCATTCTGGGCAACGTAGTCTTCTTTGATGACGACGTCTTCGTAACTCCGCACGCGGCTGTATTGTTCTACCGGCGCGCTGGTCGAGCTGGCGAGACCGGACGCACCTTCAGGGACATACAGGTTGATGCGTTGTTTCGGCGTCAAGGCGCTGAAGGGGTAGTCACGTCCGCTCAACGACACCGTCTGGTCGGGTCCCGGTATCAAGGTGTAGCGGCCCATCGAGCGGCCGAGCGGGCCGATAAAGTCGGAAGTCACCGAACCGTCATTGTTGACGCGAACAAACTCCGCTTCGAAGCGCGCCCATTTCCTGCCGTTGTTGATGACCACTTCGTGGCAGGCCTGCTGGATGCGCGGGTACTGGTTGACCAGTTCGAGATTCCAGGCGATATCGACTTGGCCGCAGGTTTGGATACGCGTTTGCGGCGCGGCCAACCGGCTTTCGTTGAGTTCGGCTTGTGCGGCGACGTCGCCGGCCAGAGCCAGGCCGATCAGCAGCACTGGCAAACCGACCTTGTGCATAGTCTTGGTTTTATTGTTCATTTTCCGCTCCAATATCCAATCACGTTCGGCGCCCGCAGTCGCGGGACGCCGTTGTTGCACGCGGTCGGTGAGTCCGGTCGCGTTTTTTCATCGCTCGGCCACTGCGCGCACGATGTAGCGCTTCGGGGCACTTCCGACGAAATAGAAGGGGTAGCAGGTCACGAGAGTGACGGCGTTGGATTGGGTGTCCGCCAGCGGCGAGACATCGCTGGGGTCGACAATCGTCAGTGCACTGACACGGTAGCGGCGTCGCTGCGTCGGGCTGTCGAGTTCCAGCACGTCTCCCACCGCGACGTTTTTCAGCGCCCGGAAGTAGCCGTCGCGGTGCGCGGCGATAGCGACATTGCCGTCGCTGCCCGGCGCTGCAGTGCCACGCACCCAACCGGCACCACGATTGAGGTTGTGCTCGCCGGTATCACTGAATACCGGCACCTCCAGGCCAATGCGCGGAATACGCAACAGTGCAAGCGCGCTGGTTTGCTCCGTGCTGGCGACCGCGATGCTGGCGGCGTGGTCATGGATACGCTTTGGGGACCAAGTGCGCTGATCGGGGAGCGTTGCGCTGCGACTGTCATCACGGTCGTTCGCTACCGGCCTAGCGTTGGCGCTGGTGACGGAGGTTGCGACGCCGGCTTTTGCGCCGTGATGATTTGCTCCATGCGCCTGACTGAAAGCGGAAATTGCCGCGCGCCGCTGCGTTTCACCGTGGCCGCGTGCCATCGCGTAACTCGCCAACAGGCCGAACCCGATCAGCCAACAGCTGATCTCCAGTGTCTTGCGTAGCCGTCTTGTATTCACGCGAGAGTTCCCGACATCGCCGACTTAGTGCCGCAACAGCGAGGTTGCGGGCGATCTGGCTGGTCCGTA
>Ga0163144_10029993_pt1 | contig 10419 bp, 16 predicted proteins | sample OliLak19BULKMAT1_FD_123175 | JGI IMG/M metagenome (GOLD analysis project Ga0163144, IMG submission 123175) | Freshwater microbial mat bacterial communities from Lake Vanda, McMurdo Dry Valleys, Antarctica - Oligotrophic Lake LV.19.BULKMAT1 | ecosystem: Environmental > Aquatic > Freshwater >...
CAACGGAGGCGGAGGCGGAGGCGGAGGAAGCAGCGGAGGCGGAGGCGGAGGAAGCAGCGGAGGCGGCGTAAGAGGCGGAGGCGTAGGTGTAGACGTAGTCGTAGGTGTAGGCGGCGGAGGCAGCGGAGGCGGCAGCGCGGGCGGCCTCGGGCGTACGGTCCGCGAGCATCTTCGCCCAGGCGGAGGCAAACCCCCCTTTCTCCGCGGCTGGGGTCAGCAGCGGCAACACTGTGCCCCACACCCAATTCATAAGGAGCGCGAGCCGTTCCTTCTCCTGTTTCCGGCCTGTTCCCGCGGCCAGCGGGAGCAAGGCGCGCCAGCGACGGCTGTTGCGGATCTTCGCAGGCATTTTATCCTGTATTCTTAGGATCCAATTGCCGACGGTGAGGGACATGCAATTAGGGACTTGGTCAGTGAGTTTTCCTGTTAGGGCTAGATTGATCGCTGCGATACTACACGCACTCTCTGAGTTGCCTAAACCTGCGCAAATGACAGGCATCGCGGAAAGGGCTTTGGTGATTTGGTTTTGCTGCTCGGTGGTAAGCGTGGACATGGGAGATTCCTTCTGAGCCGCTGGCTCGTAGTAAAACTATTATGCAACAAGATATACCGTTATACACAAGACACACTCGGTAATGCTAAGCCTGTATCACACAAGTATCTTATTGCATCGGGTTCGCAATAAGCACAATCATGCTATGACACCTATCGAACAATTTCTTTTCGCTGCTAAAATCATCCAGATTGGGCTGCAGAACCCCCAATTGAGTGACGTGCAGCGCTGTTTGCTAGAGATGGAAATAGTCAGGGGGTTCAGCGAGGCAGATGTGGCGGGGTCACTGATGCTAACCGCTAAAGAGTACCGCCGCGAGCGTAGGGACGCTTTAGAGGTCGCATCAGTGATGCCAGCGATGAAGCCCCCCGCACAAGCGCAGGGGGTTCACAATGACGTAAATGGCGCGCTAGAGAAGACTTGAACTCCTAACCGCCTCGGTAGAAGCGAGGTGCTCTATCCATTGAGCTACTAGCGCACGTGAGTTTATTGTTGGTGGTTTATGGAGTGTGGGAGGGTGATGAAGCTCACCCTCGGAAGCGTCTAAACCAGGGTGAGAAGTGCTTGCGCAACTAAAACCGTTTCACGGTCTCCATCTCCGTCAATCCATTCCTGTAGACGGTCATCAATAGTCTCTTCAGTAACTAGCTTAGGATTATCTGATTCAGCTTCCCACCTTTGGACCACCCCAATTACGTAGGCCAGTGGTCCACGTCCATCCAATTCGCTAGCGATAAGATGCGCGTGCAAGATTGAGTCGTATGTGGTTGAGATATGGTATTCGATATCAACAACTTCCACATCACTAATTCCATTCTCATCAGTTTCAATCCAACAAACGCATTGATTGTCATTCAGTGCCCGAGCGTAGGCACGTACTTCCCACATCTTATTTTCAATCGTCTCGAGCCAATAGGCGGAGTGACTTGAATCCGCGTGCCGATCCTCACATAAAAGGCGAAGTTGATCTATTGATAGCGATTCAATCAGTAAGGTGGATAGGTTTAGGACATTGTCCATGATAAGATCCTTCTGAGCCGTTGGCTCGTGGTTACGACTAAACCCCCCAGGCTACCACAGCCTGAGGGAAAGGGGCGGGTCAGCGCTATAAAAGGAGTCGTTCGAGCATCGCGCAGGGGTCTATGGTTGTCCAATAATGATCGGCGGCTCCGAGAGCGTCGAGAGCGTCGAAAGCGTCGAGGGCAGCGGAGGCAGCGGAGGCAGCGGAGGCAGCAGCGGAGGAGGCGGAGGCGTAAGAGGCGTAGGAGAAGACGTAGGCGGCAACGGAGGCGGCAGCGGAGAAGGAGTAGCCGTAGTCGTAGGCGTGGGTAGTGGAGGCGATGGAGGCGGCAGCGGCGGCAGCCTCGGGAGTACGGTCCTTGAGCATCTTAGCCCACTCGCCCCCAAACCCGCCCTCTTTGGCGACTGGTGTCAGCGTCGGCAGCACGGTGTCCCACACCCAATTCATAATCAGCGCGAACCGTTCCTGTTCCCGCTGGCGCCCTGTTCCTGCGGCCAGCGGTAAAAGCGAACGCCAGCGGGGGCTGTTGCGGATCTCCGCAGGCATCTTGTCTTGAATTCGCACGATCCATTTTCCAATGACCTTCGACATACATGCAGGTATGGAGTCAGTTAGCTTTCCATTTAGAGCTAGATTGATCGCTGCGATGCTGCATGCACTCGTTGCGTTGCCTAAGCCGACGCGTAGGACAGGCATTGCCTCTAGGGTTTTGGTGATTCGGTTTTGTTGTTCAAGGGTGAGGGTGAGCGTGGACATGGGGGACTTTCTGGGTGAGAAGTTCAACGCTGAAAAGCTCAAGATACTCCATAGCCTCATCGGCTAGGGCGCGGGATTCAGTCGTGTGATGTTGTTCACATGAGGCAATGAGTGCGCGCCATTGAGTCGCGCACTGTTGCAGAGCTTGGCGAAAGCCATCGCCCTTTTTTACGCTGTCAATGATAGCATCGGCGGATGCGGCATTGTATCCAGTTGGGTATGGTGACATGGTACGTGCCTTTGCGTTAGAGGTTAGGCGATGGTATGGCACAGACGCTCCTGCCGCCGGGCCCGGTGGATGAAGGCACGTGTTAGCTCCCTACCAAAGTATCGGTCATAATCGCGATCGTGCTTTAGGACGGCTTCGGAGGGTTCCCAGCGCTGTGCAAACCGCATAAGTGCGTATTGGCGCTGTGGTGGTAGGCTTAGCAATTCGGCATCGGTGGGGGGAGTCATTTTGACTCCATATCAGCCTTGAGGGCTTCAATTTCGTCTTCTATGGCTTCCACTGCCTCACGTAGGGGCTCATTGAAGAGCTGAATGTCTAAGCCGTCAAGGTACCGCTCTAACTCAGCACGGTAGTGGCTTGGGTCTAACTCACGCATTATTCGACTGGGAGAATACTTCACCCCCCAGACTCTGACGGGTCCATCTGAATCCATCATGTCTTCGAATTGCTCAACCACGTCTGCTTCGTCAATTTCAAAGTTCTCAAGGACGTGTTTAGCATCGTGTAGACGATCCTTTAGAATGCTAAGGGCGATTTTGTTTTGTTGAATGGTGTTCATGGGATAGTCCTTTTTTGGCCAGTGGCCTTGGTTGATGTTTGTATTTTATGTGTTTAATTCTAAGAACAATACACACTTCTCTGTCCGCTAGATAAGTGTGTGATACTATTCTAATAGCTCTAATAGCGATAAGTGGTCGGCATCGTTTTGCAGCGCCACCACGTCAGCTAGTGCCTGTTCAATGATGTGCCTTGCGGCGAGGGTCAGAATATCTTTTTCGCGTTGGGCGGAAAGGGTATAGATTTTCTCTTTTTGGGAGAGAAATTGGTACGTTTCCCATGTGCTATTATTTGCTTGACATTTGTGAATGATGCGGTTTTTTTCTTTGTCGATTGCGACCTCACCCAAATCATCCTCACTTATTTTGCTGAGTTCCTCTTTTGTGGCGAGGTCGACTACCATAAAATTGCTTTGATTGTCCATGTAAGATCCTTCTGAGCCTGAGGCTCGTTGCTGGGGTTCGCAATGATGCTTTAGGCGCTATAATGTACTAAATATAGTACAATATTTATCGCTCCAATTACTGAACATACAAAAAGTACGCCAAGTGATGCGCCAGCGATGATGGCTATGATGTATGACTTCATGGTAGATCCTTTTGAGTCTGAGGCTCGTTGTGTACGCCAAACCCCCCCACGGCACCACGCCGGGAGGGGGGAAGGGGAAGGGGCGTATCAGCGCTTGCTGGCGAGGGCGAGCAAACGCATCGCCTCCTCCTCAGTGATTCGTTCAGGCGGGCCAACTGAGTTGTATTTGCCATTCGAATCCATTTTCCTTTTCAGATATCCCCCTGATGGGGTCCTGCGCACTTGGATGGAGGTAATCCATCCAGATGCCCGTTGGTCTGGTCCGTTCTGTGCAGAGAAACAGACAGAAAATAACGTTTTGAATTTCGATGTGGTGCTCATTTTATTTCCTTGGTTGTTGTTTTCAGCTTTCCGGCATTTCATATGCCACGGTGTCGCTTTCCCCGGGGTTTCGCTGAGACCCCATGGTGGTCTCAGTCCGCACCAATCCACATCGGGTGCAGTGCATCCGGTGAGTAAGGTGAGTTCCACCACCTGACCACACTCCCGGGTTTTCTCGACATCCGCCTTCCCCCTTAGCGCTCCAATTGTGGTCGCAGTCGACATCCCCACCAGCACGTTTGATTAGGGCATCGTGGTCTGGTTCAATGTTCACAGTTATAATGTCTCTATCACACTCTTCCCAGTCACCCGTGTTTTCCAAACACTTCTCCAAGCGGTAATGGACATCAACCGCCGCCCCTTCATCGCCCCAGTCCCCATTCTCTACGTACTCCGTGCTGAAGTCCCGGATTTCCGTCCTAGTTGGGTGGGTGTCAGATTCAATTTCCTCGTCGTCGCCGGATTGAGTCCATAAAGTCAGTTTGTATGTGGTATTCATGGTGAGATTCCTTCTGAGCCTGAGGCTCTGTTGTTACGCCTAAACCCCTCACATCACTACGATGTGAGGGGGAAGGGCGATCGGGGCTACATGGCGTGAGCGATTGCCACCAGCCGCGTGCGCCGCGCCACGTCTTCGGCGGTGGCGATGGCTGCCGGAATGGCCATCTTCTCCGCCGCCTCCTCCGGCGTGTGGCCTACGACCACCGCCGCCTCTGCTAGTGCGGCGATTGCCGCATAGGAGGCTGGACTTACACTTGTGCCCTCTGCTGCAGCTTTATAAGCTGCTGTCCAGGCTGGCCCGCTGCTGGCGTTTGCGCGTGCCTTTCCTCCTTGTGCCGCCACGGCGGGACAAGTGGCCAGTGCCTTCTCAATGTCAGCTACGAAAGCTGACGTAACGGCACGTGCCGTTCCAGCCCCTGGGCAAACCAGGCCCCCGCCCGAACCGCTTGCCGCCGCCACGAGGATGGCAGCGGCTATTGCCGCTCGTTGGATGCGGTAAGCGGCAGTACCGCCATCTTCAATAAGGGACGGCATTATGCCGTCCGCTTCGCCCATGGCTGCATAGGCAGCCGCCGTGACACGAACGGCTTGTCGGCAGAAGCCGACCGAGGCCAGAAAACTGGCCTCCTCTGGGGAACAGTCGATCCCGCAGGCACTCGCCTGCTCGGCGATTGCCAAGGCTTTCGCCTCGGCTTTCGCCAGTGCGGCGATTGCCTCCAGCACAGAGGCAACGCCTCCCCACGCGCCGTCAATGACGCTGCAGTCAGCGCCGAAAGTGGTGGTGGTGTTGTTGGTTTGGGCGTTGGTGTTCATGGGAGATTCCTTCTGAGCCAGTGGCTCTGTTATGCTTTCATTATACAACCCAAAAGTGAATGCATAGCCCATTAAAGGCTGTCAGGTGGCAAGTGTGTGACACCACTTCTGACTAAAAAGGGGGGTAGTCCTAGTATGCCAATAGCGATAATAGTGGCTAGGAATGGCTGCATTCAACACAAACACGTGACAACCAGTACATAAATGGGGATAGGGCTTGAAATCGTCGCCCTGAGTAGTACCTTTCAGACGAAGTCGGTAAAGAGTCGGACGTGAGATTAGTTGTTTTCTCTATTAGCGGTATTAGTTGCTAGATAGTATTGAAGAGATTATGGAGAGATTATGGAGAGATTTTGAAGAGCAGTAGTAAGGACTATCGACCTGAGCAAAGCTTTTGATAAAGGACACTAAAGGACATTTGATAAAGGACACTAAAGGACACTAGAGGACAGATTGAAGCTTTTGATTGAGGACAAACTAAAGCTTTTGATTGGGAAGCCTAGTTTCATAATTGTCCAATAACTCAACATCTTTTCGACATCTGTCCAATAATACAACACTCTATCACCAATCTGTCCAATAATGCAACACGCCACTTACTATCATCCTCCTACTGATACCCTACTACTATCCCATAATGACACGATAAGCCCACCCAATAGCCCCCCATCCATACTGGTGGTGAGTGTATGCGATGTAAGTGCATGCAGTGTAATGGTATATGATGTGTAATGTTCGATAATCTTTATTATGTAAATGTGATCGACATGATGGGAATGGTGCGTGGTTAGGGGGTCAGTGGGCACAAAAGTAGACCGGGGGCAGGTCCCAATTTCACTCTTGTTATTGATCTAGCCCACCCAAAAATAATTTCTTCCCCTCCCAAATATTTTTTTCCCTTATTCCACCCAAATATCCCATAACCCCATCCCCTATCAATCATTACACCATAATCACGTCATTTCAGATAGTACTTGAAAAGTGTTAGGGATTCTGGTAGGGTCGCGCGTGTAGCTACTATGGCTCAAACCACACTTATCGTTATACAAGCCTTATAAACGCCTTTAAACGCCAAGGAATACTATGATCCGTTGTCCCTACTGTAATCGTGAACACATAGTTGCCGTGAATGAAAAGACTGGATGCTGTCCACAAGAGCGTGCAATGCGTGGATACGGGGACACCCCTACTGCCCTTCGTTTCCATTTAAGCATCTTAGCTCAGCGTGTGCAGAAGCTTGAAGAGTTAGTAAAAGAGCTAACCCCGAAAGGGCGCACCAATGAGTTCTGATCCTACTAACATTAAGAGTAACATAGGTCCTTTTACTACAGACAGTGCTGCTTTGATTAACCAAAGACAACATGATAACAACACTGAGGCCACATTAAGTCTTTTTATTACAGACAGTGTTATTGCTGCTAAACAAAGACTAAATGCTGAGACCATACGCCAGGTATTAGACGCTGAGCCAATCCGTAAAATGCTTTGGGATATTAACCTATTGCAGGTAAGTCTTTCGCGTGCGGTTGAGCAAATAGCTATGTTGGAACTCACTGTGCAGATGCTTGCCAAGCCCACGGTTCCTTCTTATGAGTGGCACGCCCATGATTACCAGCCACAGCTCCCAGAATTTAGCATCGCCACCGGCGGAGCTTATGAGTGGCACGCACATGATTACCGGCAACAGCCGATGAGCGTCTCGGTTAATGCTTTTGAATGGAAGTCACCACCGAACGCTGTGAATGGGAATAGCTGATGCCTGAAGAAGAACTACCGGATTCCACGCTATCGATGCTGGACATCCAAAAGAAGTTAGATCAGCATTTAAAGAAGCGCGGGAAGAAGCTGGAACGCTTTGAGAAGATTGCTCTTTTTGGGGAGCCTTACGAGGTTGCTGCTAAGATGGAGCGCGACACAGGGAAGGGGTATAACCACCGTCCCTTGCCAAGTGACCCGCCTGATGTGCAGATGTTGTTTATGCTGAACCATGAGCTTAAATCTGACGACGCTGACTGGAAGTTGATTGATCCTACTGATTCTCGTCGCGCCACCGCTAAGATGAGTATTTTTAAGCAGATGACGGATATTATTAATAGCATCAGCAAAACGAACTCAGAAACATTCGCTGAGTACAGCTCCATCATTGATAAAGCTCAGCGTAGTAAGGAACATGAGGATAAGATGCGCATAGCGGAAGGCCGCCAGGATCATGAATTGTCTGACGCTGAGATTATCGCTAAGGCCACTTTAATGGGGATCCAGGTTGAGGGGGATGCTGATGAAGTATGATTGGGTCACTGATGACATCCAACTTCTTTCAGACGCTGTTGATAAGCGTTTGCGGGAAGAAAAGTCAGTAGTGGACGCGCATGATAAAAGGATCCTGGCTTATGACAGCGACCCACAGCGGATAGTGGAGCAGCGGATACGACAGTTGTTTATGTCAGGTATGACACACGCACAAGTATTAAAGGAAATGAATCATGTTACCAGTTGAACTAATCTTGGCTTTTGGGGTTTATGGATTTCTCATATGGATTATCTTTTTTGGGAAAGCGAAGGGCGATAAGTGAAGTTATCAGAAACTGAGCGGTTACGCCTTATTTTAAGGATGCGCCATAAGAACGACCCTTGTCGTCAAATGGCGCTCACCCCAGCTCAGTCTGCCGCAAACACATGCACCGCACGGTATATTGCAGTGCGCGGTAGTAATCGGTCAGGGAAAACTGCATTTTCAGCTTATAAGTTAGCATGTTGCGCACGTAGACTACCTAACGTGAAAACCACGCAAGTGAATGGCGTGTACATGGTATTCGCCCCAAGTCGTAGCCAGCTTTCAGACCCATGGGGAAAGAAGCTCATTAAAGCCTCGGAAGTTATGGGGGATCTATTTGACCGCCCTTTCATCCCTGACTATGAGATCGCCAACGTTGGCTACACGTATGGCGCAGGTGAACCAACCATCAGCAACATTGAGTTAAAGAATGGTAATCGCATCATCTTTTGCGTATCAGGTGATAAGAACGTATGGAAACGGGTAGAGGGTAAGGGTTGCATTTTAGGGGTGATCCTTGATGAATCCGCAGGCAGTGAGCAATTGTTGGAAGAATTGGTAGCACGCCTGTTAGACGCTAACAGTAACCCACAGGTCCGCAGGGAAGCTGGTGGCGCATGGTTACTGTGGGGTGCCACCCAAACAAAGAAGTCCCCTGCTTTTGAGCACTTCTTATCTCTTTGCCAGAATGAAGCAGAACAATATAACGACTACGCCGCCTTCACGCTTCCCCCTGGGGAAAACCCCGCGATTGATGAAGCTGAGCGCAATAAACTATCCACCATCATGTCAGAAGACGCATTCAAGATACGCATGCAAGGGCACGGCAGCGCTGCTAGCGCTATGGCCGTGTTCCCACAATGGGATGATGAGCGGAACTACACGAAAGTATCAGAACCTTACATCCCTGGGGATGATGATAACTTATGGGTTGGGTATGACCCTGGCACACATTACACGGGAATTATCGTATTCGCAATCAACCGCACCTACCCGCTTCGTATGAACGTGGTTAAAGTGTGGCAACCTCAGCGCTCCACGTTGGAGTACGACATTGTATTAGTCAGGGACTACCTCCAAGGTCGCAAGTTAGAGGGGTGGATCTATGACCAAGCCGCTAGGAAGGTGGATAAATCCAGCAGTAAAAGTGTACTAGGGGAAATCAACACCATCATCACAAGAAAAGGCTACGACATACAAATGCACCGTGGCTTCATGATGGGCGTATCCAGGTATGAGAAAAACATCCCTTTAATGCGCTCTTATCTTAAAGTCTCTGACCACATGAACGGCTATCCCACTAACTTCATTGTCAATAGCGACGTTAGCAGTGGTGGCCCATTACTCCGTTGGCAATTCATGAACTTCGCCTTTACGGATAACGCCTATGAGCTGAAGGAATCAAACATCAAGAGCGGCAATGACCACGTCATAGACGCCGCCCTTTACGCTTGCTCCCGTCAGCCTTGCTACGTGGACCGTGGTAAAAACCCTAAGTTATGGGGTGCAGGCACCGCAGGCGTTGACCCTGACGGTGACCGCACTCACTTTGACAAAACCACCGTAGCTGACCAGCACATCACACCCGCGCAAGCCGCAGCTCGTAGTGGTGCAGCTCGTAGACACGCCCGTCTGGCTAAGCGTCCTCAGTCTTGGTAGCTGGTACGTTAGCAAACGTTAGCTTACAATCTTTGTAGTTGCGTAATGCTAGCGAACGTTAGCATACCTGAATGCTCAGGCCCATTCCGCTAAATTTGATAGAGTCGCTTCCGGTGACTCCGGATGAGGGAGGCACCGGCATAGTCAGTTATGCGGTTGGCGATTTGTTGTACGCCTCAGGCGCTACCACTCTTTCTAAACTACCTGATGTTGCCACTGGAAATGTATTGCTATCAGGTGGAGTCACCGTAGCACCAGCCTATGGCAAAGTTGCCCTAACCACCCATGTGACGGGGATATTACCATCCGCTAATGGTGGCACTGGTATTAATAACGCAGGCACCATCACTAACGCCGGCAACACCACAATAACTGGCGGGGGCACAGTCGCGCTTGGTGGCTTTACGCTGACAGTTCCGGCGACCGGCACCGCTGCACTATTAGGCGCTGCAAATACGTTCACTGCGGTCAATACGGTCAGCAACACCACCTCAGCCAGCACCTCTTTACTAGGTGCGGTAGTCGTCGGTAACGGGTCTGCCGCTACGAGTGTCGGAATTGGCAGTGGAAATATTAACGCAGGCGGGACCCTCACCGTTGGCGGGACATCAGCATTTACCGGACTGGCCAATTTTTCCTCGGGCCTAACCGCCGCTGGCGTTGTCGCTGGCACTGATCCAGGTGGGTCACAATTACTACGTGTTGGCGGAACGTCGCTATTTGATGGAATTGCTACCTTTTCCGCAGTCATACTGGCTGATGACATAAAAATCAGATCTAGCGGCACCATAAACATAAAAAACACCTCTGATACGGTCCTAGCAACGTGGACCCACAGCACAGGCCTATTTACGCAAAATTATGCC
>Ga0163144_10029994_pt1 | contig 10419 bp, 10 predicted proteins | sample OliLak19BULKMAT1_FD_123175 | JGI IMG/M metagenome (GOLD analysis project Ga0163144, IMG submission 123175) | Freshwater microbial mat bacterial communities from Lake Vanda, McMurdo Dry Valleys, Antarctica - Oligotrophic Lake LV.19.BULKMAT1 | ecosystem: Environmental > Aquatic > Freshwater >...
AAAACGATGAAAAAACTAGCGACACTCCTGCTAACTTTCGCATCTTGCCTGAGAGAGCAGTCAAGTGTACCAACCTCGGGATAGAGGTCGTCAAATCTTTTGGGCTCCTGCACTACTAGCTAGCTAGAAGGTCGGTGATGGATGAACATGTGCATTTGTGGGATGGTATTGTGGTCGATGCATTCATACTCAAAATTAATGAATGATGAGAGAAAAAAATCTTCGCTTTATTATTTGCTCGAATTAAAAGATCCATCGGGCAAATGAGTCACTGTGCGTCGTTGTGAAAAAGATCTGTTTTATCCGACGGCGGCAAGGCGGACAGTTTATCTCGCGAAATTGCTCCAAAATCACGATCTCAATGAATCAATCATCCATGAACGACTTCGTAGAGAAGCCAACACCAAACCAGCGACAACATCATTAGATGCCCCCCTGTCAACCTGTGTGGGACATTCATTTGATTAATCGACCATGACACATATACTCGCTCTAGCGGTCCTTTCGCTGGTGATTTGCCGTCTCGGTATTTCCCGTGCCGACCTCGAATGCTCCATTCGTGAACAAGAACAAAAGGATGAGTCTCTCAGAGAAATGGTGAGTTTATTTGTAGCGTTGTTGTATTTCTTCTTTGTTGACCTCTACTATGGCTCACAACAAATAATCCTTCCTTTCAGACCTACGATATTGGGTACGGACCTCAAACGATGATGGCTTATGTGGAGCCGGATATTAATACAATGTATCGTGGGAATCCTCCCTCCTCTACCAGAGTGGTGCCGAAATTCAATGGCCTAAGTGTCAAGGTAAGAAAACATGTGTGAGGTTTTCTTCATCGTATGATTGTGTTCTTTCTCTTACATGATTGGCTTGCAATTTTCAATTCATTTGCAGTTCATCAACATGAGCAACAAACACGTCAGGTTGTCATGGGAGCCAAGCCCTGGTGGGAAACCAAGTCCCATGAACAAAATTGCACCCTTCGAGGCTTCGGGTACGGCCAGCTTTCCGACGCATAGTTTTATCATGACAGATCCTTCAAACGACAAATTGTTGCAACGATTCTCCATTGGCGAGTATCCCGAAAATATGTACTACTATGATCCCTACTTTGTGGAAGGAAATCCCAAAGCGACAGAAAAAAATCTCAATAAAAATCTCAACAAACGAGAACGGGCGTTTTACCAGAAATGGAGGGATACGCTCGCCTTTAATGAAGTGTACCGCAACTTTACCGGGTAAGTGGTCCAACGATATATATTACTGAACTTGGGTTGGCTTGGATTTTGAAAGTTGATATCGTCTTGAATCTATGTTGTGAAGACGTTCGCTTGTGTTGAAGCCTTCCAGTACGGCGAATTATGCTTGAATACGAAAGCCGAATCGCTCCTTATTCACCCATTGTTAATTCTTAAATTTTATCGAACCTTGCAGCCGCTCGTATTTGGCAAATTATTTGCGTGATCCTCCACGACACTTTATGTGGCCTTGCACTTATTTTGGTCAGGAGCATTGGGTCGAAACGAAGGAAACTCACTTTGTGGAATTGCCGCCCAAAGATAAATTGCAGCCTATCAATGGTTATGGTTCACAGCGAGTGCTGACAGAGGGAGACTCACGACTGTTGCCAGAGTACCGCGACCCAACACAGAAAACCATGAACATGACCCTCAAATCAATTAGTGTGGCTCCCCGTGCATTCGAGATCCCCAATTTTTTGTCCGAAACGGAAGTGGACCACATACTGCAATTGGCGGGAGGCATTACGTTGACACGAAGCAGTGTAGGAGATGTTGGTTCCGGACAAAGCAAGTCCGAAGGAGGAGCCTCAGATACCCGTACGTCGCTCAACAGCTGGGTAAAAAGAGAAATGTCGCCCATCTTGGATGCCATTTATAGGAGAGCCGCTGATGTACTTCGGATTGATGAAGCTTTGCTCCGTCCTCGCGACAACAAAGAACGGACAGACTGGCCCAGTAAGAGTAGTCTTGCCGAACATTTGCAACTTGTCCATTATGATCCCGGCCAGGAGTATACGGCACACCACGACTTTGGCTTTTCCGACTTGTCAGACTTGCAAGGCGCTCGCTTTTCGACACTCTTGCTGTACTTGAATGACGAAGGGCTTGTGGGAGGAGAGACCACTTTCCCGAGATGGGTCAATGCGGAGTCATTTGAACGCCTCAAGGTGCAACCAAAAGCTGGCAAGGTAAGCTTGGACTAAGTTTCAGAAATTATTGCATGCATCTTGTTTGAGCCACACATACTTACGGGAATAATTCTAATCAATGACACCTGTTGTCATTTTGCGCCTACATTTCTATAGGCGGTTCTTTTCTACTCTCAGCTCCCAGATGGCAACCTGGATGATTTCTCCCAACACTCTGCAGACAAGCCAAGAGCAGGTGAAAAATGGTTGATCAATCTGTGAGTCTATGTTTTACATGTAGCGTCGGTTTTGGTACATTCATTTGCTTCCTTTCTCACATATGTTTTCTGTGTGTTCTTGTAAAATAATTAGATGGGTGTGGGATCCCACGTACCATTGAGAAACAGATGTTCCCCAATATACTTGCTCTCTATCATAGAGATTCAAACGTGTTCTATCATAACTATTTAGTAGTCCCACAAACTGCTTGTTATCGAATTCCTTTTAGTTGTACTACAAATTTGACAGCAAGGCCGGGCATCCGAAGCAGAGAGCTCGCGGTACTGTATATTGATTTGGTTAGCGAAAAGTTGTACTAGCTAGTTGCCAAGTGCTACAATTGTAGTACGTTGTACAGCAGCCCCGGATCCTGTCCCGTTTCGTTCTATCATCGTCTTCGTGAGACCCACACTTGCCCCTTCAGAAAGATCCTCATGCGATGGTCACAGAGTGAGTGAATTACTCGATGAGAAGCCATTGATTGATTGATTCAAATTCAATTGAATAATAGAATAGCATACTAGACCTAGCTAGCTAGCTATAGTGGCTATTAGTACTGTACATAGTACTAATCGCATGGCATGGTCTTCCAATTTTGACCTCCACGGACTGTAGCATTAGTATAGGAATAGCACCATTTGATTACACTCGACTCGAGTTTGCTGGTAGAGAAAATTTGAAGATGACGTTACTGCCCAACAGAAAACTGATATTAATTGTATTTGTTCTGAAAATGATTGGCTTCTTGATATACCCAAGCCAAGCCCAATTGACATGTTCCGAAATAGGCGGCGACGCAGAGCTTGGGCTCCGAGAGATGACGTACGATATCGGGAAAGGACCACAAGCCTTCAGCGCATACGTAGAGCCAGGTAGGTCGGGAAAATTTGTATAACAACTTCTCCAACAGATTTGTCACAACTCATTATCAAGTTCCAATTTTCCGGTCCCTGCAGATGTCATGAAAATGTATAATGGAAACCCGCCAGCATCTACAAAAGTAGTTCCTTTGTTTCAAGGATTTTCTGTAAAGTTTATCAACTTGGCCAACTACAGCGTCAAGCTTCACTGGTAAGTCAGAGACTGATTTTTGTATTTTTCTTGAAAACATTGCTTGTCCAGTGAGTACTCACCACGCTTCCGCCTTGCTTTGCTGTGCCATGCAAAAATATCAGGGTAGCGGGTGGGGGACAGTCCAGATCCTTGAACATTGTCGCCCCCTTTCACGAAGCAGGCACTGCATCCTTTCCGGGGCACAAATTCAAGGTGACTGGCGTCGACGATGAAAGCATTCTCTATCATCGCTTCGTTATTCGTCATTATCCCGACAATTTACAAATTTACGATCCATATTTGGTAAAAAATGATTCAGAGGCAACCGAACGGAACTTGCGAGAGCATTTGAATGAAGAAGAAAGGCGAAAGTATGATGAATATAGAGATACCATAGAATTCAGCCGTCAATATCAAGAATTCACAGGCAGGCCATACTTGGCAAACTATCTCCGCCCCAGACCGAGGCATTTCATGTGGCCGGCTGAGTATTTCGGTCAAAAGCATTGGATAGAGAGTGCAGAAACACACTATACTCAAATGCCTCCACCAGAAAAGCTGAATCAAGTTCTATCATCAGAAGAAGATGGAAATTGGGGTCGCCCCTTAAAAGAAATGGGCCCGCGAGTGCTAGAGGAATATCGAAGCCAACAACCCGCGCTCAATATGACATTGGAAGTTCTTTCTGTGGCTCCTCGAGTCTTTTCCATACAAAACTTTCTTTCAGAAGTGGAAGTAGATCATATTTTACAACTTGCTGGTGGTATTAAACTTGCAAGAAGCACTGTTGGTAATGCGGAAAAGGACTTGGGAAAAAATGCGAGCAAAGAGGAAGTGAAATCGACCTCAAGGACGTCACTGAACTCGTGGGTTCATCGCTCGTGGTCGCCCATGATAGATTCAATCTATAGGCGTGCTGCAGACCTCATGCGAATCGACGAGGCCCTCTTTCGTCAGAGAACAGAGGATGAAAGACCCGACCTTGCCAGCAAGCAGCCACTGGCCGAACAACTGCAGCTAGTGCACTACGACCCCGGGCAAGAGTATACGGCGCATCACGGTAAGATTGTATGGGTTTAGTTCTTCAACGCTAAGGCAAGAAAAAATCATCTCACTTATAGACTTTTCTTCGTGATTGCACGGGAAAGATTTCGGCTACAGAGGTATGTTGCATATATTTTGGTTGAGTGGTGCTCAAATGGCGACTCCGTGTCTGATCTGTCAGCTTCTTCTTTTTCAGACCTCAAACGGAACCAGAGAGCCCGATTTGCCACTTTATTGCTGTATCTCAACGAGGAGGGCTTGGAGGGTGGCGAAACTAGCTTTCCTCGGTGGGTAAACGCTGAAACGTTCCATCCCCTGAAAGTAAAGCCTCGTGCAGGTCAGGCTGTTTTGTTTTATTCACAGCTTCCAGATGGAAACTTTGATGACTTCAGTCAGCATGCAGCTTTAAAACCTACAGCTGGGGAGAAATGGCTGATCAACTTGTAAGTTCATAGTTCTTTTCTAGCTGCTTGTACATTTGGCGTGAACTCAGCTTATACTCTTACTCAATTCCCCCTTCCAGATGGGTCTGGGACCCAGTCATGGACTAGTGCCTGGAACTTACAGTGACATGTACGCTGACTGCATCTATGATTGTGTTGGAGCAAATGAAAATCAACAAGTAGGAATCATAAAATGTCGTCGCGGTATTTTGGTACAGAGATATACAGTACCCACAAATGGTGCCCTCTTTTACACATTACTCATAGCAAAATTCCATCTTCTTGGTTAAAGTATTCCTCACTTTCGATATAGTTCACTAAAAGGCTACGAAAGCGAGGGAGAGAAGATTAGGGATCTCTCCGATACCCAAATGGAAATTAAGTGTAGTTCATGTGGCTTCTGCATTCAAACTCAAAAGGTCCTTTTCGCGGTGTTCACTTGGATTCAAAGTCATATCAGAACTGTCTCCAGCTAAACATACTTCCGTATAAGTGCAGAGACAGAGCACCAGAATTGCAGACAGGAGGTCATGTAAGTGTATCACTTTTGCCACCACACCAGATAAAGCCTGAAACTACTACTACATACGCCTACTAGATAGGTACGTCGTAATATAGACAATAGCAGCAGTCTTCCATGTCAAAGTATTTTTCACAGTTGTTCGGTCGCGCACCTATTCTAATGTCTCCGAGCGAAAATCACCAGTAAAAAATTAATCGCTGGTTGAAGCAAGATTGAAACCAATTTTTTATCGAATGAATCCACGACTCCCTGGACTTTACTAACTGGTTCTTCAGCCACCTACCGGTTGCGACAATCAATTTAGCGTGTGATCTTCCATTGATTGATTGAGTTCAGTAGATTGACGGCCATCGGCATCCATCAGATAGATGGGACAGCCTCCTGCAGTTGTGTCTGGCTTGGATTGATTCATCAGGGATTTTCCCGACCGAGTCCGCCATCATGGTGTTCGTCCGAAACAAGAAGCCTCAAAACGACGATCGCAAAAACAAGTTTCGGCGGTCGGCCCTTAAAGAGATGGAAGTTCCAAGGAGTGGCGAGGTAGATCCAGAATTATTGGAGCCATTTCCTCCCCATGTGACGTTTAGCAATCCCGCCTCGTATCATATTGATGGGACTTCCTTTGCCGTGGGAGACTTGATTTGGTTTGAAGTCGACAACAACGATGTAAGAGAGGGAGTTGAGTGGGGCCAGGCCAAAGTGGAAACAGTGCTGCCGGGCAGAAAGTACAAGCTTATAGGACAGTGCGAGGAGAATAAAGTTCATGTACCAAACCACCCAGATCTCCAGGCAATTCCTGAAAGTGCTCTGTGTCGCATGTGGGACGGGAAAAAGCCAGAATGTCCACTCTTTTCTGGGACAAACCAGCCGATGCTCAATGACAGAAGTAAGGTACCATTGTCTCTCGAAGAAGCACAAGCAAAATACGGGTCCGATCTAGGATTTCTTGGAGCAAAGCAAATCGGGTTTGGTCCTGAAATGTGTGGCATAACATTGGAACAATTAAAGTCCATATTGGAGCTCCCAGGGTTCACAGAAACGATGACCATGTGGGATGTAGTGCAGAAGTTTATAAAACCTGCCACCAAGGGCACGGGCTTGTCATACGCTCTGACGCTGAACAAGCAAAAGCCATTGCGGGCAACGTATATGGTATCGCATGGGTGGATGGAGACATACGAGCATTTCATCCAGGCATTGTCAGCCACAGATCTTGAGACCGAGGATGCTTTCTGGGTATGCTCCATGGCCATTTATCAGTGCGAGGACATACACGAACTGACCATCGAGCAACAGCTTGGAAGCGATGTGAGCCGGGGTCCCTTTGCAACTGTTTTGAAACAAGCAAATGTCATGCTAGCTTTGCTTACCCCAGATTCCAATATTTACACTCGCATGTGGTGTGTTTTGGAGATTTTTATGGCCATCCGGCTTGGTGTCTCCGTCCGCCTTGTGTCGTTTCGAGAAGAAGAATCATTATACGCATATGGGTCTGACGTGCGCGTTGACGACGCCGCCGTGAAACACGGCAAGCTGCGTTGTGACAGCAGGAGCGCACGATGTGGGGACCCCTCCGATCCCGAAATGAATAGTGATGAACGAGCAATTCGCAATTTGATAGAGCAAAGTGACATTGGAGGTTACGATACCATTGATTCTGTTGTGGAGTGGGTCAAAGCCATGTACCTTATTGAACAGGCTGAGGAGATAGACTTTTGCAGGTATACAGGAAGTAGCAGTGGCCACCCCATCCTTTGGGGAGGCTACACTTCTTACAACATCAAGGCAAAACATTATTCCGCAGTGGCCAATGCCATTCATCGCATCCACAACAAGGATGCATTATGTATGGAAAAACAGTAAAAAACGGAGAAGGTCTATTTTATGGAGCGCTGCTGGAACCGGTTGCATTCTGTGGGATTGCTTTTTCTTTCTCTCCTACTAGTGAGCCTACTTTTTCACAGTTGGGCTAGACTGCACAAGGGTAGGTGGGTATCCCAGGCATAAGGCCATTTTAGTCTTTCACGTTATGCCGCATGGTGCTGGCACTGTACACAGCGCATCTATTAGTATTGCCTAAAATAATATTCTCATAGCTAGTCTAAGTCTAGAGCTACGTAGAACTTCACCCAAATAGAGCAGGAATGAATGTGCTATCCATTTTATTGCAGATCATGTTCGGTCGCACACCTATCACCAAAGATCTCAAGTTGGCCTGACCTTACCGTTCCGAACAGAGAGAATTTTATTACCGATTCACGGGTACTACTTAGCAGATCAGATCATTTTCAGCATGGCGAGCCTGAAATCGAGCCTGTCGGTTGTACTGGGTTTCTGTTACTACGGGCTACGGCGCTACAGTATTGCATCGTGTCAGTGAGCGATATTGATGTTCGAGTAACTATCGGCAGTTTGCATTGACGAAGGCATTCATTGTGCTGGTTTTCGGCCATAATATCAATGTAGTTAAAGCGATTATTATAACTACAGTAGAATGACCTCCACACCCCTCGCTGCAACTACACCTCTCGCAGGAGAGGAATCAGCGTGCATTTCTGACTTCGAGAAGTTGGACGTAGGCGCAAAAAGTGACGATGAATCAGTTACCGAAAAGAAGGAGCAGGAAGATGAGGATGACGAAAACAAGGGACCCGAGCAAGCTCCCGCTCGAACTAATCATAAGACTTTACATCGAAAAGGTTCTGGCAGCTTCATGCGCGTTCACGATCTTGATATCCCCGAAGAGTTGCATCAGGGAGGTCATGCCATTCCATCCACAATGCTGCACGAATCCATGCGGTCGCAGAGTGGCCGCCGTGGACCTGACAAAAATGCCACGGCGTCACTTTTTTTTGTCGACCAAGATTTGAAGTTGGTTTTGGATCAGCTTACTCAAAGGGGGTTCTCTGAAGCCACTGATGAGAGTCCGCGGTTTACACCTGGTCGAGAGACAGCCAAAATATTGACTAGTAGACAACAAAATCCTTCCTTGTGTCCACAGATTGACCCCGACTGGCCTTTTCGTCCGTGGCATGCTTCCAGCACAAGAGATATCAGAGATATTCTTATTTGGAATGGCATGGTAAAGAACACCAGTGGGTTTGGTAGTGACTGGCCTATGGTAAAAGCGCGAGGTATCATTCCTGCCACACCACGCCAATTACTCGAATTTTTGTGGAATTCATCCAACGTCAAACAATACAACACCATGAGCCAAGGCAGAGAGGACGGCACTGTATTTCAAGATGGGTTTGATACTCGTGTCGAGGACAGTCCATACGGTTTCCCTGGCTGTGCCAAGATTCTCAAATCCTACAACAAAATTAAAATGGTTCCCAGAATTATTGAAATTATATCTATCTTGCACGCAAGACCCTTGGAACCACCCTTGGCGGCTCCTGGAACGTATATCATGGTGAACCGATCCATTTGGGAAGGCGACAGCGCGCCTGAAGTAGCTGCTGTTGCTGACTCAGTTCAAGGTACCAAAATGGTACGCAGTGAAATGCTTTTGGCAGTTCAGCTCCTTCGCCCGATCTGTGGTGGAAAGTATTGTGAAATGACGACAATCACCCATGCCTTAGCTCCGGGATTAAACAAAACGGTAGCCAAGACTGCGGCAAATGTTTCTGCGGCAAAAATCTTGCGGGATATTCAGACAGTTTATTTGAATAAACGCTGAGTTTGGATTTTCCTTCTTTTATATCTCGACGCCTTTGTTTTGAATTATCTTGCTAGGCTAGCTATGGGGTGTTGACACCAATAATATTTAATCCATTATTGGCATTTTTATCTGTGTATAATCTATTTGGTCATCTATACAGCTGGAGACAGTTTATCCACCACTTGCTGGAGTCACTGAGCCTGTATTCTTGTTGTCTGTTTCTTTAGTGTGTTGTTGGTTGGGTTGCTGAATAATCGCTTGAGGATCATGAAAAGATGTACAGCTGTCCCACGCGCAAGCAAAATCAAAAGTGACTTCATCCAGTTCTTCATCCCCTACATTTATAAACCGGCCATGCCTACCAGTAGTCTAGGTGTATAGTAGTATCTGATCACCAATGGTTGACGCATGCTTAATCTGTTTCGAAGGTCCAAAAGAAAGGTCCTTGATTCTGACATCGCCTGGGTCAAAAAGGGCGCTGCCAGATATTTTATAGAGATCATAAGTGCTCTCATCGATGTAATTATAGTCCCACTTTGTTTGAGCGTGTTGCAGTGCGCACTGCAGGCTTTCTCAAAGATGATTAGGGTTGCTTTTGCTGTGCCAATGTCTACCTTGCCATCTTGATTTTCTGCCATGATGACACACCCAAGGAGACCATTGTCATCCTTGACTGCTGTATGGTGCACTCCATTGTTGCTACCATCTTTGCAATCTCCAGTGAAAGACTTGATGGTAGAAAAAAATGTGTTTGTCTTGTCACAATCAGCATTGTAGAACAAACTTTCTTTGTTGGAAATGTTGAAGAATGCTGTAGCTCCAAAAATCCCGATGAGAATCCTCCAGATGAATGTCTTGATCATAATTGAGTCTTGGTGAATGGATATCAGAAAACGATGATCCAGGTACTAGTAGAAACTTCCAGTGTACATCTGGAAATTAACATCAAAATCATTCTTGTAGTAAACATCAATGAGCTCAGCCAAAGCTGGGCAGTGCTCTTTGTAATCGTTGGCCAACTGGATGCGCTATGTTTGGATGTGCAAAGTTGGCGGGCAGTTGCCAGAAAAGCTTTTCTGAAACCATTCCATTGGAGCCGCAACCAACAGCTCAAACACAGCAGCAAAAAGGAGAAAGATATCCAGCTTATTGTTGTTGCAGTAGTTATCAGGGACAATGGAGGTGACCCAAAAGTATCTATCGGGATGGGTGACAGCTTCGACTGTGCAGTTGGTATCCAAATCTTTGTCCTTTGATTGTGAAT
>Ga0163144_10029996_pt1 | contig 10418 bp, 10 predicted proteins | sample OliLak19BULKMAT1_FD_123175 | JGI IMG/M metagenome (GOLD analysis project Ga0163144, IMG submission 123175) | Freshwater microbial mat bacterial communities from Lake Vanda, McMurdo Dry Valleys, Antarctica - Oligotrophic Lake LV.19.BULKMAT1 | ecosystem: Environmental > Aquatic > Freshwater >...
GAATCCATACCGGGCATCGAAGCAATGGTGGAAAGGGGTGACATGAAATGACGAAGACCGAAGACGCAACCCTCGAACCGGGCGCGACTCTGGCTTGTGATAACCGCTGTCTCTGCACCTAGGGCAGCAGCACCGGTCCACAACCGGTAAAGCCGGTCAAGCCGGATTTTCATGAGCGGAAGGAGGTGGATGATGACCAAGACCGAGGACGAAACCCTCGAAGCAGGTGCCACATTGGCCTGCGACAACCGGTGCCTTTGCACGTGACCTGCCCGGTGGGGCGGGCACCGCTCGACGGCCGTGCCCGCCCCATCACCGGTCGACAGAACCTGAACATCAGGAACTCGCCGAGGTCGTGGAGTAATCATGCGCATGCCCTTGTTCAACCTCTTCGACATGGCAGATCGCCAATCCCTGTTCGAGACCATGAACGCGCTGGGACCACGCCGGGCCTGGCAGATTATCGGTGAGCTGGCTCAGGTCGACGAACCTCTGTTCGCCGCCGGCCTGCCAGCGGGTTCTGATTATCCGAGCATAAGCGCGCGGGCGGCAGGCTTCATGCGCCTTGCGCCGCGGGTACCGCCGAGCGAGGTCGACAGTCTCGCTCAGCGATTCGCGAGCTACGGGTACCGGCTACAGGTCGAGTGCGCGTTCATGTCCTTCTTCTGGGCGGACGCAGCCACGATCTTCGGCGATGTCGTCGAGGTCGTCGGCCAGGAACATCTCCGCGCCGCGTTGCAGCCCGGGCATGGTGTCCTCGCCTTGCCGCTGCATGTCGGACCCTCGTACGCCGCTCCCGCGATCATGGCCCATCACGTTCTTACCACGGCAGTCTACAACCACCTCAACTTCGACCCGCTCAGGCAGGCGACCTGTCCGCAGCTGCCCATAGAGGGTTTCGGGCTCGAGACCGGTGACACGCTGCGTCGGGGCATCGCGGCCATGCGGGACGGGCGCGCCTTCGCCATCTACCCCGAACTGGACCCGCGTGGGGTCGATCATCACCATGAGCGGGTGTCTTTCCTGGGCACGACAGTCGTGGCCCCTGTGGGCCCGGTCATCATGAGCCGCATGTCGAAGGCCCCCATGCTCCCCGTGATCCTCACTGCGACGGGTGACGGAACCTTTAGGTTGGCGTATCACGAACCACTCCCGGCGCCGGCTGTCAGAGACGACGTCCATGGATCGCTGGTGGAGCTGTGGGCGGTCATCGAGCGCGAGGTCATGGCCGCCGGAATTGCGGACTGGGAGATGTGGCTCGAGTTCGACCGGATGCTGCCCGAGTCCGTGGCGGGCCACGTATGAGCCGGACCGTCATCGAGGTCCATGCGCTGCGGAAGACCTACGCCGACGCGCGCGGGATCGAGGTCCACGCGTTGCGCGGTGTCGATCTCGTGGTCGAAGCCGGCGAGTTCGTTGCGGTCATGGGGCCGTCGGGCTCCGGCAAGTCCTCCCTGCTCCACATCGTCGGCGCGCTCGACACCGCCACCTCGGGGGATGTGACGGTGGGCGGCACAGACCTGGTCCGATGCGGGGAGCGGGAGCGCACTACCTTCCGGCGAGAGCAAGTCGGCTTCGTCTTCCAGGCGTTCCACCTTGTCCCCAGCATGTCCGTGGCCGAGAACGTCGCCCTCTCGGCTGTGGTGGCCGACCACCCGCCGTCGACGTGGCGCGGCAGGTCCCAGGAACTGCTCGACGCGATCGGACTGGGCGACCTCGCCGCCCGCTACCCGTCCGACTTGTCGGGTGGGGAGCAGCAGCGCGTCGCTGTCGCGCGTGCGATATTCGGACGGCCTGCGGTCCTGCTCGCGGACGAGCCGACGGGGCAACTCGACGCCGCCAACGGAGACGCCGTGCTGAAGCTCATGGGTGCGAGTGTGACCGCCGGCCCAGGCTCCTGCGGGGTGCTCGCCACTCACGATCCACGGGCCGCGAGCCATGCCCACCGTGTCGTGGCCATGCGCGACGGCGTGGTCGTCGACACCCTGAACCTCACGCGACCCGGCGCCCCCGCGGGGGGTGACGATCATGCTGCGGACCGCATTCGTTCGTGGGTTGCGTCAGCTCAGGCTTGACGCCCGCCGGCATCTGCTGCCGGCGTTCGCACTGACCTGTGGCGTGGGGTTGCTCGTCGGCACACTCGTCAGCAGTAGCGGTGTCCAGCAACGTCTCGCCGAGGGAGCGGACTCACTGGGTGGCCTCGGTGAAGTGGGGGTCGTCCCACGACTACCCGGCGGGCTGCTGTCCGAGGCCGAGGTGGCTGCCGTGGCCGACCTTCCAGGTGTGGCCACGGCGGTCTCTACCTACAGCGAGAGCACGACGATCCGTTCGGTGGGGGTCCCGGTCGCCCGATCGGAGCGGGACATCACCGTCACCGGCTATCCCACCGACCTGAACAGCACACTGCTCGCGCTGCCGTCGTCGGGCCGCCTTCCGGCGCCGGGCACCGCGGAGGTGGCCGTGCCTGACGACATCGCCGATGACCTCGGGCTCGAACCCGGCGATCAACTGGAGGTAGCCACGACCACCGGCACCGTCAGATGGTCCGTGGTGGGCATTCTGCCGTCCGCCGACCTCGGCGTCCTCGCCGTCGACAACGTCTTCGTCGACATCGACACGGCACGCACAGCCTTCGCGGCGCCGGATGCGGCGACGCGCGTCGACCTGATCCTGGCCTCGGACGTCTCGGTCGGAGACTGGACGGCTGCGGCCACGCCAAGCCTGCCGTCGGGTGTCCGGGTGCAGGACACCTCGGCGTTGCGTACGTCGTTCGAGCCGCTCCTCGACGCCGTCACCGTGGTTCTCGTGGCCACATCGCTGGTGACCCTCGGGGTGTCCACCATGCTCGGATCCTTGGCCTTCGCCTCCGCCGTCGATGCGCGGGGGGCCACATACGCCACGATGCGTGCCGTCGGAGCCTCCAGGGGGTGGCTCGCGCGCATCGTTCTCGCCGAGGCACTCGTCATCGGGAGCATCTGCGTGGGACTCGGCCTCGTCGCAGGTCTCGGCGTCGCTGCCGTACTCACCAGGGTCCTCGCCGCGGCGGGGAGCCTACCTGTGGCGACGGCAGGCATCGACATAGGCTCGCTCGTCGTCGCGGGGGCCGTCGGTCTGGTCGCAGCGGTCGCCGGCTCGCTGGTGGCGATTCTCCAGGTCGTGCGCCAACCTCCGACCCACGGCCTGCGGGGGACTGCGGTACGTCACCGGCGATGGCGTCCGGCGGTCGTGACCGTCGCCGGTGGGCTCGTGGCAGGTGGCATCCTCGTCCTGTTGGCCGGGCGGTCGGAGCTGGCGTTGGCGGGAGTCGCCGCCCTGCTGGTCGGGGCCGCCATGCTGGCGCCGACCGCCCTGGTGGGTCTGGCGTTCGTGGTCCGGCCCAGGAGCTGGACCGGACGGGTAGCTGCAGTGCGCCTGCGCACCCACCAGGCATTGGGCCCGGTGACCGGATTGACGACCCTGGTCGTTGCTCTCAGCGCCGCCCTCATCGTGAGTGTGGCGGCCATCGACACGGCGATGCGGACCCAGCTGGCGCGCCAGTTCGGCGCCGACGTGCAGGTCTCGTCCCCGGTTCCCGACGCACGGGTGACGGCGTCCATCGAAGCGGACGACAATGTGGCAGCGGTCTCAGGTACCGCCTTCGGAGAGGCGCGTCTCGTCATCGGCGATCCGAGGGACACCACGGCGGCCGAGCGTGACGAGGGCACCGCGGTCACGGTGCTCGCCGTCGATCCGGACACCTACTTCGACACCGCGCAGCTGCCGTGGCGCGAGGGCGATGACGTCAGCACCCCGGCTGCTCTGTCTGCCGGGGGAACCGTGGTGCTCCCGGCTGCGCTGGCGCAGAGCCAGGGCCTGGTGCTGGGTGACACCGTGACGTTGGAGGCGGCGACGGCGGCGCGGCAGCTCGAGGTGGTCGGGACCTACGCCTCGCTGGTCACCGGCACCCAGGTGGTGGTCGACCGGGAGACAGGCGGGACGCTGGGTGTGACAGCCGTCACCGACTGGAACGTCCGCGCCGAGGAGGGCGTGGCGCCCCAGGAATTGCGGGACGAGCTCGCCGCCGCCCTCAGTGGAGTCCCCGGGGTGTCCGTCATCACGGCGGCGGACCTGCTCGAGCGGGCCTCGTCGGAACTGGCGGCGTACGTCACAGCCGTCGCCGCCATCGTCGTCCTCGCCCTGACCATCGGTGCGACAGGGGCCGGCGGGGTCTTCGCCCTGGAGATCGCCCGGCGGCGGCGGGAGCTGGGCGTCCTGCGGGCCGTGGGTGCCACCCCGGGGGCCATGCGCCGGCTCGTCGCCTGGGAGGCAGCCCTGGTCGCCGTTGCCGCCGTCATCGTCGGTCTCGTCGTCGGGCAACTGGCCGGGGCGCTCCTGACGACCGTCATCGCCGAAGCGCTCGGCGCAACCCTCGTGCCGTCGTTCCAGCCGTTGGCCCTGATCGGCGTCGCCGTCGTCACCGCTGCGGCCCTACAGGTGGCAGCCCTCGCGCCGGGAGCCCGTGCCGTACGCCTCCAACCAGTCGCGACCCTCCGGACGGAGTGACAACCATGGCGTCGGTCGACGGTTCGCGAGGCGTGTCGCCACTGCGCCCCCGCCTGCGCGACAGCGTCCTCGTGTTCCAGCGGCACGAGCGCCTGCTGCAGTTCCTCTGTCTCATGGATTTGAGGGTGAAGGAGTTCGACGCCCCAAGCTTCGTCGCCGATCTGGTTCCGTTGCTGGACGGCTCCCGGACCTGCGACGACCTCGCGGTGGCCCTGGACGGTTCCCAGGAGTTCTCGCTGGCCGGTCTGAGCGACGTGCTCAGGGTGATGCGCGACGAGCGCCTGCTCCACCGGGCAACCGATGACTCGCAGAGCGCTGGGGGGCGTTACGAGCGCCAGGGCCGGCTCCTCGAGGAATTCATCGCCTCCTTCGATCACCTGCCGGCCTCGGTCCAGCAGTTGCAGCGCAGGTTGCTCGACTCCCATGTCGTCGTGGTCGGTGCCGGTGGCCTGGGCGGGCTCGTCCTGCAGTCTCTCGCCGCGGCCGGGGTAGGTCGACTGGAGGTCTTCGACCCGGACGTCGTCGAGCAGACCAACCTCAACCGCCAAGTCATCTACGGCCCCGCCGACCTGGGTGCGCCGAAGGTAGAGGCGGCCGCACGCCGCCTCGAGGAGTTGAACCCGGACGTCATGGTGATCCCGCGACGCGAACGGATAAGCAGACCGGCGGACCTTGACGAGGCCGCTGTCCGGGCAGACCTTCTCATCAACTGTGCCGATGAGCCCAACGTCGGCGCCGTCTCCGATCTGGTCGCGGACGCGGCACACCCGGTCGGCACACCACACCTGGTCGGTGGGGCCTACGGCGCCAACCTCGGCGTCGCCGGCACGAGCGTCGTCCCTCATCGGACGACATGTTGGCGGTGTATTCGATCGGTCACCCGTAACGACCATGCACGACTGAACGGTGTCGCGCTCAAGGGGCGTGGCCGTGGGAGTGGGACTCTCGCACCCATCACGAGCCTGGTCGGCAGCATCGTCGCGTGGGAGGCCTTGCGCATCCTGCTCGATTTACCACTGGGCCTGGCCAACCAGGTCCGTGAGCTCGACATCTTCTCGCTGGAGTGGCGGGTACGAGAGATCAGCCCGCGCGACGGCTGCCCCCGCTGCCCGGACCGCGCGCTGGACCATGGCCGGATCTAGGCGGGGGTGAACGTGGTGACAGACCGCGAGCCCGGGGCGACCCCGGGCCCGGACAGCAGAGCCGGCTGGAGCCGGCGGGCGCGCATCCTCGTCGAGCCCCTCTTCACTCATCGGATCGACCTTGCTGTCCTCGCCGGCATCAGTCTTGCCAGCGCGGCAGCCGCCTTGGCTCAGCCCGTCGTGGTCAACATCATCGTCGGCGACGTTTCGAACGGGCAGGGCGTGGGTCCGTTGGCCTGGCTACTGCCCGCACTTTTCCTCATGGGCGCGCTGCTGCGCTCGGTCGAGGAGTACCGCTTGCAGTCCATGGCCGAGGACGTGGTCCTGGCCGTCCGGCGCCGCCTGGTCGAACACGTGCTGCGGCTGCGGATCGCGGAGTTCGATCAGCACCGGACGGGGGACCTCGTCGCCCGCCTCACGGCAGACGCCGGCGCCATCCGGAATGCACTGGTGCACGGGCTCTCCTCCGCGCTTAGTGGCACCTTCGTATTCGTGGGGGCACTCATCGGCATGCTGATCGTCGATCCCCTCCTGCTGGTGGTGACAGTTGCCGTCATCACTGGAGCGACGCTGGCCGTTCTCGCTTTCGCTGGTCGCGTATCCCGCGCCAGTGCCGCTGTCCAGTCACTCGTCGGTCGCGTCGCCGCCATGTTGACTCGTTCGCTGGATGCCCTGCGGACAGTGCGGGCAGCGAATGCTACCGAGCGCGAAACGACCGCGCTGGTCGCACAGTGTGAGGACTCCCATGCCGCCGGGCTGAGACTGGCGCGCGCGCTCGCCCTCATCGCGCCTGCTTCCACCGTCACGATCCAGGTGTGCGCCGTCGCGATCATCGGTGTCGGGGGACTGCGGGTGGCCGCGGGGCAGTTGTCGGTCGCGGATCTCGCGACCTTCCTGCTCCTGCTCTTCTTTCTCCTGGTCCCCCTGACGCAGGCTTTCGGCAGCATCAGTGCGGTGGGCACGGCCGTCGGCGCTGCCGGACGTATCGCCGAGATCCTCGATCTGCCCCTGGAGAACGGGCGGCCTCCCGTTCAACGTGACCCGGTACCGCGTGGCCCCGGGTCCGACGACATCGCCGTCGCATTTGACGACGTCCATTTCTCGTACCCGGGAGCGATGTCTGACGGCCAGATGGCGACCCGCCCTTCTGGACCTGCCGCGCTCTGCGGGATCTCCTTCGATCTGCCGCGGGGAACGCGACTGGCGATCGTCGGTCCCTCGGGTGCGGGCAAGACAACGGTGCTCAGCCTGCTCGAGCGGTTCTACGAGCTCGACCGCGGTGTCATCCGCGTCGACGGCGTGGACATCCGGCAGTTCGATCACCGGGAGCTGCGGAGTCGCATCGGATACGTCGAACAGGGGGCGCCGGTGCTCGCTGGGACGTTGCGGGACAACCTTCTCCTCGCGTCACCGCACATGTCGGACGACGAGTGCGAGGCTGCGCTCGACGCGGTGGGTCTGGGGGCGCTGCGTTCACGCGGGACGTACTGGCTCGACCTCGATGTCGGTGAACGCGGCATCACACTGTCGGGTGGCGAGCGACAGCGGCTGGCCCTCGCCCGCGCCCTTCTCGGACGACCCCCCATCCTGCTCCTGGACGAATCCACCTCCAGCTTGGACAGTCGCAGTGAGAAGTTCGTAGGCCGAGCCGTCTCCCGGGCGACGACCGGGTGCACGGTGATCATCGTGGCCCACCGCCTGGCGACGGTCGTCGACTCCGACGCCATCCTCGTCCTCGATGAGGGTCGTGCTGTGGCCTACGGCACGCACGATGACCTCCTGAAGACGACGGCCCTGTACCGGCAGCTCGCCGAGCATCAACTTATCGCCAGCTTCGCGTAGACACATCGCGGGTCGCGGCATGTCGACTTCACACTCGGACGGCCTCACTCGTCTGATGAGAGTATGGATTTGACCGAACCCGTGACATCGACGGCCATGACCACCCTGATCGACGAGCGGGGGGAGCACACCCGCGGATTGACCATCTTGCGCCGGGCGGCAGACGTGGCCCTGACAGCAGGATCGAGGGGCGCCGTGCGGTTGAACACGGACGCCCGCGTCGAGGAGACCGGCCTCGAGCTGCGGTGGAGCGAGGCCTACGTCGTGGACACGGCGGGAGGGGCGCTGAGCGTCGTCAAGGCACAGATCCCCGCAGACCGGATCGCTGCGCTGCGGGCCGGTCGCCCGCTGCGGTGGCCGGCGCCGTCCGCCCGGCCGTCCACCAGAGCCATCGCGGGCGTCATCGCCCAGTTGGCCCGAACCGGTGGGCCGGCCGCGGCCGAACCCGTCGACGTGGTGGCCCGTTACATCGAGGAGTTCAAGAACCAGTCACGCTTCACCGTCTTCCCAAAACTGTTTGGCCCCGACTTCCGCCACCACTTCGATTTTCCCGGCCGGGGACCCGGGTTCGAGTCCTTCATGAGCGTCGGCCGGGACCTGCTCGGTTCGTTCAAGGAGTTGCACGTCACCGTGGATGACCTGTTCGGCGAAGGGGAGCTGGTGGTCGAGAGCAACACGGTCCACGCCGTACACCGGGGCGACTTCGCCGGCGTCGCGGGCACCGGCCGCCCGGTGACGTGGACGGAGATCCACTTCTACCGGGTAGTGGCCGGCCGCATCGTCGAGAACTGGCCGACCGTGGACGTCGAACGGCTCGTCGGGTCGCTCGGGTGAGCCTGGCCCAGGATCGGCATGTCGACGACCTTGCCCTGGTGGCCCGCTGCCTGGACGCCCGGTTCGAGGCATGGGAGGAACTGATCCGCCGGTTGCAGCGGCCGGTGTACACCCTCGTCGTGCGGTTCGTCTGGTCCGTCCACGACGCCGAGGACGTGACGCAGGAGGTGCTGCTGAAGGTGGTCACAGTGCTGCACTCCTATCGCGGTGAGGCCGCGTTGACCACGTGGGCCTACCGCATCGCCAGCCGGCACCTGATCGACCTGGCCCGCCGCCCGAGCGAGGCGCTGACGTTTGACGAGGGCCGCGAGCACCTACTGGTGGGCCTGGCGGAGCCGGAATGGGCTGGTCCAGAGGCCACCGCACTGGCCGGGGAAGTCAAGATCGGGTGCTCTACGGCCGTGCTGGACCTGCCGGGACCCGACGCCGCCTGGGTGCTCGACGTGGATCCCACCGTGCACCGCAAGCGGCCGGTCCGGGGCCAGGCGCGGCGGCTGGTGGCCGACCTCGACACCCTCGGCGACGACCTGGCGATCATGCGCAGCAACCCCGACCTCGACCCTGTCAATTCGGTGCTGACCCGGCTGCGGGAGCTGGTGACCACGGGTGGTCTGTGACGAAGAGACCAAGGTGGCGGGCTGTGGGGGATAGCCAACACAGTGGTCGATTCGGCCAAGCGCTGCGCACTTAGCCGGGTCCGTCCGTGCCAGCCCGCGCGTCAGCTGTAGGTGGATCCAGCAGGCGAGCCAGATGGTCGACCAGGTTGATCAAATCGTCGAGGCCAGCCAGGTTGTCCAGCACTAGGGCGTCGTCGACATCGGCGTACCGGTGCACCAGGACGTTCCGAAATCCCGCGGCCCCCGCCAGCCGTCGGCCCAGTCCCGGGTCGATCGACCCGCCACGACCCAGGGCGACGAAGGCGTCGGCGTTCGACGACGGCACTGGGCCGCCTTCGGTCGCCAGGACGATGTCAGCAAGGAAGGTCGCTGCGCCACCGTATGGCTTGGGCGGTGATCTGTTGTCAGCTGTAGCTGCCCAGATCCGTGACCGTGAGCGCCACCCACGGCAGTGCGGGGTCGCTCACCACGTCGTCACCTCCACTGCGGTGGGTGCCGATGCGCTGGTATGCGCCGTTGATGAGGTGATGCACGGTCACCCTGGTCTCTGGCGCCAGTTCGACGAGCCAGAAGGACGCAATGCCGGCTAGGGCGAACTCCCGTGGCTTCTCCCGGTGGTCCGCCGTGGCAGTGCTGGGGCTGACCACCTCGACCGCCAGCACGACGTCTACGGCCGGTGTACTGGTGACGTCCCAGGTCTGCCCGGGCGTCACCCGGGCGACGACGACATCGGGGATGCGGGCGGCGACGGGGACAGTTGACAGCACGACGATCTCCTCCTCCAGCACCCGCATATCGCCGGGCGCGCAGGCGCGCAAAGCAGCGGCGATGAGACTCTGGATGTTGCGGTGTCGTTGCGTGGCACGGGTCATCGGTCGCAGCACCCCGTCGATGATCTCGGCCCTGGTGTCCTCCGGAAGGGCGAGGTACTCGGCCAGAGACAGCGGTGTCCCAGCGTCGATCACCGACCCTGGGCGTTCGAGCAGCATCATGCGCGCCTCCTTCGTCATCTCCAGTGTAGGCAGCGGGCCCTGTGGACAACGGTCGCACGCTCCGCCTGTGGACGGATCCGCCGTGCGGCGAACCCCCTCCCTGCCGGCGAAGGGACGCCGGGAACGCGACCTCAGCGCGGGTCCGCTCGGCAGGGAGGATGACGGCGGGCCCGAGTTCACACTGACACCCGCTGCTGCGCCTTACAGGGCATGGACTCCTCCTCAGGCACCGTCGACGTGGTCGCGCGCTACATCGAGGAGTTCAAGAACAAGTCGCACTTCGCTGTCTTCCCGACGTTGTTCGCGTCCGACTTCCGTCACCACTTCGATTCCCGGGCCGTGGCCCCGGCTTCGAATTCTTCACGAGTGTGGGACGCGACCTCCTGGGATCGTTCTCGGAGTTGCACGTCACGGTGGACGACCTGTTGGGCCACGATGATCTGGTGGTC
>Ga0163144_10029997_pt1 | contig 10418 bp, 13 predicted proteins | sample OliLak19BULKMAT1_FD_123175 | JGI IMG/M metagenome (GOLD analysis project Ga0163144, IMG submission 123175) | Freshwater microbial mat bacterial communities from Lake Vanda, McMurdo Dry Valleys, Antarctica - Oligotrophic Lake LV.19.BULKMAT1 | ecosystem: Environmental > Aquatic > Freshwater >...
AACGCAGAGAGCGTGGGGGAGCCTCATCTAGTGCGTGCCGGGCCGACCCAAGCGCACTAAGCGCCCCCCTCGGGAACAGCGAACGCAGAGTGCGTGGGGGAGCGTCATCTAATGAATCGCCACCGGCGCCACCGTGGAACCGGTCCCGCCCTTGATCTTGAGCGGCTGAACGGCGAAGGCGAATTCGTGGATCTGCTTGGCGGCCAGCTCGTCGAGCTTCATGTTCTCGAGCAGGAAGATGCCGTTCACGACCAGCGCGATCTGGTGCACGGGCAGGCTGATGGTCTTGTCCGGGTTCGGTGCCACTTCGACCGGAAAGTTGTCGGACCCGATCAGCATGATGTTCTGCTTCGCCAGCCATTCCGCGGCCGGCGCACCGATGCCCGGGCAGCTCGCGTTGTATTTTGCGTTGTCCACGCCCCAGAGCTTGCCCCACCCCGTATGAATGAAGACCGCATCGCCGGCCTCGATGGTCAGGTTCTGGCGCTCGAGCGCGGCCCGAAGGTCATCCGGCGTGATCTCGTAGCCTGATTGCAACATGTCCATACTCTTGAGCGCCGCGACGTCGACCAGCACCCCGCGCGTGAACAGCATGCCGATCCCGTCGACGCCCAGCCTGGTGAATCCGCCGCGCGTTGCGATGTCGTCGATCTTGACGCAGTTGTAGGTGGCGTCGGCGATGGTCTGGTGCGGAAACATGTCCAATTGCGTACCGACCTGGCCCAGTTCCGTGACGATCAACTCCTCGTTGCTGCGGCGCTGATTCGTGCCGATCGACGGGCCCGTGCGCTTGAGATGGATCTCGAACTTGCGCGTGCCGAACAGCGGAATATCGGGCGACAGCGTACGGCCGAGTTCGATCAGTTCACCGGTGCGGATCAGCTTTGCGGCCTTCAGCACCTGCTGCGCGGTCTGGAGGTTGGCAGCACCGCGTTCATCGGCAGCGCCCCATTTCGACGGGCAGCGCGCCTCCGGGGCAGGCGGGGTCCAGCTCTGTGCCGCGACCGTTTGCGTGACGGCGCACAGCGCCAGGGTGATCGAGCTTGCGAGCAACTTCATGTCGTCCTCCTCCGTTGTTTTAGCGTGATACCGGGTGCTAATTGTCGACCTTGAGCCTCACCACGCTCCCGCGCAGCATCAGGTTCAGCAGAAAGCTGGACAAGGAAATGAAAAGCGCGGCAAAGAACGCCTGCCAGAAGGTGCCGACGGTGAAACCGGGTACGAGCCAGGCGACCAGAAAAAGTATGAGTGCGTTCAGTACCAGCACGAACAGGCCCAGCGTGATGAAGGTGATGGGCAACGTCAGGATCAGAAGGAGCGGCTTCAGGAACGTGTTGACGATGCCGAAGGCGAGACCCGCGAGCAGCAGCGCTTCGGGGCCGGCGAACGCGAGGCCCGGCAGCAGTTGCGAAGCCACCCAGAGGACCAGCGTGTTGATCCCCCAGAACACGAAGAAGCGCACGAGCAGCTGCATGGTGGCGCGATGTTAACCCGGCGCGCACCAGTCCCGCCGTGTAGCATGCGCGCCTCGATGAGTGCCGATACTGCAACGCTGCCGCGTTCCACCTGGCTTCTGCTCGCCATCCTTACGCTCGGATGGGGCATGAACTGGCCGATGATCAAGATGGGGCTCGCGGACATCCCCGTGTGGACCTTTCGCACCGCGTGCGTCACGGCGGGTGCGATCGGGCTGCTGTCCATCGCGCGCTTCTCCGGCATGCGCATCGCGGTGCCGCGCGGCGAGTGGCCGGCATTGCTCGCGCTCTCCTTCTGCAACGTTACGCTGTGGAACGTGCTGGTCACCTACGGCGTGAAGCTGCTGCCCTCGGGACGCTCCGCGATCCTCGCGTACACGATGCCGCTCTGGACGGTGCTGCTCTCGGCCATCATCCTGAACGAGCGCCTGTCACCGCGCCGCATCGCCGGCCTACTGCTTGGCATGGGCGGCCTTGTCCTGCTGCTCGCCGAAGAGCTGACCGCGCTCGAGGCCTCGCCCTACGGCGCGCTCCTGATCGTCGGAGCCGCGTTGGCCTGGGCCACCGGCACGACGCTCATGAAGAAGTACCCGAGTTCGCTGCCGCTGGTCAGTTTCTCCGGGTGGAACATGGTCATCGGCGGCGTGCCGCTCGCCATCGGAGCGCTCGTGCTGGAGCCGTCGCAATGGCGTCCGGTAGGTCTGAAATCGGCCGTCGGGCTCGTCTACAACATGTTCGTCGCGTTCATCCTCTGCTACACGCTCTGGTTCAAGCTGGTCCGCTCCGCGCCGGCAGGCGTGTCCGCGTTGGGAACGCTGATGATTCCGGTCGTGGCGATCTTCAGCGGCATGCTGATCCTGGGCGAGCGGCCTCAGTGGTCGGACTTCGCCGCCCTGGTGCTGATCCTGGCTGCGTTGGCCACCGTACTGATCCCTGCACGGAAGGCACGCTGAACCGCTCGACCTTCGGCCCCCGGGCCGTCGGAGCCCGATACGCGAGCCGGATGGCAAAGAAGTTGCTCAGTCTCCGGGTGCGCTCCAGCGGGGCGAGTCCCACGCCCCGTCGGAAGTTCCCAACCAGCTGTTTCAGATAAGAACTCCTGACCGCCATGCGACTGAAGACTGCGCTTCTCACACTTGCGCTTGGGGGCATTGTCCTGACGCAGAGCGGCTTGGCCAGCGCCGATATTTACCGGTGCATGCAGGCGGATGGCACGCCACTGTTCACCAATGTGCCCGGTGACCTCCGTTGCCGGCTGCATCTGAAACTCGACAAGGAGCCCTCGGTGCTGGCCAGGATCATCGAGGACCGCGCGACCGTCCGCTACTCGATGCTCGCTCGCGGGCGCTACGACGAGCATGTCCAGGCCGCCGCGAAACAGCACGGAGTCGATGCCGCCCTCATCCACGCGGTGATCTCCGCCGAGTCCGGCTACAACCAGTTCGCGCGCTCGCCCAAGGGCGCGCGTGGGCTGATGCAACTCATTCCCGAGACGGGCGCGCGCTATGGAGCGACCAACCTGCTCGACCCGCGCCAGAACATCGATGCCGGTACCCACTACCTGAAGGACCTGATGGGCATGTTCGGCAATGACCTGAAACTGGCCATCGCCGCGTACAACGCCGGCGAAGGCGCCGTGATGCGCTACGGGAACATTCCGCCGTATCAGGAAACCCGGCAATACGTGCCCAAGGTGTTGGCGTACTACAAGCGTTACAGCAAGTCCGCCCCCGCGAGCGGCAGCCACGTCCGCAAGACGTAGACCGCGGGCGCTATCCGCGATTGCGTAGGCTGAACCACGGGCAACACTGCCCCGGGACACGCATACCCTCTGCTTCGTGCTTCCTTCGTGAGGCCTTCGTGTTCACCGTTGTGAAATGGAGGTACTTGCGCAGCGGAGCGCAACCCTATGGCAACGGGCCGAGCGCCATCGCGAAGCGCCGTGCGCACGCCAGGCCGAATTCGGTAGGGGCCAGCGCCGGAGCCCGGTCGAAGACCTGCTCGCCCCGCCCCATGCGCAACGATGCGATCCGCTTGCCGTAGCAGATCAGGGACTCGAGCGATTGCATGCCAAAGATGATCGCCGGCAGCGTCTCGCGGTAGATCGCTTCCGCTTCGGCCTCGCGCCCCGCCCGCATCGCTTCGAAGATGCGAACCTGCCAGTCGACGGTGTCGGTCGCCGGAATCATTCCGGCACAGCCGGCCCGGAGGTTGTCGGGGAGTTCCTGGCCATTGCGGCCATTGAAGACGGCGAGCCGTCCGCCGGTCTCCTCGATCACGCGGCGGATCTGGATCACCGGACCTTCGCCCTTCAGCACGGCGAAATTCGCATGCTCATCGGCGAGTGCCGCGATGCCCTCCGGTGATAGCCCGACACCCATGTACTCGGGCGCATTCTGGATCGCCACCGGCAGATCGAGTGCGTCCATGACTGCGCCGAAATGATCGCCGTAGAAGGCTTCGGGCCGGCCGCGCTCCGCCGGGGGTTGCAGGATCACCCAAGCGGCACCGCGGACTTTCGAGAAGCGCGCGAATTCGGCCTGCTCGCCGACCGGACCGGGAGCCACGGTCACCGCGAGCGGCAAGCGACCCCTCAGGTCCTCCGCTGCCCATTCCACCAGTGAACACCGCTCCGCATCGGACAGCTTGCCGACTTCCGTGGCGAGCCCGAGGACGGCGACGCCGTGTGCGCCGCTCGCCACTGCCACCTCGACCTGCCGCCGCATGAGATCGCGATCGAGCGCCCCGCCGCGATCGAAGAACGCGTAGAGCATGGGGTAGATGCCGTGAAACGGCGGGCGCCGGGGTTGCACCTCGTGATCGTTCCTGCGCGGCAGACGGGCGTCAAGTCTTGCCCGCAGGCGGCGTATCATTTCGACGCCACTTATGGGGACACGAATGAGGAAACCGATGCCGTGCCTGCCGGCCCTTTTCGCCGCGGCGCTCGTTGCGGGAACGAGTGTGCTTGCCGCCGCTGCCGACGAACCGTCGCCGCCGGTCACGCACGAGCAGATCCTCGCGGCGCTGCGCGACCCGGTCAACAGCACCGGCAATGTCGCAGACGCCGTGGAGGAAGCGACCGGTGCCCGGGGCTGGATGTCGGCGGACATGAAACCCATCATCGACACGAAGATCGTTGGTCGTGCCGCCACCGCGTTGATGCGGCCCGCCTTGCGTGGCGACACCCGCAGGTACCGGAATCACCTGCTCGAGATCCTCGACGAGGCGGAACCCGGCAGCGTTCTCGTCTACGTCATGCAGGACGGCCTCGAGATCGCCGCCATGGGCAACCTGATGGCGACCACCGCAAAGATACGCGGCCTCGAAGGTGCAATCATCGACGGGGCCGTGCGCGACATCACGGAAATCCGCCAGATCGGGCTGCCGGTCTGGTCGCGGCGCGTGAGTCCCGCGACGTCGGTCGGCCGCATGGTCAGCGTCGACAAGCAGATTCCTGTCCTCTGCGGGGGCGTGGCCGTGACTCCGGGCGACTATATCGTGGCCGATGCCGATGGCGCCGTGGTCGTGCCGCAGGCGGCGGCGGCGAAGGTGCTCGCTCTCCTCGTGCTCTACGCGGACAAGGAATCCAGGATGGTGCCGATCATCGAAGACACCAGGTCGATGCTGAAAGCGCTCGAGCGCTACAACCGTTACTGAAATGCGCGATGCGAGAGGGGTGAGGCTATGAGGAACACGTCCATTACACGGCGGCGGATTGTCGGTGCGTCGGCGGTGGCATTGGCGCAATTCGCCGGGATCGAACGCGCCGCGGCGGAACTGCTCGCCACGCCGTCGCAGGCGCAGGGGCCGTTCTACCCGCTGACGCTGCCGCTGGATCGCGACAACGATCTCGTCAGCGTCGAGGGCCGCAGCGGCAGGGCGAAGGGCACGATCATCGATGTAGCCGGACGTATCCTGGACACCGACGGCCGGCCGGTCACCGGCGTGAAGATCGAGATCTGGCAGGTAAACGGCTTCGGCCGTTATCACCATCCGCACGACGACAGCGACCTCCCCATCGACCCCGATTTCCAGGGCTACGGAACAACCCGGAGCGACCCCGGAGGTGCGTACCGCTTTCGGACGGTGAAGCCGGTCGCCTATCCCGGCCGCGCGCCGCACATCCACTTCGCTCTGACCGGCGCGGGTTTCGGTCCGTTCTACACGCAGATGTATCTGGCCGGGGCGCCCGAGAACGCCCGGGATTTCGTGCTGAGAAGCATCGGCGATCGCAAGGCCCGCGACTCGTTGATCGTCGCGCTCGGCAAGTCACCGAATCCGGGAAGCGAACTCGCGGGGCAGTTCGACGTAGTGCTGGGGAGTGCCTTGCTGGAGAGGCCGCGATCGTGAGCGAGGACGTCATGCCGAAGGTGGCGATGTTGCATCGCCTCCAGGAGCTCAAGATCGAGCACAGCGACCTCGACGACGTCATCGCCCGTGTGACCGATGACGCGGGGCACGACGAACTGCGCTTACGCCGCCTCAAGAAGCGCAAGCTGCTGCTGAAGGATCAGATTTCCTGGCTCGAGCGCCAGATCGACCCGGACATCCGGGCCTAGCAGCCTGTCGGACTCAGGATGATTCGGCTGCAACGGCGGGAGAGCGGTCCATTTTTCGCCGCTTTCTCCTTACATATTCCCGATATGCGCGTCGAAATCGTCAAAATCTGTCCTCGCTCTCCCACCGTTTCGCTATCGAACACCTGAGTCCGACAGGCTGCTAGTGTCGGTTTCCGGCGCGAACGATCTTTAGTAGGGAATCTTGTAATAGGTCTCCGCGAGAAACTCCGTCACGCTGTCGATGTCCGACGGGCTCCAGCGCAATTTCGTGTTCTCCTGCCAGCGCTGCACCTGCTGGCGGATCTCGAGGTAGGTTCCGGCGATGCGGTCTTCGCGCACGTAGACGGCGGTCCTGTGACACATCAGGCAGTGGTTGTCGTGCAGGGAGCGGCCACGTTCGAGGTCAGCGGCTGATGCGGGTGTCGACAGGGCAGCCAGCACGGCTCCAGCGAGGACGACGGCACGATCGATTATTGGCATGAGCTTCTCTCCGGGAGGGGTGGGATCGGCAGACATGGTAGCGACGCCTTCGTGCTTTGTCAGAACCGAGAGGCCCGAAGCGCATCTAAGGAATTGTTCACATCTGAAGCGGACCCGCGGCGTTTCGGATGTGCACAGGCCTTGATGGTATTGTCGATCGTCGCCATGCCGAATTCCTTGATCCTGCTCATACTGACCGCAACGATTATCGCGGTGTGCTCGCTCGTCGCCGCGGCGGCCGGTGCCTTTCTCTGGGGAAGCGCCACAGCGGCGGCCGGGCACGGGGCCTCGACCGGACTCATGGCGGCCGTCTACGCGCCCTTCGCGCTGATCGCCCTGCTCCTGCCGGCGCTCGCCGTGCCCATGGCTCGCGTGAGCCTCGCATTAGCCGGGGCCGATCGCATCGCGACCGCGCTGCCACCGGCGCCATGGATTGCCTGGCCACTCATATTCGGCATCGCGGAGATGCTCACGGCTCTGGCGCGCACAGCAGCGGGTGAGTCCGCGTTGCAAGAACCGCCTTTCGTGCACGCGATGCTTGCCCTCTATGCCGCCGCCGCGGCCTATCTGCTGAGGAGGTTATCCAATCATGCTCCCGACACTTCCATCGATGCTCCGTAGCGCGCGCTTCGCGCTCGCGCTGGCGACCTGCATTCTCGCATCCGCCTGCGCGACGTTCGAGAAACGCGAACCCATGACGCTCGAACAGGTGATCCAGGCATCGAAATCGGGTACTCCACCCGCGGACATCATCAACAAGCTCAAGGAATCGCGCACCGTGTTCGCCTTGTCGGGTTCGCAATTCGCTAAGCTGCGCGAGGACGGCGTCGACGACACGGTGCTCGACTACATCCAGAGGACCTACGTCGCCAGCGTCGAGATGGATACGCGGCTGCGCTATCAGAGCATGTACGGGGGCTACGGCTGGGGGACGCCGTATCGGCCGTACGTCCACGGGCCATGGCCGTACTGGTACCACTGGTAACGACTGCTACGATGGGGTAGGTGTGTCCCCGCGCAAGCTCCTGACGATCACGGTCCAGTTCACGAGCACCAGCGCCCCGACGACACCGCATACTCCGACCAGCAGCCGCCAACTGACGGGTTCGGACAGCACGAGGGCTCCGAGCACGGCCGCGGACACGGGATTCAGAGTCACGGCGAGCGCCACCCGCGATGGCGCCGTGTGTTCGAGCGCCCAGATCCAGAGAAAGAACGTGATCGCGCCGCCGAAGCTCGTGAGATAGAGTACTGCGAGCCAGCCCGAAGCACTGATGTTCGCGAAGGCGGCCCAGTCGCCGCGCCAGAGCACCAGCGCGGCGATGGCGACGGTGCCTGAAGGGATCATCACCGAAGCCACCACCAGTGCGCGGTACTTGCGCAGCGCGTAGCCCGAAGCCACGTTGTAGATCGACCCGGACAGCACCGCACCGAACATGTAGAGATCGCCCTTATGTGTATTGGTGTCCGGGTTGGTGGCGACGAGGCGATCGCCGAGGGCGAAGCCGACGGCAGCAAGCGCGATCACACCACCGACGATCTTCAGCAAGCTGAGCCGCTCTCTTCCCACCAGGGCGGCAAACGCGAGCGTGAACAGCGGCTGCGTCGAGAGCACCATAGCTGCCCGAGCGGCTGGAATGTGCACGAGGCTCATGGTGAAGAGCCACGGGAACAACGCGAACTGCACCAGCCCGAGCATGACGATCACAGGTGCGTCCTTGCGCCCGACCCGGACCGGCATGCGCGGCAGCGTGAAGGCGAGCATGAGCACGCTCGCGCCCACGAAGCGCAACAGGATCGTGGCCAGCACGCCCGCCTCGGGCACGACGAAACGCGTGGCCACGATCGCAGATCCGCCCAGCGTGCTGGAGAGACAGGCGGACAGGACGGCGACGAGCGATAGCGGAAGGTTCTTCAAGCAGTCGAGAGCGATCCGAAGCGCTCACACAGGAGCGCTTCGGGGATGCCGGCAGATGCGCGCAGCGGGATCAGTCGAAACGATCGGTCACCGCGCCCTTGGAGGCCGTCGAGACTAGCTTCACGTACTTCGCCATCAACCCGCGCCGGTACCTTGGCTCGGGTTGTTTCCAGGCTGCGCGCCGCTGTGCGAGTTCCTCGTCCGACACGTTCATCTGGATAAGCTGGCGGTGCGCATCGATGGTGATCGAATCGCCTTCGTGAACCAGCGCGATGGGCCCGCCAACGAACGCTTCCGGGGCGACGTGCCCGACCACCATGCCCCAGGTCGCACCCGAGAAACGGCCGTCGGTGAGCAGTCCGACCGACTCGCCGAGACCCTGACCGATCAGCGCCGAAGTGGGCGAGAGCATCTCCTGCATCCCCGGGCCGCCCTTCGGACCTTCGTACCGGATCACCACGACGTCACCGGCCTTGACCTTGCCGGCCATGATCGCTTCCATGGTTTCCGGCTCGGAATCGAACACTCGCGCGGGGCCGGTGATCACCGGGTTCTTCAGGCCCGTGATCTTGGCGACGCAGCCTTCCGGCGCGAGATTCCCCTTGAGGATCGCGAGGTGGCCTTGCTTGTACATCGGATTGTCCCAGGCGCGGATGACGTCCTGATCGTCGCGACGCACCGGATTCAGTGCGGCCAGTTCCTCGCCGATCGTGCGGCCGGTAATGGTCATGCAGTCGCCGTTCAGCAATCCGTGATCGAGCAGCATCTTCAGGACGACCGGCACGCCGCCGGCCTTGTGGAAGTCGGTGGCGACGTACTTGCCAGAGGGCTTGAGATCGCACAGCACGGGCGTGCGCAAGCGAACGCGCTCGAAGTCGTCGATGGTCCATTCGACCTCGGCGGCCGCAGCGATTGCGAGGTAGTGCAACACTGCATTGGTGGAACCGCCCGTGGCCATGACCAGCGCAACCACGTTCTCGATCGACTGGCGCGTGATGAGGTCGCGCGGCCGGATGTTTTTCTTGATGGCGTTGACCAGCACGCGCGCCGAGGCGGCGGCCGAGTCGGCTTTCTCCGGGTCGGGCGCGGCCATCTGCGACGAACCGAGCAGGCTCATGCCGAGCGCTTCGAAGGACGAGGACATGGTGTTGGCGGTGAACATGCCACCGCATGCGCCCACGGTCGGACAGGCGTTGCGTTCGATGCCGTCGAAATCTTCCTTCGACATCTTGCCCGCAGTGAATGCCCCCACCGCCTCGAAGGCGCTGCCGATCGTGAGATCGCGACCTTTCCAGTTGCCTGGCTTGATGGTTCCGCCGTAGACGTAGATCGACGGCACGTTCATCCGCGCCATGGCCATCATGCCGCCGGGCATGTTCTTGTCACAGGCGCCGATGACCAGGACGCCGTCCATCATCTGACCGTTGACCGAGGTTTCGATCGCATCGGCGATCACTTCGCGCGAGATGAGCGAATACTTCATCCCCTCCGTGCCCATGCCGATGCCGTCCGTGACGGTGGGCACGCCGAACACCTGGGGCTTGGCTCCCGCTGCATCGAGGGCTGCCATCGCACGGTCCACGAGCGGCTGGATCCCGGCGTTACAGGGGTTCATGTTCGAGTGGCCATTCGCCACGCCGACGATCGGCTTGTCGAAATCGCCGTCGCCGAAACCGACAGCGCGCAGCATCGCGCGGTTGGGAGAGCGGGCGACGCCGCTGGTGATGAGTTTCGAGCGCCAGTTGTCGGCCATGGGAGACTCCGTATGTCGGTGATTGTCTGGTAGGTTCGTCGCGCGCATGTTGCCGCGCTGCACGGCGTGGCCGAGTGTCGCCGAACGGCCGCCTCGCGTCTAATATATTGTCCGGGTCCGATTGATACCGTACCGCTATGAATGTCGAATTGCGCCATCTGCGCTATTTCGTCGCCGTGGCCGAAGAATTGCATTTCGGCCGCGCTGCCGGCCGGCTCCATATTTCGCAGCCG
>Ga0163144_10029998_pt1 | contig 10418 bp, 11 predicted proteins | sample OliLak19BULKMAT1_FD_123175 | JGI IMG/M metagenome (GOLD analysis project Ga0163144, IMG submission 123175) | Freshwater microbial mat bacterial communities from Lake Vanda, McMurdo Dry Valleys, Antarctica - Oligotrophic Lake LV.19.BULKMAT1 | ecosystem: Environmental > Aquatic > Freshwater >...
CGTAGCGGGAAAGACAAACGGCTTTGTAGAATCTTTGATTCTCTCGCTTGCGGGGAGTGAACATACCGCTCCCGCCATCGGCGGGGCGGGTTCATAACCGAAAAACGGCTTGGCTTGTTGATTCGCTTTGGAATCACTCGCGCCCCGCGCAAAGAAGGTGCGCCTAATGGGTAGTTTCGAAAGAGGTCTATTCTTATTTAACCATTAGCACAGGACAATAACCAGATTGAGGTGACTCGTGTTTGCTTGTGGAATCCCCCACCCCTCCCCCTAAGGGAATGGTATAAGAGACACAAGAAAGGGCAGACACAAGGCCTGCCCCTACATAAGTCATGATGCTGAAGCTTACGCTTTGCCTTCAGGCCAGAGGCGGTAGCCGCCGCCGTAAATGGTTTCGATGTACTTCACTTCAGCATTGGATTTTTCCAGCTTCACACGCAGGTGACGAATATGCACACGCAGGGTTTCCACATCATCATCTGGGGAATAGCCCCAAACATCCTGAAGCATTTTTCCAAGGGAAATGGTTTGTCCGTGGTTTTGAACCAAGGCGTTCAAAATTTCAAATTCAGTCGGCGTGAGCTTAATTGTGTTGTCTTTAAGTTGCACTTCCAAGCTATCAGGCATGAGGGTGAAATCACCAACCGTCAAGATTTCCTTGGTCGCTGATGAAGGAACAGACGCTTCGGTACGACGCAACAATGCGCGAATACGAACCAACAACTCAGGGATTTCAAAGGGTTTTACGAGGTAGTCATCCGCCCCTGAATCGAAGCCTTTTATTTTATCATCCAAATCACCCAAAGCCGTGAGCATCAAAATAGGGGTTTTGGCGAGATTAGGATGTTTGCGCAAACGCTGGCAAACGGTGTAGCCATCCACGTTCGGCATCATCAAATCCAAGATGATAAGATGCGGCAATTCCTGCTGGGCAACAGCGAATCCCTGTACGCCATCATGTGCGGTATAGACGGTATGCGTCTGCATTTCGAGGTTAATTTTCACGAGTTCAACGATGGCGGGGTTATCATCAACCACCAGTATATTGGCCATAATGGGCATCCTTTATTCAGAATCAATTGCTAAAAAGAGGTTATTGTTTTTTGGCGGGGGTGGGGGGGGCTACAGGAGCAGCAACCTTACCCGACGTGGTGACATTGGCCACAGGGGGAACATCCACATCTACGGTTTTGGCAGCGGTCGATGTTAAGGAAATACCGTATTCCTGTTTTAACACATCCAAGGCCTTTGCCAACTGCGGGTCTTTCTTGGCGGCAATGTCTTCTTCCTTCACTTCAACATCATAATCGGGACTAATGCCTTTTTTATGTATGTCGGTATCGTTCGGTGTGAGGTAGCGTTGTGTGGTGACATTCAGCCCTGCACCATCGCTTAACGGATTGATTTCCTGCACGAGGCCTTTACCGAAGCTGGTTTTCCCCACGAGAATGGCGCGTTGATGATCTTTCAGTGCGCCGCTGAGAATCTCGCTCGCACTGGCTGATCCACCGTCAATAAGAACAACGAGTGGCTTATCCGATAGCACGCGGTCGCTTGCATAAACCGTTTCTTTATAGCCGTGGCGATCCACAGTCGAAACGATACCGCCCCCTTTGAGGAAAAAATCCGCAATGTAAATGGCGTTGGTGAGCAATCCACCAGGATTGGAGCGTAAATCCAGAACAAGCGCATCTTTATCGCTGTAAGATTCCAGAATGGTTTTTAATTCCTCTGCGGCTGTTTTGCTGAGGAAGGTCGAAAGCTTCACGTACCCTACCGCATCAGGAATATCGTTTTTAAAAGGATGCTCTACACTGACGGATTTCAGAGTGATTTCATCACGCACCACGGTAAATGTTTTAGATTCATCCTTACGCAGCACCTTTAAAATAACAGGCGTTCCTTTTTCACCACGAATTAAATCGGCGGCATCCCCGATGCTTAAGCCTGTGGTTGATTTTTTATCAATCATGGTGATTTCATCACCCGCCATCAAGCCCGCACGGTCTGCTGGGGTATCTTCCATGGGGGCAATCACGACAATCTTGTCTTCGCGCATACCAATTTGAATCCCGATGCCAAAAAGCTTGGCCTGAATGCTTTGTGTTTCTTCGGTGAAGGCTTTGGGGTCTAAGAAGCGCGTGTAGCGATCCCCTAAACTAGAGACCATGGTGTTGATGGCCATATAAGCATCATCTGGCGTTTCAAGCTGGCTATCGTAGCGGTGTCTCCAAATGCGCCAATCCTGATTGTTCTTCTGTTCATCGACAAAACGCGCGTTCACAATTCGCCACACTTCATCGTAAAGGGCTTGTGGCGTAGCTGCAAAGACGGCGGGGGCTTGAAGAACAAGCATTCCCAAAAAGAGCAGGGCCACAGTGAAGGATCGTAAACGACGGCCTAAGTTTGAAAATAAGGGCATACAGGGTTCCTTCATCGGGCATTACATCTACGTTTCTTTTATTGTAACAAGGTTGTTAGGTTTTGCCTACAAGAGGGATTAAGAAGGGGTCTCAATAGATTACCTCTACAAACCCAGATGTAAATAAGAATCTGCCTCGTAAATCCGCAAAATGAAGCCACTGAAATGCTCATTTTGATTAAGAGATGTAAACACTTAAACTTTAGTTGCGTTAATACTTGAGGCGATTTATAACTTGCGATCACGCAGTCGATCGCCGTGGATGTAGCAACGGTATACGGTGAGGGATGGCGGGGTGGGTGTCAAGAGGGAGGGGCTGCCCGAAGCACCCTCCCTTTTGCACGTTTGGATTGTTAAGGGGTTGTCGTGCAACGTCGCCACGCCATGCGACGGGCGTGCCCCTTGACGGATGCCAGCTAACGCTATTGAGACAATCTATAGAGGCACTCCTTACCCCAAGTCATTCATCAAGGTATACGCGGGGATGTAGCGGGGGGACATGAGAATCACCTGCTTTAATAATAGTCGGGCGGAGCGGGGTTGCTTACAGGCAATATACAGTTGCGCACGATGATAATAACTTTCTGCATCCACAGGATTGATCTCTATCGCACGCTTAATGAGATTGCCTGCCTGCACATGAAGCCCTAAGGTGATCAAGGTACGCCCAGCAAGCTTAAAAACTTCATTGTTCAATTGGCTAAAACTTGAAAGGTAGGCCAAGAGATTATCCAGCACATCAAAGGCTTCCAACTGATACAGCGTATAAATATCGCCTTCAAGTCGGTTCCGTAAATGCAGAAAGCTTGGCCACTGCTGGAGTTCTCCCTTTGCCGCGCTTTCGAGAATCACGGACCACGAGTGCTTGCTGTCCAATTGTTCCACCGCATGGCGTACAGATGCCCAATCCCCTAGCGCCACACTACAAAACGCCACGTGCTCCCAACGCTTATGCTCCCGATACACTAACCGCGCACGATGAGCATCTTTTAGCTGTAAGTAAGCCTCCCCTGCTAGATCAACACAGAGAGCGCGTAAGGGTGCAGCCAATTCTGAGAGATCACGCCCCAGCGGGCTGACAGGTAGAGCATCAAGTGCTTGTTGCGGGGATTTTTGAGTCCACAAAAAATCTCTCGACGCTTGAAAGTCGATCCAGTTAAGTTGATTTAAAACCACGACGGCCACAGAGAGTTTGTCCTAGAACGTGAAGGTTACAGAAGGGTTTCAGGGGGGGGTACTTTAACAGACTTACCCGCATTCTGTTGCTTAAACTGGCTGGCCTTATGAAGCGATTCCGTCATCTTCGCCGAAGAAATGCCTCCTTTAACCGCCTGTTGATTGGCCTGCAGAATATCTTGGTAGACTTCTTCACGGTGAATGGTAACATGACGCGGAGCATCAACTCCGAGCTTTACATTATCGCCACGAACATCCAAAACTGTCAGCGTAATCTCGTGACCAATGACGATTTTTTCGCCAAGTTTACGGCTAAGTACCAGCATGTAAAGTATCCTTAAAAACAGATTTTTATGAAGGGAGAGTCGCGGGGTTTACGCGCCTGCAACGGCGTCATCCGCGATGAGGCGCACCTTCGTACTGTACCGTTCAGGATCCAATATCAGCTGCATGGCTTGGTGAGAATCCGCATGATACACCAGTGGCCCTAAAAGATTAACCGTCATTTTAATTGGGTCTTCTTCAGGGACAGTGACCATCGTCAGAACTTGAGCTTCTTGGGCTTCATGAATATCCAACGCTTCGCAAGCCTCTTGCGGGAGCATAAAATCATAGTCAATATCAAAAAGCGTCGGGTTGGTAACGACAAAGGCTAGTTCTGGATCTTCAAGGGATTGCAACCACTTGAACGGCGAATCGTCTTCATGGTCCAGCAAAACAAAACGACTCAGCGTATCGAATCCAAGAATAGGTTGCACAAAATGCAGCACCTTCGCAGGATCAATATCAATGGTTCCAAAGCGTTCGGTTTGCATCTGGGTGGGAAGGGTAGACTGGGACATAAGATTGAATGCCTTCATAAAGCGGATATTATTAGGATTTTATTTTATTGTACCTGCTTTTTCAATCCCCGTCTCGTTGCTGCATTATTTAGACGAGAAGCCTTGTATTTCCCGTCTTCTTTCACTAGACTACGGGCATCGGTCATCGTTTACTCTACATCGAGCGCGTATTCATATGTTATCTGCTATTGAATCCTTTCTTGAGCAAAGCTTTATCACCCTTTCTACACTGCCTGAACTGGCCTATAGATGGATTGTGACCATTGCTATTTTCATTATGGTTATCCTGATTAAACAGGCCATTGATCGACGCTTGATGGGGGAAACCGAAACCCTCACGCCTGTGCAGCGTCAATGGATACATTCTAATCGCAGTATTTCACGCCTCGCGTTGCTTGCCGTCTTTTTAGTCATCTGGCTGCCGTCTTTATCGAACCTCGCCTTTTCCCTAACTGCCGTCGCTGTTGCCATCGTGATTGCCACAAAAGAACTGATTGCCTGTATTACAGGCACATGGTTTCGTATTCTCAACAAACCCTTTGAAGTAGGGGACTGGATCGAACTGGATCGCTCTATTCGTGGCGAGATTCTCGATTTTGGCGTACTTGCCACCAAGCTACTTGAAATGGATATTCCTGAAAACCCTTATGGCTACACAGGTAATATTATTACGCTCCCTAATAGCGTGTTTCTCACTAACCGCGTCTTTAATTTGACGCGCCAAAAGAAAGTGACGTTTCATACCTTCATTATTACCCTTGGCTTTATTCACGAAACCCCACCCAAAGCAAAAGCCGTTCAGAGCTTTATTGATGAATTGATGGCTCCTCATAGTAAAGTGGTTAGGGACCATTTAAGAACCTATCGCCAAGCCTTTAAAACCGATGTGCGTCTGCCCAATCCACAAGTGAAAATTCGCACAACAGAATTTGGGAACCTTCAGTATTACATCACCCTTTGCTGCCCCACGGCGGATGCCATCCACCTTGAGCAAACCCTTAGCGAACACATCATTGACTTGCATTACCCGCAGGGCTAATACCTGAACCTCGCTTTAAAGCCACGGATGTCTAAATGCGTGAAGGTTGATCCATACCCTAACCCCCCCGCCCACGACGCATCCAAACGCGCCTGCACATCCTGAGGCGATAATCCTGCAACAACAATGTCTGCAGCTTCACCTGTAAGATGCTTGCTTCCCTTCGCGCCCCCCACGCGCTGATTCGTTGCCCTGTCCCGCCACCCGCTAGTAATCCGCATCGAGCGATTGCCGAGTGTGGCGCGAACCTCTTCTAGCTTGGCGACCAACCGTGCCAAGTTTTCGAGATGAGTGAGCTGGATATCCTGCAATTCCAGAGGTGTTCGATACACCAATAATTCCCCCCATGTGAAATGGGCACTGGCCGTGGCGGAGCGAGCAGCGTTAATGTCATTGTTTTGGATACGTCGGTAAATCTCAATAGCAGTGGTGAACATGGGGGGGTTATTCCTTAACCTAATTATTGTCATTGCGAAGGAGGATACTTCATGCGAACGGTGGCAATCTGTTTAGCCTTCACGCTTCTCTCAGTGTAACGCTCGATTTTCCCTTTGCCCAGCGAACATCATTAACGGATGCTTGCGCGTAACAATTTCGGCGTGATGCTTGCATGAGGTTTCACCCCTCCGATACACTAAGGGAAACGCCATTGCATAAAGAGCTTTCCTATGAATCCCCCCCACGACATTCCCAACGCCTACAACCCCGACGCCATTTCGACCGAAGGCTTAGAACGCTACGGCAGTGTGTTTAGCTATAAATGCAACCCTGCGGATGCGTCGCCTGCCATGCGGCATTTTCTCGAAATGAAGGCCGATTACGCCGAAGTTATTTTGCTCTATCGCATGGGGGATTTCTACGAAACGTTCTTTGAAGATGCCGTGATTGTCGCGCGTGCGTTGGAACTCACGCTTACAGGAAAAGATTCAGGCGCTTTAGGCAAAGTCCCGATGGCGGGCGTGCCTGCTCGTGCGTTAGATGCCTATGTTCCACGGTTATTGGGTGCAGGATTTAAAATCGCGATTTGCGAGCAAATGGAAGACCCCGCCCTCGCCAAAGGCATTGTGAAGCGAGACGTTGTGCGCGTGTTGTCTCCAGGCACCGTGATTGATGCGCAGCAATTGGCTCCCTCGCAGTCCAACTATCTTGCGGCCGTTCTCCTGCCTAAAAGCGACCGCGCGCCTGATTCTCAAACTGAAGGCTGTTCACTCGCCTATGTGGATGTCAGCACAGGCCGTTTCTTCGCCTCGTGTCTCACCTATAGTCAACTGCTTTCAGAGCTTGAACGCATCCAGCCACGAGAAATTCTCGTGCATGGGAAACATGCCAGCTCCCCCGTCCCTGGTATTCGCGGGCGGTGGCTCCCTAACGTCCCGCAAGCCATTAGCCACGCTTTCACCTGCACGCCCCTCGCGAACGATGCCATTAATAACCCGCGAAATGCGCAACGCCTGAATCAGCTTTTGGACGTTCAAGACCTCAGCGGCTTTGGCCTTAAAACTCCGTGTGATGATGACCTCATCAAGTGCTGCGGAATGATTGGCCACTACCTGCATTACAGTTTCATGGAAACCCCCATTCACTTTGACGGCATTAAACGCGTTTATCTGGATACTCACGTTCGCCTGAGTGCCAATGCTCGTCGTAACTTGGAACTCCTCACCACCACGCGCGATGGTCGTAAAGAAGGGAGCCTCCTGCATATTCTGGATCGCTGCATGACGCCGATGGGTCAACGATTGCTCCGTGAATGGGTCGGCGCACCGACGCGTCACCTGCCTGAACTTGAAAGCCGTTTGGAAGCCGTGGCCTCTTTGCTCGAATACAACAAAAGTCGTGGGATGCTGCGAAAAGTACTCCCGAATATCTACGACATCGAACGCCTTGCTACGCGCTTAGCCAACCTCACTGCGAGCCCTCGAGATTTATCGGCGTTGACGCAATCGCTGGATGTTCTCCCAAGGATTAGCCACGTCGTGATGCGGTTAGAAGGGTTTTATTTAGAACGCCTTAAAGGCTTCCCGCCTGAAATCGGGCAAGCTCTCGCGCTGATGAAAAACGCGCTAGCCGATGCCCCCCCCATCACGCTGAAAGAGGGCGGGTTGATTCGTGAGGGCTTTAGCCCCGAACTCGATCAGCTTCGCGCGACGATCAACACACAAGCACAATGGTTATCAGACTTTGAAGCTACCGAACGTGAGCGCACTGGGATTAAGTCCCTAAAAGTGACGACATCTCCCGCGATTGGGTATCTGATTGAAGTGACTAAGTTAAACAGTGATTTAGTACCCGAGAATTACACCCGCAAGCAAACCCTGAAAGCCGCCGAACGGTACATCACGCCTGAATTACACGCCCATGAACAAGATGTTCTGAATGCACAAACGCGATTGGTTGAAGTGGAAAGCACCCTCTTTTTTCAACTGCGCCAACAGGTACATCCGTATGCGAGCATGATGAAAGAGGTTGCGCACCGCCTCGCGTGTGTGGATGTGTTGCAATCCTTTGCGGAAGTCTCCGAACATAACAATTACACGCGTCCCCACCTTGTGGAGTATCCGATTCTTGATCTAAAAAATGCCAGACATCCTGTCTTAGAAGCCCTGCTCCCACGCGGGCAATGTGTCGCGAACGATACCCAGTTACAAGGCCAAGATGCCCGCGAGCCGCAGCAACACGCCCAAGTGGAAATCATTACAGGCCCCAACATGGCAGGGAAATCCACGTACATGCGGCAGGTCGCGTTGGCGGTAGTCATGGCGCACATCGGCTGTTTTGTACCCGCCAGTTCTGCCGCCATTGGCATCATAGATGCGTTGTATACCCGCATCGGCGCAGTGGATGACGTGAGCGCGGGGCAATCCACGTTTATGGTAGAAATGTCTGAAACGGCGGAGATTCTCAACACCGCGACGAAACACTCACTGGTGATTCTCGATGAAGTCGGGCGCGGGACAAGCACCTATGACGGCGTAGCCATTGCATGGAGCGCGGTCGAACACCTCGTGGAACACATCGGCGCGCGGACGTTGTTTGCCACGCATTACCACGAGCTAAACATTCTGGAAGTCGCGCACACCCCGTTGGTGAAAAACGTGCGGGTGGTGGTGGCCGAACAGGCAGATGGGTCTATGAGCTTTCTGCATCGTGTAGAAGCAGGCGCCGCACAAAAGAGCTACGGGATTCAGGTAGCGAAGATGGCGGGCTTGCCTGAGCGGGTCTTGCATCAGGCCACACGGCGTTTGAACGACATGCAAAAGGCGGCGAATCAGCAGCTCCGCCAACGCCGTTCGGCGTTGAGTGGCCTCGATGAATCCGATTCCCAACTCAGCATTTTTTAAGCATTTTTGTGCTGGATTTCCTGATCGACATACGCTTCAAGCACTGCATTCATGCGGGACTGATATCCCTTACCCGCCTCCTTGAAAAACGCAATAACTTTTGGACTAACGCGCATGGTAATCGCCTGCTTGGGATCGCTTTCTGGCATGATAACGCGTGCTTTATTCCAGTCGGCTTTGGTCGTGGGCTGTGCATCAGCATCACTTAACGCACGCTGTTGAATATCGTCGTCGATCATGGTTTTAAGTGCGTCCCAATCAGGTTGAAATGTAGTCATGGTAGGCCTCTCGTTCTTCTTTTTTCTTTTCTGTTCCCTGTCCCTATGGGAGAGGGTGAGGGTGAGGGCGCAACCAATTACAGCGGACAAAGGGTTCTCAATGTTGGTTATTATATAGCCTTCAAAAGCCAAGAGTCGCTTCGTGCTAGAGAGATTGCCACGCTCTGCGTTTCCATGGAAACTTCGGCTCGCAATGACACAACTTATATATAAAAATCCAGCCCATGCTACTGGATGTTCACGCGCTCTTTGTTTGGATCATAATCAAACCGTCTACTCATATCTACAGTGTGACCAATTGATGTACAGTTGTCAATACACTACAATTAGATGACCTTTCACTAAGGATACCTGCCCCATGCGCCGACTACTGCCTTACTTGCTCCTGTTTTTTGTGAGTTCACTGTTCATAATTTCTACTTCTTTTGGAAATGATTACAATCCCCTTTCAGGCTATCGACTCCTGTTTGCGGATGAGTTCAACGCGCCTGCGGGGGAGGTGCCGAATCCGCGCCATTGGGGGCATGATGTCGGGGGGCACGGCTGGGGCAATAATGAGCTGCAATACTACAGCAAGAATCCTCAAAACGCCTACCACGACGGGCAAGGACACCTTGTCATTGCGCTACGAAATGAACCGCATCTTGCGCAATTTCGCAACGGCAAACGCTACAGCTCCGCACGATTGACGACGAATGATCGCTTTGAAATTCAGCATGGATTGATCGAGGCACGGTTGAAAGTTCCAAGCGGTCAGGGGCTTTGGCCTGCATTCTGGATGCTCGGCGCGGATTTCCCGAAAACCCCGTGGCCTGCCTGTGGTGAAATCGACATTATGGAGCATGTCGGCAATGACCCCACGCGGATGCACACGAACATTCACGGCCCCAACTTTTCAGGCAATAACGGCCTAGGGCAAGGGGTTACACTCCCCAATAGCGAGCCTTTTGCGAATGCCTATCACACCGTTGCGCTTAAGTGGGAACCGTATGAACTCACGTGGTATCTGGATGGCCAAAAAATGAGAACACTTCGCCGTAACGATATTCAATCGCCGAGTAAGCCGTGGGTGTTTAATAAACCGTTCTTTCTACTCCTAAACCTTGCCACAGGCGGAGAATGGGCAGGGGAACCCGATGCCTCGACCGTATTTCCTGCATTTTTTATGATTGACTATGTGCGCGTGTACGGACAATCTTCAGTGCTGGCTCCGTACTAAAACCCTTCGATGGTTTGGCTTTAATTTCCGTCTCCATTAAATGCATTTTCCATCTCCATAAATACATTTTCCATCTCCGTTAAATACATTTTTCATCTCCA
>Ga0163144_10029999_pt1 | contig 10418 bp, 2 predicted proteins | sample OliLak19BULKMAT1_FD_123175 | JGI IMG/M metagenome (GOLD analysis project Ga0163144, IMG submission 123175) | Freshwater microbial mat bacterial communities from Lake Vanda, McMurdo Dry Valleys, Antarctica - Oligotrophic Lake LV.19.BULKMAT1 | ecosystem: Environmental > Aquatic > Freshwater > Lake...
CGGAGAGCGGCACCTGCTGATCGCGGAGCCGGCCGTATTCCCAATCGGCCAATCCGCCGATGCTGATGCTGGCGAAATTCATTACCCCATACCCGGTTGCCCGATAGCGCGGCCCGACAATCTGCGCCAGGATCGGCATATTGTTGGCATCGAAGAATCCCCAGCCGAGCCCGAAGAGAACAAAATAGGCCGCCGCGATCGGCCAGGAGCCGGCGAAACCGAGCCCGGCGATGGCCGGCACCATCAGCGCGATGCCGACCGCACTGACATAAATCCGCCCTCGCGGTGTGCGGTCGACCCACCAATCGGCGAGCGCTCCCCCCAGGATCGCGCCGCCGATCGCGGCCGTTTGCCAGAAGACAGTCGCGATCACTCCGGCACGTCCCTGGTCCACCTGGAACTGCTCCTTCACAATCGCCGGGCCCCAATCGCGCACCACCCAGGCCGCGATCGCCGGCAGAGTGAACACGGCGACGAGCAGATAATACGAAGGGTTCGTCAGCAGTTCCCGCGCCGCGCTCCAAGGGGAGATCTGCGGCTCCTCGGCATCGATTGCCGCTGGCGGCGCGTCGCGCAGCAGAAACACGAGCGGAATTGCGTAGACCATCCCGAGCACACCGCACACATCGAATGCGAATCGCCAGCCAAAGCTCTCCATCTCAGCGAGGTAGCCGCCGAACCCGCCGACGATCACTCCGCCATAGATGGCCAGCTGATGGAAGCTGACGGCCCGCGAACGGGTGTCGGCCGAGTGGTAGTCGGCGATCAGGGCCAGCGCGGCCGGGATATAGAAGGCCTCACTGATTCCCATCAGCGATCGGGCCCACAGCAGCTCCTGATAGGTGGAGACGTGGCCGGTCCACCAGGTGACGGCCGACCAAACGAAGAGGCTGGCGCAGATCGTGAAGCGGCGGCTGAAGCGATCGGCGATGAAACCGCCGAAAAGGCTCATGCCTGCATAGACCCATTTGAACTGGCCGAGCATGAAGCCCCAGTTCTCATCGCTCGCGATGCTCGGGATATCGGCCATCACCGAAAACTTCATCGAGGCCAGCATCTGGCGATCGAGGTAATTCAAGAGCGCCACCGGCATCAACAGCCCCACGACGAGCCAAGGCCAATGGCTGCCGCCGAGATCGGGCTGCGGTTTGTCGCTTGCTGATGCCATAAATCGGTCACTTAGCTGGAATCAACAAAAGGGGGGCCACGGATGGTCACGGAGGAAACACGGATAAAAAGGGAGGATTAGCTGTTAGGCGCGCTCCGATGATTAGATTGCCATGAAAATAGATATCAAATCTGAAATTTCAAATCTGAGATAATGGCGGCGTATTGATAAGCATCCTCTCTTGATCATCCGTGACCATCCGTGGCTCCCTTTTCCGTCGTCGCGGTGATAACCTCACCCATCCGTGGCCCCCTTTTCATTCCTGGTCGTCGCCGCCGCGTCTGATAAGATAGAGTGCAGTCCCCCTTTTCCCGCGCGAATTCCGCCAATGTTTCCCGAACGTCTCGGACCCTACCGGCTCGGCCGCCGCCTTGGAAGAGGTGGGATGGGAACCGTCGTCGAGGGACTAAACGAAGAGACCGGGGAGCGCGCGGCGGTGAAAATCCTGGCTCCCAGCCTGGCGGCCGACGAAGCGTTTCGCCTCCGTTTCTCCGCCGAGATTCAAACCCTGCAGCGGCTCCATCATCCGAATATCGTCCGCCTCTTCGGCTATGGCGAACAGGCTGGCTGGGTTTTCTACGCCATGGAACTGGTTGAAGGAACGAGCCTGCAAGACGAGCTGCAGCATGGTCGCCGCTACGATTGGCGCGAGGTCACTCGCATCGCCATCGAGATCTGCAAAGCGCTGAAGCATGCCCATGATCATGGAGTGATCCATCGCGATCTCAAGCCGGCGAATCTGCTGATCAATAGCGAGATGCATGTGCGGCTCTCCGATTTCGGCATCGCCAAGTTTTTCGGCTCGAGCGGGCTAACCGCCGATGGCGGAGTGCTGGGCACCGCCGACTACATGGCCCCCGAGCAAGCGGAGGGTCGCCCGGTCACTGCGCGGAGCGATCTCTATAGCCTTGGCTGCGTGATGTATGCCCTGCTCGCCGGCAAGCCTCCCTTCACCGGGCAATCGATCGTCGAGGTGTTGCATAAGGTTCGCTACGAAAAGCCGCTGCCACTGAGCCGCACCGCTTCCGACACGCCGAGAGCGCTCGAGGAGATCATTTTCCAATTGCTTGAGAAGGATCCGGAGCGGCGGTTTCGCTCCCCCTCCGCACTGGCGAAAACTCTCGCCGCCATGCAACACGCGCTGACTCTCCGCGCGGAAGATCCTGCGGATTCGGAAGACGACGAGCTGCGGCTCGCCGAGCCGATTCGGCCCCCCAGCGGGCCGGAAGTCACGCATATTGCCTCGACCGACCACCCGGCGAAAGTGCCGACCGGGCCGACGCGCGTTCCTCCCCCCGCGAGCGAGCCGATCTCGTCGCAGGCGACGGCGAAAGACCGCGACGATCACGCCGCGCTGACCGATTCTCCAAAACCGGCCGCCGCACACCGCGCCACGGCTAGCGGCTCTTCGGGCGGCACCGACCATTTCACGGTCGTCGAGCCGGCCAAGCCGCGCGAAAACGACGACGATTGGCGCAGCGAGCCCGATGCGGCCAGCAGTTGGTTTCCGACGGCGCTCGGCTCTCTGGCGCTCGTGCTCGTGATCGCGGCGCTGGTGCTCGCTTTTCGGCCCGCTTCGGCCGATTCGCTCTACGATCGCATCGCAACGGCGTCCGCCAAATCGGAATCCGAAGGGGATCGCAAATCGCTCTTGGATGTGACTGAAGATGTCGATCAGTTTCTCGTCCTCTATGGGGCCGATACGCGGGCCGATGAAGTCCGCCGCCATCAGGCCGAAATCAAGCAGGAGCGGCTCGCCAGAAAATTGCAGCGGCAAGTGCGGGGACTCTCCTCGAGCGAGGCCCTTTCGCCGGTCGGACGCATCTATCGCGACGCGATGGCCTTGGAATCGACCGAGCCGGATATCGCGGTCGAGCGACTTCAGGCGCTCGTCGCCGTGTTTGGTTCCTTGCAGGAAACACCGACCGACGACGCCCGCGAGGTGGTCGAGCTGGCGCGGCGACAACTCGATCGCCTCGCGCCGATCGCGGCGGAACTGGAGAAGAAGCAGCGCGAAGCGGTGCTCGCCCGGCTGGCGGAGGCCGACGAGATCGCCACTACCGAACCGAAGGCAGCCGCCGCGATCCGCCAGGGGATTGTCACCCTCTATGGCCGAAAAGCTTGGGCTCGCGATCTAATCGAGCGGGCGCAAAAGGGGCTTAAGAAGTAGCGGCGCGTTCCACTCGCCGCAGCGCCGACCCACCGCCCGGCCCGGCGTCGCGACAAGTTTGTCGCGTGCTTTTGATCGGTGCTACCAAGCGTGTTGCACAAGTTCGGAGTTCCGCCTTTAGGCGGCTTGGCTGAATCTCTCGCGCTTCCAAGCCGCCTAAAGGCGGAACTCCGAACATCCCCGTAGCGGCACCTTCCAGCCGCCGCAGCAAATGATTCTCGCTGACACTCGGCATTGGCAGAACCGGTTGCAGCCAAAGGGTGGCCCCTCGCTCAGCGAGCCACTTCACCTTTGATGGGCGCAGGAGCGGGCGGAGCTGGGGGAGCGGGGGGAGCCGGCACGGGACCGTCTTCCCCTGCGTTTCCGGCGGCCGCGCCGCCATTGATCTTAAACGACTTGACGAACAACTCCCCTTCGGCCTTCATCGCTTGCTCGCTGGGGTAGCCATACAGGACCTGATAAAAGCGCTTCCCAGCCAGGATGAATCGCATCCGGTAGAAGGCCTTCGTGTCGCCAACATCCTTCGTGAATTCAAACTGACAGGCCGGCAGATCGCCGAAAAGGAAATCGAGCTCATCGGCAGGTTTGATCCCTTGCCCTTCGCACGTCGCCTTGCGGATGCGGCGCAGTTCCTTGAAAGCCAATTCGAGACTGGCTTCCTGCCCGGCACGGTCGGTATAAGCCACGCGGAAATCGGCATCCACTCCCTTCGGCGAGGCATGCGTATGGACCGCATTCGGCTTCTCTTCCACTTTCACTTCGCCTGGGAACTTGGCCGTGAATCGGCCCGCTTGCGAAGTGAAGGTCTTCCATTGAACGGCCGGCGCGTCGGCGTCTTCCTGAGCAATGGCAAGCCCACCGGTCATCGCCGCCAAGGCGATCGCCATGGCCACTTTCCACAAAAGGTTCATTGTCGCAACTCCTAAGTGTTTCCAATCGAACGTAAGTCCTCCGTCATTATGGGGGATATGGCGAATTCTGCACAGAGGAGAATATCGCTCGCTCCGCGCGTGGGAATCGGCGCGCGCGGCAGGTAAACTAAGCCCGTCCTGCACTCTTGGCTTCGCACCTTTCGCGGAGATTGGCGATGCGACTCGGCTTCACTCTCGGGCTCTTCGTTTACTTCCTCCCCCTTCTGGCGGTAGCAGCCGACGGCAATCGGCTCGCTTATCTCGACGAACCTTGCGATCCCTATTACGTCGGCCGCGATTTCCCGCGGCTGACCACTCCGCAGTGGGTTGGCAAGGCGGGCATCGAAGCGGTCGTCACATTAGCAATCGACGACATGCGCGACCCGGCGCGCTACGAAGCCTATCTGCGGCCGATCCTCGACCGTCTCAAAAAAATCGATGGCCGAGCGCCGGTCAGCATCATGACCTGCCAGGTCGATCCGGCCGACAAGCAACTCGCGGCTTGGCGCAAGGAAGGACTGAACTTCGAGGTTCACACCATCGATCATCCCTGCCCTTGCCTCGCGGGCGATTTTGAAAAAGCGCGGAGCACTTACGAACGGGGTGTCGATCTCCTGGCTTCCGTGCCCGACAACCGGCCGGTCGCTTTCCGCATGCCTTGCTGCGATTCGAAGAATACGCCCAGCCCTCGCTTCTGGACCGAGATCTTCGGGCGGACCACCGCCAAAGGAAACTTCCTCACTCTCGATAGCTCGGTCTTCAATATCCTCACCTCGGCCGATCCGGAAATTCCGCGCGAGATCGCGCTGAATGAAAAAGGAGAAGAGCGATTCAAGCGGTATGTGCCGTTTCCGTCGTTTGTAAACACGATCGAAAACTATCCCTATCCTTATGTGATCGCCGGCTCGTGTTGGCAGTTTCCCTGCGTCACTCCCAGCGATTGGCAGGCCCAATATGTGCAGAAGCCGAATAATCCGGACACGGTCCGCGACCTGAAGCTGGCCCTCGATGCGATTGTGATCAAGAAGGGGGTCTTCAATCTCGTCTTCCATCCCCACGGCTGGATCCGGGCGGAGCAGGTGGTGGAGCTGATCGATCATGCAGTGAGCAAGTATGGCTCGAAGGTGAAGTTTTTGACGTTTCGCGAATGCCAGGAGCGGATCGATAAGAACATGCTCGCGGGCAATCCGATTCGGAATGAGAAGGGGGAGGATAATGGAGTTCGCATTTGTGATTTGAATGGCGATGGATTTCAGGATGTGTTGATTTGGAACGACAAAACCCGCCTCGCACGGATTTGGTCGCCGAAGAAAGGGCGCTGGAGCGACTCGGTGCAGCTCGACGACGGAACGAGCAGCACGATTCACACCTCGCCCGCGACCTTGCGACTGGGGGTGCTTGATCGCAGCGGCGCGGCGGTTATCGCGGTGCAATCGGGCACCGCGCAATCCGCCTGGCGAATTGCCGCCGATCAATGGCAGGAACTGCCCGGTGTTTGGCAGCTTCCCGCCGAGAAAAAGGAAGCCTGGCTCAAGGCCGGCATTCGCTTCCGCGATCTGGATGGCGACGGCATCTGCGAGCTGCTGCCTGAGAAACCGTCTGATCTGCCGATCTTGCGCTGGGATGCCGAGAAACAATCGTGGCGCGAGCTCTCCTTCGGCCTGCCGCGAGATGTTTCCCTGCTCGATGCCAAGGGAGGCGACGCCGGGATGCGGTTCGTCGATATCAATGGCGACGGCCGGGCTGATATCCTGTTCGCGGACGGAAATCGATACGTTGCGAGAGTATGGAACAAAACGGGCGATGGCTGGATCCGTCTCTTTGATGGGAAGCACGGCGATGGGCAAACGCCGAACTTGCCGCCGATCGTTCGCGCCGATGGAACCAATAACGGCGCGTGGCTTCACTCTGGCCATGCTTGGTGGCAAAACGAAGAGACCGCCAAGCTGCCCGACGGCGTCGACCGACGGGCTTTCACTGAGATCGCCGCGCCGCCGAAAGGAGCGGCCGACAAGCCCAAAGCGCTTCCTTCCGTCCTGATCGGCGCGGCGCGGATCGATATCACTCCTGATTATCCGGTTCGCCTCACTGGCTATGGCGCTCGCAAGGAGGAAGCGACGGAAGTATCCCGGAAGATTTTCGCTCGGGCACTCGCCATCGGCGGGATGACTGGCGCGACAGGCGAAGACTCCGATTTGTCGGTGATTCTGACGGTCGACAATTGCGGCGTCTCGGCGGCAATCCGCGCGGAAGTGGCCAAGGTGCTGGCCGAAAAGGGAGGACTCCAGCCGGCGCGGCTGGCAATCTGCTCGTCGCACACCCACTGCGCCCCGATGGCGAATGGCTTCGCGCCGATGATTTTCGGCGCGCCTCCGCCGCCGGAGCATCAGGCCCATATCGATCGCTACACCAAGGATCTGACGGAGAAGCTGATACGCGTGGCGCTCGACGCCATCTCGATGCGTCGGCCCGGCAAGCTGCTGCTTGGCTTTGGCGAAGTCAAGTTCGCCGCCAATCGCCGGGCACTCAAAGAGGGCAAATGGCAAGGGTTCGGCGTCGCGCCCAATGCGCCGGTTGATCAGCGCCTGGCCGTGCTCGCCGCGCGGGACATCGATGGCAAGCTCGTCGCCCTCCTTTCCAACTACGCCTGCCATTGCACCACCCTTGGCGGCGATTTCAACAAGATCCATTCCGATTGGGCGGGCGTCGCCTCCGATAAGCTCGAAGCAGATCTCGCCGGCTGCATCGCCCTGCAAGCGATCGGCTGCGGCGCCGATGCCAATCCGAATCCGCGCGGCACGCTCGAGCTCGTCGAGCAGCATGGCAATTCGCTCGCCGCCGAAGTTCGCCGCGTGCTCGAAGGGGAAATGCAGCCGATCGATCCGCGCATCGTCTGCCAGATCGAAAATATCGAATTGCCTTTCGATAAGCTGCCGACGCGCGAAGAATGGGCGTCGCAAGCGACCAAGCCCGGCGCGCCAGGATATCACGCCAAGCATTTCCTGGAGCGGCTCGATAAAGGAGAGAAGCTGCCGACCTCGGTGACGTATCCTGTCGCTTCGTGGCAATTCGGCAGCGACCTGGCGATGGTCTTTCTCGGCGGCGAGGTGGTCGTCGATTATGCGATCCGCCTGCGCACTCTCTACAAGTCCGATCGCCTCTGGGTCAACGCCTATTCCAATGATGTTCCTTGCTACATTGCCTCGAAGCGCGTGCTGCTGGAAGGGGGCTACGAGGCCGATTCGTCGATGATTTATTACGCCCGGCCGACGCGGCTCGCACCGGCGGCGGAAGACATCCTCATTGCCGCCGTGCAAAAGCAGCTCCCCAAGACCTTCGCGGCGCAACAAACTCAGCCGAAGCAGGCCAAAGGCGATTTCCCCGAGCCCCTCTCGCCGGAAGAAGGACTCAAGTCGATCGTCGTTCGTCCCGGCTTCAAGGTCGAGCTTGTCGCCGGCGATGACCTGGTGCAGGATCCCGTCGCCTTCGATTGGGGACCCGACGGTGTGCTGTGGGTCGTCGAAATGGCCGATTATCCCCTCGGCGTCGACGGCAAAGGGAAGCCCGGCGGGCGAGTGAAGCGGCTCGTCGATCGCGATGGCGACGGCCGCTACGACACGGCCACGACCTTCCTCTCCGACGTTCCTTACCCGACCGGAGTGAAAGCCTGGCGCAAGGGGGTTCTCGTCTCCGCCGCGCCGAGCGTTTTCTATGCCGAAGACACCGATGGCGACGGCAAGGCCGACAAGCGCGAGATTCTTTACGAAGGTTTCGGCGAGGGGAATCAGCAGCATCGAGTGAATGGACTTCGCTGGGGCGCCGATGGCTGGCTCTATCTCGGCAATGGCGATAGCGGCGGGCAGATCAAATCCCGCAAGACGGGCGAGGCCGTGAATATCAGCGGCCGCGATCTCCGCATCCGGCCCGACGAAGGTCTGCTCGAGCCGCAGTCGGGGCAAACCCAATATGGCCGCGCCGTCGATGATTGGGGGAACTGGTTCGGCGGCAATAATTCCAATCCCCTTTGGCATTATGTGCTCGACGACCATTACCTCCGCCGCAATCCGCATGTCGCGGCGCCGCCCGTGCGGCTGAATGTTCCGCAGGTGCCTGGCGCGTCGCCCGTCTTTCCGATCAGCCAGACCTTGACCCGCTTCAACGATTTCCACACCAAGAACCATTTCACTTCGGCTTGCAGCCCGGAGATCTATCGCGACGACTACCTCGGCCCCGAGTTCATCGGCAATTCGTTTGTCTGCGAGCCGGTGCATAACCTCGTGCATCGCGAGATCGTCTCGCCAAGCGGACTCACCTTCACCAGCCGCCGCCCGGCCGATGAAGCGGAGAGCGAGTTTCTCGCCTCGCGCGATAATTGGTGTCGACCGACGATGATCCGCACCGGTCCGGACGGCGCGCTCTGGATCGCCGACATGTATCGCCACGTGATCGAGCATCCGCAGTGGATCCCCGCCGAATGGCAAGCCAAGCTCAACCTCCGCGCCGGCGAAGATCGCGGCCGGATCTACCGCGTGGTTCGCATGGACAAGCCGCCCCGCGCGATGCCGCGGCTCGATAAGCTCGATTCCGCGGGGCTTGTCGCCGCGATGGATAGCCCCAATGGCTGGACGCGGGATATGGTGCAGCAGATGCTCGTTTGGAAGAGTGACAAAAGCATCACCGAACCACTCGCGATGTTGGCCGTGAAATCGACGCGCCCGCAGACACGCTTGCAAGCGCGAGCGACGCTCGAATTGTTAGGCACCCTCGAAACCGGGCACATCGAAAAGGGACTTATTGACGAACATCCCGGCGTTCGCCGCAGCGCCGTGCGTTTGGCCGAGAAGCGGCTGCCGATCGGGGCGATCGCCAAGCTCGTCGACGATCCCGATCCGCAAGTAAGGCTGCAAGTGGCTTATAGCCTCGGCGAATGGCCGGATGCCGAGGGTGGCAAGGTTCTCGCCAAGATCCTGCTGCGCAGCGCGAACGACGCCAATCTGACCGCTGCCGCGCTCAGCTCGCTACACAAGCAAAATGCTGCGATGGCAGTGACCGAAGTGCTCGCGAGCGGCAAAACTCCGCCGGCGCTGGCCGACAAGCTCTTTGGGATCTGGACGGCGCTGGCCGGACCGAGCGCGACGGCCGACGCCTTGACCTTGATTCTTGGCGATGGAAACAAACCAGCGGAGGAGTGGCAGTTTCTCGCGGAAGCCGCTCTCTTGGATTCGCTCGAGCGACGCAACGAATCAATTGAAAAACTGAAACTGAATGAGCCGCTGAGGGTGAGGCTCGCGAAGCGCCGGGAAGGACTCCAATTGACGGTCCTGAACGATCAAATAAGCGTGCCGATTCGAATCGCCATCCTCAAGGTGATCGGGCGAAAGGGCGCGTCGCTCGGCGATTTGGACGTGATGACGACCATCGTCGAGCCGCGACAACCGATCGCCTTGCAGTTGGCGGCTGTCGACGGTTTGGCGCGTGCGGGAAGTGCCAACCTATTGCTGAAAGGTTGGGCCGCACATGGACCGGCCGTTCGCAGTAGTGCGCTCGACGCTCTTGTCTCGCGACCCGATTCGGCTGCAACCCTGCTTAACGCTATCGAGAAAGGGAAGTTCAATCCCCAGGAACTCGATATCCGCCGCCGCACCCAGCTCCTCCGGTTCACCGAAGGGCTCCAACGCGCTCGCGCCGAAAAGCTCCTCACCGAAGCCGGCGATTCCGATCGGAAGAAGATCGTTGCCGCGCATCAAGCTGTTTTGCAGATGAAGGGGGACGCAGCTAACGGCAAGGCCCTCTTCGCGAAGAAGTGCAACACGTGCCACCGCTACAACGGCGAGGGGAAACTCGTCGGCCCGGAGATTGCCGCGGTGAAGGATCGCAGCCCGGCGACGCTCCTCATCGCGCTGCTCGATCCGAATCGGGCGGTGGAGGATCGGTATCTCGACTACGCCGTCGCGCTGAAGGATGGCCGCACGATAAGCGGCATGATCGGCGACGAATCGGCGAACAGCGTCACCCTCGTCGGTCCCGACGACAAGCAAACCTCGATCCTCCGCGCCGATATCGAAGTGCTCCGCTCTTCCGGCAAATCGATGATGCCGGAGGGGCTCGAGAAGGACTTGAAGCCGCAAGACTTCGCCGATCTGCTGGCCTATGTGGCGGTCGCGAATCC